>Ga0209706_10000900_pt1 | contig 16978 bp, 15 predicted proteins | sample PPLLaktember2015_6_FD_187263 | JGI IMG/M metagenome (GOLD analysis project Ga0209706, IMG submission 187263) | Freshwater sediment microbial communities from Prairie Pothole Lake near Jamestown, North Dakota, USA - PPLs Lake P8 Core (1) Depth... | ecosystem: Environmental > Aquatic > Freshwater...
GCTCTTTCCGCAACCGGATTCACCCACCACACCTAAGGGCTCGCCTTTGGCCAGGTTGTAACTGACACCATCCACCGCCTTTGCGACACCTTCGTAGGTGTAAAAATAGGTCTTTAAATTTTTAATCTCAAGAATGATCTGGTGATTCACTTAAAATCTCTTTCCCTCCTTAAACAACGTTCATAATATAGCCTAACCCCCGTTATTTTTCAAAAATAAATCCCGCGCCTTCCACCAGGCTGTTAAACCTAGGAGGGAGGATTTCTTTGATCCCCATTCATCCCTACAACAAACTGCGAAGTATTCCGGGAAAGTGAGGGATAAAAATGGTATTTCGTATTTCTTGCTAATATCAAATTAAATCGTTTATAAATATCCCAATGTGTTAAAACCAAACCCCAAGTGAGCGAAAAAGAATTGCTTCATCAAATATTTCTCCGATGGTGAAGCGATTAGAGAGATGATTAAGGTTAAAATTAAGGTTCCCCTCAATCCCCCTTTTACAAGGGGGGGGGTAAATTCCAATTCTCCCCTTTAGCAAAGGGGAGTTAGAGGGGATTTGCCGTAAATTTTAACCCAATGGGAGTCAAATAATAAGAAGGAGGATCCATCTGATGAGTAAGAAGTGGGAGTTTTTATATTTAAGCCAAGAGGATTGTATTAAAGCGGGTGGAACGGATATGAGCGGTGCCATGAAAGCAGCCGAACGCTCTTTCTTCCTGCACGGGAAAGGCGATTTTATCCAGCCAGGGAAACCTGTCATTCGCTGGGGAGGCCCTGAAACAGAAGAAACGATTGGCCGCATCATGTCCATGCCATCCTGGTTAGGAGGTGAACAATACAGTGAAGAGTTAGAAAAAAGAGGTCTCATCGGTATTGTGAACACAGCCGGAATCAAGTTTATCCCTGCCCGACCTTCGAACCCACAAAAATATGGACGGCCAAGGTCAAGTGCTTTATTCATCATTGTCGATCCAGACACACTAATTCCAGCTTGTGTCATGGATGGAGCGATCGTTAGCGCCATGCGTACAGGGGCAGCTGCAGGGGTTGCAGCAAAATATCTGGCCAATCCTGATTCCAAAATTTTTGGACTGGTCGGTGCAAGTGTCCAGGGCCGAGCCCAATTGATGGGGATGAAAAAGGCTATTCCTTCTCTGGAGATATGTAAGGTTTACGACATCAATAAAAAAACGGCTGTAAAATTTGCTAAGGAGATGAGAGACTGTTCGCAGATGGAAATTGAAGCAGCCAAGAGTGCAGAGATTGCGCTTGGAGAAGCAGATGTCATCAGTACGGCGACTATTGCCAGCACTCCTTATATCAAGGCAGAGTGGTATAAAGAAGGAGTTTTCCATGCCGAGAGTTCATTCTGGGATACCTATACGGAAGCCCTTCGGGTCATGGATTTAATTTTTGTAGATGACTGGTTCCAGGTGAAACATCACGGTGTAGATGTAAGCTGGCGCGCCGTTCGCGATGGGGTCATTGAAGAAAGCCGGATCACGGGAAATCTTGGGGAAGTGGTAGTGGGAATCAAAAAAGGCAGAACTGACAAAAAACAGCGAATCCTGTTCAATCCCATCGGTTTGGCCATCCACGATCTTTCGGAGGCACACCGAGTTTATGAAAATGCTAAACAAATGGGGATTGGGAAAAAAATAAAATTGTATAGAGACCCAAATGCATGGCTAAAGAAAATCCATTTTTGAGATTTATCTTATCCTCATTTCTTTGATCCCCATTCATTTCCTTCCCGAATTATGGGAAAGACTGAGTAAAGGAGGATCTCCCATGTGCTCCTTTTTTATTTGACATAGGGGTCCATTTCTTGTAAAGTCAACAAGAATTAGAGGGAGTAACCATTATACATGAAAGGAGGAATATAGGATGAAGGCTTTAAAATTCTTTTCATTGGTGTTGTTATTTTTGCTCCTTTTGACAGGGGGGATGGCAGGGGCGGGAACCCTTGACGAAGTCCGTACAAGGGGGGTTCTTTCAGTGGGCGTGAATCCCGGTGTAGCTGGATTTAGCATGCCTGATGATAAGGGTGTATGGAAAGGTCTTGATGTGGATACGGCTAAGGCGATCGCTGCCGCAGTCTTTGGCGACGCCAGCAAGGTCAAATATATCGCCCTCACAGCGGTTCAGCGTCTCCCTGCTCTGCAATCAAAGGAGATAGATGTCTTATGCCGGAATACCACCGCGACCTTGACCCGTGAAACCGTGAACGGCCTCAATTTTGCTCATCCGAATTACTACGATGGTCAGGCGTTTCTCATCTCCAAGAAAAAGAACGTAAAGAGCGCCAAGAAATTAAAAGGCGCCACCGTTTGCACCCTTCCCGGCACAACCACTGAGATGAATGCTGCGGATTTCTTCCGGAAAAACGGGATGCCATGGAAGCCGGTCGTCATTGAAAACAATGCCGAGCTGAACAAGGCCTTTTTTGCCGGCCGCTGCGACACTCTGACCTCGGATGCCTCCCAGTTGGCTGCCGTACGCTCCATCGCCACAAACCCCGATGATTACATCATCTTACCCGAGATCATTTCCAAGGAACCTCTTGCCCCTGTGGTTCGTCATGGAGATGATCAGTGGTACGATATCGTCAATTGGACAGTCATGGCCTTGATCGAGGCAGAGGAACTGGGCATTACGTCAAGCAATGTGGATGAGATGCTAAAAAGCATAGATCCCCAGGTCCAGCGTTTCCTTGGAGTTACCCCAGGCTTTGGTAAGGCTCTCGGTCTCGACGAAAAGTGGGCCTATAACATCATCAAGCAGGTGGGCAACTATGGCGAAGTCTTCGATCGCAACGTGGGTCCAAAAACACCCCTTAAGCTTGAGCGTGGGTTGAACAATCTGTGGACAAAGGGTGGACTCATGTATGCTCACCCATTCAGATAATCCTCTTTGAGGGGTGCTCCCGCAACCGGGATCACCCCTCTTTTGACTCACTATTATGTAGAAAATAACTGGTGAGAGGTACAAGGGATAGTCTCACAGGGATGGATAGATCAAATCTCTACGCAAGAAAACTGCCCTTTGATAGAAGATGAGAGGCTTCAAGGACAACGCAGCATCAGAAAAGGTTAACTTCTGGTTTGACCCCAAAAAAAGAGCTATTCTATTTCAGTTATTGACCTTCGGTATAGTGGGGTTATTAGCCTACTATCTTATCTCTAACACCCTGATCAACCTTGAAAAACAGAAGATAGCCACAGGATTTAGCTTTCTCCAAAAAGAGTCCTCTTTTGAGATCGGTGAATCTCTGGTCCCCTATTCAGCGGCCAGCAGTTATGGACGCGCCCTTTTGGTGGGTGCCCTCAATACCATCAAGGTCGCTTTCATAGGTATCGTTATCACCATTATTCTGGGCACGATCATCGGAGTGGCAAGACTTTCCACAAACTGGCTTCTTTCAAAGATGGCTGCCATCTACATCGAAGTCATGCAGGATATCCCTATCCTTTTGCAGTTATTTTTCTGGTATGCCATCTTTTATGAAACCATGCCTTCTCCGGAGCAGGCCCTCAATCCAGGTGCAGGAATTTTCCTTTCCAACCGTGGAGTGGCCTTTACCATCCCCGAGGGGCATCCCGCCCACAAATACATGCTTCTGGCCTTTGTAGTCGGTTGTGTGATCGTTTATTTAATACGTCGTTGGGCAAGAAAGCGTCAGGAAAAAACAGGGCAGATTTTCCCTACCTTTCGAGTCGGGATAGCTATTGTTTTCGGCCTGCCTTTCATCACCTGGTTGGCCTTTGGTACTCCCCTGAAGATGGATCCCCCCAAATTCGTTGGATTTAACTTCCAAGGCGGATTGATGGTAAGTCCCGAGTTCATTGCCCTCCTGATGGGCCTGATTTTGTATACGGCAGCCTTCGTGGCCGAGGTGGTCCGTGCAGGAATCCAGTCGGTCAGCAAAGGCCAAAAAGAGGCGGCTATGTCCATCGGTCTCAGGCCAACTCTCGTTTTAAACCTGGTGATCTTACCCCAGGCCCTCAGGGTCATTATTCCACCCTTGACCAGCCAGATGCTTAACCTGACAAAGAACAGTTCTTTAGCCGTAGCCATTGGTTACCCTGATTTTGTCTCTGTGGCCAACACAACCATCAATCAGACAGGACAGTCCATAGAGGGAGTGGCCCTCATCATGGCGGTGTATCTGTTTTTCAGTTTGTCCACGTCAGTTTTTATGAACTGGTATAATAAGAGAGTGGCTCTCGTAGAGAGATAACATGGAACAAGCCGTTCAGATAGAAGTGGTAAGACCTCCTATAACCAGCGTTGGTCCCATTGGATGGGTGAAAAACAACCTTTTCAATGGCGTCTTCAACTCCATCCTGACCCTTGTAACCCTCTTCTTCTTATGGAAGGTTTTGCCTCCTTTCATTCGCTGGGCATTCATTGATAGCGCATGGTATACGACCGGCCAGGCGTGCAGAAAGGCTGCCGGCGCCTGTTGGTCGATCATTTCCATGAACTACCGTTTTATTCTTTTCGGGTTCTATCCCTATGATCTCCAATGGCGGCCTTCCCTCGCGATGATGATCCTTTTCGGCCTCCTCTTTTACAGCAGGGACCGAAACCACTGGAAAAAACCTTTGGCCTATGCCTGGATCATCGGGCTTTTTACGATGGGTCTTCTCATGAAAGGAGGAATATTTGGACTCACTTCCGTAGAGAGTACCCAATGGGGGGGATTACCGCTCACGCTCCTTCTTGCGGTTTTCGGGCTTACCGCTGCCTACCCTCTGGGGGTTATCCTGGCATTAGGACGTCGATCCAAGATGCCCGGGGTCAAAGTGCTGTGTATCCTGTATATCGAGCTGATTCGTGGGGTCCCCCTGATCAGCCTCCTCTTTATGTCCGCCATCATTTTTCCCCTCTTTCTCCCGGAAGGGGTTACCTTTAATAAGATCCTCCGGGCGCAGGTGGCGATCATTCTTTTCACCGCGGCCTATATTGCTGAGGTGGTCCGTGGCGGTTTGCAGGCCATGTCTCGGGGGCAGTATGAGGCAGCGGAATCCTTGGGACTGAATTATATTCTGACCATGCGGCTCATCATCTTGCCACAGGCCTTGAAGATCGTCATTCCACCCACGGTGAGCATTCTCATTTCAGCCTTCAAGGACACCTCCCTTGTGGTGATCATTGCCCTCTTCGACCTGCTCAAGACAACTCAGTCCGTGCTTTCCAATCCCGAATGGATGGGGTTCAGTCGTGAGGCCTATGTCTTCGTGGCCATTCTCTATTTCCTGGGTTGTTTCTCCATGTCCAACTACAGCAGGAGACTCGAAAGGGAATTATCAAGAGGGGATTGATCGAGACTTCAACAATCCTATATTGATATCAAGAGGTTTTTTATGAGCGAGAGAATCTCAACAAATAGTGAAAAACAAGCCTCTAAAGAACAGATGATAGAATTCATCGATGTGCACAAGTGGTTCGGTGAGTTCCATGTACTTCAGGGAATAAACCTGACCGTCAGCAAGCAGGAGCGTATCGTCATCTGTGGCCCTTCAGGCTCAGGAAAATCCACGCTCATCCGCTGTATCAATCGGTTGGAGGAACATCAGCGGGGCCGCATTGTTGTCGACGGCATTGAGCTGATGAACAACATCAAAAATATTGAGAAAATCCGCGCTGAAGTGGGGATGGTCTTTCAGCACTTCAACCTTTTTCCGCACCTCACGATTGTCGATAATTTGGCCCTTGGGCCCATTTGGGTGAGAAAGGTCCCAAAGAAAGAAGCGGAAGAGACGGCCATGTATTACCTCGAAAAGGTGCATATCGCTGAGCAAGCTCGAAAATACCCCGGTCAGCTTTCAGGAGGTCAACAGCAGCGTGTTGCCATTGCCCGCAGTCTGTGTATGAATCCCAAGGTCATGCTCTTTGATGAACCCACCTCCGCCCTTGACCCGGAGATGATCAAAGAAGTGCTGGACGTGATGATCGAGCTTGCCAAGGAAGGCATGACCATGATTGTGGTCACTCACGAAATGGGCTTTGCTAAAAGTGTGGCCCACAGGGTGCTTTTTATGGACTTCGGTAAAATTGTCGAGGGAAATACCCCCGAGGAATTCTTCGAAAGCCCGCAGCATGAGCGGACTAAACTCTTTCTGAGCCAGATCCTTCACTAAAAAATTCAAGGAGCCTTAACTTAAAGCAAACCGATCCCTTTTAATGCATGATGAATGGAAAGGTATTCCACTTGTTTCCCATATCTTTCCTCCCATCCAGCTCGGGCGACTAAGTCACGGACGGGCCCTTTCATGTTAGCCCATATAAATTGAATCCCTTGGTCATGATAATTGTCCATCATCTCGCTTAACGTATCGATGGCCACGGCATCCAGATCGTTCACCCCGGATAAATCTATAATAATCCACCTAACATTCGGTTTTTCAACAATCCTTTTTCTAAGAAAATCCTCGAGAAACGCCATATTGGCAAAATAGAGAGAGGCGTCCACACGAAGAATAAGAGCTTCAGGATATGTTCTTCCATCTGGAAATCGTTTAAGATTTCGAAAAACATTCTCTTTCTCTAAATAACCCAATTCGGCTGCGTAAGGATGGGCGCTCCGCCAGATAAAGACGAGCAGGGAAAAGGCAACCCCGATCATGATTCCTTCTTTACTTCCAATTGCCAATGTGGCGATGAAGGTAATCATCAATGTCCATCCATCTATCCTTTTCAGCCTGAAAAGGTGTTTGGCTCCTTTCACATCAATCAGTCCGGCAACGGCGACGATGACGATGGCAGACAGAACGGCATGGGGAAGGTGATAGAAAAAGGAGGTGAAAAAGAGCAAAGTCAAGAGGATGATCGCGGCGGTTACGATCGAGGCAAGCCCTGTCTTTGCGCCTGCCTGGTAATTTACCGCTGTACGAGAAAATCCTCCGGTCACGGGATAGGCTGACAAAAAAGAACCGATGATATTGGCGAAACCCAACCCGATCAGCTCTCGGTTAGGCTCGATCTTATATTTTTCCATAGCAGCAATCATTTTGGCTATGGAGATTGACTCCATGAAACCCACAAAAAAAATGGTCAGAGCCGCTGGAAACAAATCCAGAAGATAGTTTAGACTCCCCCCCGGCCATGAAAAGGATGGGAGCCCTTTTGGAACATGGCCTACAATTTCCACCCCAGATTGATCGAGACCGAAAAGATAAACAGCTAGCACGCTTAAAACCACGACCACAATCGGGGCTGGGAAGTTGGGTAATTTTTTTTTGAAAATCAGCAGGACAAGGATGCTCCCCGATCCAATTCCAAAAGTGATCGGATCGATCCCTCCAATTCCATGGATGATTTCCTTCAATAGGTGGATTGCCGAATGCCCACTCGACAGCACTTTAATCCCAAACAGATGATGCAGTTGGCTCAATAGAATGATAATGGCTGCGGCTGAAGTGAAACCGCTAATAACGGCATGGGATATAAAATTGACAATGAACCCAGCCCGAAGAAGGCCCATGCAAAGTTGCATCGCTCCGACCATAAAAGAAAGGAGAAGTACAAGGCTCACATATTTCTCTGATCCGGGTTCAGCAAAGGAGGAAACTCCTGCGAAGACAAGGAGAGACATCATCGCCACAGGACCAACGGCCAATTGGCGTGAAGAACCGAAAAGGACATAGATGACTAATGGAAAGGTGGAGGCATAAAGCCCTACTACCGGAGGCAACCCTGCGATCATCGCATAGGCCATCCCCTGCGGGACCAGCATGATGGCGACGATCAATCCCGCCGCAAGATCGCCCTTCAAATTTTCTCGCTTATAGTTTTGAAGCCATCCGGGCGCAGGAATAACTTTCAATAGCATACTCCGTTCCCTCCAAGAAGTATGCTTCTCCTCCATGGGATGAAAAACTTAGGCGGTTACCACCCAGATATCTCAATCCATATGAGGAAAGCGATGATCCCTAAGGCGAGAGGAATGATGAGAACCCAAGGGTTCACCTTGAACAATCTTGGAAAAGTGAGATCGCCAAAATCTCCCTTAAACAATATCCTTTTCTCCAAGACGGGATAGATCTCTGAAAATAGCCCGACTCCAATGAGAAGTCCAACAATTCCTCCAAACAGGGCATCGAGAGAACCCTGTCCAACAGCTCCCATCATGGTTCCGGGGCAATAACCCAAAATACCAAATCCAATCCCGAAAAGGAGTCCGCCAATCACCGTTGATCCCAATGACCCTGGCTTCGGATGTAATTCAGCTCTACCCAAACTTTTAAGCAGGTGAACCCCTATTTTCCCCACGACCACAGCAGTCAGCATAACTTTCACCACCGTAAAATCCCTAAGAAGGAGTTGACCGATAATCACATCATACCTTGTCACGCCGCCTTTTTGAAGAAAAAATCCAAAAAGGATGCCAATCAATAGGCCTATAACAAGCTGCACATCTTTTTTCGCATGAAGTGTTTTAAACATTGTTTTGTCCTCTTCGAACTCGACTTAAAAAACGTGGTAAATCAATAGAGCGGTGGCGATGCCCCCGATAAAAAAGCAGATGACTGCAATCCATGAACTGACGGCAAGTTGAAGTGTCCCACTAATTCCATGACCGCTGGTGCATCCTCCAGCCCACCGGGCTCCAACTCCCATGACAATTCCACCTATGAGAGCAACTCCCCATCGAAGGATCGGGTTGTTTCCAAAAGTGGCAGACCATTCTCGTGGAACCCATTCGGCTCGAAAATCTCCTGAAAGTTTTGCCGAAATAAAAGCCCCAAGCAAAATTCCCACGACCAGCATCCATTCCCAATCTATCGAAGGGGCGAATTTCTTGTAATAGGCTTTTTCCGCCACTTTTCTTCCCCTGAACAAACTTTCAATCATACCGCTTGTTCTGGAAAAGGCAGTGGAGCATCCGATCGGTTTATCAGAAAGTAGAAAGGCAACACAACTAAGAAAACCAATCCCAATCCCGACGGCATAGGGAGACCATTGTTTTAAGCTTAGCCATTCCATAACTATTCTCCATTAATTAGAAAATAACCCTATTATCTCCCTCTCCCCTTGGAGACTGTGTCATAATCCCTATTTGTCTTTGCGAGCGACCGCAGGGAACGTGCCTGCACGCCAAAGTGCCTTCTGTTACTGAAATGTCCGTGATAAACGTTTCGCCTGCCTGCGCGAAGCCGCTTCGGCGAAGGCAGGGCACGTAGGCGTGCCTGCACACCGGAGTGCCTATTTTCAGTCTCTCTCTCATACAGGTGTTTCGGCACGCAGGCGTGGTAATCTCTATGCTTTCAATGAATTACAAGATTGCTTCGGTCGCTTCCTGCCTACCCTGCCTACCGGCAGGCAGGCGGTAGGCAGGCACTCCCTCGCAATGACATTGCGACACAGTCTGCTTGTGGGAGAGGGTGGGGGTGGAACATGAAACCTTTATCACCCCCATCCCAACCTTCCCCCCTCAAGGAGGAAGGAGGCTCAGGGTCTTATACCCTATCGCATAAGGAACTTCGCTTGAAGGCGCGGGGGTTTCCACCATCCCCGAAGGGGACATTAAAATATTATTTTGCCCCACGCACTTCCTTGACTGAAGGCAAATGGGGCGCCGTGCAAGTAGGACAGGTTCCGATCAGCCCTGCAGCGCTATAAGCGGTCATCCCACCCGCCACATTTACGACATTCTGAATACCATGCTGTTTTAATACACTACAGGCCAAGCTCGAACGATGACCAGAGTTACAGATTACATAAACTGTTTTTTCTTTTGGAACCTCTCCATACTGCTTTCGTGTGTCCGGAGTTTGCATGTGCACCGCACCATCCAGATGGAGTGCCTCATACTCCAGCTTCCCACGCACATCAAGAATCATGGGGCCCGGTTTTTGGTTTGATAGAGCAGCTAATTCCTCCACGGAAATCTGCCGGACATGATCCGTCGGGAATCCCCCTACGCTCCATGCATGCATGCCGCCATCGAGCCATCCTGCAATACGATCAAAGCCAACTCGACGAAGCATGGTAACGGCGTCATTGACCCGTGTCTCACTTTCTAACACGAGAACGATGGGTTTATTAGGAGGAAGCATCCAACCGGCAAATGTCTGAAAGTTTCCAGCCATATCGATATTCCAGGCACCGGCGATGTGAGCCCCTCCGAAGGCGAGATAGTCACGACCGTCAAGAAGGGTGGTCCCTCCTTTGGCAAGCTGATTGACTTCAGCAGGAGAAAGAGGTTTCGGTATTTCGAGATCACTCAATTTGACCGGCCCCTTTCTATTGATATCTGAACAACGGGAAAAATGGTCCGGAGCCTCCGGCATTCCACTTAATAAAGAGGCTCGAAACGCATCCACCGTCTTATGCTGCAGTTCGGTATTGTAACGTTTTTCATATCCTACCGTTGAATATCTCATCGCACCCATGGCCCGTCCACATAGGGAGCCTGCCCCATGTGCTGGTAATACCAAAACATGATCGGGCAGAGCTTTGAGTTTCCCCAGACTCTCAAACAATTTACCAGCCAGTTCAACCGCCTGCCCGGGAAACAGGTCTGGACGGCCCACATCGCCTACAAAGAGCGTATCTCCACAGAAGATCGCGGTTGGTTCCGATCCACGGCTTCGATCCGTCACCACATAAGTGATATGTTCAGGTGTATGCCCGGGAGTATCGAACACCCGAATGTTCATGTCCTCGATCTGAAATTCATCTCCTTCTTTAACGGGCCGGTGTGGAAACGCACATTGACCTGCTTTGGGAGCGATGATCTCTGCCCCTGTCCGAGCAGATAAATCCATATGGCCGGAGACGAAGTCTGCGTGAAGGTGAGTTTCGAGAATATGGGTAATGCGCATCCCCATGGCTTTGGCCACAGCCATATGCTCTTCGACGTCTCGCCTTGGATCGATGATGGCACACGTTCCTTTCCCCCCGAGGAGGTAGGAGAGGTGCGCAAGACCTGGAATAAAAAAAGATTGAACGAACATAAATCAATACCCCCTTTCTGCGACTTGAGCCTTGAATCACGCTCACGATAAAATTTTAACAAGTGGAACGTCTGAAAACAACCTTTTTTTAGCATGGAGGATTGGAGGAAGTCTCCAGCGGGAATCCAGATTGAAAAGGTTGGATTCCGGATCAAGTCCGGAATGACACTCTGATGATCCGTTTTTCAAGGTTTCGGAGGGGAGAGCATTTCGACCCAATCGCATCCATAAGGGATTTCTTTTTTATTGAAATTCCATTTCCATTCATTTAAAAATATGATATTAAACCTGTAGAGACCTTCGATGAAACATTTTTTCGATGACTACCGCCTAAAAACACCTCTTTCAAGAAAACTCTTCGAAAAAGCCAGGAAGGCTATGCCCGGAGGGATCTCTCATAACATTCACTACTTTCCCCCCTACCCTTTCTTTATCAAAAAAACAAAGGGTTCAAAAATCTGGGATGTGGATGGCAATGAATACATAGACCTCTGGATGGGAAACTATACTCACATCTTAGGCCACCGTCCGAGGGTTGTGGTCCGAGCTATTGAAAAACAATTAAAAGAGGGAATCCACTGGGGTCTCGTATTTGAAAAACAAATCGAATGGGCAGAATTGATTCAAGAATTGGTTCCCAGCGCAGAAATGGTTCGATTCTGTTGCTCTGGAACGGAGGCAACAATGTATGCCGTCCGGCTTGCCCGTGCCTTCACAGGTAAAAAAACTATCTTGAAAATAGCGGGGGGTTGGCATGGGGCCAATCCTGATCTCTCCCTGGGCATCAAAATGCCCTATGAAAAAGAAGAAAGCCTCGGTTTGCTGCCTGATCTCCAGCAATACACAAAGACCATTCCTTTTAATGATCTTTTTGGAACACTCAAAGTCATGCATCAAAACAGAAAAGATTTAGCAGGAATTATTCTTGAGCCAATCGTTGGTGAAGGGGGTTTCAACCCAGCGACGAATGAATATCTTCAGATGCTTCGTTCTGAAACCAAAAAGTTGCGAGCCCTCCTGATTTTCGATGAGGTGATTTCATGTTTTCGGGTTGCCTTGGGGGGTGCCCAGGAAAGGTTTAAAATCACTCCAGATCTGACGACTCTGGGAAAGATTGTGGGCGGAGGATTACCCGTGGGGGTTCTGACAGGAAAAAGGGAGATACTTGAAAAAACTTCACCCGAAAAGAAAGGCAAAAAATGGGAGAGGGTCCTGATCGGTGGCGGCACCTTTTCCGCCCATCCTTTGACAACCGCTGCGGGATTGGCAATGCTTAACTATTTAAAAGATCATCGTCGAGAAGTCTACCCCTTTTTAGAGGAAAAAGGCAAGAAAGTTCGTAAAGGTGTCCAGGAGACTCTTGATCAAGAGGGAGTCGAGGCTGTGGTCACAGGAATAGGCTCCCTCTACCAGACCCACTTCCCTGTCCAGAAGGGGATGAAACTGAATTCTCCACATTCGATCCATGGTTTCACAGATTTAGAAAAAAGGGAGAATGAGTTTCGAATCAGAATGCTGATTAAAGGCGTTCATGTGATGCACGGTGGCGGAAGCTTATCCCTATCCCATTCGGATAAAGATATTGAAAAAATCTTCAAAGCCACAAGAGAAGTCGCTAAGGAGATGAGGGATACAGTTAAGAATTAAGGGTTTTAACTTATGAATTATGAGTTTTTGAAATAGGATTTCTAACTTTTAATCTTGAGCCATGCATTCAGGCATAGGAGGTGCATAATGGGAAAGTTGGCAGGAAAAACATTGACATGGGGGTTATTTTTCACAATCGTTTTTGGAGGGATGGCGATGGCAGCGGAAGCAGGTAAAATTGGAGTTAATGTAGTCGATATTCAGGGAGACTTTACAAAACTTAAAAATGGCTCATTAGCCGTGGACGGAACGGACGAGGCTTATATCAAAGCGGTAGAAGAAAATACAAAGAAACTGAAATTAGCAGGTTTTCCGATATACGCAACTCAAGACTGGCACCCAAAAAATCACGCCTCCTTCTTTACCAATCACAAAGGGAAAAAAGCCTTTGAGGTCATTAAGCTTCATGGAAAAGACCAGGTCCTCTGGCCTCCTCATTGCGTTCAAAATACCTCCGGAGCAGAAATCCTATTGGACAAAAAATTGTTTAAAGCAGTCGTGAGGAAGGGAATGGATTCACAGTATGACAGTTATTCCGGATTTCAGGACGATGGCGGGAAGAAAACAGAAATGGACAAACTCCTTAAAAAGGACCATATCAAGAAAATAATCCTCTATGGTATTGCCACCGATTATTGCGTCAGAGCAACTTCCCTTGACGCCGTAGCGGCGGGTTATAAAGTCATCGTGATCAAAAATTTGTGTCGGGGCGTTGCACCGGATACTTCTCAGAAAGCCATTGAGGAAATGCAGGCAAAAGGAATCGTTATTCTGGACGACTTGGATTTAGAAAAGATCAAAGCCAATTAAAATTCATAATTTTTCCATTAAATCATTGAGGTGCTGTTTCTCTTGCCCACTATGGGTAGGTGAACAGCCCCTTATCATTTATTTTGATTTTGGAGAAAAATAAATAACAATGGTTGTGACGACTTCTTACGGACCAAAATGATAGGAAAAGACATGCTGGCCGAAATTGCCTGCCGGATCGGCGGCGAGGATTTGGAGTTTAACTTCATCAAAGTCTGAAGGAGGAGTCGTATTCCCTTCAAAGAGGTTTGGTTTGCCGGCATAATTCAAATTGAATTTCTCTGAAACTTTATCTCCAAAAACCCACTGCCCCCATATTTGAAATTTATTAGAGTCCCAGAGACCTCCGGGAGTAAGGGGGCATCCTCAAAGCATCCGGACTTCAGCCCTCACTAAAACTCCTTGTTCTTTCTTTAAACTTTCTTTAGGAGAAGGGCTCAAGATATTGACAATCAATCCATTCAGCTCAATGATCACTCCTTCCCCCAAGATGTGTTTTCCAGGAATGAGGGTGAGAGTCTTTGACCCTTTCTGGTTGGCATGGGGATAACCTAAAGGGGCTTCCGTATAAATTTCTATCTGGGTCGGTTTATCTAAAGGAATTTCGGCCTGGAAATAGGCAGCATCAGGAGTTCCAAAGAGGACCGCTCCTCTTTTGCGAGGTTGAACCATAATCCGATCTGTATCACCTGTGCCCCCTTCCTGTTTGCCCTGAGCAAGAATTTCCCCAGTTCCGAGATTCTTGATTCGGACCAAAGCACCCCCCACGCCTGAGCCAATAACTTTGGAATCCTTTGATACCACACGAACAATCACTTTTGTTGGGACCTTTTCAGCAGAGAAACATAGAGATGATAATAGAAAGATGATATTGACTGAAATAAGAAAGACCGGAACACATCTTAATATTCTCTTGATTCGATTATTCATTCCTAACCCTTCTCCGCCCGCCGTCTGCTTTCTGCCTCCTGCATTTAACCTTCTCAGTAGTACCGTTTCTCCTCGACGTGATCCTCTACGAGATCGATGCCCCATTCACCGAGGATCTTTGAAACGGCCCGCTCGCCGCTCTCAATACAATTGGGGACGCCAACTCCTCTGTAGCTACCGCCCGCAAGGGCAAGGCCGGGGATCTTAGCGCTGCGCTCCTCGATTAACTCAACACGCTTAACGTGCCCGAGCGTGTATTGCGGCATGCCAAGGTGCCACCGGAAGACACGTGAGAACAGCGGCTTCGCAAAGGGGTTAAGGCCCAGGATGTCACGAAATTCAGCGAGTACTGTCTGAAAGAGCTCCTCGTCCGACCGTTTCAAAATTTCCTGATTGTGCGGACCGCCGACGAAGCCGCGGAGCAGTACCCTGCCAGCCGGGGCGCGACCCGGCCACTTGGTGGAAGAATAAGTAGCTGCCATGAGCGCACGACCTTCTATGAGAGGGCATAAAACTCCAAAGGCATTTAGGTTGAATCCGGTTTCGCTCTCGTTGAAGGCGATTGAAATCGTCGCCGAGGAAGAGGTTGGTATGCCGGCAAGTGCATCTGCGATGGTTTGGTCGTACGGACGGATAAGTGGCTCAGCAGCCCAAGACTCAGTGGCCAGGATGACTGCATCCCCATCGATGGAGGATCCATCGGAGAGCATAGCACACCACCCGCCATTTGGGAGATGTTGGAGAGAGGCCACCGTTACACCTACGTGGATGTTTTGGCGGCCTGCGGCTTCGGCCATGCTATCCGTCAGTTGCTGCATTCCATTCATAAACGAAGTGAAGAATGTACGGGGTTTCTCGCCAGGTTTGACCGGATATTTACGCCTCATCTCCTCGACCTTACGGCGGACGGCGATAAAGGCCTTTAACAGAGATCCGTAATTTTGCTCCATTTCAAGAAGGCGTGGGAAGGTAGCGGCCAGTGACATCTGTTTTGGATCGGATGCGTGAACGCCCCCGACGAGTGGTTCGGCAAGGCGATCCAGGCACTCACGGCCCATGCGGCGGACGACAAAGCTCTCAAGTGTTTCATCGTTGATCTCGCCCGGTGAGACCTTCCTCCGTGGAATGAAGAGGTCCATCGCCATCCTGATTTTGCCGGGCCATGAGAACAGGTGGGTCGTGGCAAATGGCACGAACTTCGTGGGGGCAAACATCATAACGCCATCTGGCATCTCATGAAGTTTGCCTCGAGACAGGATCCACGTTCGCTTCCGGGAGTCGTCCGTGGGCAATTCATCACCAAAAATCCCTGTGAGTTTTGCGATGCGGTGACAGGCTGGCTTTTCGGTCAGGAAACAGTCTGGACCGCCGTCTACGATGAATCTGCCCTTTTCTGAGGGATCCGGAACCATCTCTGTCTGGATCTTGCCGCCCAGACGCTTGTCCTTCTCAAGTAGGGTGAATTCCACATCATGGCCCTGGGATGCCGCCCGGGTCACTTTATAAGCGGCCCCGAGCCCGGCAACGCCGCCACCGATGATGATCACTCGTTTCATATGGCTTCTCAAAAATAAAAAGGGGTCCAGGATTCCAGGGTTCAAGGGTTCTAATGTTAAATTTCTAATAAATTCACTGGACCCCTTGACACCTTGGACCCTTTCATGTGTTCTTCCACAATAGTTGCAAGCGCCTCAATAAATCTTCCTGAAAAATTGAGCGAAGCGGTCCGTTTCAAAACCATCCCCATCGATTCAGCTTTTTCTCGGTAAAAGATATCAATATCGTAAAGCACTTCGATATGATCCGCAACAAACCCAATGGGGATGATGAGGATTTCTCTGACCTTTTGTTGCGAGAGTTCAACCAGAACGGACTCGACATCCGGGCCCAACCACTCTTCTGCTCCCATTCCTCTGCTCTGAAAAGCGATATGCCATGGAAAAAGTCCAATCCTTTGAAGAACCCCTCTTACGCTTTCCTCCATATCCCTGACGTAGGGTTCACTCCCAATCAATAATTTTGGAAGACTGTGTGCGGTGAAGATAAGATGAATCCGGTTTCTCTCTTCTTCCGTGAAACGTAATAACCCTTCCTCAATCTTCTCCTCGATCGCCTCCAGAAAGAGAGGGTGGAGATGCCATCCCTCAACAAAAAAAATGTCCGTCTTCTCTTCAAATTTACTTTGAGCCTGGGTTACCGCTTCAATGTAAGCTCCTGTGCTTGCACGGGACCGAAAAGGCGCCATGGGAAGGGCCACGATTGTCCTGATTCCGTCTTGAAGAATTTTTCCTAATGTCTCTTCAATCAATGGATGACCGTATCGCATCCCTACATAGGATTTGAAACGGTTGCCTCTTGTATTCAGACTGTTTTCCAGAGCTCTGGCTTGCTTAAATGTAATCTCTGACAAAGGAGACCCACCTCCGATGAGACGATAACGTTCCTTGATCCTGTCCAACTGTTCTGGAGAAGGTTTTCGACCCCTGAAGAGACGGGTCAAAAATGGCTCCACCTCATCGAGAGAGCGGGGTCCTCCAAAAGCCAAGAGAAGAAGGGCTTTCATCATTTGCTTAAAAAACAAAGGAATCGGTCAAAGGTAACAGCAAGGATACCCGTATCGTTAG
>Ga0209706_10000901_pt1 | contig 16973 bp, 11 predicted proteins | sample PPLLaktember2015_6_FD_187263 | JGI IMG/M metagenome (GOLD analysis project Ga0209706, IMG submission 187263) | Freshwater sediment microbial communities from Prairie Pothole Lake near Jamestown, North Dakota, USA - PPLs Lake P8 Core (1) Depth... | ecosystem: Environmental > Aquatic > Freshwater...
TCAGGTGCGATGGGTGACGGTCGGTTCCTCAGTCAAACTGGAGGTGCTGGACTGGGGCGGATCGGGCCCGCCCCTCGTGCTGCTCGCGTGTTACCTCAGCACGCACGTCTACGACGAGTTCGCTCCGAAGCTGACGGATCAGTTCCATGTGTACGGCATGACACGACGCGGGATCGGTGCGTCCGACAAGCCCGCCACCGGGTATAGCGTGCAGCAGTCGGCACACGATCTGTTCGAGGTCTTCAACTCCCTGAAACTTCAGCACGCTCTCCTGGTCGGCCATTCATGCGCCGGCCAGGTCCTGACGATGTTCGCCGCGCAGCATGCCGATCGTCTCCGCGGGCTCGTGTATCTCGACGGAGCGGCCGACCCCACGCTGACCCCCGCCGATGTTGGTTCGCCGATGCCGGATCCCGCAACGCTGCCGCGCCCGGCATCCGAACGACGCCAGAGGGACTGGGACTTTCCCGAAGCGGTGGGCCAGGACCAGTTGGATCCCGTGATTCGCAGGGCGATCACGGTCGATGCGAGGATGAAGCCCGATTATGCACGGGTGCGCGTGCCGGTGCTGGCGATCTACCAGGCCCAGCGCCCGTTCGAGGAAGTGGCCGCCGGCTATATGATTCGCAACGACCAGGAGCGCGCGGCCTTACGCCAGGAGTACGCGGCCACGCGCGCCCTCTACACCCGATGGCAACAGGATCTCCGCGCGGGTGTCCCGACGGCTCGAATCGTGGAGCTGACAGGCGCGAATCTGTTCATGTTCCTGTCGAACGAGGCTGACGTGCTTCGGGAGATACGAGCCTTCGCGTCCACATTGACCGGCCGGTAGAGAGCCACGCACAGCTCGCGTGCGAAGGCTGGGGGGAACGCTAAGGCTGGGTGAGCACCATGCCGCAATTCATCCTTGCCAGCTACATGCTCCTTGGACTGGTCGCACTCCTCTGGATCGTCGTGCGACGGATGAGGGACTGGTGGCGGGCCAGGTCGGACACGATTGCCGACAGTGCCGCCCCTTCCCCCGGCGATCCACGCCTTGTCGTGACGCTCGTGCACGGGACCTGGGGGCGGAAGGCCGAGTGGACGCGACACTCGTCGCCGTTGTGCCGGTCACTCCTGTCGCAGGCTCCCGGGCAGGTGTACCTGGCACCGTTTCCCTGGTCGGGCCGCAACACCTCGCGAGCCCGCATTGCCGCAGCCGAGCGTCTGCGGTATCACATCATAAGCCTCATCGAACGCTATCCAGCGGCAGCCCACTTCGTAGTTGCGCACAGTCACGGCGGAAACATCGCCCTGTATTCCGCACAAGATGAGCGTGTTCGTGCAGGACTGGCCGGGATCGCCTGTCTCTCAACGCCCTTTCTCCATGTGCGTCGAAGAGCGCTCGGACCGATCTCCGGGGGCCAACTGTTCGCGGCAATGGGTATCGGGCTGCTCTATCTGTTTGCAGCCTTGCTGCAGGCCCTTGGTATCGGCGAGGACGCGGCGGTTCTCTGGAGCATTGGCATGGCCGTGTGCGTCACATGGCCGCTCGCGCGCGTGTCGAGGTCAGCCAGCGACAGGATGCTGAATTCACTCCGTCTCCCGAACGAACCGCCAACCGCCACGTTGATTGTTCGTGCGATGGGCGACGAAGCCAGCGGTGGCCCTGGCCGCCGGCAGCGCCTACATGATTCTCGAAAGCGTCTATGGTCCCGTGCCTGGAGAGCCATGGGCACCGCTCCTGTCTGTCGCCGCCGCTGGGTTGGCAGCGGCCGGCGCAGTGTGCCTGGCAGCGTGGTGGCTTGGTGCCGGGGCGGGTCTGTACGGCTGGACTCTGAAGTTCTTGTTGACTGGCCTGCTTCTGATTCCGCTTGCTACCCTCGTTCTGATAGTGGCCCTGCCATTCGGCGCTGATTTGTTGATCTTGGCGCCGCACCTGGAGATCAGCGCCGAAGCCACTCCCCCCGGCGTCTGGACCGTGCACTATCTGCGGGCCGACGTCGCGTCCGCGGAAGATGCTGCTCCAGACGATCCGCTGATGCATAGCACCTACTACGATCCACGAGCGATTGCGATACTCGGTGAATGGATTCGCAGCCAGACTTCGGCTCGAATGGCAGGCCGCGGAGCCGGCTAGGTGGCCGAGCGCCGCGCAGAACCATCCGTTTGGGGCCCCCCTTTGTATGGGATGGGCGGAATACTTCGTTCGCCGCGGCGTGCCCGTCTATGGACACCGACAACCAGCAGATAGCAGACCTGATCCTGGCGTGGCTGGACCGGCACGCACGCGCCCGCTGAGTGGCGGAGCCGCAGTAACGTGACACAGCGCTACTGAACGACGACGGTGACCTCGTTGGACGGCTCGCCTAAACCGCTGCCATTCGCGGATCGGACGCGCACATAGTAGGTGCCGCGCGGCACGCCGGTCACCGTGAGGCTCGTCGCTCCGGCGGCCATTGGCAGGCGTGCAAGATCGGCGGCGCCGGGTCCTGAGCCAGCCTCCAGGACCAACCCGGTCGCGATCGATCGTCCGCTCTCATTGGTCCACCGGAGCGTCACGGCGCTTCCCGCCACTGCCGCCGAGAGATTGGTCGCGCGCGGCGGGCGCGGGCCCAGCACAACGCCCACGACACGCGTGCGAACGGGCAGGTCCGCCTCGATCACCGTGGTGAGCGTGGTGGTGTCCACCACCTGAATCCGCGTTTGATAGCCGCCCGTGGTCACCACACCACTCCAGACCACGTAGGCCAGGGGCCGCTCGGGATCGAACGCAACGGACGCCTTCGCAAACCCGAACGGCGCGGCACGCCGGCTCAGGGGCGCCAGCGTGACGCCGTCCAGCATGCGCACCGCGTTCGATGCACCTGCAAGCAGATGCCCCGTGCGCGGGTCGAGCAGCATGGGATCGTCGGGACAGTCGTTCACCGCGCCGGTGTGCTCGGCCAGCACCGCCCCCGTGGCCACGTCGTAACGCCGGTCGACGGGCGGCTGGCCGACGGTGCGCCAGGCAGCCGTATACAGCACGGCTCCTCCCTCGTCGGGCACCTGATAGGACGAACCGTCCGGGACCGTCGCCAGCAGCGTGCCCGTGGTGCTATCGACGACGACCGTCCGGTCGAAGACCGAGGAACCGCAGCGCGCGAACAGCCGCGCTCCATCGCCGCTGACGCCCCTCACTTCAGATTGACAGGGGACCGGCAGTGTACGCAGCCTGCCGGGTTCGGCGATGGTCACGTCGGCCCCGAACCCGGATTGCAGAAAGACGCGCATCACCGAAGAGTGGGCGAAGAGCGCGCTGATGGGGGCGTTGCCGATGCCGCCTGTCACCACCGGCACACTCTGCTGGCGCGCTGACACGTCGAGGAGGCTCAGATAGGATGGCGCGCTCAACTGGTGCTCGGTGCCCGTCCACAGCAGGTAGCGGCCGTCGGGCGTCACGCGCGGCCCGACGCCATGGACCCTCGCGTGAAGAACCGGCGTGCTGGACAGGAGCCGCCTCCCGTCCACGTCGATGTCGAGCACCTGCCCAGGAGGGCAGTCCTGGGGCTGGCAGTCGATGCCGAAGGCCCCTGCGAAGAGAACATAGAGACGGGTCTGTGCGGCCGCCGGCTCGACACCCAACGCGAGCGTCAGGAGAAGCAGCAGGCCCCGGATGGCGCGAATCACGGTCACGACGGCGTCCGCTGAATCAGACATGTGAGCCCTCGCAGGTGAGAACCTCTCGCGATCGATGATCGAACGGCCTGTGGCTGGAGCGGTGCGACTATACTGCCTCGGATCCCATACAACTCCCCCCAGGGTATCGGCTCGGTCCTTACGACATCGACGCACTGCCCGGATCGAGACGACGTATCGATAGAACAACGGCGTCGAGGGGGACATCGCATGCGGCGATCGCTTCTCGGGAGTGCCACGTCACCATGGCTCCATCCGTTCGGTGACATTCCGGAAGCCGACGATCTGCCGCCTGTCCGGCAGCTGATGCCCGCTGACGATGGCACAGCAGGATGCCGACCACGCGATCCGCCTGCTTCCCAGCGCCTGTCATTGGCAGCCGTCACATCGAATGTGGCCAGCCTATCGGCTGTTCGCGACCAGATACGCTGCGATCGTCGCTTCGCCACGGTCGCTGTCGATTGATTGCCGGAACATGAAAAGAAGGAAGGGTTGAACACTGTGACGCTGAGAAGGCTTACGCGCATTCATTGGTCGCTGCTGGGTCCGTTGCTGTTGGGCGCAGCGTGGTCATGCCGACCGCAGACTACCGCGACGGGGCAGGATTGGCCGCCATTGCTGCCCCACAATCCGTTCTTCGTGCGCAATTACGGCGGCAAGTGCCTGGACTTCGGCGGGCCGCCACACGTGAGCGGTGAGCCGGTCTTCATCTACGACTGCAACGGCACCGCCGCACAACTCGTCGTGCCGGTCGAGATTGATCCCAATCCGACTGGCCGTCATCAGGTCTTGCTCCATGCCGGTGACAAGGTCATCGGCGTGAAGGGCAACGCGCTCATCCAGCAGGCACTGCTCGAGCTACAGGAGTACAACGGGTCGGCGGGACAACTCTTTGAACTCGACGGCGACAGCATCATCCTGGCTGCGGACCGCCAGTTGGTCGTCGAGGTGCAGCACGCGCGCGGCACGAACCTGACGCCGGTCTGGCTCGGCAACCGCGACCTCGCCGATGCGGAGTTCTGGGACTTCACCGCCAGCGATGGGGCGAACCATCGTCCGACGCGCGGCTTTCTGCGCATCTCGCAGGTGGACACTTTCGATAACAACGGCGAGTTGCGCGCGCGGTCGGCTTTTCTGGAGGCCGTCAGGAACGCGCATCCGGGCACCGTCATTGAACTGGATGGCAATGTCGCGATCAATCTGACCGATCTGGGATGGTTGGACATTCCCGCCGGAGTGACCATTCGCGGTGACCGGCGCGGCACGCGCCTCGGGCCGGAGATACGCACCTCGCGCGCCTCCGATTTCATGTTCAACATCGCGGGCAGTGAGGTGCGTCTGACAGGGTTGCGCCTGCGCGGGCCGTCGCGGAGCACGAACTGGACGCGGTCTGATCGGGCGATATTTGCCCACAGCCAAGACACGACGATCATCGATCACAACGACCTCTCGGATTGGCCGGTAGCGGCCATTGAAGTCACCGGCGATGGCATTCGGGATCATCGGGAGCCGCGTCCGGACAACGTCCGTATCGCACGCAATGTCATCCATCACAACCGGAAAGCTGGATATGGTTACGGCGTGGTGACGGGCGGGAGCGGGTATGCCTCGATTGAAGGCAATACCTTGCTTGAAAATCGCCATGCCATTGCGGGCGATGGCACGGAGACCAGCGGCTATCGCGCCTGGTTCAACCTCGTGCTGCACGATGCGCCGGATTACGGCAACGGCATTCAACAGGACTTCGACATGCACGGGACGGGAGATGGCGGTTTCGGTGGCATCGCGGGGAAGTACATCGAGATTGCCCGCAACACGTTCCTCGGCGCAGACCGCGAGAACTTCTGGCTGCGAGGCACGCCCACCTACCTGGCTGAATTTCACCACAACGTATTGGTCGGCTGGCAAACGGGTACGCTCAGAATCAGAAATGATGGCGACCCCGACAAGTTGATCGTCCGCGATAACGATCTCTTTGCCTCCAATCCCACCGACCGCTTCGGCGTGGGCGATTTCGACGGCGACGGCACCCAGGACTTGTTCCTCGCCACGGGCGCGGCCTGGTATTACGCCCCGGCGGGCCAAGCCGAGTGGCGTTACCTCAATGCCCAGACCGACAAGCTGGACACACTGCTGTTCGGTGATTTCGACGCCGACGGCCGGACCGATGTCTTCACGCAGCACGACGGGAGCAGGTGGGATGCGTCCTGGGGCGGCGCTTCGCGGTGGGAGGCGATCAATGGCAGCGGGCCATTGCTGGGCAGCGCGGCCATCGGCGATTTCGATGGCGACCGCCGGGCGGATGTCTTCTACGCCAACGGAAACGAGTGGTTTGTCTCGTTCGGCGGCACCGGGTTCTTTACGCACTATGCGCTCGCGATCCACCGGGTCCCTGACCTGCGCTTCGGGGATCTCAATGGCGATCGGAAAACGGATGTCTTCGGCGTAGTGGGCGATCAATGGATGGCGGTCTATGGCGGGACGCATTATTGGGCGCCGTTGCGCGCGAAATTGACCAGTTCCGTCACCGGCCTGTTCGTGGCGGACTTCAATGGCGACGAGCGGGACGACATCGCGAGAACACGCTTTGGCAACACCCTGCAGGTGTCGCTGGGCGGCACGGCCGGGTGGACGACGTTGCGTTCAGGGCTGGGGGCACTCGTGGCCATCGGGCGCTTCGACGGCGCGCGCGGCGCAGATGTGCTGTTCTGGGCACCGGGCAACGTCCTCAACATCGCTTCCGGCGGAGCAGGCGCTACGCAAGGACACAGCCGCCACGATATGCGCTGACGAGGTAGTGCCGCGCGGACGCGACCACTCCTGCAAAACGCCGAAGTGATGTTCGACGCCAACCGTCGGCGTGGCTGGGTTCTGTGGGCGCTCTGACCGACGCGCGGTCTTGGCATCGCCGAGGGCAACCCACGGCATATAGCCCGCCGGGTGATGGTAGCGTGACGGGATGATGGGTGTCGTGAGGCCGATGGGGTTCGTTGTGTTGTTGCCCCTGCTGCTGGTCCCGCAGGCCACAGCGCAACAGGTTGCGCCGACTGCCGAGCCCGCCCCGCTGGCCCGTGGCTACCGTACTCGCACGCTGGCCGGAGGCTGGGGGCACTCGTGGCTGCACGGCTGGCCCGGCTACGGCAAGGCGGTCAGCGACATCCAGTACGTCGGCTTCTACCCGCAGATGGGCTGGTTCGTCACGAACTGGCTCGAACTGTACGGCGAAGGGACGGCGCACGTGTACTATCGCCCCCATGCCGCGATTCTCGGCGGAGTTGTCGGCATCGGCGGGCGGCACTACTTCCTGAGGGACCGGCCGTGGACGCCGTACTACATGCTGGGCGGCGGAATGGTCTGGACGTCTCTCGAGGTGCCGGAGGTGGACCGGATCTGGAACTTCCAGGTGGTGTGGGGCGTGGGCATCAAACGCATCACCCGCCGCGGGCCGGCGCTGATGCTGGAGTTCCGCAACCACCACATCTCGAACGCCGGCACTCGCGGCGAGAACCTTGGCGTCAATGCCGCGATGGTGGTAGCGGGCGTTCACTGGGTGCTGCGGTAAGCCGCGCCCGAAGGCGGAAGAAGTCTGACGCGCCCAGGCGCGAGGCCGATCTCGCTGGCGAGCTCGCGCGCGAGGTCAGGAGTGAAACAGTGACGACCCGCACACCCCTCTGCCCGTTCGAGCACGTCGAGGACGCCGACCTTGAAGCCCGCCGGATTGATGAAACGGCCCTGCTGACTGTCAAGCTCCTGCAAAAGCGCTATCCGCCTCCGGCCCCAGTGCTCCGTGGCGTGCATCCGAAATCCCACGGCTGCGTTCGGGCCACGTTCACCGTCAACGCCGATGTTCCTCCGGAGTTGCAGGTCGGGCTTTTCGCGGAGCCGGGCAGGCACTTCGAGGCGATCGTCCGGTTCTCGAATGCGGCGGCCCTGGTCGGGCCGGATGTGGACTGCAGCGGAAGACGCGCCGCTCCCGCGATGCCCGACAGGCATGGCAGCCGTGGCATGGCAGTAAAGGTACTGGATGTGGGCGGCGAGGTGCTGGCGCAGGACGACGAGGCGTGTAACCAGGACTTCTTGATGATCAACCAGCCCGTCTTCGCCTTCGCCACCGCGGGCGACTATCTCCGGCTGGACAGGACCCTCGCCGCGCACGACGACGACCCGGCGGGGTTCTTTGCCCCTTTGCGGGCTCAGGATCCCACGCTTCCCCCATCAGAACGAGCCGCCGTTCTGAAATACATCGAGGACGAGCGAATCGATGCGGATGCGATCAGAAGAATGCTGCAAACGAAGACGATCATCGACGGCATCCAGGCCACGCCGGTCGCCAATCCCCTGGGAATTCGCTACTTCAGTGCCGCGCCGTTTCTCTTCGGCGCTGACCGCGTCATGAAGTTCTCGGCCCGTCCCTGCGCCGAGGTTCAGCCGAGCACCGTGCCAGATCCTCCGCCGGACCACTACTTGCGCGAAGTGCTCACCCAGGCCTTGCGAGCGGCCGGCTCCGTCGAGTTCGACTTCATGGTGCAAGTGCGAGGCGGCGGGGATGATCTCGGCATCGAGAATGCTTCGTCGGCATGGGACGAGGCGACCCATCCCTTCGTCAGGGTGGCCAGGATCACCATTGTCGCGCCGCAGGAGGACATCGATTCCGCGGAGCATCGAGCCCGCTGTGAACGGCTGGTATTCACGCCGTGGCATTCGCTGGCCGCGCACCAGCCGATCGGCGGCATCAATCGGCTGCGCAGGGCCGTCTACGAGGCTTCGGCGCAACATCGCCTGAAACAGGCCGAGGGCCTGGCTGGTACCTAGTGGCAGGTGACTGCTGAATCGTCGCGGCCATCCCTTGCGTTCGACCGCGGAAGATCGGCCGCGACAACGGAGCGGCCGCCAGTGATTCAGGCGTTACATCTCACCAGGACTGTCGCCGCGGGCCGTCTTCAGATCGACTTCAGGTATTCGATGATCGCCCGCTTCTCCGCTGGTGTGGGTTCCACCCCTCTGTAGTGGCCGGCACCCGCGTGACCGCTGCGGCTGTTGCCGCTGTCGTCCGCCCCTGGCCGGCGCTCGGTCGTCGTCACCTTGAAGCACGTGGGAGGGTGACTCACCGCGCCGCAGATCGCTTCGCCCTTCTGGATGTCGACTCCCACCGTGTCGGGATCGAACTCGCCGTGACCCACCCAGAAGCTCCCGGGTCGCGCCTCGGGGAAGAGGACCGACTCGAGGGTCGGCCAGACTCCGTTGTGGCCATAGGGCGCGGTGAACGCAATGCCGTTGAGCGGGCGAGCCCGGTAGACGGCCATCTCGGCCAGCGTCGGCGGCTGCGGCCGTGCCCTGAAGAAGGCGAACTTGTCGCGCTCGCGCGCCGCGGTCTCCGGGTCGGGGTACGCGTCGAGGAAGTAGGAGTCCACGGCGCTGGCGGTCGACCCCGCCAGGAGAATCAACGTCATCACCGAGCCGTCCGGCTTGCGCAGGGGGTTCGTGCTGGCGAGCTGAGCCTTCCTGAGCTTGTCGAATTCCGCGTTGACGATCGCTTGTCCGGTGAACGTGGTGTCGCGGCCTTCGAGCTCCGCGAGCCGGGCCGCAAGCAACGACGTCAGGCCCCCGACCTTCACGCGGAGCGTCGCGAGGATGCCGTCGCGCATCTTGCCATCGAGGATCTCGGTCGCCCGTGGGTTCACGGTGTATCGGGACCCTGCGTGAACCTTGATGAACTGGTCGTCGGTGCCCACCATTTCGAAGCCAACTTTGGTGACCCTCCACACGTATCGGGTCTGGCCCAGGTAGTCTTCCGCGACGAAGTGATCGGTCAGGTCGCTCGGGGCACTCCCGCCGCTCCAGTTCTCGCCGGCGACGTCCCACTGCGCGCTGAACTTGTCGAGATACGGCTGTGCGTGACAGCGCTGGCAATGGGTGGCAAAGGCGTTGGCGCCCTCGGCCAGGTTTCCCTTGGGCGATGGGAACTTCGAGGACCACTTGGGACTCTCGATCCAGTCGAGCGCCTCTTCGAGTGCGTAGAGATTCTTGACCTTGGCCGTCGAGCGGACGCGCCACCGTCCCCACGGATCCTGGTAGGTCTCCGAGTCGCCGAACACGCCGAGCACTTCGCCCACGTTGCGTGTGAGGGAGTTCGATGTCAGACAATTCGTCTGCACGCACTGCAGCCGCGCCGCGTTCCACACCGCGGGCACGCTCACCGGAACCAGAATGGGCTTGGCGTCGTTCGGGTCACCATACTGATGTCCGAACACTTCGTTCAGGATGTGGCCGACGGCGTCGATGCGGCCGGGCCCGGCCTCTCGACCGGCTGGCACCTGGCCGCGGGCGCGCAGGCCGTCGATTCGCTGCGTCGCTGCGACAAGGCGACTCGTGGCGTTCTTCTCGTCGGCCCCTTTGGCCACCATTCGGGCGAGGTAGCCGCTGCCCTTCGGATCCTGCGAAGCCTTCGAAACCGCCAGGCTCACATCGGAGATGAAGCGTTCGTAGTCCAGGTTCGACTGGCCGGCATGGATGAGAAAGCGCTCGCCGTTGTACCTCAGGTCGCCCGTGTGGCAGGCGGCACATGTCAGGCCGACGTAGTCCCGTGTCCGGTCCTGAGCGTGCTTTGCCAGCGGTGTGTACCCCTCGCCTCTTGTGTCCTTCAGCACGCCAATGGGCAGGCCCCCGGTGTTCGGAAATTCGCCCGGACCGCTGCCGGCCTCGTCGTCATTGTCCGAGTAGAGGAAGCCATAGGATTCGAGGTTCGCTCGATCAGAAAACAACAGCGCCTGGTCCGAGGCGCTCGGGATCGACATGAACACGTCGAAGTCGAGCAACTGCGACCCCTGAGGGGTGAGGTACCAGGTCCGTGCGAGCTCCCGCGCATCCTGTCCCTTTCTCCACTGATTGAGAAAGCCAGCATCCGGCGCTTTGAGTGTGTCCATGGGCGGTGTGGGAAGCGTAGGCCGGGAGCAGGCCCCGACCGTCAGCGTCAGGAGACACATGGCGACGGGCGAGATACGCGCGGGACAGGACAGGAACGAGAAAGGACGGCGACCCATGCTCGGACCTCCAGTCTGACTGCGGGTCGGTTGGGGAGCTCGCCGCGACCGCGAGCGTATCACGCCGCGAGTACCCAGCTGGGCCACCTGGCTCGTCCACCAATCCAAACGAACGTCGTCTTGCGGCATCAGCCAGCGCTGTCGTTCGAGGGCCATCGCCCCGCCCCTGGGTCTCAGGCTGCCGACCGGGCGGCGCCCAATCACCATCAGAACCGGGGTGCGGGTGCGTCAGTACCCCCACGTGGCCATCGTCAGAACCCATGTGGCCGAAACGCGCCTGTTTTCGAGCGTGCCGAAGCGAGATATGGCCCCAGATCTGGGCGCCATTGCCCTCGATCACCCGCAGGAACCCGCTACGCCTGGCTAAGTTGTTGAACACCTGTGCGGTTCGGCTCGCCACACCGTGTGAAGCCCTCGGAGAGCTTCATCGTCAGGGCCCACGATCTCGATGAGAACGCTGCCGATGGGCACAGCCTATACGGCGTGGACCGGCATCGACGCCGTTGGCACCTTCGCGGTCGGTGTTGCGGTCCTTGACGTCCGCTACCGTCAGTCGTGGTCCACGACTGACGGCACTGGCCAACGCCAACGGCGCTACTTCTTCTACGACGGCAAGAGCCAGCCCGAATGCACCGTTTGGGTGTCCACCGGGGCCGAGCGGCCACCCAGGCGGCGACATCCGTGTTGGACCACGGCCGTATGCTGGGCCGGTGTCAATCGTCGGCGGAAGCCGCGCCACGCCAGTTCCAGATCGTGCCATCAACTGTGGTGACCGTCACGTCAGCTTTGAACCCCTTGAGCGAGCCACTCCCGCCGGTGAACTGGCAGGCTCCCAGCACATCGGGCACGCCCCTGACCAGGCAATGGCCAAACGCTGTACCGCCGCCACCTTGTTCGCTCTCGATGACGACCCAACTATCGAGGAATGGATGGTCAGCAGTGAAGAACCCAGGCCCGAAATAACGAATCTTTGCGCCTCTGAGTGGACGGAAATTCGATTCAGTGACCGTACAGTAGTTCAGCTCGCCTGGGGCAAGCGTGGCGGTGCCGCATTCTTTGGTCACTGTCAGGGTTCTTGATTCCCTGCTCCCCACGCCGGCGCCGCCGGCAGCGAGGGCGGATGACATCTGGAGCGCGACCACGCACAGGAAGACAAACAGGGCGACGCGGAGAGTGGTTTTCATAAGGCTCCTTGGTTGATGAGTGTCATCGCTCTTCGAATTGCTCGGCTTGTCTGCCATCTGCGCGACGGATGCTCCCTCATGGCCGCGTGCCCTGGACCGCGTTTTCCCCCGCGCTGCATCCTCCCGAGAAGCGCGAGACAGCTCATGTGCCCACAAGCACGAGGGACGCGTCTTTTCCTCGCCAGGCCCTCCAAGCGGGTTTAGACTCACCACAGAAGGGGCCGGCACGTTGCAACCGGGGGCCACAGGCTACTCGTCGTGTACAGAGCCGCCGGGTCACCGACGATCGCCCGCGCCCGCTTCCCGGAGACACGCGCCGCCCGTCAATTCGCCCCCAATGAGGTAACGCGAGAAGCACGCCGAAACGTGCTCACCGACCAAACAGTTCAGATGGGGAGGAACAGCTGAACCCTGCACGTCACGACGTGACGGGACTGCTCCGCGCCTGGAGTGGCGGCGACATCGTCGCGCGTGATCAACTTGTTGAGGTGGTCCATCAGGAGCTTCGCCGCCGGGCGGCGGCCAGGCTTCGCAAGGAGCGACCAGGGCACGTCCTGCAGCCGACCGCCCTCGTACACGAGGCGTACATTCGACTTGTCGGCCAAGGAGAGGCCGACTGGCAGAACCGCGCGCACTTCTTCGCGGTGGCGTCGGAGATGATGCGCCGTATCCTCGTGGACCATGCGAGGCGCCGCAAGATGGCCAAACGATCCGGCGGATGGGCTCGGGTAACCCTCGACGAGGCGACCGCGCAGCGCGACCCGCCAGACGTCGACGTCCTCGATTTGGACACTGCGCTCTCCGAGCTCGCGTCGTTTGATGGCCGAAAGAGCCGGGTCGCAGAGCTGCGATTCTTCGGAGGCCTCTCCTTGGAAGACATCGCTCGCGCGCTCGACATCTCTCGCGCCACCGTGGAGCGGGAGTGGCAGGCTGCACGCGCATGGCTGTACCGCAGAGTCACTCAGAAGCCCGAGCTCCATGACACCTGACCGCTGGCGGCAGATAACGGAGATTTTTCACTCCGCGTTAGCGTGCGATCCGACGCAGCGCGTCGCCTTCCTGGGCCAAGCGTGTGCCGCCGACCCCGCGCTGAGGAGTGAGGTCGAATCGCTGATGGCCTCGCACCACCAGGCCGGCGACTTTGGGAACGCCCCGGTGTTCATGCCCGTAGCGTCCCTTGAACCGGGTACGTCGGTCGGACCGTATCAGATCGACCAACTCCTGGGCGTCGGCGGTATGGGCGAGGTCTATCGGGCGCGCGATTCAAAGCTCGGGCGCGACGTCGCCATCAAGGTCCTGCCGCCGCACCTCACGTCGAATCCTGAGCGCCTGCTCAGATTCGAGCGCGAGGCGCGGCTGCTTGCGTCACTGAATGATCCACACATCGGCACCATTTACAGCGTCGAGGAATTCGACGGCCGGCGCGCGTTGGTGATGGAACTGGTTGAGGGTGAGGATCTGGCGCAACGCATTGCGCGCGGACCGATTCCGATGCTCGAGGCGCTGCCGGTTGCCAAGCAAATTGCCGAGGCGCTGGAAGCCGCGCATGAACAGGGGATCATTCATCGGGACCTGAAGCCCGCGAACGTCAAGGTGCGCGCCGACGGCGTCGTTAAGGTGCTCGACTTTGGTGTCGCGAAGGTGCTCGCACCAACGTCGTCAGCCAGCGAGGATCTGACGAACTCGCGGACGCCGACAGCGCACGCGACGAACGCCGGAAACATTGTGGGTACGGCGGCGTACATGTCGCCGGAGCAGGCGCGCGGCAGGGCAGCGGACAAGCGAACGGACGTCTGGGCCTTCGGCGTCGTCTTCTGCGAAGTACTCACCGGGCAGCCGCTCTTTACAGGCAAGACGACGGCCGAGACGTTGGCGCAGGTGATCGGGCAAGAGCCTGACGTGGCGGCGCTGCCGGCGGCAACGCCAGCCGCGATCCGAGCGCTCATCAGCCGTTGCCTGACGAAGGATCCGCGCCACCGCCTTCAGGCGATCGGTGAGGCGCGCATCGCCATCGAGCGCACCATTGCGCAGTCTGACGCGCCAGCGTGGCTCGAGCGTGGAACACCGACCGCCGCATCCACGCCGCGGCTGGTCTGGCACCGCGCCTTGCCATGGGCCCTCGTGGCCGTCGCGTTCGCAGGCGCCGCACTAGCGTTCTGGCGATCAGGGCGCACGGTGGCGCCGGCGGCGGCACTGCGTCTCAGCGTCGAGCTCGGTGTGGACGCGTTGTTGGTAAACGGTCCGGTGGACGCCGTGGCCCTGTCGCCTGACGGGTCCAGTATCGCCTTCGTCGCGCGGAAGGACGCGCGCGGACCTGCCCAGCTCTACGTGAGACAAGTCAATCAACTGGAGGCGACTTCCCTGCGGGGAACGGACGATGCCAGCAGTCCGTTTTTTTCACCGGACGGGCAATGGGTCGCGTTCTTCTCCCGGGGGATGTTGAAGAAGATATCGATAGCGGGTGGCGCGGCGATTATGGTGTGCGACGCGCCGAATGGCCGTGGCGGCGCATGGGGCGAGGACGGCACTATCGTGTTTTCACCTGATAGTCAGCCGGGCGTGAAGTTGCGGCGCGTATCGTCGGCCGGGGGGATGTCGGAGCCGTTGACGTCCTCCAGTGAACACGAGCACTGGCAACGGTGGCCTCAACTGCTGCCTGGCGGGAAGGCGGTGCTCTATACGGGCGATGGCACCTCCGGCGACGCTAACGACGCGAACATCGTGTTCCAGCCGCTCCCGGGCGGTGCGAGGAAGGTCGTCCAGCGAGGCGCCTATCACGGCCGGTACCTGTCGAGCGGCCATCTTGTATCCATTCAGAACGGGAACCTCGTTGCGGCGCGCTTCGATCTCCACCGGGCTGAAGTCACGAGCGATTCGGTGACTGCCGCGGTTGGTGTCGCCTCGAACGCAGGGACCGGCGCAGCGCAATTTGCGATATCGGCCGGCGGCACCCTGATCTATCTCCAGGGGGAGAGTCCGGGCGGCGCGGGTCCAATCCACTGGTTGCACCCGGATGGGAAGACGACTCCGCTTCGGGGCACGCCGGCCAACTGGTTCAATCTCGCTTTCTCTCCGAACGGCCGCCAGCTGGCAATCCAAATCAACACGGAAGGGCAGAATGACATCTGGACATACGATTGGACCCGGGACACGCTCACGCGCGCCACGACCGAAGGAGGGGCCAACACGGAACCAGCCTGGACGCCGGATGGCAGCCGGCTTGCGTTCGCGTCGGGAAGCTCAGACACATCGGCGTTGAACCTCTATTGGAAGCGCTCCGACGGGACCGGTGACACGCCGCGGCTCACCCACAGTGAGAATCGGCAGCTGGCCCGCTCGTGGCATCCGAGTGGGAGATTCCTGGCGTTCGAAGAGCACACGTCGCCAACGAACTGGGACCTGATGGTGCTGCCGATGCATCCGGGCGACGGGTTGGAGTGGAAGCCGGGCAAGCCTACCGTCTTCCTGAACAGCCCCGCCGCGGAGCGCATGCCTATGTTCTCGCCCGACGGACGCTGGCTTGCGTATAACTCGGATGAATCGGGGCGGCAGGAAGTATACGTGCGGCCGTTTCCCGGGCCGGGCGGAAAATGGCGAATCTCAACCGATGGCGGCACCTTCGGGACGTGGTCGCGTACTAAACAGGAGATTTTTTACGGCCTTAACGGACAAATCATGGTCGCGCCGTATGCGGCGGACGGTGACTCGTTTCGGGCCGAGCCGCCGAAGTTCGTCTCCAATGCGCGCTACACGGTTCGGGGTCAGACGCGTATGTTCGACCTGCACCCGGACGGCAAGCGATTCGCGCTCGCGCCCGCGCCGGAAGCATTAGCCGGCGGAAAACAAGACAGGGTCGTGTTCATCTTCAACTTCTTCGAGGAACTGCGCCGCATTGCGCCCGCCACGAATAGATAAGACGCGCGTCGAACCGCATTCTCAAATTGCGGCAAGTCGTAGCCGTGGGTCACATGGGGAGGGGAGCACGACCCGCGACCACTCGCAGTCAATGCGAATTTCGGTCAGAGCCGCTCCTGTTCCAAATCCGGAAACCTGGGGGTCGAAAGGAGCCACATAAGGCACGCGAAGACTTGCACGCCCTGTATGTGCTTGAAAATAGACAAGCTCATTTGGCTGGGATTCGTTCCCGACGAACTCGCTGCCTTCAACGATTTGGGCCGGATCGGAACCGCCAGAAACCGCCAGATCGCCGTCGCCCCTATGAGATCCCTGATGGAGGTCGCGACTCCTGCCAGCCCCCACGCACTCGCCTCGCCGCGGTCACCGAAGTGAAAAGGCGAACTCCAACTCAATGCGTGTCGCAACGGGACGTCCATCTCGACGACCAGGCTGAAACCGCCATTCGCGAAGTGCTCGGACAGCCGCCGTGTCGAGGCCGAACTGCGGATCGAGAGACCGAACGACGGTGACATCCGTGCACTCACCATCCAACGAGACCACGCAGCGGAGGCGGATGACACCCTGGACTTTCGCGCGCATGGCCCCCGGCGTGTAGTCGGGGCGAGTCTGGCTGACCGCCACAGGGGCGACCATGTCGTCGTCCAACTCAACCACGTCAAGCGGCCACGTCGAGGAGCCGAACCGCAGGAAGCTCATTGTCCCGATGGACAGAATCAGAACCAGGGCCATCAATGCGCACCTCGGGCGGAGGTGCGTCGCCATGGCGAAGGGGACCGTCCGGGCCGCTCTCATGCCCGCCTTGACACGGTCCATGTCGCCGAGGCGCGCACAGGCGTCGGCCTCCGCCTCTTCGGGTGCCATACCGAGCTGACGGTTGTGTCGCGCGCGCTCCTCGAGGTGAAAGCGAAGTTCGTCATCGAACTCCTGCTCCAGCCCTCGCAGCCTGACGACGTTCAGCAGGCGGGACAGCATCGACATGGTCAGGCCAACTTCAGTACGCGCATGACCGCTCGCACGTGCCGCGTCCAATCGGTTTCTATCACCTCCGCATGCCGGCGCCCCGCGGCCGTGATGCGGTAGTACCGCTCCGTGACTTGCTCCCGAAAACCGCTACGCCGGAAAGGTGACTGAGCAGCCAGGGGTCTCGGTTTTGATCCCAGTTTCCTTGATGACA
>Ga0209706_10000904_pt1 | contig 16927 bp, 9 predicted proteins | sample PPLLaktember2015_6_FD_187263 | JGI IMG/M metagenome (GOLD analysis project Ga0209706, IMG submission 187263) | Freshwater sediment microbial communities from Prairie Pothole Lake near Jamestown, North Dakota, USA - PPLs Lake P8 Core (1) Depth... | ecosystem: Environmental > Aquatic > Freshwater...
CGCTCCGCGGCGCGACGCCGGCAGCTGCGCCGATCGCGCCGCCCGCTGCGGCCGCGCCGCCTGCAGCCCCGACACCGATCCCGGTCGCCGCCGCGCCCGAGGCGCGTCTCCCGCTCGAGGCCCTGCGCGAGCCCCTCGCCCAGCCGCCCCAGGCCACCGCGTCCCTCGCCGCCGACCAGGCGCTCGTCAGCGCCCGCGCCGCCCTCGAGGGACCGGGCGGAGGCGCTGCGTTCCGCGACGTCGCCGGCGCCCTCCACGCCGAGGCGATGGCCGAGGCCGAAGCCGCGGACGGGAGCACGGGCGAGCTCGCGATCGTCTCCGCGGGCCAGGCCCGGGTGCTGAGCCCGCGCAGCGTCGCCGTGCCCCTGATCCTGTCCGACGACCGCGGCCGCGAGCATCGCGTGATGATGACGATCCAGCTCGACCCGGCGGCCGCCGCGGCGAGCACGTCCGGCGCTCCCGGCGCGTCTGCCACGACGGATCGCCGCGCGTGACGCGCCGGCGCGTCGCCTTCTACGGCGCGGGTGAGGAGAGCCTCGCCCTGCTGCCGCTGCTCGAGGCGAACGCCGAGCTCGAGGTCGCGTTCCTGTTCGACGACGACCGGCTCGGCGCCCGCGAGCGGCTCGCGGCCCTCGATCCGCACTCGAGCGTCGAGCGGCCGAGCGCCTGGGACGCGAAGGTGACCGACGACCCGGCGCGCTTCGAGCGCGAGAGCGGGCTCCACGCCGTGATCGACGCCGGGCGCGGCCCGGCCTTCGCGGATCGCTTTCCCGACGTCGCGGCGCGCGGCGTGCAGATCGTCTCGCCGCTGACTGCCCGCCTGCTCTGGGCCTACGGCGCCCAGGCGCGCGACCGGAAGTCCGAGCTGCTGCAGGCGCTCCACGAGATCGTCGAGAGCGTGAACCTGACCGTCGATCCCGACGAGCTCTTCTCCCGCATGCTCGAGATCGCGCTCGGCGTGACGGGCGCCGACCGCGGCTCGCTGATGCTGCTCGACCCCGTGACGAAGCTCCTGACGGTGCGGGTCGCCGTCGGCCTCGAGCCCGAGCTCTGGCCGAAGGTGCGCGTGCGCCTCGGCGAGGGCATCGCGGGGCGCGTCGCCGCCGAGGCGCGCAGCGTGCGGCTGCGCGGCAAGGCCGACCGCCAGGCCTTCCAGGTGGTGCGCGAGCGCCTCGACGTGGAGAGCGCGCTCAGCGTCCCCCTGGTGCAGAACGGCCGCGTGCTCGGCGTCCTGAACCTCCACCACGGCACGCGCGCCGACGTCTTCTCCGATGCCGACGTCGCCTTCGTCGAGGAGCTCGCGCGCCTCGACGCCGAGATCATCGCGAAGGCCCAGGAGCACGCGTCGCTGCGCCAGCAAGCCCAGCGCTACGAGGCCGTGGGCGCGACGCGGACGCTGCTCGCCGAGCGCACGCCCCTGCCGGAGCGCCTGACGCACCTCTGCCACGCCCTCGCCGAGCGCGCGGGGGGCGGCATCGCCCACCTTTATCTGTTCGAGCCCGACGAAGGCGCGCTGCGGCTCGCCGCCACCTCCCTCGCGGGCGGTGGCTTCGCCGGCGAGCAGCGCATCGCCCTCGGCGAGGGCATCGACGGCCAGGCCGCGGGGGAGCGCCGCGCGAGCTTCCTGCGCCGCGAGGGCGGCCTGCTCGGCTACGCGTCGCTCCCGCTCGTCGCGGGCGAAGAGCTCGTGGGGCTGATCTCGATCCAGTTCGGCAAGGACGCGCCGCGCGGTCGCGGCGCCGAGGAGACCTTCCAGGAGATCGCCGCCGCCGCGAGCGACGAGATCGCGCAGTCGGAGCGCGAGGCGCGCTTCGCGATCCGCGCCACCAAGATCTCGGCCCTGAACGAGAGCGGAATGCGGATGATCTCGACCCACGATCCCGGCGAGGTGGCGCGGCTCGCCACCTCGGCGGCGACGCTCCTGCTCGACGCCGACCACGCGGTGCTGCGACTCCGCGACGACGCGAGCGGCCGCTTCGTGATCCGCGCCTACTTCGGCCCCGCCGACGGCCGGCAGCAGGAAGAGCTCTTCCGCCTCGACCGCCACGTCTCCCTCGAGGCCGCGAAGCGCCGCAGCGTGTTCAGCGTGCGCGACCTCAGCGCCGAGCCCGCGCTGCGAGACGTGGCGCGCGGCGTGCGCTCGGCCCTCGCGGCGCCGCTCAAGCGCGACGGTCGTCCGATCGGAACGCTCTGCGTCTACGACAAGGTCGCGACCGACCGCTTCTACCCGGGCGCCTTCAACGACGACGACCAGGCCCTCTACGCGAAGCTCGTGTCGATGGTCGAGCGCGCTCTCTCGAGCGCGCTGCAGCACACGCACGCGCGCCAGCACCGGAGCTTCGACGAGGAGACTGGCCTGCCGAACGCGAGCTACCTCGCGCGCCGCCTCGACGAGGAGATCGCGCGGGGCAGCGGGCGCGCCGACGCCTTCGCCCTGGTGATCTGCCGCATCGAGAGCTTCGCGGCGCTGGTGCAGGAGGGCGCGCCGGGCCAGGCCACGCGCGCGCTGCGCGCCCTGGCCGACGCGATGCGCGGGCAGCTCCGCGACTTCGACGTGCTGGCGCGCTGGGACGACGCCGAGCTCGCCGCGCTGATGCCCGACCCGGGCCGCGCGCCGGAAGAGCGGATCGCGACCCTCGCCCGCCACGTCGCCGAGGAGGTGCGGAAGGACGAGCGCCTGAACGAGCCGACGCCGATCGCGCTCTCCTTCGGCTACGCCCTCGCGACCGGCCTCGGCGACACGCGCGACGGCGTGATCCAGCGCGCCCTGGTCCCGCGCATCCGGATGGTCTGAGCGGGTCTGAGCGGGTCTGAGCGCCGCTCAGACCTTGTAGCCGCCGTCCACGCTGATCACCTGGCCGGTGATCCCCTTCCCGTCGTCCGACAGCAGCAGCGCCGCCATCGGGCCGAGCTCTTCCGGCTCGAGGATGCGCTGCTGCAGGTTCTCGCTCTCCGCGATCTTCTTCGCGCCGGCGGGCGTCGTCTGGTAGGCGAGCGCCAGCGCGTCCCAGTCGAGCAGGCTCGTGTTGGTCCAGCCCGGACAGAGGCAGTTCACGGTGATGCCGAGCGGCGCCACCTGCGCCGCGAGCGCGCGCGTGAAGCCGACGAGGCCGTGCTTCGCCGTGGTGTAGGCAAGCAGGCCGCCGCTGCGCTTCGCGTAGCCGGAGCCGATCGTGATCACCCGGCCGAAGCCCTGCTCCTGCATCTGGGGCAGCGCGTAGCGCGTCGCCCAGTAGGCCGAGGTGAGGTTCAGCTGGAGGTTCTTCTCCCAGAGATCGTCGTCGTGGGTGAGAGGCAGCAAGTCTCCGAGGCCGCGCGGCGCGACGATTCCACCGGCGTTGTTGACCAGGCCGTCGAGGCGGCCGAAGTGCCCGATCACGGACTCGACCGCGGCCTTGGTCTCGTCCCGGCTGAGGGCATCCGCCTTCACCGCGAGCCCGCGCCGCCCCAGCGCTTCGATCTCCTTCACCACGGCCTCGAGCTCGGGCACCGTCCGCGAGCTGACCGCGACGTCGGCGCCTTCACGTGCCAGCTCGAGCGCGATCGCGCGGCCGATTCCCCGGCCTCCGCCCGTCACGAGCACCACCCGACCCGCAAGCCGCCCGCCTCCGCTCCGCTTGTCCGCCGCCATGTCGCCTTCCTCCTACACCTGCGCCGCCGTGCGGCGCGTCGACCGCATCTCTGCGCCGCAGCGTCGTCCTTCGACGATGCGTCGCGTCAACTGCGTGTCACCCCCGGATCCCGCTCAAGCCATGGAACCCCTGTGCCGCAAAATACTTTGCCCCGAAGTTGCGTTTCTGCTTCCGCTTTGTGTGCGGACTCGTGCAACATGGGGCAGTCGCAACGGTGGGGGCCGGTGAAGAGGGTGACCTTTCGCCTCCCTTCTGTCGTGACGGCGGCGGTCCTTGGGGAAGGGACAGCCGTGCATCGACGCGGGGTGAACGGCGCCGGGCTCGACCGCCCGGACGTCGCTGGGGGAAGGTCGATGGTTCGGACTCGTCTGCTTCGCTTCGTGCTTCAGCTGTGTGTGTCCACCGGTCTGGTCGCGGTTCCCTTCGCGGGGATCGCAGCAGCAGACTGGTTCTCCGAGAACTTCGAGATCCACGGCTTCGCGACCTCGAAGATGTACTTCCGGAGTTCCTCGCTGAACTACGCCGACGATGTCTTCATCTCGTCGTGGCGCAACGAGCTCAACCTCGAGACGTCGCTGAAGCTCTACGACAGCGACGACTTCAAGCTGGGCCTCTACGGCGTCCTCCGGCCGACCTACGACGCCACCATGGACATCCACACCCATACCTGGGGCAATCGCGCAGGCGGCGGCGGCTTCGGCTCCGCGAACTACATCTACGCGAGCCGGCTCGGCCGCGGCATCAAGATCGACTCGCCGCCCTTCGGGCCCGGCAACGGCAACTGCGTCGACAACGAGTTCTGTCTCGGCAACGCCGACACGGGCTCGCTGTTCGATCCCGACGGCAGCCTGACGCCGGCGATCATCATCGACGACAACGTGTTCTTCGGTCGAATCACGGCCCCGGTCGTCCCGCGGAATCGGAATAACCAGGGCAAGATCGGCGGCAACGCGACGGGCAACACGTACGAGGACTTCCTGAACGCACCGCTGCGGCCTTTCGGCAGCCCGCTGGCGGGCCCGTTCGGTACGGCCGCCCTCGCCAACTCGCTGGCCCTGGCGAGCAGGCCCCTCGGCACGCCGCTCAACTACTACCAGGGTGCGATCGGCAACCGTGACTCGCTGAAGCAGGCGCCGGTCGACATCAACCGCACCGAGAACCAGCTCAAGTTCGACTTCCGCGACAACGCCCATTACTGGGGCCCGGTGCGCGAGCTCTACTTCGACATGGAGTTCGGCAACACCCGCGTCCGCATCGGCAAGCAGCAGATCGTGTGGGGCAAGACGGACGCCTTCCGGCTCCAGGACATCGTGAACCCGCTGGACGTCGGCTACCACAACGTGTTCCCCGACCTCGAAGAGCGCCGCATTCCGCAGCTCGCCCTCGACGTGATCCACAGCTTCGGGAACATCGGCTACCTGCAGGACGTCTCGCTCGAGTTCGTCTGGAACTTCGACAAGTTCCTGCCGCTCCAGTTCGGTCAGTGCGGTGAGCCCTACGCCTTCACGGCAGCGTGCGAGGCCCGGGCGGACGCCGGCGGCCACCAGCTCCTGAACATCTCCCTCGGGCGGGTCCAGGAGCGGGAGTGGAGCTTCAAGAACACGGAGCCGGGCCTGCGCCTCGAGTTCCGCATTCCCGAGCCGTCCCTCGCCGTGTCGCTCTCGGCCTACTACGGCTTCCAGGACCTCCCGGTCGCGGAGTCGGCCTACCGCTACTCGAGCGACAACCCGAACCCGGCCACCATGCTCTTCCTGCAGGGCCTGGGCCTCGGCTTCGTGATCGAGAGCCTGACCGGCACCGTCGGCACGTCGCCCTGGACGACCGGCTTCGATCCCTACGAGCGCCGCAATCCTGACGGCTCGTTCGTCAACTCGGCGAGCGCAGCGGCGGTGGCGAACCAGCTCGCGGTCACGGCCTGGCAGAACCTGGTCGGTGTCTACCGGGGCGCCGGCCTGACCGACCGACAGGTGGCGGGCTGCCTCTTCGACGCCGCCACCTGCCCGATCTCGACGGGTCTCGAGGGCACGCAGGCCCTCGCCCTGCCCTGGTCGGCGAGCGAGTTCCAAGTGGACTACCCGCGCGTGCTGACGCTCGGCGGGTCGCTCGACTACCAGATCCCCGGTGCGGACACGGTGGTCCGCGCAGAGGTCGCCTACGACATCAATCGCCGCATCACCAATACGGCGAAGGCGAACCTGCGGGACAACAGCGACGTGTTCCTGGCGGCGATCGGCCTCGACCGGCCGACCTACATTCCGTTCCTGAACCCGGACCGCACGGCCTTCCTTTCGGTCCAGACCTTCGTCGAGCAGGTCATGGACTACGACGACGGCACGGGCTACGGCGACGGCATGATCATCCCGTCGACCTCGATCATCTCGACGGCGTTCATGCAGAACTACTGGCGCAACGACTCGCTGATCCTGACGAACTTCGTCGCCTACGACTGGAACGCCAACGCCCTGATCACGGGCCCGTCCTTCCGCTGGGTCTACAACGAGAACCTGTTCTTCGACATCGGCATCAACCTGCTCTGGGGCAAGAACCGCAAGGAGCACAACATCGCGGACCTCTGCCCCGACCACTCGCTCTCGTGCATCGGCGATCCGACGACCTGGAACGACGGCAACTGGCAGCAGCTGAATCGGGAGTTCGATCGCACCGCACGGGCGCCCTGGTGGAACCAGCAGAGCTTCGCCGACAAGTTCATGGAGCACCGCGACGAGGTCTGGATCGGCGTCACCTACCAGTTCTGACGCTTCCACTCTCGTCCTTCCTCTCCCGCCGCCGTCTGCCTCGTGCAGACGGCGGCGGGACCGCTTTCGGCCCACTACCCTGCGGCGCGCATGCTCCAGAAGACATCGCTCCGTCTCCTGCTGACCGCGTCGCTCCTCCTCTCGGGGTGCGCGAAGGCGCCCCCGATCGCGCAGCCCGGCTCGGCGAAGGAGCCTGCGCAGCCCCACGTGCACACGACCATCCCGGCGCCGGGCGCCGCGCTGCTCCTGCGCCCCGCAGAGCTTCCTGCCGAAGGCGTGCCCTACCGCCTGACGCTCCGCTCCGAAGGCCAGAATCAGCTGATGATGAGCGCACAGCTGGAAGAGCCCGAGCCGTCGGCCCAGGAGATCAATCTCCAGCTCGACTTCCGCGAGCTGCCCGCCCCCCCGGGCGCGGCCGATCCGGAGTCGGTGACCCTGGTCATGGAAGCCATGCACCATCACCAGATTGCGACGGGCAGCCCGCCACGGGACGGCGAGGTCGAGCTCGCAAACGACCGCCTGCGTGTGATGAACCAGAAGAAGCCCGGCCTCGACCTGCGCGGCGCCCAGCCGAAGGAGGAGCTCACGCCCCGCGTGGTGCTCGGGAAGCCCTTCGCGATCCTGCGACCCGCGGTCGAGGGGGGGCGGGTGGTCGCGACGATCCGCGGCACGCCGCCGGGGCGGAAGTTCCTGAAGCCCTTCGGTCTCCACGAGGTGCTGCGCTGGGCGCGGGTCGGCCTGCCCGACACGGCGGTGAAAGCGGGCTCGACCTGGGAGATGCCGCGCTTCCCGACGAATCCCGCGGGCGGCGTCGGCCTGGAGCTCCCGATCCACTACGAGCTCGTCGGCTTCCAGACGGTGGACGGCGTCCCCTGCGCCTGGATCCGCATCAGCTCCGAGCTCGACGCGCCCGACGTCGACAGCGCGGGCGGCCTCCGGTTCGATCGTGTGAGCGCGAAGGTGACCGGTGAAGCCTACGTCGAGCTACAGACCCGCCTGGTGCGACGGGTCGTGATCGAGGACGACGTGCGGGCGTCCTGGGAGGCCGGCCGGGGCACGGCGACGATGGAGACGCGCATCCGCTACCGCACGCGAACGGAGCTCTCGCGCCGCGAGAGCGACGACACGACGATCGAGCGCTGGGCCGACGGGACCCGGGCGTTCGACGTGCGCTGACGGCCGCGCTCAGGCGCGCGCCGCGGGATCCTCGCGCAGCAGGAACTTCTTCACCTTGCCCGACGCCGTGCGCGGCAGCGGATCGGTCCGCAGCACGACCTCCTTGGGCACCTTGAAGGTGGCCAGGGCCTCGCGGCAGCGCCCGAGGAGCGCGGCAGGATCGAGCTTCGCCCCCTCCTTCGGCACCACGATCGCGCGGCCGACCTCGCCCCAGCGCTCGTCGGCGACGCCCACGACCGCGCATTCGGCGATCGCCGTGTCGCCGAGCAGCACGCTCTCGATCTCGGCCGGATACACGTTGAGGCCGCCCGAGATGTACATGTCCTTCTTCCGACCGCAGATCGTCAGGTAGCCCTCGTCGTCGAGGATCCCGAGGTCGCCGGTATGGAGCCAGCCGTCGCGGAGCGTTTCGGCGGTCGCGTCCTCGCGTCCCCAGTAGCCGACCATCGTGGCCGGGCTTCGCGTCACGATCTCGCCGGCCTGGCCGGGCGGGAGGTCGCGGTCGAGCTCGTCCACCACCCGCAGCTCCACGTTCGTGCACGGCTTGCCGCAGGAGCCGACCTTCCGCACCGCGTCCTCGGCCCGCAGGTAGGTCGCGATCGTCGGCCCCTCGCTCATGCCGTAGCCCTGCACGAGCGTGACCTTCGGCAGCACCTCCTGGAAGCGCAGGATCACCGGCACGGGCACCGCCTCGGCGCCGGTCAGCACGTCGCGCAGGGCCGAGAGGTCGCGCCGCTTCACCTCCGGCGACTCGACGAGCTGCTTCAGGATCGTCGGCACCAGCAGCACGCGCGTCACCCGCTCGCGCTCGAGCACGTCGAGCAGGTCCGGGATCGCGAGCCCGCCGCTCGGGTTGAGCACCACCGTGCCGCCCATCCAGAGCGCGGCCAGGGTGAAATCGTGCAGGCCCGCGGCCCAGCACAGCGCCGGCACGCAGAGGTAGCGCTCCCGGGCGTCGATCTGGAAGTCGGCAACCTGGTGGAACGAGTTCCAGAGCAGGGTCGAGACGGTGTGGGTCGCGCCCTTCGGGAAGCCGGTGGTGCCGCTCGTGTACTGGAGCAGGTTCGGATCGTGGAGCGAGATCCCGACCTCGGGCCACGCGATCGGCGCCGGCGCCGCAAAGGCCGCAAGATCCCGCGCGCCCGGAAGCGCCGCCGCACCCGGGCCGGGAACGCCCCCGGCGTTCGACACCACCAGCACCCGGCGTGCGCCGGGCGCCTCCGCGAGCGCGGCCCGGGCGGTCTCGGCGAGGTCGTCCCCCACGACGAGCGTGCTCGCGCCCGAGTCCTTCAGGATGAACGCCGCCTCGTGCTGGCGCAGCAGGAAGTTGACGGGCACCACGACCCCGCCCAGCGCCGACACCGCGAAGAAGACGTCGAACCAGGCCGGGTCGTTCTTGAGCAGCACGCGACGCGATCGCCCTTCGCGAAGCCGTCGGCGGCGAGGGCGCTCGCGAGACGCGCGGCGCGATCGTGGAGCGCCCCGTAGCTGAAGCGTTCGCCGCGGAAGACCAGCGCCTCGCGCTCGCGGCCGATGTAGGTCGGCCCGCCGAGCCGCCGGAGCAGGTGCCCGTAGCCGAAGGAGACCGCGTGCTGCGGGACGGCCACCGCGGTCGCCTCAGGCGCCGGCGAAGAAGCGGCGCGGGTTGTCGACCAGGATCGTCTCGATGTCGTCCTTCGAGAGCCCGCCCTCGAGGAGCTGCGGGATGATCTTCTTGAAGATGTGGGTCGAGCGCCAATCGGGCAGGAGCTGGAGCATCGCCTCCCAGGTCGGCGCGAAGGGGTACGGCCGGCCGAGCCAGCAGACGATCGAGTCGTGGGAGATCAGGATGCGCTCGGTGTGGCCCGCCTTCGCGAGCTTGATCACGTTGCGCACGCGCACCTCGTCGCTCTGGAACAGCGTGATGCCGAAGCGGTCGAAGCCCACGAAGGAGCCGCGCTCCGCGAGGCTGCGCTGGTACCAGTGGTCCTCGGTGCCGTCGGAGTGGCCGACCAGGAGCCGGTTCGCCGCCACGCCCTCTCCCGTCACGATGTCGATCTGGTCGTGGCCGCAGCTCGCGTCCTGGGTGTGCGAGATGATCGGCACGCCGGTGGCCTTCGCGGCGCGCGCGGCGGCGGTCACGAGCTTGCGCTCGTAGGGCGAGACGACCCGGGAGCCCGTCGCGATCTTGATCGCGCCGGCCTTCACGCCCGTGTCGCCGATGCCCTCCGTGATCTCCTGGATGTAGATCGCCTCGATCTCCTCCGCCGGCAGCGCGCGGAAGGTGAAGGTATTGCCCTCGGCCTCGAAGTAGGCGCCGGTGGTGCAGACGATCTTCATGCCGCTCTTCTGGGCGAGCTCGGCCAGGAAGCCGGCGTCGCGGCCCAGGTCCATGGGGCACGGATCGACGAAGGTGCCGACGCCGTGGTCCTGGAGGGCCTGCATCTGGTCCACGCCGCGCGCCATCGCGTCGGCGCGCTTGAACTTCGGGGCGCGTGCGTCGATCTCCCAGCCCGGATAGCCGACCAGCACGTGCTCGTGGACGAGGGTCCGCCCGAGCTCGCTCACCGGAACCGCTCCCGTCACCGTCTGGACCGTCTTCGCAGCCATCGCGCACCTCCTTCTCGAGGAACCTGGGGGGAGGAAGGAAAGGGCGTCCGGCGCGCGCCCCGAAAGGCGCGCGCCGGACGCGGGGTCTCGGACTACGAAGCTATCGGCCGAGGGTCTTCAGCCGGGTCGTGTCGTAGTACTTCTTGCTCTCGTCCACCGTGAAGCCGACGGCGTTCGCGGTGTCGAACTGGCCCGAGTGCGAGTTGTTGTTCTGCACGTTGGCCACGAGGATGTGGGCGTAGTTCAGGACGTTCTTGCCCTGGTTGCCGTCGACGCCGCTCGTCTCGCTCCACACGAAGATCGAGTTGATCGTCTTGTAGGGCTTGCCGGCGCGGTCGTACATCAGCGAGTACAGCGGCATCATCGTTTCCTTGTCGTACCAGATCTTCTTGCGGCTGTACGGATGGCCCTTCTGGCGCGGCACGTCGTCGAGCTGGAAGCCCGCGCGCTTCTGCCACTGCTCGTCGACGAACGCGAGCGCCCGGTAGGGCCCGAAGCGGCAGGCGTTCCACTCCTCGTCGGTGCCGAGGCGCGTGAACGCCGTCGACGCGGTCGCCTCGAAGACGCGCGGGAAGCACTTGCGCTTCGAGTCCATCGCGCCGAGCACCGTCTGGTTGCCCTTGAACTCCCACTGATGGTCCCACACGTAGCCGGCGAAGATGTAGAAGTCCTCGAGCGTGAACTCGGTGCCGAGCAGCGAGTCGGACTTCTGCGTGGCGGCGATGCGGCGCACGCGGCGCAGGGCCGGGATGTACGCCCAGGTATCGTCTTCCTTCGCCGAGGTGTTGTAGCGGTAGAGCAGGAACATCGTGCCGCGGAGGTCGAACGGCGTCTTCACGTCGAAGAACTCCGCCCACTCGATGTCCGTGCCCGGCTCGAGCTGGTGCTGCGTCGGGAGCAGGTCCGCGCGCGCGCTGAAGTAGGTGCGGCGGTACTCACCCTGGGAGATGCGCCAGGTCTCCTTGCCGGAGTTGCGCATGTTGGAGAAGCCCCAGTGCGGGAGGTTCAGGCCCGACCCGCCCTGCCAGCGATAGTTGACGTTCCAGGCGAGCTTCAGGGCGAACTGCGGGTCGTCCTCCTTCAGGTCGCAGGCGTGGTTCGTCGCCTTCGTGGCCCAGTCGGAGTACGGGAAGGGCTGGCCGGCCGTGTAGTTGATCAGGTTGCCCTTGGCGTCGAGGCCCGGCTGGCAGGCGTACTTGACGGTCGCCTCCACGTACTTCGCGTTCGGCGTGTACTCCTGGGTCGGGACGATCGTCATCTTCAGATCGGGGTTGTTGTCGACCACCCAGGGCATCAGGTCGTCGGGGATCACGCCCTTCAGCTTGTCCTTGTTGGCAGCCGTGATTTCGTCGCCCGGGGCGACGTCGGCCAGCACCGCGGGCGCGTACGCGGCCGCCGCAAGGCCGACGAGCGCCGAGGCCAGAGCCAGTCTTCGCATGAGTCCTCCTGTGTCGTGTTTCCACTGCCCGCCGGTCGTTCGGCGGATTCGTCAGTCATCCCGTGACGCTTCGCGCGCGCGTCGATCTTGACGCCCGCAGCGTCGAGATCCCCGCACCGATCCCGTCGCGCGCCCCGCTACCGAAAGTTGCGAGATTCGCTGCGAAATCGTGTGCGCGGAGCCTCTGCTCCATTGACGCCACTGCCCCCTTCGGCGGATTATCCCGAGCACTGCGCGACGAGCCGCCCGCTCGTCGCTGCCTGCTTGGGGGAAGCTTTGCTCAACGCACCGCGTCGTAGCGGACGCCTCGTGCTCCGCTCGCTCACAGCCCTTGTCCTGCTGATCGCTCCGGCAGCGTGGGCGAAGGACATCGCAAGCGGCCTCGATCCCAGCCAGGCATCGACCTGGGAGCTCCCGACTGCCGACCTCTACGGTGTCGCAGCCGTCGAGATGTCCGCGTGGGCGGTCGGCTACTGGGGCACGGCCCTCCACAGCGAAGACGGTGGCAAGACGTGGGCGTCGTCCGCGACGCCCGTCGAGGCGACGCTCTACAGCGTCTCCTTCGCCGACACGAAGCACGGCTGGGCCGTGGGCGAGAAGGGCACGATCCTGCGCTCGGAGGACGGCGGCCTCACGTGGAAGGTCCAGAGCGCGAAGGTCAGCGATCCCGCCGGCGGCGGAGAGCGACCGCTCGACACGCACCTCTTCGGCGTCTCCGCCGTGGGCCCGAACGAGGCCTGGCTGGTGGGCGACCTCGGCGTCGTGCTCCACACGACGGACGCCGGCGCGACCTGGCAGTCGCGGACCATCCCCGTCGAGGCCTTCGCCGACGACAACTTCCCCGATCGCATCCTGAACGGGGTCCACTTCACGGACGCGCAGCATGGGTGGATCACCGGCGAGTTCGGAACCACTCTGCGGACGACCGACGGTGGTGCCACCTGGGTCGGCGCGCGCGAGCTCGTGGATACCGTTCCGGATCTCTACCTCTTCGACGTGGCCGCCCAGCCCGACGGTCGCGCCGCCGTGACAGGCCTCGCGGGCGCCGTCCTCGTGACGACCGACGGCGGCGCTCGTTGGGAGCGCCGCACCGCCCCGAGCGGCGCGGGCCTCTTCGGCGTCGCGTGGTCGGGCACGAACGGCATCGTGCTCGGCGACCGCGGCGAGGTCTTCGTCACGGCCGACGACGGCGTCACGTGGCAGCGGCCGGAGCGCCCGAAGCTCTTCAACTGGCTCCGCAGCGTGACGTTCTCCGACACCGTGCGCGCGATCGCCGTCGGCGAGCGCGGCCTCATCCTCTCGTCCGACGACGGGGGCCAGCACTGGCAGCAGCGCCGAGGACAGCCGCCGATGGCGCGCGCGGGCGTCTCGGTGCCGGAGCCCGGCAAGTCCACCGAGCCCGGCCGTAGCGAGCCCGACGTCCCGCCCGCCGCCGACGCGGCGCCGCCGGCCGCGGAGAACCCGAAGCAGGGCCCGTAGCCGGCGCCCGGGCGCGCCGCGACCGACGATCTCCCTGCGACGACCATCCGATCACGAGGGCCTCCGCATGACGATGCACGACATGACCCTTCGCTTCTCGCGCTTCTTCATCAAGTGGCGCGGCGTCAACGCGCTGCTGATCGGCGCGGCGACGCTGTTCTTCCTCTACCACGCGCTCCAGCTCCAGGTCTTCAGCCAGTTCATCGACCTGCTGCCGCGAAACCATCCGTGGATCCAGGTCTACGAGAAGTACAACCGGCAGTTCGGCAGCGCGAACGTCGTGGTCGCGGCGATCGTCGCGAAGGACGGCTCGATCTACGACGAGCGCGTGCTCGAGAAGGTCTACGCCTTCACGGACCAGATCGACAAGATCGAGGGCGTCGACCACGGCCAGGTCTCGTCGATCACCAGCATCACGGTGCGCGACCAGGAGATCGACCAGTCGGGCATCATGCGCTCGAAGCAGATCGTGGGCGAAGCGCCCCTCGCACTGCTCGAGGCCCAGTTCTTCACCCGCCGGACCTTCAGCCGCGCCAAGGATCGGGGCGACCCCGCTCCCCCGGACCTCGCGGCGTTCGTCGAGTTCGTCGGCAAGCGCAAGACCGTGCTCGAGGAGGCCATCAAGGCGGGCTCGCCGCTGCAGGAGGCCGCGGCGACGGACACCGACAAGGCCGAGGAGCTGCGCCACGCGCAGCGCGAGAACGCCGAGCTCGAGTTCCTGAAGCTCCGCCTGACGGAGCTGCCCGAGGGCTTCAAGCTCGTCGACGGGAAGCTCGTCGGCCCGGAAGGGACGCTGCTCTCGAAGGAGACCATCGAGACGCTCCCCGACCGCATCCACCAGAACAAGCAGGTCTACGGCCGCTTCGTCTCCCTCGACGACAGCGCCGCCCTGGTGATGGCCGGCTTCCTCGAAGGGCGCCTCGACTACTCGCGCATCTTCGAGGAGATCTACGACATCAAGAAGGAGCTCGAGGCCGACGGCAGCGTCCAGGTGCACCTGACCGGCCAGCCCGTGCTGATCGGCTGGACCTTCCACTACGCGCCGGAGATCGTGCTGATCCTCGGGCTCTCGCTCGCGATCCTCGTCGTCATGCTCGGCATCTACTTCCGGCGCTGGTACGGCGTGGTGATGCCGCTCACGGGCGCGATCGTGTCGGCGATCTGGGGCCTCGGCTTCATCGCCCTCATGGGATACCAGCTCGAGCCCCTCGTGCTCGTGATCCCGATGCTGATCACCGCCCGTGCGGTGAGCCATTCGGTGCAGTTCGTCGAGCGCTTCTACGAAGAGTACGAGCGCCTGAACGGCGACAAGGACGAGGCGATCGTCCAGTCGATGGCCGAGCTGATCGTCCCGGGCACGCTCGCGATCTTCACGGACGCCCTCGGCATCCTCGTGATCGGCGTGTCTTCGATCGCACTGATGAAGAAGGTGGCGCTCTTCGGCTTCTTCTGGGCGTTGTCGATCATCGTCACGGAGATGCTGCTGAATCGTCTGATGATCGCGTACCTGCCTCCGCCGAAGAACACCGAGCACTACGTGCCGGCGCCGATCGCCTGGGTGCTCGAGCGCATCGCCGAGCTCGTCGTGAACCGTCCCTTCCAGCGCATCCTCTTCGGCCTCTGGGTGCTGCTGATCATCGGGTGCGCCTCGGTGGCGCTCAAGGTGAAGGTCGGCGAGGCGCGGCCCGGAACGCCGATCCTCTGGGAGGACAGCGAGTTCAACAAGTCTGCGGCGCTGATCAGCTCGAAGTTCTTCGGCGCAGACGACATGACCGTGATCCTCGAGACCGAGCAGCCCTCCGGCGTGCACCGGCCGGAGGTGATGCACGAGATCGAAGCGCTCCAGCGCTTCATGGAGCAGGACCAGAACGTCGGCGGCTCGGTGTCGGTGGTGGACTACCTGAAGGCCATCAACCGCACCTTCCACAACGCGGACCCGCGCTGGCTCGCCGTGCCCTACACGGACCAGGAGATCGGCGGCCTGCTCTACCTCTACGAAGCCGGCTCGCCGGACCCGCGCGTGCTGAACCCATACCGCGACCAGGAGGCCCAGAACGCCGCGGTCCGGATCTTCTACAAGGACCACCAGGCCGAGACGATCCGGCACGCAGCGGAGCGCGTGAAGGAGTTCATCCAGAAGCGCCCGACCGGACGCGTCGCGATCCGGATCGAGACGGAGACGGAGGACATCTGGGGACGCATCCGCTGGTGGCTCGGGCCCCTGATTCCGCCGCGCGAGCCCGAGCTCGTGGTCTACGTGCGGGACGACGCCGGGCAGTACGTGAAGCAGACGGTCGCCACGCCGGATCGTCGCGAGCCGCCGCCCGAGGACTCGACGCAGTGGATCCTGACGCTCCCTCGCGTGACGAAGGAGCTGCTCGAGACGCTGACGACGAAGGGATTCGACTCCGTCCAGAAGATCGCGGACGCCGACCTCGAGGATCTCGCGACGGTCCCGGGCTTCGACCTCGTGACGGCCTACGCGCTCAAGAACGCCGCCGAGCTCGACCGCCGCAACTACGTCGTCACGTCGGAGTGGCAGGACGAGGCGCGCGGGATCCACTCCCAGGTGCGACGCCGCGGCCTCTACGAGCTTCCGGAGCTGTGGGTGAAGTACCAGGGCGCCGACTGGACGCGCCGCGAGTCGGGGCTCTGGTCCGAAGGGCCGAGCTACGCCCTCGCCTCGGGCCTGATGGGCGTCCTCGGGGCCAGCAACGACGAGGTCGAAGGCAGCAACAACGCCACCCTGATCGCGTCCTTCAGCGTGACGTTCCTGATCATCCTGATCACGTACCGCTCGTGGGCGATCGCGACGTTGCTCGTCGTCTCCCTCGGAACCGCCACCCTGGTCTCGCTCGCCTACATGTACTTCACCAACATCGGCTTCGACGTGAACACCCTGCCCGTCCAGGCGCTCGGAGTCGGCGTCGGCGTGGACTACGCCTTGTACTTGATGGACCGCGTGGTCCACGAACGCCAACGCGGGCACAACCTCGACGAGTCGCTCCAGATCGCGATCCGGACCACGGGCATGGCCGTGTTCTTCACGGGCTCGACGCTCGTGGGCGGCGTGATCTTCTGGTACTTCATCTCGAGCCTGCGCTTCGCGGCCGACATGGCGCTGCTGCTCTCGGTGGTGCTCACCGTGAACATGATCGGCGCGATCCTGATCGTGCCGGCCTTCACGTCGCTCTTCCAGCCGAAGTTCGCGACCACCGGGGCGGCCAGCGCCGAGGAGACCGAGGAGAAGCGCGTGCAAGCGCTCGCGGGACGCAGCTGACCCGCTGACCGCCTCGCGCAGCACCGGCTCCGCGAGGCCATTGGAAGGAGAACGGCGATGCGTCGAACCTCCACGCGAGTCGCAGCGGCGCTGCTCGCCGGTGCGCTCTCGGTCGCGCTCGGCGGCTGCCGCAGGTCCGGCGGCAACGCGGCCAGCGGCGAGCACGCGGACGACTGGTTCCCGATGCAGCCGGGCGCGCGCTGGGTGTACGAGGTGAAGACCGAGCTGGGCAGCCTCGACCTCGAGGTCGCCGCGAAGGGCGAGGTGGCGGTGCGCGGCGGCGACGCCGCGCCGTTGTTCGTGATGGAGGAGACGAACCGGGGCCCGTCGATGGGCTTCGCCGAGACCTCCCCCGTCGCCTATCGCCGCGAGAACGGCTACCTCGCGCGCTTCCAGGCCGTCGACTACGACGGCGACGGCAAGCTCCGCATGCTCGGCCAGGCCGCGCCCACGTGGTTCCTGCCCGACGAGCCGAAGGCCGGCGCGAAGTGGCACCAGGAGAACGAGCTCTTCGCGACGCCCGAGAATCCCGGCGGCAAGATGAGGTGGGACGGCGAGGTCCGCGCCGTCGCCGCCC
>Ga0209706_10000905_pt1 | contig 16926 bp, 14 predicted proteins | sample PPLLaktember2015_6_FD_187263 | JGI IMG/M metagenome (GOLD analysis project Ga0209706, IMG submission 187263) | Freshwater sediment microbial communities from Prairie Pothole Lake near Jamestown, North Dakota, USA - PPLs Lake P8 Core (1) Depth... | ecosystem: Environmental > Aquatic > Freshwater...
GGGGACTGTCTGTCATTCCCGCGAAGGCGGGAATCCAGTCTTTCTATTCTGTTCTGGACTCCCGCCTTCGCGGGAGTGACGACCTGGGGTAGTTCTCATTACGCCTTCAAACTTGACTTGGTCTGGGATTTCAATAAGGTGCTTTTGGAAATCCAATCACGGAGACGGCTATGAAATCAAAGCTACCCTTGGGGAAAATTGATCCGAAAATCCTTGCCAGGTTTCTCTCGCAGTACACGAGCGTAGGCAAGCGGGTTGTCATCGGTGCAGGGATCGGAGAAGACGCAGCGATCATCGACATGGGCCGTGTTTACCTGGTGGCAAAAACAGACCCCATCACTCACGTGACCGGCGAAATCGGCCGGTATGCGGTCCATGTCAATGCAAACGACATTGCGTCCATGGGAGGCCGACCGTTATGGTTTCTCGCCACCCTTCTCATGCCTTCCGGAAGCCATGACCGGGACATAAGAAGGATCTTCTCTCAGATCTCAAGGAGTTGCGAGGAGTTGGACATCGTTTACTGCGGCGGACACACGGAAGTGACCAGCAGCGTCAACACGCCGATTGTGGTCGGGCACATGCTGGGAGAGGTATGCAAAAAACACCTGAAACCCACTTCAGGCGCTCAAGAGGGGGATGACCTGGTGATGACGAAGTCCGCAGCCATAGAGGCCACGGCGATCATTGCTCTTGAAAAGGCAAAAGAGTTGGAAGCTTCATTTCCCAAGAACTTCATCCGCAAAGCACAGCATTATCTCCATGAGCCAGGAATAAGCGTTGTGAAGGAAGCGATGCTGTTGAGAAATATTCCAGGGGTTCATGCGTTTCACGACCCTACAGAAGGAGGTCTGGGGACAGGCATCTATGAGATGGCAAGAGCGAGCGGCCTTGGCGTGGAAGTGTATGCCGATCGGATTCCTTTGACCGAAGAAACCCGCCTGCTCTGCGAATACTGTCGCATTGATCCCCTGGGCGCTTTTGCCTCGGGTTCGCTTCTGATTGCCGTCTCGCTCACCACCTCCGAAAAAGCGATTAGAAAGCTTTTGAAGGCAGGGGTGCCGGCAACCCGAATCGGCAGAATGGTCCAGAAAAAGAAGGGGATGAAACTGATCAAGGGGTCTCGGAAGCTGGAGTTGCCTGTTTTTCACCAAGACGAGCTGTCCAAAACATTTGGTTGATGAGAGTCTCTTGCTGAGGATCCTGGAGCCTTGGGCTCTTGCGAAGACCTGCATCAGACTTGCTATTTGGGTTGAAACGTGTTAGAAATATTAATAAAGAATATGCTGGCTTCACTTTGATCTCACAAGAAGGCAGTGAAGCCGCTCGGTTTGGCTGGGGTTAAAGGACCTTGCTGGAGGTTTTGGGAATGGTTAACAAAAAAACAGAAGACAAAAAAGAAAAAGATCCCTTTTCAGACAGTTCGGAGATGTTTGAGAACATTTTTAGGGAAGCCACCAGCGAAATCCAGAGTGAGACGGGAAAGGTTGTTGCAAGACCGGGTTTGAAGCTGAAGGGAGATGCCAATGCAAAACGGGAAACCAGGCCGAAAGCGCCGATAAAACTGGAACTCGAACCAAAAGTAGAATTGGATCCGAAACCAAGATCCCTGTCGCAGCCGAGGATCCCCCAACCTGCGTTATTCAAGTCCACGCAGGAAACCATCCTCAAACCGATTACAGGAACCCAGGCCCATGATGAACTCGAAAGAAAAACTGGAGTGGTGCCTGTCGGGCCCCTTGTGAGAAGTCCTGTTCGAGGACAAAGGCCAAAAGAGGAACCAGGCCCAACTGCTGGAAGAGCAAAGGCTTCCAAAAAAAAAGACAAAGGATCGCCTATTCCCAAAGTGATTGTTTTCCTTGTCCTCCTGGCCGCAGCAGCCGGAGGAGCAAGCATTTATTTTGGAGTCATCGACGTGAGCGACTATATCGGCTGGCCTGAACCGGTGAAAAAGGAGGCTCCCAAGGTCGCTGTAACCAAGCCCTCCTCGGCTCAACCAGCGGCAAGACCGACGCAGCCTGCCGAACACCGAGCGGCCCAACCCTCAGAGCCTCAAGCGAAACCGGCACTCCCTGAACCTCCGGAGGTCGCAAAAGCCGAAACGCCTCCGCCTCCGCCCGTAGCACAAGCACCTGTCAAGATTGAACCACCTCCTGCAGAGGAACAGCCTCCCGCGAAGAGCCAAGCCTCGGCTACTGGGTCACCCGGCCCAAAGAGCGAGCCCAAGGCTCTCCCTCCATCTGTCCAGGCGCCGACTGTTTCCAAGAAGGCTGAGATTTCTCAAACAGGCTCCCAACCCAAGGAGGGTGAATTTACCAAAACCCTTCCACCTGTGAGTGGCAGCGGCATCGCTTATCCCTACTCTGTCTATCTTGGATCAATTCAGGGCATGGACCTCGTGAAAAAAGCAATGTCGTCTTATGAAAGCCAGGGCCTTTCACCCTACTGGTCTAAAGTGGATCTTGGAGCAAAAGGCACATGGTATAGGGTCTATGCGGGCCATTTCGCAAGCGCCCAGGAGGCTGAGGCGTTTATTCAGCAGAAGAGAATTAAAGACGGCGAGGTGAAGGAGACGCGATACTCCAATCTGATCGGAACCTTTGGAACCAAGCAGGGAGGAGAAGAAAAAGCTCTCGCTCTTGCCGGGATGGGAGTTAGCGCTTATTCGATCCCAGCCGCGGACGGTCAGGTGCGACTTTACAGCGGGGCCTTCATCACCAAAGAAGGTGCCGAGAAGAACCAAGCCGAGCTCAACTCCAGGGGAATCAAGAGCGAGATTGTCGAGCGATAGTCGGTATTCATCTTAGCGCACGCTTTATCCCTGTCGAAGAAGTCTGTTCGCTTTAGACGGGGGGTCGTTGACCGCTGATCCCCCCCCACGCCCGCACGATACGGTCATCAGGCGTTTCCCAAACCCGTCGATGGAGTTCCTCGGCTAGCACGGGATCATAAAGGATGATCCTCTTCTCTCGTGGGCTCAAAGAGATCGGCCCTTGGGAAAGCGCTTTTTCAAGAAGACGGTCACGGCCTGAGGCAATGGCTTGCGTGACTTTTCTTTTTTTCCCCCGCAAAAGCCCAAGGTGAATCGCATTCACGACGGGATTGATGATAGCCTTCACGAACCCCCCTGCGTCCGGAAATGAGGTGAAGGTCTTGCGCTCGGATGCAAGGCTCGCTTCGATCGATTTCAGTTCCCTGGGTTGCTCTATCTCTTCCGGTACAAGCAGCAGTCCAAGCATTCGGAAGCTCCGACCCACACTCGCACGGCTCGACCATACCGACAGGGGGATCGAGAGAAGGAGAGGGATGAAAATCGGGGAGTTCCACCAGAAAAAGGAGCGGTTGACAAAAAAGAGGGCCACAGCCCAGATCAAAGCGAGAAGCGTTCCTGTCCCGTGAAACCGTATGGCTTCCATCCACCCTGTTCCGAGGTCACTCCTCTGCTGGGGACCCCAGCCCACCTGTCGGCCCAGGAGGGTGATGAGGACGAACTTGCTGTGGAAGAGCATCCTCACGGGAGCGAAAAGAGCGGAGAGGAAAACCTCCAGCACCAGGCTGGCAAAGAGTTTCAGCCTGCCGCCATACTTGCGCACCTGATCACTTTTGAACATGATCAGGAGAATGCTGAACAGCTTGGGCATAAAGAGAATGATGGCCGTGGTCCCGAGAAGCGTGAGAGCCCACTGCGGATGCCACACAGGCCAGTCAGGGAAAAGGGAGCGACCGTCAGGGAAATAGACCGGAGTGCGAAACGCCTCGACAATCGCCGCCGCTGTGCTGAGGCTGATGAACACAAACCAGAGCAGGGAGGACCCGTAGGACATGGCGCCGTGCAGGAACAGGGCGCGGTGGGCGGAAAGCAATCCCTTGGCAAAGGCGATGCGGATGTGCTGGAGATTTCCCTGGCACCACCTTCGATCCCGCTTCAGCTCTTCGAGCAGGGTGGGGGGCACCTCTTCATAACTGCCGGCCAGATCATACGCGAGCCACACTTCCCATCCGCCCCGGCGCATGAAGGCCGCCTCGACAAAGTCATGGCTCATGATGAACCCGCCGCGCGGCGGCTTGCCCGGCAACTCTGGGAGCCCGCAGTGCTGCATAAAGGGCTCCACTCGGATAATTGCATTGTGCCCCCAGAAGTGCGAATCACCGAGCTGAATGAAGTGAAGTCCGGCTGCAAACATGGAGCTGTACACGTGGTTGGCAAACTGCTGGGTGCGGGCAATCAGGGTCTCCCGATTTACGGCGAGAGGGGCGGTCTGGAGGATCCCCACTTTGGGATGCCGTTCCATGGCCTGAACCATCCGAACCAGGGTTTCCCCGGCCATCACGCTGTCTGCGTCGAACACAATCATGTAGCGGTAATTCTTGCCCCAGCGCCTGCAGAAGTCGGCGATGTTGCCGCTCTTGCGTTTGATGTTCACCCGCCTTCTTCGATAGAAAATCCGGTTGAACGCCCCGAGAGAGCGGCAGCTCTCGGCCCAGGCGATCTCCTCTTCGACCCATCGGTCAGGATCGCTCGAGTCGCTGAGGACAAAGAAGTCGAAATGCCGGATCTGGCCAGTGCCCTCCAAGGACTGATAGGTCGCCTTAAGGCCTGCAAACACCCGGTCCGGTTCCTCATTGGCCACAGGGATGAGAATCGCCGTCCGAGCACCGGTCCCTTCCAGCGTGAGATCTCCTTCAAGGCCCAGGGTGATGGAGAAACGATCCACGCGCCGGGCCAGTGTAAGAAGTCCTGCCATGGCTTCCCAGAAGCCGATGGAGATCCAGGCAAAGAGCGTGGCGAAGACGACGACAATGACAAACTCCAAGCGCGTCGCACCCCGATGGGGTAGAATGTCGGCCATGTGGCCGCTCGCAATCACCGAGGTGATGATGATGAGCGCTAGGAGCATAAACCTCCTCAGCCGTGCAGCATTCTCCCATGGTTTGTCGAAAGATGGAGGATTCATGACCCTTGGCCCGATGTCATCGATTGAGGTTTCCCTTTTCCAAGAACCAACAGTGAGCTCCTCTCCGGAAGCAACCGGATCATCTCAGTTTGCCGGGCACCATGGAGCCCCGATTCAACGCCGGCACGGACTGGATCTTCCCGCAGAGGCCTTGGATTCCGGTCAAGGGAGGGATCTTGCCTTCCAGAGAAACAAGGTCTTGTGTTGCTGGGGAGGCTTGCTCAGCGAGGATCGCCTGCAGGGCTCGCCACGATTCCGTTATGGGGTGGGATTCAGGAGAATGGTCCATCCGGGATCTGGCTTGGTTCAACGCCTGCAGGGCCAGCTCAAGAGTTTCCACTGAAGACAGGTTCAAGAATTGAAGATACGCGAGGACACGCTGCTGTGCCCTCCTCCAATTCTTATCATGAAATGGTTGGCCACGGCTCATGGGGGATTCCTCAGGGCTGATAAGCGTAGCTCCAGGTTTCTGTTAGGGCATTGTCTCCCAGTTTGAGAAAGGCCCGCAATTCCACCACAGGCCTTCGGATAGCAGGAAGGACTTTTTCCAAGGAGCTGGGATCCTCAAAACCGACTTGAAAGACGAGCCTCCAACCGCCGGTCGCACTGTTCTTGTAGAGCTGTTGCTCAATAAGCTTTGCCTTGGGCTCTGCACTGATGACCGCTGTGAGAGGTTTGTCCGCCGGAAGCGACTCCAGCCGTTCTCCGGCGAAATCAATCACAAACATCCTCGTCTTGTCATTTCTCCCCTTGGCAATTCGGGTGGCCACGACACGGCCCGCCGGCGGCCGGCTGGGTCCCGGGTACTGCCAGAGCATCCGGTAGGAAAACCAGACAGGTTGCCCTTTTTCTGGAAGCCGATCGGGCACCCAGAAAGCGATGATGTTGTCATTGATCTCCTTGTCGGTCGGAATCTGGATGAGCTCGACCCGGCCGGCGCCCCATTTCCCTACCGGGGTGATCCAAATGCTCGGCCGCGTTTCGTAGCGTGCCTCCAGGTCCTGGTAGTGATCAAAATCCAAGTCCCGCTGGATAAGGCCGAACCCGACGGGATCCGGAGCGTGAAAGGAGGTCATGAGAAGCGTACGGGGATTATACAGAGGCCTCCAGATCCATTCACCGGAGCGCGTTGCGATGGAGAGCCCGTCAGAGTCATGGATTTCCGGCCTAAAATCGTCAATGGGCCGCTGGCTGACATTCTCCCCGTAAAAGAACATGCTCGTCAAAGGCGCGATCCCGATCTTCTCAACCTTTTTTCTTGGGAAGAGTCGACTCGTGACATCGATCGCGGTTTCCTTGCCCGGCGTGATCACAAACCGGTAGGCGCCGGTGATACTGACGGAATCGAGGAGAGCATAGACCGTGATTTTCTTAGCGCCTGCCTCAGGTTTCACAATCCAGAAATCCGTGAAAGACGGGAACTCCTCTCCGGAGGGCAAGCCCGTATCAATCGCCAAGCCTCTTGCGGAAAGGCCGTAGCTCTGTTTCTTAGCCACAGCCCGAAAGTAGCTTGCGCCGAGAAAGACGGCCAATTCATCCCTATAAGCGTCCACATTAATAGGGAAGTGGATGCGAAACCCAGCAAATCCCATGTTGGAAGGCACTCGATCTTTAAACTCGTTCTTCCCGTAGTTGAAAAGATCTGCGGAGAAGGTTACGGGATGAACCGCTGCGCCGTCAATGGTGCTGATGTTGACGGTCTTTGTGTAATACAACCCGGGATGGAAAAACTGAAGGGTGAAGGGCAGTTTTTCCTTGAGCCAGAGAGCCTGTTCAGGATCAAATCGGATCTCTCGCCAGTCGTCATACTTCATCTTCAACAAGAAATCAGGGATAAGAGCCTGCCGCTCCTGAAAGGGTTTCTTCGCCAACTCCTGCGCCTTGTTGATCACGTTCTGGAGGCCGAAAGCTTCTTTAGCTTCTGTCGCGGAGGCCATTCCCGGGAGGAGAATGAGGTTGCAGGCAAACAGCGTCAGTAACAAAATGGCGCAGAGACTCGTCCGCAGACGACGAAGTACGGTCGAATGATCCATAAGATGAATTCCGATCTCCATGTTGAACATATTGGAATGTCAAATTTTTCAGGCCCGGCGATCAAATCCGGCCAACTAAGCAATATTTCGGTAGAAATGGCACGGTGTCAAGAAGAAAGTAAGGAAAAGCATCCTAGACGATGGCGACAAAGCCGTAGAACCGGCGGGAAGTTAGCGGAGAGCGACTTCCTTCAAGATAGAGAGGTTGTCAAGTGCTTTTCCGGCACCCAAAGCTACGGAAAAAAGAGGATTCTCCGAAACCGTGACGGGGACTCTTGTCTCTTCTCTCAACAGCACATCCAGGTTCTTCAGCAAAGAGACTCCTCCTGTAAGCACGATTCCTCTGTCAAGAATGTCCGCCGACAACTCCGGCGGCATTTGTTCCATGCCACTCCTGACTGCCTGAAGGATAGTGTTCAGCTCCTCGGAAATCATTTCTCGGGTTTCATCAGAATCGATCGTCAAGATCTTAGGGGTCCCGGTCACCAGATCCCTTCCCTTCACATCCATGGTTTCCACCTTTTCTCCGGGATATGCGTTTCCGATGGTCATCTTGATGATCTCCGCAGTGCTAAGCCCAATCAGGAAATTGTAGTTGCGATTGATATACTGGGCGATCGCCTCATCGATTTTGTCTCCAGCCACCCGAACCGACTTGCTGTAGACGATCCCTCCTAGAGAGATCACCGCGACTTCCGTCGTGCCGCCCCCGATATCTACGACCATGTTGCCGGTCGGTTCCGTGATCGGCAATCCTGCTCCAATGGCTGCGGCCATGGGCTCTTCGATGAGAAAAACTTCGCTTGCTCCGGCGGATTTGGCGCACTCGTAGATAGCCTTTTTCTCTACGGGGGTGATACCGATGGGGACAGAGACGATGATTCGAGGCCGAAACAGGGTCCTGCGACGATGGACCTTGCGGATGAACTGCCGGAGCATCTCCTGCGTAACCTCAAAGTCGGAGATCACACCGTCCCTCATAGGACGCACGGCGTCGATGCGCGCAGGAGTCCTCCCAAGCATCATCTTCGCTTCTTTGCCCACGGCGAGCACCTTGTCGAGACCAGTTTCATCTCTTCTCAGCGCGACCACCGAGGGCTCATTGAGCACGATCCCCTTGCCCTTTACATAGATCAGGGTGTTCGATGTCCCAAGGTCGATTGCCAGATCATAGGAAAATTTTCCCCAGATGGAGCCTAATCCCATGGCCGATCGCCCCTTTCCTTAGAGTTGCCAGCAGCGTACTTACCGAAACTTGGATGTTTTGGCAAATAGAAAATGGAAAACGATGGATGGGAAAGGACACAGACCTTTCCCTTGGCGCTTTCGTAAGCGCCCCTTACGCGGCAAGGGGAAGTGAGCCTCATTGATCGAGCCCTGGCTGAACAGGAGGACACTGCAATTGGCGAGGTCGGAAGCGCGCAATATCGGGAGGAGGAGCATCTAGATGCAAGCCAGCGAAGGGCATCGATACTCAAGAGAATCCTAGGCAGCTTTTTCCATTAGCCAGAGTCGCCCGATCTGGCACTGTGGACACTTTTTCCCCTCCTCGGATAGGGGAAAAGTCTTCCGGCAGACATCACATCTCACCTCTGCTTCTTCAAAACGCTTTTCCAGCTTTTCTTCTCCCATGGCCAACCTCCTTTTATAGAGATTAAGAGAAAGAAGAGACACCGGGGAAAGCTTCTTGAATAAAGGAACTGCAATTTCTATCTCAAGTCAAGGGAATTCCATCGGGAGGGCCCAGGTGCAATGGGCATCGAGCCTGTCATTCAGACTATCTCGGCTACAAGATGTAGGGTGTTCTTTCTGTTGACACATACCATCAATTGACCTAATATCGCGTCATCAAAGGGTAGGACAAACCCAAGGGGGATGAGGCATGGCCAAAACTGAAAACGTTGTTTCCCTAAAAGCACGGAGAGAAGCGAAGCTGATCGAGGAAAACCTGGAGGAAGGGATTTTTTATCAGTCACTGATAGAAAACATACCTGCAGTTCAGGGGAAGGAGGAGATCAGCTACTTCATGGTCGTTTACAGCGTGCCGGCCGAGGACTTTGAGGATTATGACTCAGAGGGCATAGAGGTTTTCACCGTCATCAAAGACAAGGCGGTTGGGGAGTTCAAATCCTTGGAGGGAAAGGAAGTAGAACGGTACGAGATCTATGATTTCAACACGGATGATATTCATGTGATGTATCGCATTCCTTATAGGCCTCCAAGGCGCCGGCCCCTTAAGGACAACCCCGGCGTTTAAACAAAGCTGAGCAGATTTCCATTCCAATCGCGTCTCACCCCTTTTCCCCTTCCCAGGGCCGCGAGAGAACATCGCTTCCACGAGCTGATGGAATAGGGCTCTTTGGATAAACCGCCGATGTCGGAAAAACAAGAAAAGGATAAGGGCCGAACGCCTCGTCTTTACGAATACCTGATGCCGGGAGACTGGGTCGTGCTGGCCGGAAGGACCGATGCAGACAATGACTATCTCAGCGTCGTGGCGGCCAAACCCCAGGACTGGTGGTTCCATGTGAGAGGTCTAGCAGGCAGCCATGTGATTTTGAGGGCAAAACCTGATCAGGAACCGGACCGCAAGACCCTCAGAGGGGCTGCGGCCATTGCCGCTTTTCACAGCAAGGCCAGGAGTGGAGGCACGGTTGCCGTCTCGGTTACGCGGGCACGGTGCGTTGCGAAGCGCCCTGGATCAAAATCAGGAACCGTGCAGGTACGCGAGGAGACTGTCCTCATGGTGAAACCGTCATTGCCTGAGGCTCTAGATGATCAGGGTCCGTCGAGCGAGGAAAAGCCATGATTCGAATCACGCAGGACATTACTCTCCGAGAGGCTGAACTGAAGCTGGACTTCATTCGCTCATCAGGGCCTGGGGGCCAGAATGTGAACAAGGTGGCTACCGCGGTCCAGCTGCGGTTCGATGCGCTCAGGTCTACGTCCCTGCCGGAAGACACTCGGCGACGGCTCGTCCGAATCGCAGGGAAGAGGGTGAGCAAAGAAGGCATTTTTCTTATCGATGCGAGGCGTTTCAGAACTCAAGAGAGAAACCGGCAGGATGCCGTGGAAAGACTCATCCAATGGATTCGCAGGGCAGCCGAAAAGCCGAAAAATAGGATCAAGACCAGACCGACCTTGAGCTCAAGACAGCGGCGACTGGAAGGCAAACGTCAGCGAAGTGACACCAAGCGCCTCCGCAAACCAGTGATCTAGCACCGTTGGCCGAAAAGAAAGTTCCTCTGAACCCAGGCCGGGCTTGAGAAGTTCTACGCTTCTTGCTAAAGCACCTTCACTACCTTGAGCCAGCCCGGGCGTGTTGCATCAGCCTGCTGGATCGCGGTCTCAGAGCCGAGCACCTTGACGACCCCCCGGGCCATGGCGGATTCAAGAAGTTCCCCGAAGGACTGGAAATCCTTTTTTGTGGTGCCGAGAATCTCGTCTCTCATTTTCTGGCGGCGCTCGTCGTTTTCGCCGGTCAAATGGCGAATCATGGAGGTGTACCCCTTGGCATCGGGCAGCTGATACTGATCGATGTCTCCGATGGTGCCGATGACACCTTTGAGAAGTTCCTCATCTCCGATTTCAAGATCCTTGAGAAATCGCGCGGAGCCGTCAAAAGCCTCGAGAGTCTTAAGAAGGTTCGGATCGCGATAAGAGACAAACGTCAAGACACCAGAGTGCTTGTCAAAGGAGCAGAAGGCGCCGTAGGCGCCTCCCTGAAGACGAATCTTTTCCCACAGCCAGGCATTTCGCAAATACCGGGTGATGACATGGATGGAGCCGTGATAGCGGTATCCCAGGGCATAGAGGTTGACGCCTTTGCCCACGTAATTCACTTGGGCGGGAAGGGTCATGCCTTCGAAATCCACCATCGGTTCCGGGCTCCAGGGTTTCCTCTGGAAGGGCAAGAAAGGCAAGGCATCCAAGAATTCCAGGACCGTGGGCTGGATAGAGCCCCACTCGTCGGCTCCTGCTGTGGCATTCACGAGCAGAGCCCTCCGATTAATCAGGAGGTCGCGAATCTCTTCAAGAACACGAAGCACGTCTGCCCAGTTTTCTTCCACAATCTTTGACAGGGTTCGTAGAAAAAAGAGCTGACTAATGCCTTTCATCTGCTCCTCTGCCCAGTCTGCTTCACTGAAGAGGGCGCGGAGCCTTGTGCCCACTACCTGGTGGCCACTGGGAACAAGGTTTTCTTCCAGCCTTGCCTTTGCCTCCAGGACCATCTGGTGAAAACGTTCCCTGTTGTCCAGCCGAACCTTCAGAAGAACATCACGGAGAATATCGAGCAGGTCCCGCGTTTGTTTGAACATGGCCTTGCCGCGCAGGAAAAGCCAAGCGCTTCCCTGCCTGGAGTTCCCGACGGAAGAGGCGAAAAGGACGGGTCGGATGCCGCCTGTTTTCCTGCTGATCCTCTGGGTGAGGCTCACAAAATCCTCGTCCTCCGTGCCCATCTCCAGCAGGGCCCTGCTGAAAAGAGGCACGAAAGGAAGGGCCTTCTGGGAAAGGGCATAAAGGTTGAACCCGATGTCCAGGTAGAAAATGCCGCTTGTGAAAAGATCATGGTACAGCAAATCGCCCCCCTTTTCCGGAATCAGGGTCAGCGGGATGCTTTTGTTCGCACGATCGAGATCAGAAAGCGTGAGGTTGGGAATGAGTGCTAAAGCTTGCGGAGGATCGGGGGCTTCCTGAATGGTTTTGAGCGTCGCCGTGTCGGCCGCGATCTTTTGGAGAGCAGCGGAGGACATGGAGGAACGCGCCTGGAGGAGCCTTTCCTTTTCGGTCCGATCGAGTTCTTTGGCCTGGTCTGGATCAGGCCTCAGGAGCAGTGACGTGCGATGGCCATTGCGGAGGAGGAATCGGTCAATGAGGCCCTCAAAATAGGATGGGGAGGCACTCGCTGTTCTCTTGAGCGCATGCAGGGGAGCCTCAAAGGCCACGAGGGCAAGGGGGTCCTCATCGTAAAGCCAGGTGGTCAGGCTGCGGAGCATCAGCACCAGGCCGCGGGGATAGCTCCCCGTGTTGTTTTCCCTCAGAATAAACTCAATCGTATTCTGTGCGGCCTCGACCGTGTGGGGATGAATGCCCTCATGAACCAGGCGGGAGAGCGTGGAGAGGATCAAGGCCTCCACATCTTCCGCACGTTGGGCTGAAATGCCTTTGAGGCCTGTTGAGAAATACATCTGGCGCAGTTCACTTCCGAGGCCGACTCCGGCAAGGTCCTCCCCCAGCTTGGAGTCGATCAGGGCCTTTCGTAGCGGAGATCCGGGCATCCCGAGTAGCATGTATTCCAACATGTGAAAGCCCAGGTTTTGCTCGATCCGGAACGTCTCGTCCAGCAGCCAGTTCAGGGTGAACATGGCTTTCAAAGAGTCCTCCCCTGCAGGGAATGCACGGGTAACGCGCCTTGGTTCTTGAAATCGCGGTTGAAGCGGAATGGCGGAATCCACAGCAAGATGACGGAAATCCTTGAGGTACTCGTTCACAAGACGCAGGCGTTCCTCGGGGTCGTCATTGCCATAGAAGAAAACTCGGGCATTGGAGGGGTGATAGTATTTCTCGTGGAACGCCTTGAACTGCTCAAAAGTCAACTTGGGTATTTCCTTCGGGTCTCCGCCTGAGTCGAGACCATAAGGGTTCCCGGGAAAGAGGGACTGCTGGGAGTATTCTGCGAGAAGGCTGTCCGGGGAGGAATAGGCGCCCTTCATTTCGTTAAAGACAACCCCTTTGTAGTTGAGCGGATCGGCCGGCTTGTCCAATTCGTAATGCCAGCCTTCTTGCTGAAAGACAAAAGGCGTGAGCCGCGGGTACAAGACCGCATCCAGATAGACATCGATGAGGTTGTAGAAGTCCTTCACGTTCTGGCTTGCTACGGGATAGCAGGTTTTGTCGGGGTAGGTCATGGCGTTCAGAAAGGTCTTGAGCGAACCCTTCAGCAGCTCTACGAAAGGCTCCTTTACGGGATATTTTCTGGAACCGCACAAGACGGAGTGCTCGAGGATGTGGGCGATTCCCGTTGAATCCGCGGGTGGCGTTCGAAAGGTGATGCCGAAGACCTTGTTTTCGTCTTCATTTGTAAGGGAGAGCAGGTCCGTTCCTGTTCCAACATGTCGGAACCTCTCTGCTCTGGCTTTCAGCTCAGGGACCTCGCGAACCCAAAGGCTCTCAAAACCATGTCGAATGCTCATAACGATCTCTCCAAGTAGGGCTCTTAACCCTTGGTACGCCGTCTCCTGTTCATACCGCTTGTTGCTGGAGCAGGGAGACGGTAGCAGGTTTCCAGGAAATAATTAAGGCTGATCAAAAACGTCCAGATGCAAGGCACCCGAAGGTCCGACGAATGAGGCGTACAGAGAAGTACGCCGCAACGACGAGGAACGAGGGAAACGCAGCAGATGGATGTTTTTCATCAGCCTGCTATGACAGAAAGTAGGTGTGTGTAGGACTAAGCACATGAGGCCTCGACGAGGTGCTCCTCATGGTTGCACACCGGCTCCGGTTCAGCCTCTTCAACCGGTAGGAGTCAAAGAAACGGATCTGTTTGTCCGTGATGGATTCGACAATCGACCAGTGATCCCACATGGGGCCACCGACTCCGATGAGGATGGCTCTCCGGTCCCCTCTGCTCAGAAAATTCATCATTTCATTCCAGAACTCGTCCAGCGGGGTGTCGGGGCTTTGCTTGAAGGGCATGTAACGGTTCTTAATCCTTTCGCCCACCACTTCACCCAGGATGCCCCCGATGGTCAGCAAGTCAATCCCTTCGATGAGGAGTTTTACAAGGTCCTTTCTGCTCTCCAAATAGCGAATGATCTCTTTGAAAAGATCCTTGGCTTCTTCTTCCCCGATTCCCATTACGATCCGGGTCGCGTTCACAATGCTGTAGACGGCGCACAATCCGTCCAGTGCTCCTTGTTCATAAGGTTTCATTTCTAAACTCCTGAAGAACTCCCGCGGAAATACCTGACGATCCCGGGGCTCTTTCTTTTACAACACCCTTGAAAAGATAGTCCATACCGAAGCAATCTTCAACCTTCACCGTAAAAAGGTCGCAGTCTTTATTCTTGGGGCTTTTTTAAGAGTTTTTTCAGTACATTGCGTTGGAAAGTCAGCGGTGTAAAACGGGGTGGCGGCGTGCGGCGAAATTGACCATCTGGCTGAGCATGGCGCCGTAAGAGTAGCCTGCTAACTCCGCGGCAAAGGCCATGCTGGTATCGGAACTGATGTCCGGGTTTGGGTTGACATCGAGGATGTAAAACACGCCGTCGCGCAGACGGATATCGAATCGGGCGTAGTCGCGGCACCCGATCACCCGGTAGGCCCTCTGCGCGACTCGCTCCAATTCATTGTATTCTGCATCAGTCAGGAAGGCCGGTACCCTGACGCAGATTTTTTCATAAGCCTGGGAATCGGGCCTGTACTTGGCGTCAAAGGTGCACAGACGATCCTGGAGGTCATTAAAGGCCGAAAAATCCATTTCAGCTGGAGGAAGCATCTCCACGGTTTTGTTGCCCCACAGAGACACGTGGAATTCCCGGCCGTCAATGAAGTCCTCGACGATCGCCGGTTGCCGGAATTCGTTTAGAACATAGGCGATTCGAGGAGCCATTTTTTCATGGGACAGAACCACCGCCTCTCTCGAAAGGCCGCAGCTGGAGTGCTCCCGGGCCGGTTTTACGATGGCCGGAAACTTCCGCCACCCGTTCATGCGAGAGGAACTGAAAATCTTCCAGGCGGGGATCGGCACCCCGCGGCTTCCGAGCCGTTTCTTGACCTTGGCCTTGTCCCATCCGGTGGCCAGAACCTCCGGGGGAGAGCCCGTATACGTAAATCCCATGGACTCGAGCATTTCCGCCACAGTGGCTTCGCTGAACGGGATTCCCGGAAAGCCTTCACATCCGTTGAAAACGATGTACTCGTCAGGATCGAAATTCTTCAGGCGGCTCTCCAGGTCGGAGTCATAGACCGGAATGTTCGTGACAGGATGTCCCTGGCGACGCAACGCCTTTTCAAGCTCATCGACTTCGTCCAGCGCCTTTTCCAGGTCTGCCGGTTCCCAGGCATCATCGAGATTGTGGAGCAGCAATACAGGCAGGTCCGTCCGCCGGTTGCTCTTGGGCAGGGGGCTTTCTTTTTCCAGCTCTACTTCAAGGGCTGCTAACTGCGTACTTGTAAGGACCATGGATTCTTTTCTGTCTAGTCATCGAGCGAAGCATTTGTCCCTAAAGGTCGGGAAGATATTCCATGTAAAACCGGTAGAAGGCTGCCAGGACCAGGGCATGGGTGATTTCTCCGCCCCGAATCAACTCGGGGATTTGTTTCAGAGGTCTCACCAACACCTCAATATCTTCCTTTTCGTCCTGTTCCTGCTCCTTCACACGGGAGACACCCTTGGCCACAAACGTGTAACATCGATTCGTCAGGAATGCAGGATTCGGATGCACACTTCCCAGCAACCGCATCTCTGATTCTTTGTAGCCTGTCTCCTCAATCAACTCTCGACGCGCCGCGTTTTCAGGCGAGTCGCTTTCTTCCACGATCCCCCCGGGAATTTCGAGGGTGCTTTCCCGAATGCCGTGTCGATACTGCCGGATCAGCACCACCTCATTGCAAGGCGTGAGGGGAATCACATTCACCCAGTCCGCCGATTCAAGAACATAAAAATCATACGCTTCATTGGTTCGCGGCGAACTGGCACGGTCCGTGCGCAGATTGAATATCTTGAACGATTCGCTTCGCTGACTCGCGATGAGTCTCCATGGCTTTATCCGCATTATCCCGTACCAACGGAGCCAGTATAACAAAGACATTGAAAAACGTAAAACAAAAATCGCACAACGAGAGGGATTTCTGTACGATTTTTTTCTTTCCGGTTCAATCGCGCTTCCGGAATTCGGGTTCTTTGGATTTCAGCGGGGTTCAAAAAAGAGGCGGATGGCTTGAAGATCGTGGATCAGAGGCATTCTTGGAAGACTCTCGAAGAAGAAGCGGCCGTAGCGGCTCGTCATCATTCTCACATCAAGGACGGAGAGCACTCCCCGATCCGTGCTGTTCCGGATCAGCCGCCCCAGCCCTTGCTTGAGAGCGATGATCGCGGCAGGAAGCTGATAGTCCATGAAGGGATTGCCGCCCTGGCTGCGAATCCTGTCGATTCGCGCCGCCACCAAAGGATCTCCGGGCGAGTCGAAGGGAAGCTTGTCCACAATGAGGCAGCTGAGCGCTTCTCCGGGCACATCCACCCCCTGCCAGAAGGACCCCGTGGCAAGAAGCACGGAGTGGGTGTCGGTGCGGAACTTTTCGAGCAGAACAGACTTGGGGGCCTCCCCCTGCTTGAAGAGGGTGTAGGGAAGCCGGCCCTGGAGAAGCCGATGGACGGCATTGAGATTGTTGTGGCTGGTGAAGAGCACCAAACCGCGGCCGGCCGTGATTTCAAGGATCTCCAAAACCCTCTGGGATATCTTGGCGGTGAAAAGAGGATCCGTGGGCGGAGGTAAATCCTTGGGAATATAGAACAGGGCATTGGATTCGAAGTCGAAATGAGAGGGGTACACGCCTTCCAGGATGCCTTCCAGCAGGCCCATCCGGGAGCGGAAGTACTCGAAGTGGCCGTGGGTGGACAAGGTTGCGGAAGTGAAGACAAGGGTTCCTGTTTTTTCATAGAGAAGATCCTTCATGCTCTGCGAAATGTCGAGAGGTGAGGCATGAAGCACCACCGTCTTTTTCCGCCTTTCATACCACCGCAACCAATCGGCGTCGGAGGAGCCAAAAATCTTGTCCATGGATTGCTTCAACTCATGGGCCCTGTTCGCAAGGGACTGAAGCGCAGGGCTGTCTTCCTCCGTGAAGCCGGATTTGCCGTGGATGAAGTCCAGGCCCTTCTTGATTTCCAGGCAAGCGCCTTTTTCGAGCCCTTCAAGGCTCTCATCAACAAG
>Ga0209706_10000906_pt1 | contig 16925 bp, 15 predicted proteins | sample PPLLaktember2015_6_FD_187263 | JGI IMG/M metagenome (GOLD analysis project Ga0209706, IMG submission 187263) | Freshwater sediment microbial communities from Prairie Pothole Lake near Jamestown, North Dakota, USA - PPLs Lake P8 Core (1) Depth... | ecosystem: Environmental > Aquatic > Freshwater...
CCAGGCACTGCGGAAGCTCACCGCCAACATCAAGCGCACCAACACGCTGGTGATCTTCATCAACCAGATCCGCATGAAGATCGGCGTCATGTTCGGCAACCCGGAAACCACCACCGGCGGCAACGCGCTCAAGTTCTACGCCTCGGTCCGCCTCGACATCCGCCGCATCGGCGCCATCAAGAAGGGCGACGAGATCATCGGCAACGAAACCAAGGTCAAGGTCGTCAAGAACAAGGTCGCACCGCCGTTCAAGGAAGCCTTCTTCGACATCCTCTACGGCCAGGGCATCTCGCACGAGGGCGAAATCATCGAACTCGGCGTCCTCCACAAGTTCATCGACAAGTCCGGCGCCTGGTACGCCTACAACGGCGAGAAAATCGGCCAGGGCAAGGACAACGCGCGTGAATACCTGAAGGAGCATCCGGAAATCGCCCACGAAATCGAAGCCAAGATCCGCGCCGCCGTCGGCGTCAGCAACCCCACCGCGACGGTCGAGGATGAAGTCGACGCCTGAAGCCGGCGCCGCGCCCACGCTCGCAGATCTGCGCGAGCGGGCCCTGCGCCTGCTGGCGCGGCGCGAGCACAGCCGCTTTGAACTCACCCGCAAGCTCGAACAAGCCGGGTTCGCCGTTGATGACATCGCCCCGCTGCTCGATGAGTTCGAGCAAAAGAACTGGCTGTCCGACCGCCGCTTCGCCGAAAGCTACGTCGCCGACCACCGCGCCCGCAGCGGCGCTGTGAAGCTGGCCTACGAATTGAAACAGCGCGGCATTGACGATGCAGTTATTGAGAAAGTGCTGAAGGACAATCGCGACAGTGAACTGGAACGCGCCCGCGAAGTCTGGCGCAAGAAATTCGGCACGCCGCCCGCCAATGCACAGGAAAAAGCTACGCAGATGCGGTTTTTGCGGGGACGCGGATTTTCATCGGAAGTCATCAATCGCGTCACCTCCAGCAAAGAGATAGATTGCTAGACAGCAGCCGCCAAAATGGCGGGGGAAGCTAATTCACATCACATTGTTCACGGGATAGCGATATACCCATCCAAATGAATCGCGTACAACCTGCCTGCCGCCAGGCGCAACACGCTGTGCGTATTTCAGGTCATCGGCAAAGCCTCGACTGATGAACGTTAGTCGGCAACTCTTCAAATCCGGTTTGTTTTCCACCATGTCGATGCCATAAAACCCACTGCGGTTATGGAACACAATTTCACATTCGTTTGCCGCCTTGGGTTCGCTTGGAACCGGAATCTGGGCGACATGGCCGGAGACGAAATCGCCCATTTGCCATGCGCGTATAGGCGTGATCAGGAGCAGGCTGGCAAGCGCGCAAACCGCAAGTCGGGCTGAAAGTGCGATGTTGATGTCCCTGTCTCTCAAGGCGACAACAGCCAGGATAGGCAACGTGAACCAGGCCGGATGAAAGTAACGATAGCCCCAGCCATGCCCTTGGCTAAATGGAATCAGGAAGTAGGCAAAAAACATGGTCAAGGCCGACGCGGCAAGCAGGCGCAACGGCGCGCTTTGCGTCCGCTTGATGCCGACAATCGCCAGCGTCAACAGCAGCGGGACCGCCCATAGCCACAGCTTGAATAACCCGCCGAGCCTGGCCGTCATGATATGGCTATCCGGCCAGGTAAAGAATTTGAAATAGCCGGCAAGTGTTACCCAAAAAGGTTTGGGCTGCACCGGAATCAAAGCCGACGCCTCTGCAATGGCCTGGGCCTGAACAACGAAATTAATATCGCGCGTTACCAGCACCCAACCCATGCCCAGCAGCAATGAAAAAGGCAAATAACCGGCCAGAAGCCATCCGGCATGCTTCAGCCGGTTTTCGCCAAAAAATGTGTGCCACACCAGCCACGGCAGGGCGAATGCCAAATGTGGCAGCGGATTATGCAAGCTGAGCGCATACCCGCCGACGAGCCCCGCCAGAAACAGTCTGCGGGGATCGGGTTTAACAAGACACAAGGCGAACAGCGCGTTCAACAGCAGGTGGGCCGGCATCGAGTAGAAGCTCATGCCATTCAGGGTAAATGCCGGCGATGCCACGGCAAGAAGAATGACCCAGCCCTGCTGTTGCGTGGAAAATTCAAGCCGCTCGACCAGACGATGCAGCGCGATCACAGAAAGCGCCACCAGCACCGGATTGCAAAGCCACGGCATGCCGATAAAAGCAAAGGGTGCAAGCAGCAAGGCAAAACCCGGCCAGTAGCCCGATACCACTTCACCGGTAGTCCAATTGATAACAAAGAAATTGGAGTGGTAGGACTGCTCGAACAGGTAGTGGAGCGTATCAAGCGGGTATTTCGCAGACAGTGCCCCGCTTGCGAAAACATGCGCCTGAAACCATGGCGAATACTCATCCATGGTGACCGGCCACTTCTGGTAAATAAAATAACTGGCCAAAGCCAGGAAGACTCCCACCAATGCGGCGACGCGCAAAGGATGCCTTGCCAACCACAATAACAATCTCTCTACCCAGGCGAATTGCTTAAAGGGATAGAAAGCCACGCCCAGGATGGCAACGGTCAGCAAAGCGACCGGCATGTCGTATACCCTTAGGAGCCTGGCAAACGGTCCTCCACTGGTAAACAGTAAGGGAATCAAGTCATAGATTGCGAGCGTGAACAGCAGCGTAATAATGAGCAGCGCGGGAGCCACCCGCACTGCACGCGAGACACCCGACAGCCAGCTCAATGCCAGTCCCCTGCAGGCGATTTGAAATGCGGACGCCTCGTAAGCGTGTCCAGCAATTTCGCATAAAGCCCTGCGGTCGCCTCACAGGACCAGTTAGCCCGCGCAAAATAGACCACCTCACGTCTGCGCGCTCGCAACTGCTCAGGCTCTGCGAAAATCACGGCAAGGCGCTGTGCCCACCGTACTGCCGTATCTTCATCGCCAACCTGTTCTACATACAACAAAGGTTGGGCATCGGGACAGCCGACCGCCGTTTCTTCGCCAACCATGGCAGGCGTGCCGCAGGCCATGGCCTCCTGCACAACGAGCGGGAAACCTTCACCGACGCTGGGTAACACCAGCAGATCTGCGGCCCGGTAATAAGGTGCCAATGTGGCGCCGCTCATGCCACGCACTACAAGCACGTTAGGCAAAGCCCAATGGGCAGGATCGAGTGGCCCCTGTCCCGCGAAAACCCAGAGGTCCTCTGAAAATTTCGCTGCGAGTTCACGCAGAACGCTCAGGCCTTTTTTCTCGACAAAGCGTCCAACGAAGAGAAACACCCTCTTGCCGGAGAGGGGGGCATTCACAATTGCCCGATCGTCGGCGACAGGCCCATCCGGGTTGAAAATTGCAGAATCCACACCATTCGGACAATAGACAGGTGGTGTGCGGAATCGACAAAATCGTTCGAACTCCCGGAGAACTGCCGGACTGATAAACACCACCTGATGCGCACCCGACAAGACTAGTCGCCCCAGAGTGCGGTTGGCCAAGGCGTGGACTGTGCGCAAGAACGCTGAGCGGAACGGGACAGCCCCAACATGCTGAGTGACAATCAGTGGAATGCCGCGCAGGCGCGCGAATAGCCAGGCGAATGCGTTGCCGAAATAAAGCGCGTCATGAAGATGAATGACATCGGCTTGGCCAATTGCCTGCCAAAGCCCATGCAGTGCGCGCGGCGACCAGACTGGCCATGGGACACCAATCTTTCGCTCAATCCCATTCCATGCATGGGCAGGAAGCAGTCGTACAGACAATGGCAGATTATCCGGAGACGGATCCGCGTCGCTTGCAATCCATGTAATGCTCCAACCATAATTTTCGGCCAGCCTCTTTGCAAGCTCGGCTGCGACTTGCTCCACACCACCTCTGTGCGTGGAAAAGTAGTGCGTCACCAGAACAAGATGCTTAGCCACAATATTTTATATTCAGATGAGTAAGCGATCCGGCTGATTGTTTGGCCATCAATAGCTCGATGATCCCCGTACGCGTTTTGCAAACGTTACCAGCCCTCTTGGCGTGACAAGAAGCGCCAACGTGATCAACAGTCCAACATACGCTTCTGGCCTTGAAGCTTGAAAATATTTCCACTGTATCCGCAGCCTGGAAATCAGCTGGGCCCGCCGGCGCACACTTGAGATTCCATTTGCCGATACCACCGTGCTCACGAGCGGGGTATCAATACAGTACGCTTGACTTACGCCAAGCACGCGAAAGAACAGTTCATAATCCTCCGCCGCCGGGTAATCCGTTGAATATGTTCCGACCTGTTTCAGCACGGACATTCGAATCATTGTGCTGGGATGAATCAGGCAGGAATTGATGTGCATTCTGCGGCGAATGTCCTCATCCACCTTCGCCGCACGAAAAACAAACAGCAAACGTCCGGATTCATCTACATACTGAGCGCTGGAGCCGACGATACCGATCTCTGTGTTTTGCTCAAGCAACGTCAACTGCCGCTCAAATCGATCGGGCGAGATCGTGTCGCCGGCATCCAGTCGTGCAATGAAGCCGACCCCGCGCCTGAAGGCTTCTTCCAGGCCAGTATTCAGGGCCCGTTCTATGCCCCGGTTCTCGGTCAAGCGGACAATGACCAGCCCAATCTCGTTATCGAGCAGTTGGGTAGATTCCACTGGCGGCGAACTGCCATCATCGACCACGATCGTAAGCATCCCTTCCGGGCGCTTGGCGGCGATGATCGATTCGAGACTGGCGCGAAGTCCGATCGGGTCATTGAAAACAGGAATCAGAACAGCCATTTTTTTCATGCCAATCAAATCGCTTCTTTCGCTCAATCTTGCCCAGCCACGGCGCGATAAATCGACAGGTACCGGGGCACCACCGTTTCGGGTGCCCATAGACGCAACGCCCGCTCTCTTGCAGCATTCCCAAGTTCCCTTTGGCGTCCCACATCATCGAGGATCCAACCCAGACCTTGGGCCATGTCCTGGGCATCAAAGGCCTTCGCCAGATAGCCGGTTTCCCGATGTGCCACCGCGTCCTGAAAGCCGGTGCAATCGAAAGCCACCACCGGGCAACCACAGGCTTGTGCTTCCGTTGCCGCCTGCGGAAGGTTTTCCTGGCGCGACGGTACCACTGTCACATCAGCCGAGTTGTACAGCAATACAAGCGCGGCATCATCGTGCACGTGTCCTATCCAGTGAATGGGGAAATGCAGTTTGGGCAGGTGCTCGGGTTCACTCTGGCCAAACACAACACAAAGTACATTTTGCATATTCTCTTGGTGTGCGAGCCTTTCCAGTGCTTCGAGCAGCAGGTCGTAGCCCTTGCGCGAATCGATCCCCCCGCCTATCGCCCCAAACAATATGATCTTCCGGTCATGCGGCAAGCCAAGCGTTTGACGGCAAAAATCCCGATTCAGCGGCTGGTAAATTCTTGTATCCAGCGCGTTGGGAATAACCGATACAGGCCAATTCCTGAAAAGTGCACTTTGACGTGCACAATTGGCAAGCCATTGGCTGGGCGCAACGATGTGCATGGGCCGCTTCCAAGCCCGTAGCTTTCGTCGCCAAACCAGACGGTCAAGATCGAGTCCACCCTCGGAAGCAGGCCGGCTTTCCTTGCTGTAACCCGTGCGCCAGCGGGCGTGCTCATCGTCAGCGGCGTAGTGCTCAGCGCCGCAAAATGGCCACATATCATGCAAAGTCCACACGACAGGCTTGCGAATACGGCCAATATCCTCGATGGAAAGTGCTTCGCCTCCCACCCAGTGCAGATTCACCACCTCGGCATCCGTGCCATTGAGTCTCCCAGACCAATCGGAAGGCAACCAGTTTCCGGTGTGCAAATTCGCATTGCCGCTCTTCTGCAAACGCATGGCCAAGCCACCCAAGGCCGGGCGCAGCAGGCTGCCTGCCTTGCCATATTTGCTTTCCGGCCCCTCAACCGTCCAGTCGTCTGACTTCTTGTCGCGCACCTTCATGCTTGACCCGACGCCATAATCAAGCAAGGCGCGATGCAGACGATAGGCAGCACGCGCGGCACCGCCATTCTGGTCGGACTGTGAAACATGAAGGACTGACACTAGCGCCTCCCCCACCGCTTTGCGCGCGACATGGTGGCGTACGCGAGATTGAGCACCGGTCCAAGTATCCGGAAAATGCGTTCGGCACGTCGCGCACTCCCAATATCCAGATGACCAGTGCGCTCAAAGACCTGCGCATGTGAGGCGCCATCCACTCTGCCCACATAACGCAGACCAAGCGCTTTCATGACAATGGGGAAGGTGTGCCGCAGATGAAATGTAGACGGCAGATGGCACTGTATGACGGGATAAAAACAGTTGGCGAAAATTACGATGCCGCCCTTGCGAACTCCGCCTGCTATTTCACCAGCGAGTCGAATCGGGTCTGCGACATGTTCAAGTACATCCTGCGCCACTATCGCATCGTAACTTTCCGCTGAGATATTGGACACGAAATGAATTCTCGGCTCAGACTGAAGCTGTTCTATGCCAGCACGCGAAGGATATGGTTCGATGATAGAAACTTTCGCACCCGGAACAGCACGTGTAATCGCCAGCGCCAATTGGCAAAACCCACCCCCATAATCTGCGATGAATTTTGCCTCTGACGCGGCCAGACGCCGGGCTATGGCTTCACGATGAGAAGCAGAGACGGGGTCTAGTGCAGTGAAAACCCCATTCATCAACCAGACAGGGTGCTTGTAAAAGTCCCCAATGGGTTGGTCAACGAGGGGGTTGCGGTTGTCCAGGCCAAACTGCTGCCATACCCGGTCCATCTCCCCCCATACCCATTCGACGGTTGGTAATGTCTGTGGCAGGCCAATCAAATATCGAGCCTCATCCTGAGAGAGCCATGACTGTGGCATGGAATAGCCCCAGATTGAAATGTCAGTCATTGCCGAACACCAATTACGCCGGGGACTAAATTCTTGAAATACCTGATCAACTTTTGCCCAAAAGGAGGCTGCATGTCATCGTAAAACGCTTTAATTCTTTGCACGGCGACGATTGACTCATCCTTGCACTCAGGCAGGTCAGCATATTCGCTTCCAAGTTGCTCAACCGCGAAAGAGTCCGAGTAGTCACAGTTCTCGCCAGAACCATCATGGCCAATATTACGAACGAATGATCGCGCAGGATTCAGACACAACCCGTTGTTTTCAAATATTGTCGCGTACCAGAAAATTGCCCAAGTGTTCAGCCTACCCTTTTGGTTCGCCATAATCTGCGCCCAAAATTCATGGGCGCCATCCAGGTTGAACCGTCTTATTTTCTCCTGGCCCCAGGACTCGGCGAGACGTTGCGGATTTTTTTGAAAGTGCTTCCATCGATCTGCCCAGGTCGCCCAGCCCCAACAGTTCATTCCGCGCCAAAAGAAAGCCTCGCCCAATCCACGAGGGTCAATCGGGTAGTTCCATCCACTAACATGCCAGACACGCGGGGCATTCGCATAACGATCAAGGGCCGCATTCATGAAAAGCAAATAATTCCGTCCGGTAACAATATCGTCTTCAAGCACAATTACGCGGCCATAACGGTTACAGACTTCTGTCACGCCCTCAATGATGTTCTGCGCCAGCCCAAAATTGGTTTCGCGCTCGATGACAGTAACACTCTGGAAACCGGTGGCTTCGTGAACTTGTGCACGAACAGCCTGTACCCGCCCAACTTCGCTTTCATTGCGCGCCGCATCCGCATAAACAATCAGATCACTCTGTTTCGCGAGCGCATTCGCAGCCAGCGCTTCTAGAGTGCGTCTTGTATGCTCTGGGCGGGCGAATACAAATAGCACGATGGGGGCCAAGGTGGCTGTCATAGATACAATCAGCTCAAATGCGTTTTCAAGATGGCAACGATATTTTGGTAGGCAAATATTTCGCAATAGACCGGGCTATAACTTTCAATCTTGACCATCCCATCGGGCAAGAGTCGGTAAAAATTGTAGTTGGGCAGCATTTCCCAGAAATCCCTGAAAAATGTTCTGCTGGAGACGTTCATCTCATTGAACTCAAAATGAATTGCCTCAATTTTTTCTGACCTAATGTAATCGAGGATGCCCATCAGAACATTGAGTTCATTCCCTTCAGTATCTATCTTGAGCAAGTCAATTTTTTCTATATTTTTACTTCTGGCAAAAGCACCCAACTCAATAACTCTGACTTTGTGCTCTATTGATTTTGCTTTATGAATATTTTCAATTACATCCTTATAAAGCGATGCATGAGATGAGCCATCGTGCGCCTCATAATCGAATAATGAAAACTCCCCCTCTTTCTCACCCGCCGCTGCATTAACCGGCAGGAAATTCGATTGACGTATGGTATTTGAGAGAACAGCGAATGTTTTTGGGTGCGGCTCGAACGCATATACCGTAGCTTGTGGACAGGCTTGGAAAATTTTTCTGGAATAGTCGCCAACGTTGGCCCCCACATCGAATACAACGCAACCTGATCTACCTTTCAATAGATTCTTCAGAAAGCGGCTCTCCCCACTAACTGTGTCATTCTCATAATTCAGCACCCCCATTCCGCTCAGGCTGATTCTGTATAAAAGCTTATTGAGCTTAAAAAATAGCTGTCTGGCAAATAGCGCTCTATATGCCCTCAAAATTATTTGCAAAATACAATCCTTAAACTTTATAGCGGAAGAAAGGCATGAAAGATTTGGATTTCATCCAGAATACAGCCCGTGTCTTCGGGTGCAAGAAATCGAAGAGATAGGCAGCCGCTATCTGCGAGAGAAGCGTGCCGATCGCAGCCCCCTGCACACCATATTCCGGGATGAGCAGAACATTAGCCAGGATGTTTATGAATGCGCCTGACAGCGTCCTCGTAAAAGCAAGCTTCTGGAGATTTTCTGAAAGATACCAACGACCGCTGGCCACTCCCATAAAAACGAACAGGCCGGTCCAAACATGCAGTGCCAACACTGTCCCAGCTCCAGAATAACCGTCCCCGTAGAACAGGGCTATCAACCAATCGGACACTAATGTCATCGACAATGCCACCCCAAGTGCCAGCAATGTCATCAGGTCATAGAGTTTCTGTAGCCGCTCGTAATACAGAGATTCACTCTGCTTCTTTGCTTCAATGATCGAGGGAAATACCGAGGCTACAATCGCCATTGGGACGAAGTACCAAACCTCGCTAATCCGCACAGCCGCACTGTAGATGCCAACAGCTTCGTCTCCCAGCATCTGACCCAACATGATCTGGTCAATGCGCATGTAGACCATGATTGCCAAACCGGAAAGGATGAGGGGCCAACTGTCCTTGAGCAGGATTTTGGCGCGCTGGTAATGGCCGTGCCAAGCAAGCAGTCGCCCACCCCGCCAAGCGTACATTCCAAGCAGACCCGCAGCCACTAGCAGGCCTTCCGCGAACACCGCCCAGACAAAAGACATCAACGATGCATTGGTCAGAATGAGCCCCACCTTGACGACAGCAAAGACCATAAAAGCGCCGTTTTCCACCCAAACGGTGTATTTGGATTGAACTTGGGACTCAAACCAGTACTTCACCACTTCTGTGGACTTGAACACCATGACAAAGCCCAGCACTGCAACTATCAGCTTGGCCAGGCTGTCATCAGGCCTGGCAAAACCGATGACGGCAATCGCAAGGCCAAAGGCCAGAAAGCCGCCAATACATTGCAACACGAAGGCTGTGCCCAAGGTCGTGTTGGTGCAGGCAGGGTCCTTGACCAGGTCCCGCACCACAATGCCGTTGAGGCCCAAGCTGGCAATAGCGCCAAACAGGGCGACAAAAGCCATCGCATAGTTCAGCAGGCCGAAATGCTCGGGGCCAAGATAGCGGGCAATCCAAACCCCCACGAGCAACCCAACCGCCATTCGTAGAATCTGGTCGCCAAACAACCAACCCGTATTGGTCAGCGCTTTTAGCAGATGGGGGCGGTGCTCGATTCTTGCCCTCAGGGGTGCAGGGATAAGCTTGAGCCAGGGCCGGGTCACTTTGATTTGTGCATGAAGCAATCTAGTCGAAGGACCATCTTGCAGGTTTTCCGGAAAGCCGGCGTACAAAATCTGCCAGACGATGCGCGGCTTTCTGCGGGAGACGGTTAAGCAGCGAAATCACGGCGAGCCTCAACGCCTCATGCAGTCTGACTCCCAGCGGTGGTTTCAACCCCAGGTCACGGTTGATGGCGGCAATTTCGCGGCCAACCGCCCTGGCGGTATCAAGGCGAAACGAGACGCCACCCATGGGGGCTCGTGTAACGGCTATCGGCATGAACACCGGTGCATGGCTCTTGATTGCACGCAGCATGAAATGTGCGTCGGCAGCAATCGGAAATCGCAGGTCAAAGGGTTGCGCATTGGCAAAGAGACTTTTCCGATGGAAGGTCGAGCCGTGCGGCGGCAAGGCGAGCCTCCCTATTTCCCATTTGTCTTGCATGTCGGCCCAGGGTGACCCTGACGTTTCAAGAGCGGTGCGTTGAACCTGGCTTAACAGCGTCTGGCGCCCATAGGCCAGTGTCGCTTCTGTGCTAACGGTTTCAAGGCTTTTGATGCATTCTTCCAGGGTATGCGGCGCTGCCAGTTCATCGCCCGCGCCCAGAAAGACAACCCACTCGCCACGTGCCATTTTGCACGCCTTGTTCCACGCATCATAGATGCCCTGGTCGGGTTCGCTGATCCAGCGAGAAATCAGATCGTCATTTTCGCGAAGCAGGGCCTGGGTGCCGTCGGTAGAGTTGCCATCCACCACGATCCACTCAAATTCGCGAGAGGTCTGTTCGCGTATCGAGCGGATGGTATAGGGCAATAGCGCCGCCGCGTTGAACGTGGACGTGATGATGGAAATCCGGGGGGAAGCCATTTCCATTACTTGAGGTGCTCATCGCGCAGCATGTTGAACAGGAATGAGGCAAAAACCGCATTCACACCTAGCAGCATGATTGTGGTGGCCACAAACGCAAGATGAACCGTGCCTGCCATATCCCCGAAACCGCTGGCTATCCACTCAATCAACAACCAGAGATCGATGGACAAACCCACGAAAGCGAACGCGCCGCCGATAATCAGGCCGCGTTCCAGACTGAACCAGGATAACAGTCGGCCAAAAGCCGAGTTTGCCCTGATCGGATTGCGCCTGGCGTTGATCAGGCGTGCCAGCAGGCCGAACCCGACGATATTCGCGCCCAGCAATGAGAGCAGGCTAGACAGGGCCAGAAAGTGAATGCCCAGGCTGAAATTGCCGATCTGTACCGGGCCGGATGCCAGCACCGCCATGCCTGCCATCCCCAAAAGAAACATCAGGCCGCCGGGGGTCAGATAGAGCCAGTCGGGCGCATAGGTCAGCATGAAGCGCAAATGCCGCCAGCCGTCGCGAAACGACCGCAGATGCGGGGGACGGTCGCGTTTGTCGGGATACAGCCGGGTCGGTATCTCGGTGATGCGCAAGCCGGCCTGCGCGGCGCAGACCACCATTTCGGTGGCGAATTCCATGCCTGCGGTGCGCACGTTCATGCGCTCGAACGCATCGCGGGTAAAGGCGCGCATGCCACAGTGAAAGTCGTTGATGGGAATCCGGTACATGACACGTGCCAACGTCGACAGTACCGGGTTTCCCAGATAGCGATGCAGCGGCGGCATGGCCCCGGGCTCGATGCCGCCTTTGAAGCGGTTGCCCATGACGAGGTCGTAGCCTTCGTCAATCTTGCGCACGAAATCGCCGAGCGCAGCCCAATCGTAGGAGTCGTCGGCATCGGCCATGATCACGATGCGACCGCGCGCTGTTGATATGCCTGCCAGCAAAGCGGAGCCGTAGCCTTTGCGCCGTTCATGTACGACACGCGCACCGTGCGACTCGGCAATCTCCACTGAGCGGTCAGTCGAGCCGTTATCTGCCACCACGACTTCGCCCGCTATGCCCATCTCGTCAAAGGCGCGCTGAATCTTTGCGATGCACAGGCCCAGTGTTTTTTCTTCATTCAGACAAGGCATGACTGCAGAGACAAGAATCTCTCTTGAAGTCATAACATCAGCGAGTGGAACAGCATAAGACATGAATTAATGTCGCTCTAAATGTGCAGCCCGCTGATTCTGGAGCAGGCTCGTTGTTACGAGGCCTCTGCAAGCGGGTCCTGCTTCCCGTGACGATCCCGAACCAGCGGCTCACGAACTTCCTCATGATAATCATCGTCCACGTTCACCGCCCAGATATTTGCCTTGCTGGTCACACCAGCGAGAATGTTGTCGACCGCCATTTTCGCGGTGAGCATGGAGTGATCCTGGTTGTTGTAGCGGTGCATCCCGTTACGGCCAACAGGGAACAGGTTCTGGATACTGTCCAGGTATTCGCGCACCATATCGAAGCGCGCATAGCTGCCGAAATAGGCCGGGTAGGCTTTGGGCATGCGGATGACCACGGCATCTTCCACGTCCACTTCGTCCAGCAAGCCGATCTTCGCCATTTCGCGTTTGGCGAGCGCCTTGAGTTCGTCGTCGGGCATCGCCCACAAGATATCGCCCTCGTTGCAGAAGTATTCCAGGCCCATCCACACCTTGGACGGGTCCGCGACCATGCCCGGGCTCCAGTTGTTGAAGATCTGCAGGCGGCCGACCTTCACATCGCTCTCCTGGATGTAGATCCAGTTGTCAGGCGGCATGTTGTTGGCGTTGACCGAGCGTGATTGCGGATTGGCGCGCATCTTCTTCGCCAGCAGCCCAACGGTGATGAAGTCGCGATAAGGCAGAGCCTCGGCCACCTTGCGCACCTCGGCGGGAACGTCGTTCATGCCGGCGACCAGGTCGCGTACCGGCATCGTGGAAAACGCATAGTCACACGCAAACTCGACTTCCCGGCCAGCCGCCGCATCCCACGCGAGCACCGACACCACGCAGCCCTTGTCAACGCGCAGGCCACGAACCTGGTGGCCAAAGTGGATTTCCCCGCCCTTTTCGCGCACTTGTTTGGCCACCTCTTCCCACATCTGGCCAGGGCCGAATTTTGGGTAGAGGAACCGCTCGATGAGCGAGGTATTGACCGAATTTTGCTCCAACCCCAAAAGCTTGCGCAGCGCGTGCTTGAGCGCAGAACTCACCGACAGCCCCTTGATGCGCTGCGCACCCCACTCGGCACTGATTTCATGGCAAGGCACACCCCACACCTTTTCCGTGTAGTCCTTGAAGAACGTGAGATAAAGCTGGCGGCCAAAGCGATTGACCAGAAAATCCTCCAGCGAACGCTCGGGCTTGCGCGGAAACAGCGTTGCCCACGCATAGCTCACGCCGATTTTCAGCACCCGAACTGGGCCAAGGTTGCCCAATGTGCTGGCCGAAAGCTTGATCGGGTAATCAAAAAAGCGGCGCAAGAAGTAAATGCGCGACAAGCGCCCTCGCACCAGCAGGGCACGGTCCGGATCGGCGCCCGTCACCGGCGCCACATCGATATCACGCGACTGGTTCTGGTAGGCAATGCGCACCGGGCCGGAACCTTCCGCCTGAACCGGCAGGATCTCCTTCCACCAGTTCATCACCCAGTCCGACTTGGAAAAGAAACGGTGCCCGCCGATATCGATGCGATTGCCCAGATGGTTCACCGTGCGCGAAATGCCGCCCACCTGGGTGTCGGCTTCCAGCACGATGGGCGTGATGTCGCTTCGGCGCAGCAGTTCGAGCGCAGCGGTAAGCCCGGCAGGGCCTGCGCCGATGATAAGAGCGGTTTTTTTCATGCTGTCAGCGTGAAGAAGAAAACATCGGAGCACGCCCCCAGCGCGTGAACAGCAGCGCGCGTCTCCCAGCGAAATTGAAAACCAGGGTGAATACTGTGGCCACGCATTTGGCGAGCAGCACGTGCATCTCCAGTCTCTCGACAAGCAGCGCCATCAAGGCCAGCGACAAGCCGAGGGTCGTCACCCCAACCAGCAGAAACAGACCGAATTCGGCACTGCGCGTCTCGATGGCGCGGTAGACGAACACCCAGCGCACCGAGAGACGGTAATTGACCCAGGTGCCCAGCAGAAAAGCCAGCAACGCCGCGACAAGATAGTGCAGGCCCGCCAGGACAAGGACCGCAAGCAGGGCAAAGTCTGCGATAAACGCAACGCCACCCACCCCTATATACCGGACAAATTCGTGTTTCATTGTCTTCACAAATGCTTTTTGACTCGTTCCTGAACATCTACGGCATTTATGGTCGACTCTGTAGCGTTTTCCGCACGAATCACTTCGCAGTCATAAACCCAATAGCCAACACCTGTGCGGGGATTTTTGAAGTGCACCATGCCAGGCTCCGACAAGCGCCTGCCAATCACATAATCCAGTATCGGATCGCGGCAGACCTGGCCTAAGACTGACCTGGATTTGGACTGCGTGAATTTTTCTTGAGTCGGTTTCCCCCGTGATTGTTTCGCATCCTCCAGACTGGCAGGCCGGGCAAAAGGTGCTCTGCGCAAGATCTCGACTGCCGTGCCACGCGAGAAAACCGCGCCGGCCCCCTGACGGAACGACAGATAATTGGCCCGTCCAAGCCAGAACCAGGCTTTTTCGGGCTCCTCGACCCAATACACAATGGCATGCTGCGGAACAAGGGCCTGGACCGGGGCAATCGCTGCCCGATATTCCGGCGAGTCGTAGTTCAGTTGGGGGCTCAGCTCATTCCAGGTAACGATGGCAAGGCCCAGCAGCGCCACCGCAACCGTAGCGCCAGCCCACTCAAGGGGTTTCGACAGGGGCTCCTTTCCGAGCAGCCAATACGCCCCCACCGCCATCACCAATGCCGTGGCCGAGCTGGAAAAAATCATTCGCCAGAAGGCTGGCTCGGCCAGGACATCCTCCCACACCGGCCCCGTACTCATGCCGAGCAATTCCCACAGCATGATTTGCAGCGGCACCAGCCCGATCAGCAGCCAGAGCCAAACGGGCGGCTTGTAATCCGGCACGCGATGTTTGCCCAACCAGAAAACAGCGAGCACCAGCAATGCGTAGCCGCCCTGCGTATCGGCATCGAGGAAAACGCCCAGCGCCAGCCCCAACACCAGCATCCGGTTCCAGACATTTCCCCGGCGACTCTCCCATATCATGGCGACAAGCAATATCAGGGTGATCACCTGGCCGATCCACATCACCCGTGTCAACTGAAGCCCGGCAATCAGCGGAAGCTTGAGCAGGGAAGCGCCCACATAAGCCATCGCAAATGCTCCCAGCATGCACACCCCTGTCACCCAGGCCAGACGCCTGAGTTCGGCCCCGGCCAGAATGCGCCAGGCAGTGGCCGTCACGACGACCACAAACAGCGCCCGGGAAAAGCCCCGCCACTCCCAGGTATGCAAGAACACAAAAGGACTGCGCGCAACAGCCATCTCGAACCACAGGGCATCCATCGGCTGCAGCAATCCCGTGAAAGGCGGCACACCCATCACGCCCAAGCCCAGCGCCAGCAAAACGCCGGCGCCCACCAGCCCAAGCCAGACCCTTGTCTGGAGCAGCACACCCAGCCCGATCATCATCGCGGGCAACGCCATCAAGGGATGCATTGCACAAGCAGCGGCAAAAGCCAATCCACCCAGCGCCTTGCGTCCAGCCAGCCATGCCGCCAAGCCCGCCAGGCTGAGTGCCTCCGCATACAGCCTGGCGGTCAGAAAACGCTCCCCATACGAAAACACGCCATGCGAACCATAGCCGCTGTCGACACTTGCCATCAGCAGCAAGGCCACCGCTGCCAGCTTGCCCGGCAAAATGCGGGTCATCGCCCATGCCGCCACAAACCACAGGACAAGCCCCAAGCCTTGAAGGACCATCGTGCCCCGGTTCAAGCCCCCGATCGCGATGGCCGCAGCATGCAGGTGGCTAAACAGGGAATACTGATCCTGCGAACCGTAAAGAAAAAACAAGTCCCGCGAGAAGACCGACGGATACAGATGAAGCAGCGCCTGCAGGGCATAAAACTCGCTGTCGTGCCAGATGCCGCTATAAGGGCGTGCGATCAGCCAGACCGCCAGGGCCAGACCGGTGATAGACAGGCGGCAATATGAAGTAGCCATGGAGAAAGGCCCGGGCGAAGTTTTTACGGATTTTCAAACAAAAGAGACCGCCGGGGCGGTCTCTTGAGCAGCTAAGTCAGCTTGAGAGAATCAATGGGTTATTCCCATTAGGTTCCAGAGCCGCTACCCGCGCCAGCTTCGCTACAGCCGTTAACCGTTACGCCCGCATTGTGCGTACAAGTCCAGTCAAGGCCATTGTCAGCAGCATTTGCTGCCGCGCTCAATGTCACGGTAATGTCACCATCCGTTGCGGTAAGATCATCAGGCACGGCTGCAACCGTATCGGTCAGATAGGCTTCAGATGCTGCGGTTTTTTGCCCTGCCAAGCCCGCGATCAAAGAAGCCACCGTTGCTTTCTTCACATAGTCCCGATAAGCCGGCAGCGCAATCGCGGCCAGAATACCGATGATCGCCACGACGATCATCAGTTCGATCAGGGTAAAACCTTTTTGAACTTTACGCATTTCAAATCTCCTTGAGTTGGGATGTTGAACACGAGCCTCCCGTGTCTGGCTCATTAACGTGCAGGGGCTGTGCCAACTTTAGATTGCGCTGCAAAATATCACGCACACCGGCCTGGAAGCCTTGTGAACGCTGGCGTTGCGTCCGGGGGCCAAGATTTCGGGCCGCCGTTTCCTGCTCAACCGCCCTGCCCCTGTACGGCAGGGGGTGACAATTTCCGTCACTTGCCCGGCCCAAAACAAAAGCCACGGTTTCCCGTGGCTTTTGTTTGAATCTGGTGGGTCGGGCGAGATTCGAACTCGCGACCAACGGATTAAAAGTCCGCTGCTCTACCAGCTGAGCTACCGACCCGTGGATGGGGCAGAAACCCTACCCACGAAAGCGCGAAATTATAGCCGAAGCTGCATGACCGGGTAAAGTGCCGTGGCGGTTTTTGTGCGGCGACGCCCCGATGTTGTCCGGTCAACTGGCCGGGTTGTCAAGGCGGGCGGCTTGCGAAACAGGTCGAA
>Ga0209706_10000908_pt1 | contig 16910 bp, 13 predicted proteins | sample PPLLaktember2015_6_FD_187263 | JGI IMG/M metagenome (GOLD analysis project Ga0209706, IMG submission 187263) | Freshwater sediment microbial communities from Prairie Pothole Lake near Jamestown, North Dakota, USA - PPLs Lake P8 Core (1) Depth... | ecosystem: Environmental > Aquatic > Freshwater...
CGCTGCTGGCCTGGGCCATCGAGAAGCTGGGCGACTCGTTCGCCATCGCGGGCTTCCATTCCAACACCCGCCACGACGTGCGCTACCTGCACATCAAGGGCTTCGGCGAACACTTCGACGACGACGTCAAGGCGCGCCTGGCCGCGATGGAGGCGGGCTACTCGACCCGCATGGGCGCCGCGATGCGCCACGCCGCGCATTACCTGGGCGCGCGTTCGGCCGACAAGAAGCTGATGCTGATCCTCACCGACGGCCGTCCGTCCGACGTCGACACCCACGACGAACGCCTGCTCGTCGAAGACGCCCGCCAGGCGGTCAAGGAACTCGACCAGCAGGGCATCTTCTCCTACTGCATCAGCCTCGACCCCAAGGCCGACGAATACGTCGGCGACATTTTCGGCCGCCAGTTCACCGTCATCGACCACATCGAGCGGCTGCCGGAGCGGCTGCCGCAGTTGTTCATGGCGCTCACCAAATAAGCAGGGCCTGGGGGGCGTCCCGACAGCACACACCCGTCAGGCATTCGGTTTATTGCTTCAACAGATCGTCCAGATCGACATCGGGCAGGTAGCGCCGGTATATCTTTTCGAAAGTGCCATCCTGTTTCATACGGTCCAGTGTGGACTGCCATGCGTGCGCCACCTCGGCGGGCGTATCTCTGGACAGGGCAATGTAGAAATAGGTCTGGACCACGGTGAAAACGGGCTCCAGGTCCTGCATGCCGTATCCGGCGTCCCTGACGATCTCGGGGATCGTGATGTCGGTGAAAATTGAAAGCTGCACCTCGCCCTTCATGAGCTGCCTGACGTTTTCACGCGGATCCGGGGAACTGCGCAGGTTCTTGAATCCTTCGCGCTTCAGGTGCTGCTCGGTAAACCAGTTGGTCGTCGTGGCGATGGCGCCAATCGCCTTGGCCTCTTCCAGACTGTTTATCCGGATTCCAGAGCCTTTCTTTGCGTAAAGCATGGCGCTGTTCTTCCCGACAGGCCCCACCCACTGGAACAGCTTCTCCCGCTCTGGCGTGCGCTCGGCGCTGAAAAGCACCACCTTCGGGTGCAGCAGCGCCATGTTGTAGGCGTTTTTCCAGGAGGTTAAGCGGATGTCGTCCGGAATTTTCTGGCGAGCGGCGATTTCCCTCACCATGTCCGTGACGAACCCAGACGGCTTGCCATCCTTCATGAAGGTGATGGGCGGGTATTCTTCGGTCACCAGCTGGAAGATGCCGGGCGGAATTTCGGCAGGGAGCCACCTGGCGTAAATCTTCGCAAAGCTGCCGTCCCGTTTCATTCCATCCAATGCATCCTGCCAACGGGCGACCCGCTCCGGCGATGTGGCCTTCGAGAAAGCGATGTAGAACAGATCGGTCGAAAGGGTGAAGACGGTTTCCACGTCATCCATGGATCCGTCCATCTTCTTCAGCGCAGCCGGCATTCCCAGGTTGCTGGAGGCCAGTAATTGCACTTTTCCATCCAGCAGCGCGCGTACGGTGGCCTCCCGGTTCGGATAGCTTTGCGTATTGGTAAAGCCCTCCTTCTCGAGGATTTGTTCCGAGTAATATTTCGCTACGGTCGCAATTCTGTTCACCTTCCTGGCGTCGTCCAGATTGGCGATCTTGATCGCCGACCCCTTCAGCGCGTAGAGGTTGGTATCCAGGACCGCCAAGGGGCCCACCCACTTAAACAGGGGCTTGCGTTCCGCAGTCATGACCGTGGAAAAGAGCGCGACATCGGGCTGCTCCAGGAGCGCCTGGTAGCCTTCCTGCCAGGGGACCAGCCGGATCGTTGCAGCACTCCCGGTCCGTTTGGCGAGTTCCCTCACCACCTCGGTTGCCAGGCCGGTTATTTCACCGTCCCTGATGAAATTCAGCGGGGGACTTTCTTCCGTCAGAACCTGCAAGCCGGCTGTTTCCGCGGCCGTTGCCTGCGCGCCGACCGCGAATCCCAGCAGGAGCGACAGAATCATCAGGCTCGAGGGCCAGGTTTTTCTCATGAGATTGAGCGGGTTCAAATGACCCCGATGTCCTCGTTCCATAGCGCGGGATGGTTGGCAATGAAGCGGCGCATCAGCGCCACGCAGGCAGCTTCCTGCAGAACTTCCACCTGCACGCCGCGCGATCGCAGCAAGGTCTCTTCGCCGGTGAAGGTCTGGTTCTCGCCGATGACCACTTTCGGGATGCCGTACAACAGGATCGCGCCGCTGCACATCGCGCATGGCGACAGGGTGGTGTAGAGCACCGCGTCGCGGTACACGCTGGCGGGCTGACGGCCGGCGTTCTCCAGGGCGTCCATCTCGGCGTGCAGGATGGCGCTGCCTCGCTGCACGCGACGGTTGTGCCCGCGGCCGATGATGCGGCCCTGATGAACGATGACCGATCCGATCGGGATGCCGCCCTCGGCCTGGCCGATCCTGGATTCTTCAATGGCGGCTTCGATGAACGGGTCCATGGCCTGGGACGTGAGGTCTTAGCAGTCCGGCGGATCAGGCTAACGCGAGCTTGTCGAACTCGTCGATGCTGACCGCGGGCGCGGTGCGGAAGTTGATGTCCAGAAGCCTGCTCAGGCCCACCGATAGCTGGATCGCGCGCTCGGCGTCCGGAAGGTCGACGATGACCACGAAGTCGACTTCGCCGAGCGTCGCGTAACCCGCCTTGAACTCGCCGCCAAGTTTCTTGATCAAGGCCAGCGCGTCTTCGGTGCGCTTGGCGCTGACCGCATTTCTGGCTGCTTGCGTCAACGTGCCGAACATCACGTAGGTCGCCATGCCACTCCTCCTTCTTGAATGTGCGAGAACGCTTTGACTATAGATATCCTGCGTATTTTTTCCGGGCTGGCGGGGTGGGACATTGGTATGGACCGGCTTGTTTCCTATTCTCAATAAGAGGAGGGTTAATCCATGTCCGATCAGCTTTATGAGTACGAGGAGACGCGCGAACTCGTTGCCTTGGTGACAGACGCGGCCGAACGGCTCCGCAGCAAGGGGGAAGCGGCGTTTGACGATTTCCGTGTCGCTGGCAGCCGCTGGCGCAAGGAAGAGACCTATATCTTTGTGCTGGATCCCGACGGGAACATGCTGCTTCATCCCGATCCGGCGCTGGAAGGCAGTAACGTGATCGGCCTGAAGGACGTCAACGGGAAACCCATCATCCGGGGACTCATCGATGCCGCAATGAGCCTGCCCGGCAAACCGGAAGGCTGGTACCACTACCAATGGCCCGTACCGGGCGGACTGCTTCCCCGATGGAAAAGCAGCTACGTCCGGCGGGTGACGGCACCGTCCGGCAACCGCTACGTTGTCGGCAGCGGCCTGTACAACGACCGCATGGAACGGACCTTCGTCGAGCATGCGGTGAAAGACGCCGTCGGACAGATCGAGAAGCATGGCGCGGCGGCGTTTCCGCTCTTCCATGATCCGACGGGGCCCTTCATCGCCAAGGACGCATACATTTTCGTGTTCGACATGCAGGGCATCGATCTCGTCAATCCGGGCTTCCCGAACCTGGAGGGGCGCAACCTCTTGGATCTGAAGGACGCCCACGGCAAGCAGGTGATCCGCGAGATGTTCGAGGTGGTGCAGGCCCGCGAGTGCGGGTGGGTCGACTACATGTGGCCCAAGCCGGGGGAAAGCGTCGCCACCCAGAAGTCCGCGTATGTGAGCCGCGCGAAGATGGGTGATCGATGGGTGCTGGTGGGGTGTGGCGTCTACCTGGCCGATGCGCCCAAGGCGGCCCCGATCGGCCAGAAGATGACCGCCCCGGAACTGATGGCGCTCGTCCGCGATGGCGCCGCTGTTTTCGAAAAGCAGGGCGAGCAGGCCTATCCCGAGTTTCGCCAGCAGGGGTCCAGATGGTTGCGCGACGATACCTATTTCTTCGTCTGGGCGATGGACGGGACCCGGTTGTTCCATGCCGCGAACCCGGCAGGCGAGGGGCAGAACATGCGCGGCATGAAGGACATCCTGGGACGACCCACCGGCAGGATGATCCTCAATACGGGCGGGAGCGCTGCGGGCGAGGGATGGATCCATTACATGTACCCCGAGCCCGGGGACATCTTCCCGACCTGGAAGTCCACCTTCGTCAAGCGGGTGACCTTCCCTTCGGGGATCGAGCACATCATCGGCTGCGGTATCTACAACATGCAGATGGACCGGGCCTTCATCGAGGACGTCGTGGGCCATGCGGCGACTTTGGTCGCTGGACAGGGGAAGGACGCCTTCGGTCTGTTGCGCGACAAAACGGGACCCTTTGTCTTCATGGACACCTACGTGTTCGTCATCGCCCCGGACGGCACCGAGATGGTGAATCCGGCCTTTCCCAGTTTTGAGGGAAAGAACTTCATCGACGTGAAGGACCTGAAGGGGAAACCGGCGATCCGGGAAGAAATCGATGCTGCCATGAAAGCGGGCAGCGCCTGGGTGGACATGTACTGGTACAAGCCCGGGAGCAACATGCCGGCCCGCAAGCAGACCTTCGTGCGGAAGACCCAATTCGGCCAGGATACCTATATCGTCGGGTCGGGCATCTACGCGGAAGCGTAGGCCGTCGCGCTGGCGATCTGCGAAAAGATATTCGCACACCACGGTCTGTGGAAGCGTCGGGCGCCGCTGACCACGGCCCTAATACCCACTGCGGTGGCTGGTGAAAAACATGGCTGAAGAGGAGGCGCGGCACCGATGACTGCCTGGATGCATACGGTTGTGCAGTGGCCGCTGAGCGTCAGCGTGATCGCCGTCGTGGCATTGAGCGTGGTCGTGCCCTGGCTGGCCGTCCGTCTGGTCCGACGCATCTGGCCGCATCCCGCCTTCAAGGAAAACAACGAACTGGTCGGCTTCACCTATGCCGTCTATGGCCTGATCTACGGCGTGTTTCTGGCTTTCATCATCGTCGTGGCCTGGCAGAGTTATGCGGAAACAGAACGGCTCGTCATGCACGAGGCGACGATCCTCAGCGAACTTTGGCGCGATTCCCTGGCGTTTCCTCCGGCCTTCCGCGACAACATCCACCGGGATCTGATCGAATATACCCAGTCAGTGATCGATGACGAATGGCCGGCGATGGCTGCGCGCGGCCAGCCCCACCCGCTGACCCAGGCCGTCTACGAGCGCTTGTGGGCGCTGACTTACCACATCCAGCCCGAGACCCAGAACCAGGGGGCCTATCTGGGCGAGTTTCTCGCGCGAATGAATGAACTCGGCGGCGCCCGCCGCCTGCGGATCCTGCACAGCAGGGTGGAAGTCCACAACGTCCTCTGGCTGGTGCTGCTGATCGGTGCGATCCCGACCGTGGCTTACCCGCTGCTTTTTTCAAACAAGCACGCACTGGTCCAGGTCATGATCATGGGAAGCATCATGCTGATCGTGACGCTGGGACTGCTGGTCACGCTCTTCCTGCAGCATCCCTTCAGCGGCGGGGCCGGCATCGATCCCGATGCCTTCCGGGAATTGCTGGACGCCTTCCAGCAGCGCCTGCACGCGGAATCCGTCAGCGTAGGCGGCCCCTAGCGTTCATGGCGAGCGTTCGCACGCTCAAGTCGTGAAGAAATGATCGTAGGCAAGCCTGGGGTTCGGTTCGTTTCGCAGTTGGAATCCCACCACCCGCTTGTTCCACGCCCTTTGCGACTCGATCACCCTGGCGCTGAAGGGATCCTTCGAGAGCCTGGCAATCACCTTGTCCCACGCCCTGAGTTGCGCCTTGAGAATCGGCTCGGGTGTTTCGACGACCTTCACGCCCCACTGCTTTTCCAGCGCCTGCAGATCCTTCGAGTAACGGTCCATGGCCTTCCACGCCATGTCGGCAGACAGGGCCTCGGCAGCGTAGCGCAGGATCGCCTGCAGATCCTTCGGCAGGCTCTCGTACTTCGTCCTGTTGAAGAGGATCTCGGTGCACTCCGCCGCCTGATGGAAACTGCGGAGCATGTAGGTCTTGGCAACCTCCTGAAAACCGAGCGCACGGTCGGACGAAGGGTTGTTGAACTCGGCGGCATCGAGTGCTCCGCGCTTCATCGCCGGGACGATATCGGCACTGCCCAGGGTCACCACCTCGACGCCCATTTCCTGCATGACCTCCACGGCGAGCCCCGCCGTGCGGTACCGGATGTTCTTCAGATCCGCGGCTGATTTCACTTCCTTCTTGAACCACCCCATGGGCTGGTTGGGCATCGGGCCGGTGATGAATCCCACCAGATTGAGCTTGAGGATCTTGCGCACCAGTTCGTCATACAGCGCCTGCCCGCCGCCGTACTTCATCCAGCCAAGCATCGCGTTGGAGTCCCAGCCAAACGCTGGCGGCGTGCCAAACAGCGAGTAGGCCTTGTTCTTGTCATACCAGGTCGCCACGCTGTGGCCGCCGTCGATGTCACCGGAGTTCACGGCATCCTGCATGTGCAGCGTGCCCGCCACGGCACCGGCGGGCAGCACGCTCAACCTGAGCCGGCCGCCCGACATGTCGTTCACGATGCGCCCGTAATCCCGGGCATATTCGTAAAAGATATCGTGCACCAGCCAGGTCGTCTGGAATTTGAGCGTGATCGGTTCGGCGGCCCGGGCGATCATCGGGAACCCCAATGTGGCAGCGCCCGCCGCAGTCGCCGTCGCGGCGGCGTGGGTAACGAATTGACGACGTTCGAGGTCGGGCGCAGGCCTCGCGGGCACCTGGCTTATGTCGTCGCTCACGTTGTCGGCTTTGTTGGTGTTTTGTTCGCTCATGCTCACGCCTCCCAGTCCCGATTTTCTTCGGCTTGGCTTAGCCTCTACATGCAGCTTAGACGCTGCATGAGGGTTTTCCATGCGACCGGTGGCGGGCTAAGCGACTTCCGATGCCGATTTCAAAGTCCGCAGGATTACTGGGCAACACGCTGAAAAATCTGGCGGTACAGACTTCGCATGCGTTCCGCCTGGCCGGGACGTGCCACACCGCCATAACGCGCATCTTCGAAGTGACGCGTGATTTCCCCGGTCTCCTGGCGCAGGTCACGGTAGAACGAATTGATTTCAGCCAGAAACTCGCGCGTGTTTTCATGGCCGTCCCGTTCGATGTCGTGCAGCTTGAACAGGCGCCCCATGGCCTCGTAATAGATTCGTGCGCCATCCGCATCGCTGCCATGCCTGCCCAGCAGGACAAGCCGCACAAAATCGAATCGCGTTCGCAGCCAGGTGGCCACCCGTGCTTCCCGCATCAGCTTGTAGAGGGCATAGAGCAGGAGCAGCAATCCCAGGGCGCTCAGTGTTTGGGCGATCTTGTCGCGGTTCTTCTTGAGCCACGCCTTGAGTGAATCCCAAAGCGCCTCCATGCGCTGCTTGACGGGCCTCAACACCGACCCCAGCCCTTCGGTCAGGTCGGCCATTCCGTTGATCACATCGCGCTGCCACGCCGGCATTCCCTTCCGCGCGGCGGCTTCACGCATTTCTGCGGGCGAGGGCCAGCCCGGCCGCAGGCTTCCTCCGCCTGATCCGGACCCGCTTGCCCCGCTGCCGCCGGCGCCCCCCCCAGCAGCCGCGCCGGATTCCCCTCCGCCATTGCCGGCCTGGAGCGTGCCGTCTCCCATGCTGAAGCCGGCCGGCTGTCCAAAGCGCCACGACATCGACATCCAGGTGGCCTGCGGGGTGAGCGCATACAGCAGCAAACCCAGCGCAAGGATCACCACGGTCGCAGCGGCAATGGCCGTCCCTTGCGCCCCCACGACCTGATGTCCGAGGCTCTGCTGGCGCAGCTCGTCCGCCTTGCGGTTGATCTGCTCGGCCACCAGGGTGAACACCACGGCAGCCACGTACGGCACAAGATAGAACAGCATGGTCCAGTCCGCCCGGTAATGCGTGGCGGCAAACATCACCATGATGAGAGAGACGAGCAGGCCCAGATGCAAATGCCGCCGCGTGGTGGTGATGCAGTTGTAGGACACCATCAACATCGCCAGCAGGTAGAGACCGGCACGCGGGAATCCCCACATCGGGATGAAGATCAGGGCAGTCAGCAGGGCCCCCAAAAAAAGCATCCGCCGCATCCAGCGCTTGCCGAGTTCGGTGACCTCGCCGCCTTGGCGCCAGCCCACCCGCAGGGTGAGCGCGATTGCGACCGTCCACAGCAGGACCTCGACCGCGAACCCGCCGTACTGGATATCGAGAAAGGCATTGCAAACCAGCGCCAGCGCCTGCGCGGCAAACAGGCCGAGATAGGCGGGCAGGTATCTCAGCGCCGTGTTCATGGATTGAATGCGCTCACCAGGTTGTCGCCATTGCGGAGGGTCAGGTAAGTCACGCCGCTGTCCAGCAACCCCACCCAGGGCGATGGCCGGGCCTGGCGCGGCCTTGCCGCTTCGTCCAGAAACGATTCGCGCTCGAAGGCGACTGCCAGCACATTGGCCCCGCGTGCGCGCAGCAGGGCGATGGCCTGGATCGTGTCACTGACGCGCGCCTCCGGTTCGGACAGGAACACCACCACCGTCTGCCCGTGGCGGCATCTCATGGCAACGTCTTGCAGCGCCTTGGCGTAGGGGATCCCGCCATCGGCATCCACCACGGCCAGCGCATCGAGGAGACTGCTGAAGTGCGCCTCGCCGGTGCCCAGGCCAATGGCCAGGCTGCGGGCGCCCTCACCGCCCAGGCATACCGGCATGTTGTTGTTGATCGCGTAACGCGCGATGGACGCGGCGATGCGCACCGCGTATTCGAAACTGGAATGCCTGCCCTGGCCGACATTGGCATCCACCGACAAATCCAGCGCGAGATACAGCGAGGCGGAGGCCAGCGGCTCGAACTCCTTCACCATCAGTTCGTTCAGGCGGGCGGTGGTCGGCCAGTGCACGTGGCGCGGATTGTCGCCGCGACGGTACTCGCGCAGACCGGAGAATTCGGCTGCGCCCGCGCCCTCCGGCAATAGAAACCCGCCGCGATGGATCTCGCTGGGCGTACCGGACAGCGGCAGCGCCACGATGGAAAAGATGTCGGGGTAGATGGTCAGCGTCTGCACGCCGCCGTTGGTGTGCCGGCGCGCCTCGGCCAGCCCGAGCGGAAAACTGGAGGCAAGCCCGACCGGGCCGAGCTGGTAGAACCCGCGCTTCTCGCACAACACCGGCACATCGAAGCTGCGCGTTGCATGGCCGCCGATGTAGGCCACCACGCCCAGGGTTTTCTCGCCGGTACCCGCCATCCCGCGCGCAGCACCGACGAAGGGCAGACGATCCACTGCCTCCACCATGAAGCGCGGCAGCCAGCCCTGATTGCGCACCTCCACATGGAAATGGAGGGTCTCGCCTTCCTCGGCGCGCTGGGGTCCGGTGCGCGTCACCGACAGGCGTTTCACCAGCCAGTGCGGCCAGGCAAAGCCGGTGACCAGCGTCGCCAGCAGCAGTGCGGCGATCGCCCAGGGCAAGGTCTGGTCCCGGTTGATGGCGGCCACATACGCCACCAGCGTGATGCTGACCAGTATCAGCGGCTTAAGGTAGCGCGGGTTCCAGGCGGGGTTTTTGACTGTCATCGATCAAGGCGAATCGTGCGGGCGTCGATCTCACACGGGCGGCGGCACCTGGTCCAGAACGTCCTTCAGGATCAGGCTTGCCGTTTTTCCCAATGCGGCTGCCTGCGGCCGCACGATGAGGCGATGCTCCAGCACCGGGCTCGCCATGTGCTTGACCATGTCCGGCGTCACATACTCGCGCCCCCGCAAGAAAGCCAGGCCGCGCGCGCCCCGCGCCAGGGCAAGCGTTCCGCGCGGGCTGGCCCCCAGACGCAAATCGGGATGCCGGCGCGTGGCAGCGGTAATCCGGGCAATGTATTCGGCCACGTCCGGACTGATGTGGATCTGTTTAACCGCCTCGCGCGCGGCCACGATCTCGGTTTCGGTCGTCACCGGCTGCAGATGATCGATGGGGTGCGACAGGGCCTGCGCGCCGAGAATTTTCACTTCTTCCGCCAGCGTCGGATAGCCGACGCTGAGGCGGACGAAGAAACGGTCGAGTTGCGCTTCCGGCAGCACGTGGGTACCGGCCATGTCGATGGGATTCTGGGTGGCCAGCACCATGAACAGGGGCGGCAGGTCGTACGTGTTGCCGTCCACGCTGACCCGGAACTCCTCCATGCATTCCAGCAAGGCCGACTGCGCACGCGGGGTGGCCCGGTTGATCTCGTCGGCCAGCAGGATATGGGTAAACACCGGCCCGGGGCGAAACTCGAAGTCGCCGGTCTTCTGGTTGTAGATGGGTACGCCGGTGATGTCCGAAGGCAGCAGGTCGGGGGTGCACTGCAGCCGCTTCATGTCCACCTCAACCGATCGCGCGAGCGCGCGAGCCAGCATGGTTTTCCCTGTGCCGGGCACATCTTCCAGCAGCACATGGCCCCGGCAAAGCAACGAGATAACAGCCAATTCGATCACCGGGCGCTTGCCGATGATGACTTTTTCGACATGGTCGATCAGGGTGTGGATGGATTGCATAGTGATTATTGTTGGGAGGGTGGCGGCATGAGTTTTCAGTTAACAAATGCTTAATACCATCAAACAGCGCTTTTCCAATAGCGGGCAGGTTATTTGAGACACGCCTTCTGCAAAATGGGCTGACTGGATTAACCCCGGTCAACGTCTGATCGCATCCCCATACACGAGTCCCTCCGCGCGGCTGCCGCAATTGTTCATGGCGCTGACGAAATAAACCGGCTTTGGCAGGTAATATTGCCCCGGTTTTTGCCGGCAGAATGCTTGATTCCCCGGCAGGGCAGAGCGAACCTGCGGTTCGATCGCCCGTCCATACGCCCCGTATCCAACCCGAGATCGTTTTTTCATGCGCCGCCTGACCCTGCTCCTGATCGCCGCCCTGCTTTCCGCCTGTGCGGCCACCCCGCCGGCACCGCCCATCCCCGTCCCGGCACCCAGGCCGCCGCTCAAGATCGCGCTGGCGCTGGGCGGCGGCGCGGCGCGGGGCTTTGCCCACATCGGCGTGATCAAGGCGCTGGAGGCCCAGGGCATCGTGCCGGACATCGTGGTGGGCACCAGCGCGGGTTCCGTGGTGGCAGCGCTCTACGCCTCGGGCATGAGCGGCTTCGAGCTGCAAAACCTGGCGCTGCAGATGGAAGAGGACATGCTGGCGGACTGGACCCTGCCCAACCGGGGGGTGCTGAAGGGCGAGGCCCTGCAGGACTTCATCAACCAGAAGGTGAAGAACCTGACCATCCAGAAGATGCCCAAACCCCTGGGCGTGGTGGCCACCGATCTGCAAAGCGGCGAGCTGGTGCTCTTCCGCCGCGGCGACACCGGCACCGCGGTGCGCGCCTCCAGCGCCGTGCCGGGGCTGTTACAGCCCGTCGAGATCAGCGGCCGCGATTACGTCGACGGCGGCCTCACCTCGCCGGTGCCGGCCCAGTCCGCGCGCAGCATGGGGGCGGACTTCGTCATCGCCGTGGACATCTCCAACGTGAACCGCCGGGACAAGCTCACCGGCACCCTGGACGTGCTGCTGCAGACCTTCTCCATCATGGGCCATGCCATCAGCCGCCACGAGCTGGAGGATGCGGACCTGGTGATCCGGCCGAAGACGGAAGCGGTCAGCAGCACCGATTTCGAAGGCCGGCACCTGGCCATCCTGGAAGGCGAGAAGGCCGCCGCCGCCGTCATGCCTGAACTGAAAGCCAAACTCGCCCGGGCGCGGGCGCGCTAAAGGCGGGCGCTGGCAGCGGAATCGTTCACCGGCGGCATCCTCCTCACGCCTGCCAAACCCCGTACCCGGCTTCGCGGAAATCGATTGCCAGTTCCACCTCCAGGGTGCGCGCATTGTCATACGACAGCGGGCCATAGAGTTCGTACAGTTCGGGCAGCAGGCGCAGACCGAATTCCTTGACGAAGCGATTGGACTGGATGCCGGCCTTGTGCTTGTCGAAGCGCACGTCGGGATCCAGCCCCGTCATGCCGACGTAAATGCACGGCTTGCCCGTGACGTAGCCGGGGTTGGCCTTCCTGAACCGGCCTTCGTACAGAACGTCTTGCGACAGTTCGATCACGTAGACGTGATAGTGGTCCTGGCGTCGCATGGCGAGTGCGGCCTTAGACGCCCGAAGCGTGGGCCTCGCGGAAGGTGTTCTTGCCGTCACGCTTCGCCGCGTAAAGCGCCGCGTCCGCTCTCTTCAGCAGGTTATTCAGCGTTTCGCTGTCAGCGCAGCACATTGCGATCCCCACCGACGCCCCGATCCGGGCTGTTCCACCCCCGGCAAGCGGGATGGGCTGGCGCAGACTTTCCACCACGCGGCGTGCGACCTCACGCGCAGCCTCCGCATCGTCGACCTGCCCCAGCACGATGACGAACTCGTCTCCGCCGAAACGGGCGATCACGTCCGCCTCGCGGAGCAAAGCCTTCATCCGTTCCGCCGACGTCACCAGAACCGTGTCGCCCGCTGCGTGCCCATGCGTGTCGTTGACCGCCTTGAAATCGTCCAGATCGACGATCAGGACAGCCATCAGTTTTCCTGAGCGCTTTGCGGTGGCGATCAGGTGCTTTTCGTTTTCCAGCAGGAACCGTCGGTTGAAAAGGCCTGTCAGCGAATCGTGAAGACTGAGCTGCCTGATCGTCTGCTCGGCATGGGTGCCAACCCTGATCAGGCGAACGGTTTTCCGGTACAGCCCGAGCAGCGCCAGTCCCATCCACAGACCGGCTATTCCCACCAGCGCCGACATCAGGTTCTGGTCTTGAACCCGCGCCGCTTCGCGCGTTTCCAGCTGGCTCAGCTCCTCCCGGCCGGTCTCGATCAGAATGCGGTGGATCTGATCCATGGCGGACTTGTCGAATCCCGCAAGTTCCCGTTCCGGGGGCGTGGCATCGCCCCGGGCCGCGCGTTGCTGGAGCGCGCTGAATCCGGTCTCCAATGCCGATTGCAGTGCCGGCAGGGGCGCCAGGCGAGCTGCCCGGGCGCCATGAGCACCGATCAAGGCAATCAGGTGCCCGGCACTGGGACACGACGACTGGCGGCAGATCAGGCCGGGGTCCAGATGGGCGGGGTTTTTCGACTCGTCGTATTTGCGGACTGCGGTGTCCAGGTTGAGCAGGTACGTGCGCAGCGCGTCGATGTACGCGATGACCTGCCGCGCATGGTCCACCGAGGGAACGGCCTCTGCCGAGCGCTGGTGCTGATAGACAATCAGGGCGAACAGCACCGCGATGATGAGGGCGAAGATCAGCGCGCCCCTGTTGAGCACCTGCTTGAAGCCGGCAAAAACAGACCCGCTGGTTTCGGCTTGTTCAGGCGGCGCGCCCAAAACCACCTCGCGCGCGGCGGCGATGCGGGCCATCAAGGCATTCTTGTCTGGGTGCATGAATAAAAGTAGTCCGAATGTTATTGCCATGACGGGGCTCAAGGGCAGACAAAAAAACGCCGGAAGCGGTCTGAATACTAACGGGCTTTCATTCCGAATCAAGAAGCCTCATGGCATGGTGAGGCTGTTTTGCGTTGGAAGCCCATCGTTTGGATGGGCGTGGTCTGCCACGCCGACCGGACACCCCTCCACTCGCATATATAAGTAATGATTGATTCAGCAGGTTTTCAAAAATGGCAGTTCTGCGTATATTCGAGACGCATCCAGCCAGTGCCGGCCAACGACAACAAGTACAGTGCCGGGCGCAATCGCTGGCAAACCCAGGAGGAAGGGACTGCATGATCCGACTATCGCGCCATTGGCTACGCATTTTATTATCCCTGTTCATTTTCGCGGCCTTCCTTCCCCATGCGCGAGCCGGCGAACTGACACTGGCATTGGCCAACTCCACCTGCGATGCCATGAAAAAAGTCGAGGATGTGTATCGCGCCAGCCGCCCCGTTCAGTTCAACTACATTTGCAAATCGTCCGGCCTCCTCGCCAAGGGGCTGCTCGGTGCCGCGCTGAATGCCGACGTATTTGTTTCGGCCGATCGCGAATGGATGGATTTCGCCGTTGAACATGGCCTGGTCGCACGGGACAGTGTGACGAGTCCCTGGGGTAATGCCCTCGTCGTGGCCACCCCCAAAAACAGCCCGATACAACGTCTCGATTGGCAGGATCTGGCCTCCGACAAGGTCACCGTCATCCTCATCGGCGACCCCAGCACCGCACCGTTTGGCCGCCACGCCAAAGAAGCGCTCGAAGCCTCGGGCTTATGGGACCGGGTCAAGCACAAGATCCAGACGCGAAAGCATATCCAGCTGGTAGCCGCCGCGCTCGCCACATCCGGCCCGGGCACGGTCGGCATCATGTTCAAATCCAATCTGACGGATCAACTGCGATCCGTGCATGCCGTCGACAAAAAATTGCACAGCCCCATTCGCTATTACATGGCGCCCCTCAAGGCCGCGGCGGGCAATCCGGAGGTCACGGCCTTCCTCAAATTCATGCAAGGCAAGGCCGTCAGGGACATCTTTCAAGCCGAAAACTTTGATGTGAGCGCGCCTTGATCCATCCGCCACCTTCATCGATACGCATGATCACCAGGCAAGGCAGCCGAGGCTAGATGTCCCCTGTCTTCAGGAATGGCTCGCTGTTCAGACAGCTGATCATCCCGATGCTCGTGGTCGGGATCATCGGTGCCAGCGCCATTTTCGCTTCCGCCTTCGTGCTGCAGAATTCCGTCAAGGCGCTGGGCGAGATGTACTCGGCCAGCGGCGATCGTCTCGAATCCCTTCAGGATCTCGACAAGGACATCGCCAATGTGCGGGCCCTGAGCCTCAAGCATCTCGCCAGCGAAAGCGCGCAAGAAATGAACCAGATCAGAACCGATCTGGACGGCGTCGAGCAAAGGATCAAGCTCAGTTTGCCGGGCATTTCCAGGCCCGATTTGCACGTGCACGCCAATCCCGAGCGCCAGGGGGTACAACAGGATGCCAAAACCCTGGGCGGCGTGCTCGCAAGCTACCTGTCGGGCATCGACGAGGCCATCGAACTCAGCGCGGAGTTCGAGAAGGAGTCCGCATTCGAGTGGTTGACCCGGACCGAGAATCAGCACCTCCCGAACATCCGGGGGGTCATGCAATCCCTGATTCAGCACACCATCGAGGATATTGTCGCCAGCCGCGAAGACCTCATCACCGCAGCCAACCGCAACCTGCAGATCAACCTGGCCATCGGTTTCCTGGGGGGCACCATGCTCCTGGGCATGGCCTTTTATGTGTCGCGTCGGGCCAGCGCGCGAATTGCCGACCTGCTGAAATGGTCGCAGAGAATTGCCGGCGGCGACCTGTCGAATCACCTGGTTTCAGACGCCCGGGACGAAGTCGGGCAACTCACCAGCGCGATGCGCGACATGGTGCGCAACCTGGCGCGCGGACGCGGCGAACTGGAGCAGGCCCGAAAAGACGCCGAAGCGGCCGCCGAAGAGCTGCGCCAGTATGCCAACGCCTTCCACAGCAGCGGCGAGGCCATGATGATCGCGGATCGCTTCAACCGGATCGTCAACGTGAACGCCACCTTCTCCGCGCAAACCGGCTACAGCCTCGACGAAGTCGTGGGCAAGGATCCCCATATGCTGGGCAGCGGCAAGACGCCCAAGGCGGTGTATGACGACATGTGGCGCAGCCTGCAGGAACATAGCTACTGGCACGGCGAGCTCTGGGACCGGAAAAAGTCGGGCGAGGTGTATCCCACCTGGACCTCCATTTCCGCCATCCGCGATGCGGACCGGAAGGTCATGTTCTATATCGCCAGCTTCACCGACATCAGCGAGCGCAAGGCGAGCGAGGCGCGCATCGATTACCTCGCGCATCACGACGCGCTCACCGGTCTGATCAACCGTTACAACCTGGAAAACCGCCTCGACCAGGCGCTTCTTTCCGCCCATCGCGACAACCTGCGCGTGGCGGTGATGTTCATCGACATGGATCGCTTCAAGACCATCAACGACTCGCTGGGCCACTATGTCGGCGATCAGCTGCTGATCGAAGTCGGCCGGCGGCTGCACGACTGCGTGCGGGAAAGCGACATCGTCGCGCGCCTCGGGGGCGACGAATTCATCGTCGTGCTCACCCGCATCACGGACGAGATGGATGCCGCGCCGCTCGCCGACAAGATCCTGCGTTCGCTTGGCCAGCCCTACGTCTTCGACGGCAAGGAGATGCACACCAGCCCCAGCATCGGCATCGCGGTCTACCCCAGCGACGGCGAGGACGGGCCGACCCTGATGAAGAATGCCGACACCGCCATGTACCACGCCAAGGATCACGGCCGGAACAATGTCCAGTACTTCACGTCGGCGATGAATGCGGCCGCCAGCGAGCGCCTGGGTCTGGAGAACGACCTGCACCAGGCCTTGCGCTCCGGCCAGATGCATCTGCACTACCAGCCGCAGGTGCATGCCCATGACGGCAGGTGTTTCGGCGTCGAGGCGCTGGCACGCTGGCGTCACCCGCTGCTCGGCGACGTCTCTCCGCTCAAGTTCATCCCCATCGCGGAAGAGTCCGGCCTGATCGAGGTCCTGGGCAACTGGGTGCTGGAAGAGGCCGCCCGGCAACTGGGCGCCTGGCAGGCGGCAGGGATCGGGGACCTGCGCATGGCGGTCAACCTCTCCGCCCAGCAACTGCGTTCCCCGGGCCTGGTGCAAGCCGTGGATGCGCTGTTGAAGCGCCATGGCCTGAAGGGCAGCGATCTCGAACTGGAAATCACCGAATCGGTCGCCATGGAAAACCCGGAACGTGCCATCGGCCAGCTGCAGGGCCTGCGTGACCTCGGCATCCAGCTCGCCATCGACGACTTCGGCACCGGCTATTCCTCGCTCGCCTACCTCAAGCGCCTGCCGATCCAGGTGCTGAAGCTGGACCGCACCTTCGTCCGCGATATCGAAACCGACCCCAGCGATGCCGAGATCAGCGCCGCCACCCTGGCCCTGGCGCACAACCTCGACCTGAAAGTGACCGCGGAAGGGGTCGAAACCGAAGCCCAGCGCGACTACCTGCTCCGGCACCAGTGCGACTTCATG
>Ga0209706_10000915_pt1 | contig 16821 bp, 14 predicted proteins | sample PPLLaktember2015_6_FD_187263 | JGI IMG/M metagenome (GOLD analysis project Ga0209706, IMG submission 187263) | Freshwater sediment microbial communities from Prairie Pothole Lake near Jamestown, North Dakota, USA - PPLs Lake P8 Core (1) Depth... | ecosystem: Environmental > Aquatic > Freshwater...
CTTTGAACCGGGCTCCTCCGAACTGCCGGCTGACGCGTTAACCCGCGTCGCACCGCTGGTAAAGGCAGCTCGCGATGGATCGCGCTTCACCGTTTCCGGCTTTCACGACGCGAGTGGCGACGCGGCCGCCAATGCGGAACTCGCGAAGCAGCGCGCGCTTGCGGTGCGAGACCTTCTGACGAACGCAGGCGTGGCAGCGGAACGCATAGAACTGCGCAAACCCGCGCTGACCACCGGCGGAGCCGATCCGCGCGAGGCACGACGGGTCGAAGTGACACTGAACTAGCGGCTGCAAACCGGGCCGGGGCGGTCAGCGCGGGCTGCACCGCCTCTTTTTTCAGCGGACGCATAGAGGATCCGATGCAGATCCGTGACTGCCTGCCAGACGATATCGCTGCTGTCCGCACGATCTACTCGCACCACGTCACCCGCGGACTCGGGACCTTCGAAACGGAGACCCCGACGCTGGCGGAAATGCAGTCCCGCCATGCACAGATCACGCGTGCCGGATTTCCGTACCTCGTCGGCTCCGAGGAAGCGCGCATCGTCGGCTATGCCTACGCCAACCAGTTCCGTCCGCGCGCAGCCTACCGTCACGCCGTCGAGGATTCGATCTATGTTGCTCCGGACGCTACCGGGCACGGCTACGGACGCGCACTGCTCGCGGTCCTGATCGAGCGCTGCGCAGGCCTCGGACTGCGGCAGATGATCGCGGTGATCGGCGACTCGTCCAATTTCGGCTCGATCGCCGTACATCGTGCCTGCGGGTTCGTCGACGCAGGGCTGCTGAAGGGAGTTGGCCGCAAGTTCGACCGCTGGGTCGATGTCGTGTTGATGCAGCGCTGCCTCGGTCCAGGCGACTCATCGCCCCCGGGGTAAGTGCCCGACACCGGCTCAGGTGTCGCGGATGTGTTGCAGTGCGTCGGCGGCCGACTCGTAGATGTGCGGCGCAACGCCGCGGCCGCCGAGCGCCTTGCCGAGCTTGGCTCGCAGGAACCCGGAAGTCGAATAACGGCTGACTCCAAAGTAGTGATTCTCGACCAGACCCTTGACCATCGCCGCGTATTCGTCCTCGACCTCCGGCGCGAGATCGAAGTGGTCGTAGTTCACGATGCCGTAGACCTTGTGTCCGATTTCAGCGAGTCGGCCCTCGATCTCGGACTCGATTGCCCGGACGTCGGCGCTGGTCCGGACCGACAGGCGTTCGAAGTTCAGGAACAGGATGTTGTGTTCGCTGTCGTAGGCGAGCCGCTGCGACAGCGGAACCGCCAGCATGCGCTCGCGCAGCCCGATCGGCTCGGGCCGGAAGATCGCCGCGTCCATCAGGACCGGCTCAGCGCGTACGAGCGGCTTGAAGTCCATCCGCGCCAGGATGTCGCGCTCGATGTCCACGCCCGGGGCAACTTCGACCAGTTCCATTCCGTCCGGCCCGAGACGAAAGACACAGCGCTCGGTGATGTACAGCACTGGTTGGCCGCGGCGGATCGCCTCGGCGCCTGAGAAGGTCCGGTGTTCGACGCCGGCCACGAACTTCTTCGGACCGATATCGTTCAGCAGCTTCAGCCGGCCCTCGTCGACGACAACCTGCAGGTCGCCCGCGGAGAACGTGCCGACAAAGACGACGCTCTTCGCCGACTGCGAGATGTTGATGAAGCCGCCGGCGCCGGCGAGCCGCGGCCCGAACTTGCTGACGTTCAGATTGCCTTCCCGGTCGGCCTGCGCCAGACCGAGGAAGGCCAGATCGAGGCCGCCGCCGTCGTAGAAATCGAACTGGTACGGCTGGTCGATGATCGCCTGCGTGTTGACGGCGGCGCCGAAGTTGAGGCCCGAGGCCGGAATGCCGCCGACGACACCCGGCTCCGCGGTCAGCGTCAGCAGGTCGATGACCTTTTCTTCGGTCGCGACCTGCGACACGCCTTCGGGCATGCCGATGCCGAGGTTGACGACGCTGTTCGCCTTGAGCTCGAGCGCGGCGCGGCGCGCGATGATCTTGCGCTCGCTCATCTGCATCGGCACGAGCGAGTTGACCGGAACCCGGATTTCACCCGAGAACGCGGCGCTGTATTGCTCGACGAAGGTCTGCATGTGGTATTCGGGCTTCTCGGCGACCACCACGCAGTCGACCAGCACGCCGGGGATCTTCACCTGGCGTGGATTCAGCGATCCGCGTTCCGCGATCCGCTCGACCTGCACGATGACAATGCCGCCCGAGTTGCGCGCCGCCATCGCAATCGCGAGCCCCTCGAGCGTCAGTGCCTCGCGCTCCATCGTGATGTTGCCGTCGGGATCGGCAGTCGTTCCGCGCACGATGCCGACATTGATCGGGAATGCCTTGTAGAACAGGTACTCCTCGCCACCGACGATCATCAGCTCGACCAGGTCCGCCGACGTGCACGGATTGATCTTGCCGCCGCCATGCCGCGGATCGACAAAGGTGCCGAGCCCGATGCGCGAGAGATGCCCCGGCTTGCCGGCCGCGATGTCGCGAAACAGATGTGTAATGACCCCCTGCGGCAGGTTGTAGGCCTCGATCCGGTTCGCCACTGCCAGCGCCTGCAGCTTGGGCACCAGACCCCAGTGGCCGCCGATCACGCGCCGTACGAGACCTTCATGGCCGAGGTGATTGAGACCGCGATCCTTGCCATCGCCCTGGCCGGCGGCGTAGACCAGCGTCAGACCCTCGGGCTTGCCGGTACCGTCCGGATCCTTTTCACTCGATTCGACGAAACGCGCCTCGAGCGCAACCGCAATGTTTTCCGGAAAGCCGATGCCGACAAAGCCCGTCGTTGCCAGCGTGTCGCCATCGTGGATCAACTGAACCGCTTCGCGCGCGCTGACAATCTTGCCCTTCTCGAAACTGTGCAGACCCTGCAGCAGTTCGCGCCCATGCTGATTCATGTCCCCTCCGCTTACTGCGTTACCTGCTTTCGCATGACGGCACCGCTGCCCGCATCGCGCACATCGGTCGCGGGCCTGTAACTTGTCACGAGACTTTAGTCATCCAATCGGATACTTGCGAGCGACCCGTGCTCCGCGTCTGATGCCCGTGTCAGACCTTGTCGAGCAGGCACCGGGCAAAGCTTCGCACATGGGCTCGAACGCACACCGTATCGGATTGCAGGCCGGCGCAACGTTTGCGCTGGCCGTTACCTTGCCCACAGCAGCCGCCCAGCTTCGGCTTGCGACGGTTCCCGACAACCTGCTGCGCCCGACTTCGATTGCGATGCCGGCCGCTGCCGCCACATCGGCGCCGCCGCCCCAAGCCGCCGCCAGAACAACGACCAACTATGCAGGATCGGCATGGTACGGCTCGGCCGTCCAGCTCGAGCTTCCGCGCGATGCGGGCAACGGGACCTACACCCGTCCCAAGCTCATCGTCGGGATTCCGTCCGACTCGATGCGCAACATGATGAAATCGGCCGGCGTCACGACCAAGTACTGCATGCTGCCGATGTTGCGCGCACGGACGAAGATGAACGGAGACGGCGACGTCAACGGCACGCTCTGGCTGTACGCACGCTGCACCTTCTACTGACGTCCCGATCGTCAAGGACCTAGAATCCTCCGCTTCCAACGGGGGGTTCAATGCAGATCCGAGATCATGTATTCATCGTCACCGGCGGCGCGTCCGGGCTCGGCGGAGCGACATCGCGCATGATCGCCGCCCACGGCGGCAAGGTCGTCATCGCCGATGTGCAGGCCGACAAGGGCGAGGCGCTGGCGCACGAGCTGGGCAGCGCGGCCCGCTACCTCAAGTGCGACGTCACCAGCGAGTCCAATGCGAAGGCAGCAGTCGAAGCTGCGGCCTCGCTCGGGACACTGCGCGGGCTGGTCAGCTGTGCGGGCATCGCGATCGGCGAGAAGACGGTCGGCAAGGAGGGTCCGCATGCGCTGGCGAGCTTCGCTCGCGTCATCAATGTCAACCTGATCGGCACCTTCAACATGATCCGGGTCGCGGCCGATGCGATGTCGCGGCTCGAACCCACGGCCGAAGGCGAGCGCGGCGTATTGATCAACACCGCCTCGGTCGCCGCGTTCGACGGCCAGATCGGCCAGGCCGCCTATGCTGCGTCCAAAGGCGGCGTTGTCGGCATGACGCTGCCGGTCGCGCGCGACCTGGCGCGCAGCGGCATCCGATGCATGACCATTGCGCCGGGCCTGTTCGCGACACCGATGCTGCTCGGCATGCCGCAGGAAGTGCAGGACTCGCTCGGACGGCAGGTGCCGTTTCCATCCCGGCTCGGCAAGCCTGAGGAGTATGCGGCCCTCGCGCTGCACATCATCGAGAACGTGATGTTGAACGGCGAGACGATCCGTCTCGACGGCGCGATCCGGATGCAGCCCAAGTAGCTGCCGTCGAGCACCGGCTATCCCGCAGTCATCGATTCACGGGTTCGGACATTGAGCCCCGTTCGAACCCTGATCGCCGGGACGGTACTGGCGTCCGCGCTGGCCGGCTGCGCCGCGCCGGAGCCCCGCCCATCGCAGCCGGAACCGTCTGCGGCTTTTCGCGCACACCGCGCGAGCGCTGTCGCCGGCCGGCACATGGCCGCGGCTGCAAACCCGCTGGCGACCGAGGCCGGGCTGGAAATCCTGCGCGCCGGCGGCAGTGCGGTGGATGCGGCAATCGCGATCCAGATGGTGTTGACGCTCGTCGAGCCGCAAAGCTCGGGGGTCGGCGGCGGCGCGTTTTTGCTGCACTGGGATGGCCGCCGTGTCGTCGCCTACGACGGACGCGAGACGGCACCGATGGCGGCGGAGGACGATCTCTTTCTGCTTCCCGACGGCAAGGCGATGCCGTTTTACAGCGCCGTGGTTGGCGGCCGCTCGGTGGGGACACCGGGTGCTGTTCGCATGCTCGAAGTCGTTCATCACCAGTACGGCCGGCTGCCGTGGGCGAAGCTGTTCGAGCGCGCGATCCGGCTCGCGGAAGATGGTTTCCCGCTTTCGCCCCGGCTTCACGTGCAGCTCGGCAGCGATCAATACCTGAAGACCGATCCCGCGGCCGCCACCTATTTCTACACCGCGGACGGGACGCCGAAGGCGGCCGGGACGATGCTGCGCAATCCATCGCTGGCAGCAACGCTGCGCGCGATCGCGCAGCGCGGCGCCGACGCATTGCATCGCGGCGAGATCGCTGCGGACATCGTCAAGGCGGTGCGCTCGCATCGGAATCCCGGACAGCTTGCCGAAAGCGACCTCGCGAACTATCAGGTCAAGCGGCGCGAGTCCCTGTGCACCGACTACAAGCAGTGGCGCGTCTGCGGCATGCCACCGCCGTCCTCCGGTGGCATCGCGGTCGGCCAGATGCTCGGCATATTCTCGGTACGAAATATCGCAGTCGTGCCGCCGGTTGAGGTCGACGGTCGCCTGCAGCCGCAAGCCGATGCCGTGCACCTGTTTTCCGAGGCTGGCCGGCTCGCGTTCGCCGACCGCGCGCGCTACGTGGCGGACAGCGATTTCGTTCCCGTTGACGTGCCAGGGCTGCTCGATCCTGCGTACCTGAAGCAGCGCGCACAGCTCATCACCGATCGCAGCATGGGGATTGCGAGACCGGGGAATCCGCCCGGCCGCGGCAGCGCGGCCACGGACGACACGTCCCCGCACAAGCTGTCGACCTCGCACATTTCGGTCGTCGACGGCTTCGGCAATGCCTTGTCGATGACGACGACGATCGAGGACGTCTTCGGAGCGCGGCTGATGGTGCGCGGCTTCCTGCTGAACAACCAGTTGACGGACTTTTCGTTCGCACCCACGGCCGACGGCCTGCCGGTAGCCAACCGCGTCCAGCCGGGCAAACGTCCGCGCAGCTCGATGGCGCCGACGCTGGTCTTCGACCGCGCCAGCGGACAGCTGGTGGCGACGATCGGCTCGCCAGGCGGCTCGCAGATCATCGGCTACGTCGCGAAGACACTGGTTGGCATTCTTGACTGGGAACTCGACGTGCAGCAGGCCATCTCGCTGCCGAATTTCGGCTCGCGCAATGGGCCGACCGAAGTTGAGCAGGGAAAGGTGGACCCAGCCCTGGTCGAGGCGCTGAAGACGCGCGGCCACGAAATCCGCGAGATCGTCATGGATAGCGGCCTGCAGGGCATCGTTCGAGTCAGGCGGCCGGACGGATCCCTCGGATGGTCGGGAGGCGCCGATCCGCGTCGTGAAGGGGTGGCGCTGGGGGACTGAGGACCTCGCGTACCCGTGTCACAGACTTCGCGGACGTCAACGACTAGACTCGGACTTCCCCTTCCCCACCACCCAGGACACAGCATGACGATCAAAGTCGGCGACCAGCTGCCTGAGGGCGAGCTGCAGGAGTTCATCGAAGTCGAGACCGAAGGCTGTTCGCTCGGTCCCAACACATTCAAGGTGCGCGATCTGGCGAAGGGCAAGAAGATCGCCATATTCGGCCTGCCCGGCGCGTACACGCCCACCTGCTCGGCCAAACACGTGCCGAGCTATCTGCAGCACTACGATGCGCTGAAGCGGAAGGGCATCGACGAGATCTGGTGCCTGTCGGTCAACGATGCCTTCGTGATGGGCGCGTGGGGCCGCGACCAGAAGGCGACCGGCAAGATCCGCATGATGGCCGACGGGTCAGCGGATTTCACGAAGAAACTCGGACTGGAACTCGACCTGACGGCGCGCGGCATGGGCGTGCGGGCCCAGCGCTTCTCGATGCTGGTCGACAACGGCGTCGTGAAGTCGCTCAATGTCGAAGCGCCTGGAAAATTCGAAGTCAGCGACGCGGAAACGATGCTGAAGCAGTTGGGCTGAACCCGTAACCGTCCTTCCGCTGCGGCGGACGGACGGCGTTCCCGACCAGGGTGACGGCTTTCTGGAATCCGCCAGTACGGCCCCTGAACGCGGAGGCTCAGATGAAGACGCTCGAAGAGCAGATGTCGTTCTACCAGCGTTATCACCGCAACCCGAAGAACAGGCTCACGCACTTCTTCGGCGTGCCGCTGATCATGTTCTCGCTCTTCGTGCTGCTCGGTCTGGCGCGCATCGAAATCGGAGGGATCTCGGTGTCGGCCGCCAGCATGCTGGCAGTCGCCGTGCTCGGTTATTACTTCCGGCTCGATGCCGCGCTGGCGTTGGCCATGACGATTTTCTCCGGCGTGCTGCTCGTCGTTGCACATAGAGTCGCGGCCCAGGGGACTGTCGTCGCACTGATCGTCTTCGGGGCCTGTTTCGCGAGCGGCTGGATCCTGCAGCTGATCGGCCACGTATTCGAGGGCAAGCGGCCGGCGCTGGTCGACAACTTGTTCCAGGTCCTCATCGCCCCGATCTTCCTGATGGCGGAAGTCTTCTTTGTCCTCGGCTACAAGCGGGACGTCGCCGAACGCGTCGAGCAGCTCGCGGCACAGGCCGAGGCCGGTCGTTAGCTCTAGTTCAGCCGGCTCGCTGAGCGCTGCAGTTCCGAGAGCCGTTTCCGGACTTCCCCGGCGTCGACGGCATCGGGCCGCCGCGCCAGGTATTGGGCGAGGTCGCCGGCTGCCGCCCGAGGGCACTCGAGCTGTTCGTATGCCAGGGCTCGATCACGCAGTTCTTCACACGAGTCTGGCCGCAGGAATACGAGCCGGTCGGCCACCTTCAGCATTTGCTCCCAGTCGCCCGCCTGCGCGTGAATGCGTTTGAGGTTGTGCAGCCAGCGCGTCAGCACTTCCCGCTCACTGGCTGCGTGCAGGTAGGCCTCGAGCGGGCGCGGCGGATCGCCATCGAAAACCGAACTGAGCCGCCGTCGCAGTTCCGCCTCCGACAGCACGACGCCGCCGGCGAAGACATCGATCAGAAGCGCGCCCTCGTTCAGCGGCAGCTTGACCAGAAAGTGCCCGGGAAAGTTGATCCCCGCGAGTTTCAGACCGATCGCGCGGCCGATCGCTGCGTAGACGACCGAGAGCGAAATCGGAATGCCGGTACGCCGCTCGAGCACCCGGTTCAGGTAGCTGTTGTCGGCTTCGTCGTAGCTTTCCACGTTGCCGCGGAATCGCAGCTCTTCGAACATAAAGTGATTGAGCAGCCGGAGCCGATGCAGTGGTGACATGTCCGCCGCAACTCGCTGCGACAGACGATGTCCCAGGTGCCCGACGGCCGCAACCGAGACCGCGGGATCGCTGTCCGGGTAGGCATCGACCGCCAGCGAGGCCACGGCCTCAAGCAGCGGCAACGGACTTCGACGCTGGTCGACCAGTTGCGCGAACGACTCGAGCGGGCTCATCGGCCACCCTGGCGAAAGTCGTGCGGCCGGAATCCGACGGCGAACAGCGCGCAGAAGTACGCGATTGCCGCACCGCCAATCAGCAGAGACAGCAGCCCGATGCGCTGCCAGGGTGCCGATTGCATTGCGCTCCAGTCGACCGAGCGTTGCGCAATTGCCAGGATCAGCGCCATCGCCACGAGCGCCGGCAACAGTTTCGCGAAGAAGGCTACCCATCGCCCGGGATGCACCATGCCGCGTCGCCTCAGCCCGATGTAGAGCGCCAGTGCATTGGCACTCGCTCCCAGGCTGACCGACAGCGCCAGCCCGGCGTGTGCGATCAGCGGAACGAGAAACACGTTGGCGATCTGCGTAGCGACCAGTACGACGACCGCGATCTTGACCGGCGTGCGCAGGTCCTTCTGCGCATAAAACCCCGGCGCGAGGATCTTCACTCCGATCAGGCCAATCAGTCCGACCGAATAGCCGATGACAGCGATCGATGTCTGCCGCACATCGTGCGTGCTGAACTCGCGCCCCTGGAACAGCACGGCGACGATGCCCTCGGCGAGCATGCCGAGGCCGACGGCGGCCGGCAGCGCGAGGAGAAAGGCCAGACGCAGGCCCCAGTTGAGCAGTTGTGCATAGTCGTCGCTGCGCTGCTCCGCGAACGCGGCCGAGAGACTGGGCAGCAACACCGTGCCCAGAGCAACGCCCAGCAGCGCGGTCGGAAACTCCATTAGCCGGTCTGCGAATGCCAGCCAGGTGACGCTGCCGGTGACCAGGTGCGATGCGATGTTCGTGTTGATGATGATGCTGATCTGCGCGACCGACACTGCGAATATTGCCGGCAGCATCAGAGCCGCCACTCGGCGCACGGCCGGATCGCGGAACGCGGCTCGCGGCGACAAGAGCTTCGGTGCGACTCCGGTTCCACGCAGCGCGCGCCATTGAAGTGCGAGCTGCAGCACGCCGCCGATGACGACTGCGAATGCAAGGGCCATGATCGGCCGCTCGAGTCGCGGCGCCAGCCAGATTGCGCAGCCGATGAATGAAAGATTGAGCAGCACCGGCGTGAAGGCCGGTATCGCGAACCGCCGATACGTGTTGAGCACGCCAGCCACCAGCGCAACCAGTGACATGAAGAGGATGTACGGGAACATCCAGCGCGTCATCACGGTGGCAAGTTGGAACGCATCCGGATTGCGCGCGAGCCCGGAGGCGATCAACCAGACCAGTACCGGCGCCGCCAGCACCCCTGCCACCGAGACCGCGAGCAGGACCCAGAACAATGACGATCCGACGTGGCTGACGAAATCCGAAGTCGCTGCGTCGTTACCGCGGGAGCGGACATCCGCCAGCATCGGCACGAAGGCCTGCTGGAACGCCCCTTCGGCGAACAGCCTGCGAAGCAGATTCGGGAGCCGGAACGCGACATTGAACGCATCCGTCTCGGCGCTCGCGCCAAACAGGCGGGAAATCAGCATGTCGCGCGCGAGGCCGGTGACGCGGGAAAGAAGCGTCAGGCTGCTGACGGTGGCGAGAGCGCGGAACAGGTTCACGCAGAGGGAATGAGGCGATCCGGGCGAACTGTTTTTCGCGGACGCCCCACACAGGGTCGAGGCCGCAGCCGGTCGCGGTTATTTGGTAGTAAGGGCTTGATTTGATATAGTTTAGGGCTTTTCCGCCGCCTCCAGCTCCGATCTGGCCGCTCACCGACGGTTCGGCACAGGGCGACAACCGAGCTGGGGCGACAGCCGAGCAACGCGATAGACCAACGACGACGATCAGGACGATCGAATGGCCAATTCCAAGCAAGCCCGAAAGCGAGCCCGTCAGTCGACGGCGCGTAACGCCCAGAACACAGCACAGCATTCACGCCTGCGCACCGCGATCAAGACGGTCCGCAAGGCAATCGCCGGTGGCGACAAGAAAGCCGCCATGGACACGCTGAGCAAGGCAACCAAGGTGATCGACTCGATTGCCGACAAGAAGGTCGTGCACAAGAACGCAGCCGCGCGCAACAAGAGCCGCCTCGCGGCCGCCGTCAAGGCAATGGCTTAGCCGGTGGTTCGAGCCGCACCAGGCCACATAAGGCCGGTTTCGGTGCAACTCGGCTAGCAGGTAGCAGGAAGTTCCGGGCGCAAGCCTGGGAAGCAACGCGGGAGAATGCCTCCCGCGTTTTTTTCGCCTCAACGACGTCGATGTTCGCTCGCGGCGCAGGTCAGCGGCGACGGATTTCAGTCCACGGGCCTGTCCGGTCACGCTTGCGGCGAGTTGCCAACTTGCATTTGGCGGGCAATTGCCGCATAAAGCGCCCCTTCGCCCCAGCCGTCCACGCCGCACTCAATGGCAAAGCCCGTCTCCAAGGTGCTCGTCATCAACGACGAGCCATTGATCCTGCGCGAACTGCTCAAGGGGCTGAACTCTGCCGCGCGCGCGCTCGACAACCCATTCGGAATTTCCTTCATCGGCGCCCTCACGGCTAAGGAAGGGTTGACGCTGATCGAACGCGACGGCGACATCCAGACCGCCATCGTCGACGACAAGCTGTACGCGGCTCTCGATTCGAAAGGCAACGGGCGCCGGACGGGCGAGGCCAAGCGCAGCCTGCAGGTCACTGCGCTGAAGCTGGTGCAGAGAATCACATCGCTGCGGCCGGAACTCGACATCTACATCCTGATCGAGAAGGAAAAGGAAGATCAGGTCGTCGATGCGCTGTTCACCGAAGCCGTCGACGGCTATTTCTATCGCGAGGAGCGCGACTATCGCGGCATCTATCGCATCCTGAATGCACAGATCGCCGAACGTGCGCGCACTCCGTTCTACGACGCGCTGAAGGCGTACGTGATGGCCGCCAAGGATGCCTGGCACACGCCGGGACATTCGAGCGGCGACTCGATGCGCGGCAGCCCGTGGGTCAACGAGTTCTACGACTTCATGGGCGAGCACGTGTTCGACGCCGACCTCTCGGTCTCGGTCAAGGCGCTGGACTCGCTGATGGAGCCGACCGGTGTCATCGCCGAAGCGCAGCAGATGGCCGCCAACGCCTTCGGCTCGCGGCGGACGTTCTTCGCAACCAACGGCACGTCGACCGCGAACAAGGTCATTCTTCAAACACTGATCGCTCCCGGCGAGAAGCTGCTGCTGGACCGCAACTGCCACAAGTCGGTCCACCACGGCGTCGTGCTGTCGGGCGCGCAGCCGGCCTACCTGGACTCTTCCGTCAATCGCAAATACGGGGTTTTCGGCCCGGTCCCGAAGGAGACCATCCTGCGGTCGATCGCAGAACACCCGGACGCGCAGCTGCTGGTGCTGACTTCGTGCACCTACGACGGACTGCGCTACGACCTGAAGCCGATCATCGACGCGGCACACGCGCGCGGCATCAAGGTGCTGATCGACGAAGCCTGGTACGCGCACGCGCGCTTTCACCCGGCGCTGCGTCCCACGGCGCTCGAGTCGGGCGCGGACTACGCGACGCAGTCCGCGCACAAGACGCTTTCCGCGCTGTCGCAGGCCGCGTACATCCACGTGAATGACCCGACCTTCAACGAGCACATCTTCCGCGAGAACTTCAACATGCATACATCGACGAGCCCGATGTACAGCATGATTGCGAGCCTCGACGTCAGCCGGAAGCAGTCGGTGCTCGAAGGCTACAAACTGCTGCAGCGGACGCTGATGCTGGCCGATGAGTTGCGCGAGCAGATCAACTCGACCGGAGCTTTCCGCGTGCTCGAGCTCGACGACCTGCTGCCCGACGAGGTGAAGAGAGATGGAATCCGGCTCGATCCGACCAAGATCACCGTCGACATTTCCTCGTGCGGGATGACCGTCGATGAACTGCAGAACGAGCTCTACACCCGCTTCAACATCACGGTCGAGAAATCGACGTTCAACACGCTGACGCTGCTGCTGACGATCGGCACGACGCGCTCGAAGTGCTCCCGGCTGTACGACGCGCTGATGCGGATCGCGCGCGAAAAGCGCGCTCCGCGCCGCCTGTACCGCACGCCCGACCTGCCGCCCTTCACGCAGCTCGCGTTCCTGCCGCGCGACGCCTACTACGCGACCGGCGAACTGGTGCCTCTGCTGGACGAGAACGACCAGCTGAATCGAGGTCTCGCCGGCCGCATCAGCTGCGACCAGATCGTTCCCTACCCGCCCGGCATCCCGGTTCTGGTGCCCGGCCAGCGCATCACCGACAACATCGTCGAGTATCTCGTGCGCTACCTGCGCGTACAGAACAAGGTCGAACTGCACGGAGTCGTCTACCAGGGCTACATGCCTTCGATCCGCGTGCTTACTGCGGACGAAGAGCAGCACCTGGTCGCGCTGGTGGCGAGTCGACCGGTGCGGCGGCGTGCGGCCTGATCAGCGCGCCGGGTCAGGACCGGCGGCGGTGCAACGCGCCGATCACGAGTTCCGCGCCCTTCTCCGCAATCATCAGCGTCGGCGCATTCGTGTCGCCCGACGTGATCGTAGGCATGATCGAGGCGTCGACCACGCGCAGGCCCTTCATTCCGTGTACGCGCAACTCGGCGTCGACGACCGCCAGCGGATCAGCGACTGGCCCCATCTTGGCTGTTCCGACCGGATGGAACATCGTCGTGCCGATCTCGCCCGCCGCATGCATCAGATCTTCCTCTGACTGAACGTCGATGCCGGGCCTGAATTCCTGCGGCGCGTAGCGCGCGAGTGACGGGGAAGCGACGATGCGACGCGTCAGCTTCAGCGACTCGACTGCCACCCGGCGATCGGAGGACGTCGCCAGGTAGTTCGGCGCGATTTTCGGGGCCGCCAGCGGGTCGGCGGACGAAATGCTGACGGCTCCGCGTGAAGTCGGACGCAGGTTGCAGGCCGACGCCGTAAACGCAGAGAAGGAATGCAGCGGATCCCCCGGCCGATCGAGCGAAAGCGGCTGCACGTGGTACTCGACGTCGGGTCTGGGCTGCGACGGATCCGAACGCGCGAAGGCCCCGAGCTGGCTCGGGCTCATCGTCAGCGGCCCGCGCCGGAACAGCCTGTACTGCAGCGCGCTGCCGAGCCTAGCGAGCGGGTTGGCCGCGATCCGGTTCAGCGTCGCGACGCGGCGCACCTTGTAGATCATGCGCAGCTGCAGATGATCCTGCAGGTTGGCGCCGACTCCCGTCAGCGTGTGTACGGGTGCGATCCCGCAGTGCTGAAGCAACGACTCCGGTCCGATGCCGGAGAGCTGAAGCAGCCGCGGTGAAGAAACTGCGCCGGCGGCAAGGATCATCTCGGCCTTCACACGAATCACGCCACGGCGACCCGCACGCGACACCTCGACGCCCGAACAGCGCCGGCCGTCGAAGATCAGTCGCTTGGCGAGCGCACCCGTCAGGACTGCCAGGTTGCCTCGCCCGGCGATTCCGAGCAGGAAGCCACGGGCCGTGTTCCAGCGCTCGCCGCGCTTCTGGTTGACGTCGAAGTAGCCGCAGCCGAAATTGTCACCGCGGTTGAAGTCGTCGGTGGGCGGTATGCCCTGCTCGGCTGCGGCGTGCCGGAACGCGTCGAGGATCTCCCATGCGACGCGCGGTTTCTCGACGCGCCATTCGCCGCCGGCGCCGTGCATCGCGTCCGCGCCCCCTGAGTAGTCCTCGTGTCGAAGAAACTGCGGCAACACATCGTCCCACCCCCAGCCGGGATTCGCTCCGTAGCCATCACCCGCGCGCCAGCCCTCGTAGTCCTCCCGCTGTCCGCGCAGGTAGACCATTTCGTTGATCGACGAGCACCCACCGAGTACACGGCCACGCGGATAGGCAAGCGAGCGACCGTTCAGTCCCGCCTCCGTCTCGGTCACGAAGCCCCAGTCGGTCAGCGGACTGCCGATGCAGTCCAAGCTGTTGCCCGGTACCCGGACCCGGAGGATGTCATCGCCGCCCCCCGCTTCGAGCAGCGCGACTTTGACCGAGGGGTTGGCCGACAGCCGGTTGGCGAGCAGGCAGCCGGCCGTGCCGGCGCCGACGATGACGACGTCGAAGGTCCCCATGTATTCGATCGCGGACATCATCCCGGGCTCTTTCTGCGAGCTCTTGCCTATAATCGATCAAACGCGGCCGCCCCTGGCTCACCCCCGGCGCCGCGTTTTTCTTTCGCCCAGCGCACGGAGTGCGAACGATGACGCACCTGATGAACACCTACAGCCGACTGCCGGTCGCCTTTACGCACGGCAGGGGCGTACGCCTGTACGACGAGCAGGGCCGAGAATATCTCGATGCGCTCGCAGGCATCGCGGTCAACGGGCTGGGCCACGCGCATCCCCGCCTGGTCGCTGCGCTGACCGACCAGGTCGGCCGCCTGATCCACACATCGAACATCTATCGCGTTGTCGAACAGGAAAAACTCGCGGATCGCATCTGCGCGCTGGCCGGCATGCAGGAGGTGTTCTTCGGCAACTCCGGTTCCGAGGCCAACGAAGCGGCATTAAAGCTGGTGCGGATGTACGGGCACCAGCACGGACAGCCCGAAGCACAGACGATCGTGATGGACCGCGCGTGGCACGGCCGCACGCTGGCGACGCTGGCTGCAACCGGCAGCGACAAGGCGCGCAAGGGCTTCGCGCCGTTGCCGAGCGGCTTCATCCGTGTGCCGTACAACGACATTGACGCCGTCAAGCGCGCGGCGGACGCCGACGGCCGGGTGCTGGCCGTCTGGGTCGAGGTCCTGCAGGGCGAAGGCGGGATTGTCGTCGCCGACCTCGAGTACATCCGCGCCTTGCGCAAGCTGGCCGAGGAGCGCGGCTGGCTGCTGATGATCGACGAAGTGCAGAGCGGAATCGGCCGCACGGGCAAGTGGTTCGCGCACCAGTGGGCGGGCGTCACGCCCGATGTGATGACGCTGGCGAAGGGTCTCGGGTCGGGGGTTCCGATCGGCGCCTGCGTGGCTGCCGGCCGCGCGGCCGGAGTATTCGGTCCGGGCAACCATGGCACGACGTTCGGTGGCGGGCCGCTTGCGATGCGAGCCGGCCTCGAAACGCTCGCGATCATCGAGGACGAAGGCCTGATGGCGAATGCGTCCGCGCAGGGCGAGCGCATCAGGGCCGGCCTGCGGCGCGCACTCGCCGGCCTGTCGGGTGTCGTCGAGATCCGCGGCATGGGTCTGATGATCGGCGTCGAGCTCGACCGTCCTTGCGGCGAACTGGTGCGCCAGGCGCTCGATGCCGGCCTGCTGATCAACGTGACGCAGGACCGCGTCGTGCGCCTGCTGCCGCCGCTCGTGCTGAACGCGGCCGAGGCCGACGATATCGTCGAGCGCCTGGCGCCGCTGATCCGCACGTTCGCCGCCACCCCGGCCAAGGCGGCCTGAGCGCGCCGGCAATGCCGCTCCGCCACTTCCTGCAGTTCGCCGACTTCGCGCGCGACGAACTCGAATGGGTGTTCGAGCGCTCGCGCGTGATCAAGGACCGGTTCAAGCGCTACGAGTTCTACCAGCCGCTCGCAGACCGCACGCTGGCGATGGTGTTCGAGAAGGCGTCGACCCGCACCCGGGTGTCGTTCGAGGCCGGCATGTACCAGCTGGGCGGCTCGGTGATCCACATCACGACCGGAGATTCGCAGCTGGGGCGCGCCGAGCCGATCGAGGACACGGCCCGCGTGATCTCGCGCATGGTCGACATCGTGATGATCCGCACCTACGAACAATCCAAGATCGAACGTTTCGCCGAGTACTCGCGAGTGCCGGTCATCAACGGCCTCACCAACGAATATCACCCGTGCCAGATCCTGGCCGACATCTTCACCTACATCGAGCACCGGGGACCGATCGCAGGGCGCACGGTCGCGTGGATCGGCGACGCCAACAACATGGCCTACACCTGGCTGCAGGCGGCGCGCCTGCTCGATTTCCGCGTGAACGTCTCGACGCCGTGCGAGTATCCACTCGATCCGACGCTGGCACCGGCGGGTGACCATCTTGCGGTCTTCGCAAATCCGGTCGATGCCGCGGACGCAGCCGACCTCGTCACGACCGACGTCTGGACCAGCATGGGTTACGAGGACGAGAACGAGACGCGCCGCGCCGCGTTCGCGCGCTGGCGGGTCGACGCACCGATGATGAAGGCAGCGCGCCCCGACGCGCTGTTCATGCACTGCCTGCCCGCGCATCGCGGCGAGGAAGTGACCGAGGATGTGCTCGAAGGTCCGCAGTCGGTCGTCTGGGACGAAGCGGAGAACCGGCTGCACGTGCAGAAAGCGCTGATGGAATACCTGCTGCTCGGCCGCGGCGTGCACTGAGGCAGGACATGTCCGGCCCGCAGCGCGTTCGACTCGAAGGGCGGCGGCGGGCTGCGGCTCTGGCCGCAATGCTTGCGATCGGAACGACCGGGGCGCACTCGCAAGGCGGCCTCTGGGTCCACCCGGGCCAGTTCAAGCCGGAGCCGGCGGCGTCCGAAGCGCCGGCGACGGAACCGGTTGCGCCCAAGGCGATCTACGCGCTGGCTTCTGCGATCGGCGGCGAACTCGGCTATGTGATCGCGAAGGAAGAGGTCGGCTCGCGGATGGACCCGTACGAGCGCCACGCGCTGCCCTTCCCCGACTACACGCTCGACGCGATCGTGCTGCGCGGGCTGGACCGCGTAATCGCGCGCCGCTTTCCGGACACCG
>Ga0209706_10000917_pt1 | contig 16814 bp, 13 predicted proteins | sample PPLLaktember2015_6_FD_187263 | JGI IMG/M metagenome (GOLD analysis project Ga0209706, IMG submission 187263) | Freshwater sediment microbial communities from Prairie Pothole Lake near Jamestown, North Dakota, USA - PPLs Lake P8 Core (1) Depth... | ecosystem: Environmental > Aquatic > Freshwater...
ATTCGGGCAGGATGATCGGCATTAAAGCTCCTCGACGGTAATCTCGGTATTGGTGTAAACGCAGATGTCAGCGCTGATCCTCAAGGCTTCCTCGGCGATGGCCCGCGCGGAGAGTTCGGTGTGCTTGATGAGGGCCCGGGCCGCGGCCAGGGCGTAAGACCCTCCGGAGCCGATGGCCAGGATGCCGTCGTCGGGCTCGACGACGTCGCCGGTGCCGGAGATGAGCAGCGACGCCTCCGTGTTGGCCACGATGAGCAGGGCGTCGAGCTGACGGAGGGCTTTCTCCATGCGCCAATCCTTGGCTAGCTCGATCGCGGCGCGGGAGAGGTTGCCGCGGTACTCATCGAGCTTGGATTCAAAGCGGGTGAACAGGGCGAAGGCGTCCGAGGTGGAGCCGGCGAAGCCGGCCAGGACATCCCCCTTGCCAAGGCGGCGGATCTTCACGGCGGTCTTCTTGAGGACGGTCTGACCCATGGTCACCTGGCCGTCGGCGGCCATGGCCGTTTTTCCCTTGTGGCGGACGCAGATGACGGTCGTCGAACGGATCATGGACGCACCTTCTCTCTGATAATCAATATTATAAGATAGGCTACGCGAAGTAAAGGAACCCACAAGGCAGATCCGGAAGGGAATCCCTCTCCTCGGTATCACGGGGTTTGACCTTCCAGGAAGTAATCCAATATGATACCAAGGAACATCGCCTATCAAAGAGGAGGCGCGATGACGTCCCTGACCCTTGTTGTCATGGCGGCCGGCATCGGCAGCCGCTACGGCGGGCTGAAGCAGATCGACCCCGTCGGGCCGAGCGGCGAAGTCGTCCTGGATTACTCCGTGTTCGACGCCGCGCGGTCCGGCTTCGACCGGATCGTCTTCATCATCCGGAAGGACATCGAGACGGCCTTCCGGGACAGGATCGGCCGCCGCATCGAGCGCGCTGCGGACACGGCCTACGTTTTCCAATCGCTCGACCAGCTGCCGCCCGGCTTCGGCCTTCCCGAAGGGCGGACGAAGCCCTGGGGCACGGCCCAGGCCATCCTGGCCTGCAGGGAAGCCGTCAGGACGCCGTTCCTGGCCATCAACGCGGACGATTATTACGGCCGGGCGGCGTTCGAGGCCATGGCCGGCCATCTCGGGCGCGGGGCCGCCGGCGGGGCGGTCGCGGAATTCTCTATGGTCGGCTACCGGCTCGAGAATACGCTGTCCGAGCACGGCACGGTGGCCCGGGGCGTCTGCGAGGCCACGGCGGACGGGTATCTCGTCGGCATCCGCGAGCTACTGAAGATCAAGCGTTTCCCGGATGGCATCAAGCACACCGAAAACGACGTCGACTGGACCTCCCTCGACCCGGCCAGCTGGACATCGATGAACTTCTGGGGCTTCACGCCCGCCCTCTTCGGCGAGCTCGAGAGCCGCTTCCCCGGATTCCTTCGGAAGAACGCGGCCCGGATCCTCAAGGCGGAGTTCCTCATCCCCGAAGTGGTCGGCGAGCTTCTCCGCGAGGGCCGGGCCCGGGTCAAGGTCCTGCCGACGCGGGAGCGCTGGTTCGGCGTGACCTATCCCGAGGACCGGCCCCTTTTCCGGTCGGCCATCCTCAAGCTCGTCGAGGCTGGCGTCTACCCGCGGGACCTCTGGGGGGCGGCCTCCGGGGAATGAGATCAATCCATAAGGAATCGCGATGAAAAAGACCGCTGTCGTGATCGCAGGTTTCTGCCTCCTGGCCGTCTCCACGGCCCCGTCCCAGGCCGGGCCCGAGGATTGGGAGAACCCCGCCGCCCTCCACGCCGGCACGGCGGCGCCGCGGGCGACCTTCGTCCCCTTTCCGGACGCGGCCTCGGCGCTGCGGCTCGGCCCCAAAGAATCGCCCCGTTATCTTTCGCTCAACGGCCCGTGGAAATTCCACTGGTCGCCGCGGCCGGCCGACAGGCCCCTCGACTTCTGGAAGCCCAAGGTCGACGTCAGCGGCTGGGCGGAGACGCCGGTCCCTTCCAATTGGATGTTCCAGGGCTATGACTATCCGATCTATGTCAACATCCCTTATGAATTCGCCCGGAACCCCAAGCCGCCTTTCGTCCCCCACGACCGCAACCCGGTCGGCTCCTACCGCCGGACGTTCACGGTCCCCGCGGAGTGGGCCGGGATGGACGTCGTTCTTCATTTCGGCGCCGTCAAATCGTTCTTCTACGTCTGGGTCAACGGCGAAAAGCTCGGCTTCAGCAAGGATTCCAAAACGCCCGCCGAGTGGAACGTCACCAAGCTCCTCAAGCCCGGCGAGAACGTGCTGGCGGCCGAGGTCTATCGCTGGTCGGACGGCTCCTATCTCGAGTGCCAGGACTTCTGGCGGCTGGCCGGCATCGAGCGCGACGTCTATCTCTATGCCGCCCCGAAGGTTCGCATCCGCGATTATGAGGTCAAGGCCGGACTCGACGCGGGCTACCGGAATGGGCGCCTTGATATAACGGTCGAGCTCGGCGGGGACGCCCTGGCTGGGTCGCGTCCCGCGTCGGTGTCGATGGCGCTCCTCGACGCCGCCGGGAAGAAGGTCTTGGGCGCTAAGCGGCCCGCCGCCGCGTCCGGCAACGGTCCGGCCGTCGTCCGCTTCGAGGCCAACCTCGCGAACGTCGCGAGGTGGAGCGCCGAAACGCCCCATCTCTACCGGCTCGTGCTCGAGCTCGCGGACGGCAAGGGCAAGGTCGTCGAGGCGGTCACGTCGAAGATCGGCTTCAGGACCTCCGAGATCAAGGACGGGCAGCTCCGCGTCAACGGCGCGGCGGTCCTTCTCAAAGGGGTCAACCGGCACGAGCACGATCCGCTAGCCGGCCACGTCATCTCGGAAGAGTCGATGCGCCGCGACATCGAGCTCATGAAGCAGTCGAACATCAACGCCGTCCGGACCTGCCATTATCCTGACGACCCGCGCTGGTACGAGCTCTGCGACGAATACGGGCTCTATGTCGTCGACGAGGCCAATATCGAGTCGCACGGCATGGGGTATGGCCCTAAGAGCCTGGCTAAGGACCCGGCTTGGGGCCCGGCCCATCTCGACCGCGTCGAACGAATGGTCGAGCGCGACAAGAACCATCCCTCGGTCATCATCTGGTCGCTCGGGAACGAGGCCGGTGACGGCATCAACTTCGAGGAGGCCTATGCCTGGCTCAAAAAGCGCGACCCATCGCGGCCGGTCCAGTACGAGCGGGCCGAGCTCAGGGCCCATACCGACATCTTCTGCCCCATGTACGATTCGATCGAGAGCATGGTCAAATACGCCTCGGTGAAGCAGACGCGCCCCCTCATCCAATGCGAATATGCCCACTCCATGGGCAACTCGACGGGCAACCTCCAGGACTATTGGGACGCCATCGAATCCCACGACCAGCTCCAGGGCGCCTTCATCTGGGACTGGGTCGACCAGGGCATCGCGGCGAAGAACGGGAAGGGTGAGTTCTATTGGGCCTTCGGCGGCGACTACGGCCCGGCCGACGTGCCGTCCGACGGGAATTTCTGCTGTAACGGCCTGGTCGGCCCCGACCGCACTCCCCACCCCGCTCTCTTCGAGGTCAAGAAGGTCTACCAGTTCGTCAAGTTCGCGGCGGCCGACCTCGCCGCGGGCAAGATCGGGCTCCGGAACCGCTACGACTTCATCGGCCTCGACCGTTTCGATCTCGTCTGGGAGCTCACGGCGAACGGCAAGTCCGTCGCTTCGGGGACGGTCCCCAAGCCCGCCGTCGCGCCTCACGGCAGCAAGACCATCGGGCTCCCCCTCCCCCGCTTCCAGGCCCAGCCCGGCCTCGAGTATTTCCTCAACCTCTCGCTCAGGGCCCGGGAGGCCCTGCCGGGCGTTCCCAAAGGCCACGTCGTTGCCGCGGAGCAGCTGCCGTTCCCGGCCGGCGGCGCCGCTCCCGAGGCCGCGGAGGAGGGCTTCATAGGGGTCCGGATGACGGTCCTCCAACCGACCCTCGACCGGCCACTGACCTTCGAGAACGGGTCCCGGTTCGTGCGTGTTGTCGGCTTGGGATTCACGGTCCGGTTCGACCGACTGACGGGAGAGATGGATTCGTACGTCGTCGACGGTCACGAGCTCATCGCCTCGGGAGTCGAGCCCAATTACTGGCGCGCCCCGACGGACAACGATTTCGGGAACCAGATGCCGCGGCGCCTGGCGGTCTGGCGCCAGGCCAGCCGCTATCGGGATCTGCTGACGATCGAGGGCCGGGGGAACGGCCACGACCAGGTGACCGTTACCGTCGTCTACGAACTCGCCGGCGGCCAAGCGACGCAGACCCTCAAATACACGGTCGAGGGCGACGGCGAGATCGCCATTCGCTCGACGCTCGATATCAAGGACGGGGCCAAGCTGCCCGAGCTCCCCCGGATCGGTCTGAAGATGGCTCTTCCCCCGGCCTTCGACCGGGTCCTCTGGTACGGCCGCGGACCGTTCGAGAATTACCGGGACCGCAAGACCGCGGCCTTCGTCGGCGTCTACGAGATGACGGCGGCCGAGCCCGTTCCCTACGTCAGCCCGCAGGAATACGGCAACCGTACCGACACGCGCTGGGTGGCCATCCGCGACGCCGAGGGGCGAGGCCTTCTCGTTTCCGGAGATCCCGTCCTCGAATTTTCAGCCCGTCCCTTCTGGCCCGAGGACCTGACCCAGGAAAGCCGCGGCTCGAAGCATCCTCCGGACATCCAGCGCAGGGACCTCGTCTGCCTGACGCTCGATCATGGCCAGATGGGCGTCGGCGGCGACGATTCCTGGGGGGCCAGGGTCCATCCGCAATACACCCTGCCGGCCAAGGGATATAGCTTCCGGCTGACGTTCCGGCCGCTCGAGCCGGGCGACGACCCGGGATCCCTGGCGGCGCGTTGAGCGGCGGGCCGGGCGAGGAAACCAAATCCGGCCGCCGGGCGTATCTTCCTATGGGTTTGATATAATAGACCCGAATTGATATCCTTATTTTCGAAAGGCCTACGGCCCGTCCCATGAAATGCCCGCGCTGCCTGAACGACAATCCCGAGGGGACGCGCTTCTGCGGCCGCTGCGGCCGGGAGCTCCCGGGGTCGGGCGAGACCGTCGCCTCGGGGACGGCGACATTCCAGACCCCCACGAAGGGGCTCGAGCGCGGCACGATGTTCGCCCGCCGCTTCGAGATCATCGAGGAGATCGGCCGGGGCGGCATGGGCACCGTTTATAAGGCCTACGACAACAAGATCCGGGAGGTCGTGGCCCTCAAGCTCCTCAAGCCCGAGATCGCCTCGGACCTCGAGGTCATCGAGCGCTTCCGCAACGAGATCAAGCTGGCCCGTCAGGTCTCCCACCGCCACGTCTGCCGGATGTACGACCTCGGCGAGGAATGGCTCTCGATCTACATATCCATGGAATACGTCGCCGGCGAGGACCTCAAGAGCTTCATCCGCCGGTCGGGCCACCTCAACGAAGCCAAGGCCGTCGGGCTGGCCAGGCAGATCGCCGAGGGCCTGGCCGAGGCCCATCGCATCGGCGTCGTCCACCGCGACCTCAAGCCGCAGAACGTCATGATCGACAGGGACGGCAACGCCAAGATCATGGACTTCGGCATCGCCCGCTCCCTCCACACGAAGGGCGTCACGGGCACCGGGGTCATCATCGGCACGCCCGAGTACATGGCGCCCGAGCAGGCCGAAGGCCGCGACATCGACCATCGCGTGGACATCTACGCCCTGGGGGCCATCCTCTTCGAGATGGTCACGGGGCGGGTCCCCTTCGAGGGCGCGACGCCCCTCAGCATCGTCCTCAAGCACCGCAGCGAGCCGCCGGCCGATCCGCAGACGATCAACATCCAGCTCTCGCCCGCCCTGAGCCGGATCATCCTGAAGTGTCTCGAAAAGTCGAGGGACAACCGCTTCCGCTCCGCGGCCGAGGTCCTCGAGGCCCTGACGGCCGTGGAACAGGGCCTGCCCGTGACCGGCCAGGTCACGACGCGGGCCAAGCCCATCACGGCCCGCGAGATCACGGTCAAGTTCAGCCTCAAGAGGATCCTGGTCCCGGCGCTCATCGTGGCCGCCCTGGTCATCGTCGGGGTCGTTTCGCTCGTCAACCGCGGCGGAAAGGGCCAGCCGGAAGGAGGTCGCGTCCGCACCGAATTCTCCAGGACAGGCGCCGGGGTCGAGAGGGATCTCCGCGTCACGGCGACGGTCCCGCCCGCGCCGGAGCGTGCGGGCGAGGGGGGAACGGCGACGCCGCCGGGCCTTGATAGCGGCGTAGGCTCGGCCATCATGGGCTATCTCGCGCCCTTCGTGAAGGACCCGGCGAAGTTCATGAAGGAAGAGGATGCCCTCGAGTTCAACAAGGCCATGGCCGTGATCAAGGAGAAGTACCCGGCCGAGGCGTCGAAACTGAACCAATGGATCGACAGCATCCAGACCCGGATCGCCGAAGGGAAGAAGCAGAAGGACGCGGGGAACCTCGAGGCCTCGAGAAGGAGCTTCGACCGGGGCGAATCCGAGATGCGCAAGCTCCTGTCCCAGGTCAGCGAACGGGAGAAGGCGGAGGCGGCGTTCAAGGAGCTCCGGGAAACGAAGCAGAAGATGTCTCGAGGGGTCCAGGCGCGGCCGAATCTCCTGGCCTGGATCGCGCTCGAAAAAGAGAAGGACGCGTCGGACGCCTTCGCCAAGAACGACTTTTCCGGGGCCCGGATCTTGTGCGGCATCCTGACCCGGGTCCATCTTTTAAGCCCCCGGGCGACCGACGAGGACCAGGGACTGGCCCTGTTGCGGGAGCTCGCGGGCACGGGCCGCAAGGACGCGGAGGGCGCGCTCGCGCCATCCAAGCAGGCCTGGCTCTTCGAGCGGGCCGTGACCGAGGAGGAAGGGGCCCGCCAAATGGCCAAGGACGGCCTCGTTCCCCAGGCCGCCGAGCAGTACATCCTGGCCGCCTTCCTCTACGAGAAGGCTAAGGAAGTCTCGCTCGAAAGCGCCCAGGCCGGGCGGAATTGACGGCCGGACCGATGGCCAAGAAGAAAAAGCGCCTTCTCTTCGTTTGTTACGGGAACATCTGCCGCAGCCCTATGGCCGAGGCCATCGCCCGAAAGCGGCTCGGCCCGGGCATGGAGGTCGCCAGCGCGGGCATCGCCGCGACCGGAGGCCCGGCCACCGAGGAAGCTGCGCTGGTCATGAAGCTCGTCTATAAGACCGATATCTCGTCCCATGTCGCACGGCCCGTCGGGATATTCGACTTGGGGAGCTTCGATTACGTCCTGGCCATGGATGTATCCATCTACAGCCAGCTGCGGGACATCTGGGGGGTCCCGGAAGCAATCCTCTACGGCTGGGACATCGAGGACCCCATCGGCTCGGATTACGACACCTACAAGGAAACGGCGCTCAAGATCGAACGGCGGCTCGAGCAATTCCTCTCGGCCGTCGGCCTCGAGGCCTGAGGCCCCTTCCTCCCCTCCCCTTACCGGTCCATCATCGTCCCTAGGAAGCGCAGGGACGGGACATTCTCGAAGAGGATCCGGGCCGCCGTCAGGATCGGGACCGCCAGGATCATGCCCGCGATGCCCCACAGCCAGGCCCAGAAAAACAGGGAAAAGAGGACGAGGAGCGGCGACAGGGTGAGCTCCTTGGCCAGGAGCCGGCGCTCGAGGACCCGGTGCAGCACAGCGTGGATCGCGACAAGGAGGATGAGGACGAACAGGACCTTGAGGGTCAGGCCGCCTTCGAGGAACAGGGCCAGGAGCACGGGCAGGGCGACGGAGACGACGGCGCCCAAGGTCGGAACGTAGTTGAAGAGCACCGCCAGGACGCCGAAGACGAGGGCGAACCGGACGCCGAAGAGAGCGAGAACGGACGCTACAAGGATGCCGATGAGGAGGTTGGCCAGCGTCCTGGCGGCCAGGTACTTCTGGATCTCCCAATCGATCCGCACCACCGTTCGGCTCACGGCCGAGGCCTGGCCCGGCTGGAAGGCCTCGTCGACTTTCCTGGCCATCCGGCCGCGGCGGGCCAGGATGAAGGTCATGAAGACGAAGATCAGCAGGAGTTCGGACATGAAGGAAAAGAACGGTCCGAGCGTGGAGAGGAGGAAGGTCCCGGCGCGGCCGATGTCGAAGCCCTGGATCCACTCTGTCAGTCCGACCTTGAGGCGCGGGTCCGGCACGAGAGTGTCGATCTGGCCGAGGAAACCCCGGACCATCTCGGTATAGGACGGGAGCTCGGCGGCCAGGGATTTGCCGCCGGAGTAGAAGACGGTGCCCACGAGATAAAGGACGGTGAAGGACAGCATGAGGATGATGACCAGCGCGACGGCCTTCGGCACCTTCCGGCGGACCAGGAAATCGAGCGCGGGCGAGACGGCGAAGGCGAAGAGGAGCGCCAAGGCGAAGGGGACGAGGATCGGCCGGGCCAGCTTCAGGAAGACGCCGACGAGGAAGAGGACCAGGATGCCGACGCCGACCCGGAGCCACTTGTTCTTGTCCACGCGAACTCCCTTTCACTCATCATAACGAAAATCCCATATAAAAGGAATGGGCTCGGGGCGGGAAAATGGGGACGCTTCTGTTTTTCGAATGGCCAATCGTCGGGAAAAATAGAAGCGTCCCCATTTTCCCCACCTCGCGTGTTTGACGACGGCTCGAAGCCTGTGTTATTAAGTCCTGCGCGGGGATAAGGGGACGGAAGGAGGACAGGATGGCGCATCGAATCACGAGGATCCTGGCCATGGCTGCGGCGCTGGTCTGCGTCGCCGGCGCGGCCGGGGGAGCGGACCTCAAGACCTTGACCAAAGACCTCTTCGCGGTCCCGTCGACGACGGGCAACGAGGACATGCTGGCGGCGAAGATCCGCGGGCTCCTGCCCAAGGGTCTGACGGTCGAAGACGCCGGGCTGGGCACGATCGCCGTCAAGCTCGGCGGCACGCCCGGGCCCACGCTCGTCCTGGCGGCCCTCGACGGCTACGGACATATGGTCAGCGGCATCACGCCCGAGGGCTTTCTGACGCTCGACCGGCCGGTCGCGCCGCCGCACGCTCGTTTCGACGCTTTCCTCCTCGGCCAGCCGGTCATCATCTCGACCGCCAAGGGGCCCATCCAGGGCGTTGTCTCCCAGCCCGCGATCCATATTCTCACGCAGGAGCGGCGGCGGACCCAGGTCGAAGGGTTCTCCCTGGAGATCGCATACGTCGATATCGGCGTCCGGTCCGAAAAGGACGCCCGGGCCAAGGGGGTCGAGCTTCTCGACGCGGTCACCTACCCGGCCATACTGACGGAGCTCGCCGGGGACCACTGGGCCGGGCCGGGGCTCGGGACGAAGGCCGTGGCCGCCGTCCTCGTGTCGGTGGCCGAGGCCCTCGCCGGCCGGACGGCCGGAGAGGAAACCGTCTTTGCCTGGGCCGCCCAGACAAAGTCCGCGGCCCGCGGCCGGGGCGCCCGTCCAGCCATCGGAGCCGCGCGGGCCAAGGTCCGATGGCAGCCGAAGCGGACGATCGTCGTGGACGTGATCGCCGCCGGCAAAGGCGACGGCTTTCCCTTCCCGGACGGAGGGCCGGTCCTCGTCCAATTCAAGGCCGGGACTTCCGACCTTCGAAAGGCCGTCGAGGCGGCCGCCGCCGAAGCGGGCGCATCGCTGCAGTTCGTGACCGCGCCCGATACGCCTCTGTCCCTGCCGTTCGAGGTCCCGCCCGCGGAGGTCGTGACCTTGGCCCTGCCCGTCCGGTTCCTCAACACCCCTTCCGAAGTCGTTGGCCTCAAGGACCTCCAGGCCTTGCGCGATATCCTCGAGCATTATCTCCGGCCGGGAGGTGCGAAATGACCAAGCGGGCCGCCATAGGCATCCTGGCGCTCTTCGCGTCCGTTTCTTCGATGAACGCACAATCCAAGGCCTGGGACATCCTCCGCGAGATCGTCCTCGTCCCGGGCGTCTCGGGCCACGAGGGGCCCGTGTCCTACTTCATCCAGGGCCGGCTGCCGGCAACGCTCAAGCCGGAGCGCGACGCGATGAACAACGTCTGGTTCACCGTCGGGTCGGGGCGCCCCCATATCCTGTTCGTCGCCCACTCGGACGAGCTCGGCTGGATCGTCGACAAGATCACGCCCGAGGGGCACGTCAAGGTCAAGCCTGGCGGCGGCATCCTGCCCCAGACGATCGAAGCCCGGCCCGTGCTCATCCACACCGGCAAGGGCATCGTCGCCGGGGTGGTCTCGCCGCGGCCGGGCTACGACGAGCGCCCCTCCCAGGAGGAGACGCAGGAAGCGCCGTTCACCACCGAGCGCTTTGACATCTATCTCGGCGTCGACACCGAAGCCGAAGCCCGCGCGCTTGGGGTGGCCGAGGGCGACAGCATCACGGCCAAGAAGACGATCACCGATTTCGCGCCCGGGTTGATGGCGACCAGGGCCGTCGACGACCGGGCCGGCTGCGCCGCGCTGCTGGATGCGGCCCTGCGTCTCAGGCCGGAAACGGTCAAAGGCCGGACGATCACCTTCGCGTGGGACGTCCAGGAGGAAACGGGGCTATTCGGCGCGACCGAGCTGGCCAAGACCCTGAAGCCGGACTACGTCTTCGCCATCGATACCTTCGTCTCGACCGACTCGCCGCTCGAATCGAAGCGCTTCGGCTATCTCCCCGTCGGCAAGGGAGCGGTCATCCGGGCCATCGACTCGAGCAACGTCACGCCCAGGACGGAGATCCTCAAGGTCCTGGCCATTGCCAGGAAACGGATGATCCCGATCCAGGTCGGCAACTCCCGCGGCGGCAACGACGGCTCGGTCTTCCTCCCTGGCGGCGCCATCGACATCCCCCTCTCCTGGCCCGGCTCCTACGCCCACTCGCTCATCGAGAAGATCGACCGCCGCGACCTCGAGGCCCTCACGAACCTCATCCTGGCGATCATCTCGGACTGGAAGTAGCGAAGATCGAAGACCCGCCGGGCGGCGGCAGACAGGCGGGACGGGCGTGCCGGGGCGCGGGGCCAAGGGATGTCCCCTTCCCCGGCCGGAACGGGCCACGGTCCGGGATCAGGTCAGGATCTTTTCGTAGAAATCGTTGCCTTTGTCGTCGACGATGATGAAGGCGGGGAAATCCTTGACGGTGATCCTGTAGATGGCCTCCATGCCCAGCTCGGGGTAGGCCACGACCTCCTGGCTGGTGATGCAGTCCTTGGCCAGCCGGGCGGCGGCCCCGCCGATCGAACCGAGGTAGAAACCGCCGTTGGCCTTGCAGGACTCGGTCACCCCCCTGGAGCGATTGCCTTTGGCGAGCATGACCAGGGACCCGCCCATCTTCTGAAAGAGGGGAACATAGTCGTCCATGCGGCCGGCCGTGGTCGGCCCGAACGATCCCGAGGCGAATCCAGGCGGGGTCTTGGCCGGCCCGGCATAATAGATGATGTGGTCCTTGAAATAGGCCGGCAGGCCCTCGCCCCTGTCGACCTTCTCTTTGAGCTTGGCGTGGGCGATGTCACGGGCGACGATGATCGGCCCGTCGAGCGCGAGGCGTGTCGCCACGGGGTATTGGCTAAGGGTCGCCCTGATCTCGCTCATCGGGCGGTTGAGGTCGACCCGGACGGCGGCCTCTCCCGTGGCGGCCGGGCCGGGGAGGTACTTGGCCGGGTCCCTTTCCATTCGTTCGAGGAAGATGCCGTCGCGCGTGATCTTCGCCTGGATGTTCCGGTCGGCGTTGCAGCTGAGACCCATGCCGATCGGGCAGGACGCGCCGTGGCGGGGCAAGCGGACGACCCGGACGTCGAGACAGAAGTACTTGCCCCCGAACTGGGCCCCCAGGCCGAGCTTGCGGGAGGCCTCGAGCAGCCGGGCTTCGAGCTCGAGGTCGCGGAAGGCGTGCCCATCCGGCCCCCCCGCGGTCGGCAGGCGGTCTAGAAATCGGGCCGAGGCGAGCTTCACGGTCTTGAGGACGAGCTCAGCCGATGTCCCGCCGACCACGGCCGCAAGGTGATAGGGCGGGCAGGCCGCCGTGCCGATGGCTTTCATCTTGCCGATCAGGAACTTCTCCAGGGCGGCCGGATTGAGGACGGCTTTGGTCTCCTGGAAGAGATAGGTCTTGTTGGCCGACCCGCCGCCCTTGGCGACGAACAGGAAGCTGTACGTATCACCGTCGACGGCGGTGATGTCGATCTGGGCGGGCAGGTTCGTGCCGGTGTTCTTCTCTTCGTACATCGTCAAGGCGGCGTTTTGGGAATAGCGGAAGGCGTTCTTGGCATAGGCGTTGAAGACGCCCCGGGAGAGGGCCTCTTCATCGCCGCCGCCCGTAAACACCCGTTGCCCTTTCTTGGCGTTGATGATGGCCGTGCCCGTATCCTGGCACATCGGCAGGATGCCATCGGCCGAGATCACGGCGTTCTTCAGGAGCTCCAGGGCGACGGTCCGGTCGTTCGCGGAGCTCTCGGGGTCCTCGAGGATGGCCGCGAGCTGTTCGAGGTGCGACGGCCTCAGAAAGAAGGCCGCGTCATGAAAGGCCTTCTCAGACAGCAGCGTCAGGCCTTCGGGAGCTACTTTGAGGACCGTGCGGCCCTCGCACTCGCCGGAGCTGACATGGTCCCGGCTGATCTCGTCGTAGGAGGTCGCGTCAGGCCCCAGAGGGAACATGGGGGAATAGACGAAATCTGTCATGGTCCGTCCTCCGCAGATCCGGCGGCCGGCCGCCGGCTTATTGGGCCTGGGCCTTGCCCAGGCCGTATTCGTAGCCCTTCTCGAAGGCCATCAGGTTGAGTCCCTCCGTCCCCTTGGGCACGGAGGTCTCGACCGCCTGGCGCATGGCGTCCTTGGACACGAGCCCGGTCACGGCCGCGAAGAACCCGGCCATGACCATGTTGAGGACGACCTTCCGGCCGAGCTCTTCGGCGATCCGCGTCGCCGGGATGCCAAAGATCTTGACGGTCGGGGGCAGCCCCTTGGGGTCGACGAGCTCCTCTTCGATGAGGATCATCCCGTTCGGGTCGAGCTCGGGGGAGAACTTGGCGAACGCCTCCTGGCTCATGATGACCATGACCTGCGGCTGTTTGACATAGGGATAGCGGATGGACCCGTCGGAGACGATGACCTGGGCGCTGCAGGCGCTGCCCCGGGCCTCGGGCCCGAAGGCCTGGGTCATGGTGGCGTCCTTGCCGTCGAAGATGGAAGCCGCCTTGCCGATGATGTAACCGGTCAGGATGACGCCCTGGCCGCCGAAACCGCCGATCTTGATCTCCGTCTTGACCATGTTATCCCTCGTAAACCTTGTACTTCGAACCGAGGTGTTCCTGGTAATGGGCGTTCATCGCATCGAGGTAGGTCGGCCGCTCGACGTCGACAAACTTGCCGACGATCATCTTGTCGCGGAGGCGGATGTCGGCCTCCTTCGTCCCGGCGTCGGTGCGGATCTCGCTGTTCTCGCAGTACCAGCGCAGGCGATCAAGGCCGTCGCCCATTTTCTGCTGGCGTTCGAAGATCGTCGGGCAGGGCGCCACGATCTCGATGAACGAAAATCCGGGCTTCTGCATGGCCTCGACCATGGCGTTCGTCTGGTTGTAGACATGAAGGGAGGTCCAGCGGGCGACGTAGACCGCGCCGACGGACTCGGCCAGGAAGGGCAGGTTAAAGGGAGTTTCGAAGTTGCCATAGGGCGAGGTGGACAGGATGGAGTCCGCGGGGGTCGTCGCGGCCACCTGCCCTCCGGTCATGGCGTAGTTGAAGTTGTTGAGGCAGATGACGGTGATATCGATGTTCCGCCTCGCGGCGTTGATGAAGTGGTTGCCGCCGATGGCGATGATGTCGCCGTCGCCGCTGAAAACGATGACCTTGAGTTTGGGGTTGGCCAGCTTCAGCCCGGTGGCGAAGGGGATGGCCCGGCCGTGGGTCGTATGGAAGGAGTCGACCTTGACATAGCCGGCGACGCGGCCCGTGCAACCGATGCCCGAAACGACCACAACGTCGTCAAGGGGGTAGGCGCATTTTTCCAGGGCCTTGGCGAAACAGTTGACGCTTACGCCGATGCCGCAGGTCGAGCACCAGATGTGGGGCATCCGGTCCATGCGCAGGAAATCGTCCATGGGATGCTTTTCCGGGCTGGTCAATCCCGCGGCCGGGCTCAGGGACGCCTTCTGGAGTTCTTTTATGACCGACATCTATGGGCCTCCTCGATCTTTTTGACGATGTCCTCGATGTTGTGGACCGTTCCTCCGCCGTGCCCGGCCAGGATGACGGGGGCTTTGCCCCGGGCCGCGCGGTCGGCTTCAAAGAAGACCTGGCCATAGTTCATCTCGGCTACGACGACGGCTTTGCCCCGGCTGGCCAGCTCGAAGATCCGCTCCTCCGGGAAGGGCCAGACGACGATGAGCCTCAACATGCCGACCTTGATCCCCTTTTTCCGGGCCAGGTCGATGGCCTCGACGGCGACGCGGGAGGTGATGCCGTAGGTGACGATGACGACGTCGGCATCCTCGACGCCGGTCTCTTCGTAGCGCCAGATCTTCGGGGCGTTGAGGCGGATCTTGTTGACGAGCCGGTGGACGAGCTGCTCCTGGACCTCGGGGGACATCGCCGGATACCCTCGGAAATCGTGGGTCAACCCGGTGACGTGGAGCCGGTAGCCATCCCCGGCCTTGAACATCTCCGGAACCAGGTCCTCGGCCGGTTTGAAGGGAAGGTACTCGCCGGGAGGCAGCTTGGTGAAACGCCGGGGCGTGATCTCGATCTGCTCGGCCGGGGGAATGACGACCCGCTCCATCATATGGCCGACGCATTCGTCCATCATCAACATGACCGGCACCCGGTACTGCTCCGCGAGGTTGAACGCGTCGATGGTCAGGTTGAAGGTCTCCTGAGGGGAGTTGGGCGAGAGGGCGATGATCTCGTAGTCGCCGTGCGATCCCCAGCGCGCCTGCATCATGTCGGCCTGGCCCGGCAGGGTCGGCAGGCCCGTCGACGGCCCGCCGCGCTGGACGTCGACGAAGACGCAGGGCGTTTCGGTCATGGCCGCCAAGCCGATATGCTCCATCATCAGGGAAAAGCCGGGCCCGCTGGTTACGGTCATGGCCTTCTTGCCGGCCCAGACGGCGCCCTGGATGGCGATCGAAGCGGCCAGTTCGTCCTCCATCTGGATGAAAAGCGCCCTGTCCACAAGCGGCGCTCGCCGGGCGAACCTCTCCACGACCTCTGTCGACGGCGTGATCGGATAGCCGGCGATGAACCGGCACCCGGCCGCCAGGGCGCCCTCGCAGCAGGCGAAGTCGCCGTCGATGTAATGGGATCCGGTGAGGACTCCTTTGGGATCGGCTTTCATGGTTTTTCCCCAGCCTTAGGCCGCTCATAGGTGTAGATGGCGAACTCGGGGCAGATCATGCGGCAGAAGCCGCAGTTGACGCAGAGTTCGAGCTTGATGATCTCCGGCGGGTGGTACCCCTTGGCGTTGTACTTCTTGGCGGTGTCAAGGACGCCGTGGGGGCAGTACTCGATGCAGAAGCCGCAGCCCTTGCAGCGTTCCTCGAGGATGACGATCTCGCCGTGGGGCGTCTCCGGCCGGGGGAGCCCGAACGGTGTTTCTCTTTGCCTTACGGGCATGGCTGAACCTCGCTCATGGATTACCGCAGCGTTCCCTGGTATTTCGTCGTCAACTGCTTTTTCCGGACCTCGGGATTGGAGTAGTCCGGCAGGAGCATCGGCGCGACCTGCTTATCGACGGGGACATGGCCCTGTTCGAGGGCTTTGTGATAGGCCCGGACGTGGTCGAGGGTCAGGGCGCCGTCCTGATGAGCCTTCTTGGCGTACTCGGCCGCGCTGCAGCCGGCGATCCGGCCGAAGACCACGACATCGAGAAGGGAGTTGCCCATCAAGCGGTTCTCGCCGTGAACGCCGCCGCTGACTTCCCCGGCGGCGTAGAGCCCGGGGACGACGGTCTCCGTCCGGCTGTTGATCTCGAGCCCGCCGTTCTGGTAGTGGAGCGTCGGATAGACCAGCATCGGCTCCTTGGTGATGTCGATCCCGTAACGATGGAAGAGGATCCACTTGCCCGGGAACTCCTTGCGGACCGTGCCCTCGCCCTTGAGGGCGTCGATCATCGGCGAGTCGAGCCAGACGCCGAATTTCCCGGTCGGTGTCGGCACGCCCTTGCCCCGCTCCAAACACTCCCGGATGAAGGCCGCGGACTCGACGTCGCGGGGCTCGCGCTCGTAGACGAACTGTTCGCCGTCGATGTTGAGGATGTTGGCTCCGGCCCCCCGGACCTTCTCCGTGATCAGCAGCCCCTCGGCCTGCTCGGGGAAGACGGCCCCCGTCGGATGGTACTGGACGGTATGGAGGAAGCGAAGCGGCACTCCGGCCCGGTAGCCCAGGACGAGGCCGTCGCCGGTCGCGCCGTAGTGATTCGTGGTCATGAAATTCTGGATGTGGAGGCGGCCCGACCCGCCCGTCGCCAGGATCACGGCCTTGGCCTTGACGACGAAGTACTCCTCGGTCTCGAGGTTGTAGAGGACGGCCCCGGCACAGGCGCCCTTTTCGTTCAGGATGAGCTCGACGGCGGGAGAGAACTCCAGGATCTTGATGTCGTCGGGGTGGTTCTTGACCTCGTCGCGGAGGGTCCGCATCATCTCGGCGCCGGTGATGTCGCCGGCATAGTGCATGCGCTTCCGCGACGTGCCGCCGCCGTGCATGGCCTTGAGGCGTCCGTCCTCGTACTTGGAGAACATCGCCCCCAGTTTTTCCAGCCAGGCCATGACCTTGGGCGCCTCGACGACCAGCGTTTCGACGAGCTCGGGGTCGTTCTTGAAGTGCCCCCCGCCCATGGCGTCCAGGTAGTGGTAATAGGGGGAGTCCTTCTCGGTCTTGGTCGCGGCCTGGATGCCGCCCTCG
>Ga0209706_10000918_pt1 | contig 16811 bp, 15 predicted proteins | sample PPLLaktember2015_6_FD_187263 | JGI IMG/M metagenome (GOLD analysis project Ga0209706, IMG submission 187263) | Freshwater sediment microbial communities from Prairie Pothole Lake near Jamestown, North Dakota, USA - PPLs Lake P8 Core (1) Depth... | ecosystem: Environmental > Aquatic > Freshwater...
CCTGGTATACTGCTGTCTGAGGCTACTTGGCCGCCACCAACGAGCTGATTTAATGATCCGGGAGTTGAGCAGGTTTACTGTAACCGGAGGAACAATCCATCATGGTGTCCATGAAGGGCTTGCAGTTAAGCATAAGCCTTTCTATGCTTTCTGGTCCTATAAAATCCACAGCAGCGAAAGGTTCGATCTGCTTGGTAACAGTCTTGCAATTCTCTCCGGAATAGCATCACCCTCGCGGGCTGATAATATGATTTCCTGGATAGAAGAGGAGTGTTCCGGAATGAGAAAAAGAGGCGAACTGGCAGTTGACCTGCCCCCTAATTTTTTCCCCTTTATTAAACCTGAAGATCCGGACTGGCAGATTCGATATTCTAAATATAACAATCCCGGAGAATACCACAATGGAGGTATATGGCCTTTTGTATGCGGATTTTATGTGGCAGCGTTAGTCGCAGGCAAAAGGTACCAGCTCGCAGAAAAGAAATTAGTGAGTCTTACCCGCATTATCAAAACTTCCAGGACAGGCAGTGTTGAATTCGGATTTAACGAATGGCTGAAATCACAGGACGGCAAACCAATGGGGCAGGACTGGCAAACATGGAGCGCGGCACTTTACCTGTATGCCGTAAAATGTGTTGAAGAAAAAAGAACACCATTTTTTGATGAAATGAGAAGTAACCCGAATCCAGCTGGCCAGACATTCCTTACATTCTAATAATGTGTGAATTATGTAATTATTAGAAGTAATTATATAACTTTCTATTTGGGACGGTGGTTACATTTGTCTATCAAATATACCCCACACCTAAAATTCACCATCATGGATACTACAGCTAAAGGTTACTGGAACAGGAAAAAGGAAAAGCTCATATTAAAATATCCTTTGATAAAGGAACAGGATCTGCACTTTAACGAGGGCGGGGAAAAAGAAATGATTGAATCGCTGTCATACAAACTCGGGAAATCAAATGAAGACCTGCTTTTAATTATTGCAGGTCTGTAAGCAGGTTCCCTCCTTGACGGTTGTGGTTTACAACCGGTAATTATAACAATCAAAGTGAAAAATAAAATAAAGTTAACAGTATTCTGGTGCATTAAATCTGTGCTCATTCTTTTCTTTTCGTTGATTACTTTCGTGACCAGAGCCCCCGATACAAAGGTTACATATATCTTAGTTTCAGAACCCATTGATGCTTACGACAGACTTATCAGGGCAGTTGTTCAGGTTGAGAGCGCTGGAGATCATCGGGCATATAATATTGTTGAAGAGGCCGCCGGGGCTTTCCAGATAAGACCGATAAGGCTTCTTGATTATTACCAGAGGACCGGGAATAATTATACGCTGGAAGATTGCTACAATTATGAGATTTCAAAAGAAATATTCCTTTACTATGCAAGAGAAACAGGGTATCCTGACTATGAAACAATTGCCAGGAACTGGAATGGATCTGGGGAAGCTACACTTGATTATTGGGAAAAAGTCAGATTAATCTTGTAATTTAATATTTTATTTTTTCGGGTTTTTAGCAATACTTGATGTAATCCCTGAAAGAATGGACCGGAAACAATAGTGAAAAAGATATCTTTCGGGATCCCTGTCAAAATCTATTATTCCCTCTCTGACATCTTCATCCTTGGTCGGATTGGAATCCAAAAATCTCCTGTTTGCAATAAACGACATAAATCGCTCCTTAAAAGCGGTTGTGTCATCTGTCCGTTTATTTTTAACCGCTATATCCAATCCATGATAAAGCAATGTCATCTTACCGGCAGCTTTGCTGTTATCTGCCGTAAAGCTGAAATTCATTGCATCGATTGTACCGGATGTTGCATAAAAAAAAGCACTTTTCTCCAGGATCGGATTTAATTCATTTGCTTCCAGGCTTGAAAGAGTCCCCTCCAGCAAAAATGTGTTATTCTTATCAAATAATCTTCCTCTTAACAGAATGGCTAACTTTCCTTTTCCCATTAATAAGGCATGTGCTTTAAGTTCCATATAAGCGATTCCCTTTCTGTAGATTGTATTATTGGTCAGGCTGTAGAGTCTGGAATTGATTTCATTAAAGCTGATACTCCCTGCCTCGTTGGCCTCTTCGGCATGCACGGTAAAATTAACATTCCCGTCTAAAAGTACAATTGAATCAATTTCCAGAATACCCGGATAGCTGTAAATCATATCCTGAAATGCAGGTCTGATCATGTGCCTGAATTCCTTTCGCTTATCACGGAAAACTTCCATGTCCATTTTCCCGATTTCAATATAAGAACTGACAAAGTTCCGGTTTCTGAGAAAATCTGAAGCAGGAAAATCATGTACATAAATATTACTGAAGCGGGCTTCAAAAATACTCATCTGATATTTATACCTCGATGTGAAATCATAATCAACATAGGTTGGCTGTATTATAAAACTATCAGCTTCCAGAGTTTGTAAAGCTTCCGAATAGATTATCCCGCTGGTTTTATAGGAATACATGCTATCAGCTCTGACCAGAAAGAGTTCCTCTGCCTTAAAATCAAATTGTTCAATTATGCCGGAGAATAAAGTATCCAGTTTCTCAACCTGCAAATCGTATATTTTCAAAAAACCATCTTTAACAGAAAAGGATTGTGCATCCAGTGTGTTACCAATCTCCGCATTAATTTTGTTAAAAATCAGACTTTTTATCCGTAGGTTCTCCGGTATAACTATCGGTGGTAATGCATCCTTCAAAAACGGGATCTTACCATTAAAGGTACTATTGGAAATATTTACAGCATTTATGTAAATATCATGCCTGAATATGGCTTTAAAGAGTCGGATTCCTTTGAATCTGACGGATTCTATTTCACCGTTTAAATCCTGCAGATTTACGCTGGCAGGCTTTGGGTAAATTGAAATGCTTTCAAATTCTATCGCTGACTTAAATATTGCTATATGAACCTTTCCTATTTCAACGATGTAATTTCCAGGCTCTCCATTCAATGCAGCAGCTATTTTTTTGCCAACCCATGGCTCAACCAAAATTGATGTAAAAAATTTTACGAGAAGTAAAAGGCCGGCTATTCCGATCAGAATTTTCAAGATTATTTTCTTCTTCATGATTTGCCGTTTCGGTAGGAGAAATTTGGGTTAAAAGATACAACAACTTGTTTTTAAAACCGTTACACTATTCCTTTAATGATTTACATCATTCACGTATTTTTCTGGTAACGATGATGTGTGAATCATGTAACATTTCCCTGAAGTTATGTAACACTTACGGGTACTACATAGATTAACTTTACAATCAACTAATAAATAAATATCATGTCACTATTAACTATCTTAATTGTATTGGTTGTTGCAGGCATTCTTTTATGGCTGATCAATAATTATATACCAATGGACCATAAGATCAAGAATATCTTTAATGTCGTGGTGGTGATTGCGGTTGTGGTCTGGCTTCTTAAGGCATTCGGAGTTTTCGCAATGTTGAAGGATTTTAATGTTTAAGAGATCCATCTTCTGTTCCTTTGATCGGGCAGCACAGATTAAAGCACGAATCTTAGGTTCGCACAAAATTGCTTTTGAGTGGTCAAAGCTTGTTTTCCGGGGTAACCCGGATTTTCAATGCAGAGCTGACCAAAACTGCGAATGCCCCTTTAAAAGGATATATTAAATCAAAAAACTTTAGCAATTATGAATAATCTTTTAAGAGGACTGCTTTCAGGATATGGAGCCTGGAAATTAGGTGGAGGATGTTTGGGTACCATTATAGTTTTTGTAGTTATATGGTTTTTGCTTGGGAAATGCAGTTGAGATATGTAATAACAAAAAATCCCTGCTAAAATGAAAAATATTAAGCGATTGGGTATTTGGATGGATCATTCAGATGCTTTTTTAATGGAATTGACAAATGAAATGATTTTAACAACCAGAGTTTTTTCAGATATATCAAACCAGGAATCTGAGTTCGATATTTATAAAGGTGAAAAACTAATAAATAAAAAAGAACGGCATTTGCAATTATACTATTACAGTAAACTTGGTGAAATAATTAAAAAGTATCAGGAGGTGATTCTTTTCGGGCCGACTGACGCAAAAAACGAGCTGCTCAACCTGTTAAAAGATGACCACCTTTATGAGGATATAAAAATTGAGTCAACAAATTCTGATAAAATGACTGAAAGTCAGATGCAGACTTTTGTCAGGGAATACTTTAAGTAATTGGTTTTTAGCCTCTTGCCATTTAGTTTTCCCGTACTTAACCATATACATGACAGCTTAAGAATTACGAACACAACCAGTGTGCCTTGGGCGCAGCTTACTGAAGTTTGCATATCGCCTCACAATGTGCAGACCTGACGCAGAAGATCTTTTACAGGAGACTTTCCTGAAAGTACTGAAAAACAAGCTGCTATGCGTGAATTATGTAACTCAAAAATGGAATTGTGTAACTACCACGCTGATTAACAGTCTACCTTTACAATTAGTAAGTCAATCATCACACAATTAAGTCAGATGGCATCTCAGGACCTAACCATTTAACTACTGAAAAACATGGAAAATACAATAACGCAAAGAAGGACGAAAGTGTTTAACGACTTTGGACTGTCCAGATCCATTGAGACATTAACCCTACCTGAACCTTCCAGGGTAAATCCAGTTATGGAAATTATTCGAAAAGAGGGAGGAGAAGACTTCTTTCAATATCTGCAATGGTTGCAGCTTGCAAGGGAACCAAACTTAATAGCTCTTTCGTCAACTCACCATTTTTACTATGAATCTGACGAAATGAAAACGGTCAGAACACTTGTAACCCTTAAAAAGCTTAATAATATTCAACATCTTAATCATTTTTTGCTTACGGTGGTTAGAATCCTGCCTCAGAAAGCCAATTTTATTGGTTACTTCAAAAATGACACCGGGAACCAATCTGTTTTTTCGTTTTATCAGTCGACGAGGTTCCTTAACGGATTAGTGAATTATCTGGATTCCAAAACTGACCGAAGTTTAACAAAGAAGACGGTTTCAAGTCTTCTTGAAGAGCAGAAACTAAATGTCATTGACATTACTGATATTAACGGCATGACATATTTCTTTGCCAGAAAAACAGGGTAATTAATTCGCTTTCAGAGTAAGTTTTATGCATTCCAGGTTGCGTACATCTATGTAAAATAGCTACGAAATACCAGAAAACCATGACTTTTATTTATATTGCGCCAATTTTGAAGTCATTTATTCTGGATGTTAAAAAAGTGTCTCATAATTTGCGCTCTGGTTTTATCTCTGATTTTGGCTAATTGCTCTTATCTGAAGGGCAACACCGAGGCGGATTCTTCCTGTTCAGATGATAATCTAAAATTTGACAGATATTACAATTGGTTTTACAAAACACTGAGTTGTGATGTACCCAAACCCGAATATGAGGTTTTTAAAAAGGCCCTTACAGGATTTTTCAATCTGAAAGCCCTGAACAAAATCAGAAATAACGTACTTACAATCATTGATTTTTCCATTTCATCCAACAGGGAACGAATGTGGATAGTCGACATGAACACTATGAAGGTGACATATTACTCTCTCGTTGCACATGGTCGGAACAGCGGTGATGAATATGCCAGGCATTTTTCAAACAAACCTTCTTCTAATCAGAGCAGCCTGGGATTTTTTCTGACAGATGAAATTTATTATGGCAGCCATGGGATGTCTCTCTACCTGGACGGGGTTGAGCCTGATGTGAATGATAATGCCAGAGAGCGGGCAATTGTTATGCATGGAGCGAACTATGTAAGCAAAGATTTCATTGACAAATATGGCAGGTTGGGGCGGAGTTTCGGATGCCCCTCAATTCCCATGGAGGATCATGAAAAGGTAATAAAAACTTTATCAGGACGGTCGTGTATTTATATTCATTATCCGGATGAAAATTACCTTAACAATTCTCAGATGTTTACTCCGGAAACGGTCCTGGCAGGAATGTACAGCCTTTTAAGTGAAGCCACTATCCGGTTTAATTTTTACCCGGAACTGCTATCAATAACCGGGAATTACTGATCCAATTCCAGGAGATCATGCTTAAGGGCGGCCAGCAACGGCTGATCTCGGTCGTATATATCTTTTCTGAAGTAAACTAAGCCATCATTGCTGGCCCAGGCAGTAAGGTACACGATGTGCACCTGTATCGGTTTTATAAGATTAACGGTTCGCTCCTTCCCCAGGTCAATAACATTTTTTATTTGTTCGGGAGTCCATGCGGGACTGTCTTTCATTAGCCAGGCAGCCAGGGCCAGAGGGTCATTGACGCGTATGCAGCCGGAACTTAATGAGCGGTCGGACCGTCCAAAAAGCTTATGGTTAGGAGTATCATGTATGTATACGCTATATTGGTTTGGGAACATAAATTTAACTCTGCCCAACGCATTTTCAGGCCCGGGTTCCTGGTGTATCCTGTATGGAAAACCTGTGGCTACAATGTTGATCCAGTCGATAGATGAAGGATCGACCTCTGTCCCGTCAATCCTCAGAATCTTCAGATTCTTCTCAGTCAGGTAATCCGGATTGCTTATTACAGACGGAACAATGTCAGTGTTCAGGATCGTAGGAGGTACTGTCCAATCGGGATTCAAAACCAGGTATGTCATTATTGAACTGAATACAGGTGTTTCTCTTGAAGTTAGTCCAACAATTGCCTCTGTGCTGAATACCAGGTCGTCTTTTTCTATGATCTGGAGATCAAAGTTGGCTATATTAACTTTGATATAACGTTCACCAAGATCGTTACTGAGCCAGCGCCAGCGCTCAAGGTTAGCTTCAATTGTTGCAATCCTGTCTTCAACAGGAATGTTCAATGCCTCAATGGTTGCTTTTCCGACCACTCCGTCAGCAACAAGTCCGTTTCTCAACTGGAACCGTATCACCTGTTCATACAAAGACTGATCAAACAGATATTTATCTTCAATAGTTTCACTGATATACCCCTGTGTGACGGCAAGCCTGTTTCTGAGAAGAGGAATATCAGAATTGCAGGCACCTTTCTCCAGCTTTGGCAAAAGAGTATTGAAACTCCCCCAACCCCCTTTTTCTTGTATCTTTCGATATTCTGCCAGAGCTTTTTTAAGGTTACAGTATTCACGATGTCCTGGAGTCAGTAATTGCAGATTTTTAATTATGCGGCTGTCTTTTAAAGTACTGTCTTTAAATTTTTCCCAGTCTATCATTAAGGCTCTTCTCGAGGCTTTCCATTGCGGGTCAATTGTTACCGCATCGATTTTCCCCACGGCCAGATGTGACGACAACAGCAAAAATGAATCAGTAAGCAGCAGCTCCAGTCTGGCAATATCTGCAACTTCAACCATTTCTGATAAAATTATTTTATCGGCCAGTTTTTCAATTGCCGAAAGATGGTAATCTTGCGGGTTAAGACCCTCCAGGTTTACGTTATGCAGTACAAAAAGCATTTGCTCCAGGTTTTCCCTGCTATTCCATACAACTGAAAGAAGTTTCTCGCTTTTTTCATATAATTGTGTTATTACGTCGGGGTTGCAGATAATAGTTTTTTCCGCTGCAGTTGGTTTATCCTGAATTAATTCGTTTATAATTGTGAGTTTTTCAGGTAATTCCTCTTTGTAGGCCCATTTACCGCATCCATAAAATAATGCTGCAAATATCGTAATCAAAATCCCTGAAAATAAATATCTGATTTTGCTTTTTAACATAATTACCTTTCCGATGATTTAGTTTTGATTCGTCGAGCTTTGAAATTCCTTACTCAGCTCCCCTCCAAAAAAAAAGACCGTATTTGTCAGTCAAAAACGGTCCTTTTAGTTTTAAAATCAGTTGTTAAAATCTATATCCGATTGAAAGGCCGAAGCCCGTATTTTTGTAGGATGCTTTGCTATCGGAGGCCCAACTGTATTCGGGATTGATCTTCAATAAGCCGAGTTGGGCATTAAGCTGTAAAAAGACTCCCATCGACATTTCATACCCGAAGTAAATATTTGCACCGGCATCAAATGGCCTATAGTAGGCATTCTCAATCAAATCAATCAAATTCGTTACTGAGCTCTTAAATTTGACATCCCTGTTATAGCTGATAGAACCAAACTCGGAGTTTTCACTGCCCCCGATTCCAAAAGCAACATATGGTCCAAAACCAAGTAGAATAAATCCGTCCCCTAACTGAGGCCTGTATAAAAGGGTTAATGGCACTTCTATATAAGAGAGTTTTGTAGTAGTTTCAAAATCTCCCGATGCTTTGGTTCCCGGGGAAAAAAAGTCATTCTTTGCTCCCTTGACAGAGAAGAGCAGTCCGGGCTGAAAATAAAAATCAGGAGCCACCGGGATATTTAGATCAACTCCGGCGTGAAACCCCGTTAAGAGACCGTTCTCCAGTTTATTACCGTTATTATCCTTCCCATTAATATTCTGGAAATTTACTCCGCCCAAAAGTCCAAAGCCAATCTGAGAATGCAGAGCTATTGTTGAAAAGATAAATATTGCTGATAAAGTAAGAAATTTCGTTTTCATCTTTGTTCCTTGTAAAGTATTTCGATTAATTAATTTCACTATAAACCAGCTTCTTTCGCAGCGTCAGCCTTCATTTTTTCATTTGCAGCTATCAGAAACTCAACCCTGCGGTTCTGCGTACGACCATCTGCTGTGCCATTGTCATATTTTGGAAAGGATTCGCCAAACCCTTTTATCGTCACACGACCGGCTTTAATACCGTTACTGCCCAGATAACCTGATACAGCATTTGCCCGCCTTTCCGATAAAGCATTGTTATACGACACACTCCCCTTGCTGTCGGTATGTCCCTGCACTTCAATATTTGTATCAGGATAACTATTCAGGACCTTAACCAGTTTATTAAGGTTAGTTTTAGCATCATCGGAAAGATCCGATTTATCAAATCCAAAGAGGACATTACTATTGAATTCAACAACGATCCCTTCACCAACCCGTTCAACCTTTGCATCAGGAACGGTCTTCTCAATTTCCTCGGCCTGTTTGTCCATCTGGCGACCAATTATGGCTCCTGCACCGCCTCCCACTGCAGCACCTATAATTGCACCAAGAGCTGTATTTCCTGAAGCCCTGCCTATTACTGCCCCCATTGCACCTCCTGCAGCTGTTCCGATAACAGCACCTTTCTGTGTTTTGTTCCATGATGCACATCCTGAAAGGATAAAAGCTGCACTCAGTACAATAATTAAACTCAATTTCATTTTTTTCATAATAACCTTAATATATAACTCATTTGCCGAAATGTACTCGTTTACCTGCAAATATCTGCCTGTAAAATGGTTCTTATCTGACCAGACAGATTCAATGTGAAAGGTAGTCTCAATGCAATTTAAACGTGTTACACAATTTCATATAATATTTACATAATTCCCATATTAAAAGTTTGTTACAGATTGCTTCACAGGTAATGACTATTCCGGGGCGTTTATAAGAAGGTGGGAATATTGTAATTTTTTATAAAAATTATGTAACAGATATTCAATGATATGAAGCTAAATTTATGATGGCAAAATGTACTACAAAAGGAAGCATTTAAAGTATTTATTTGAAAACTCAGTTAAATATGAAAAAGATTTTTATTTTTTTGTTTGGGGCATTTTTTCTTGCAGGCTGTGCCCTGAATCTTGTAACAGGCCGCAACCAGCTCAGTCTGGTAAAGGAATCCGATTTACGATTAATGGCCGTAGATCAATACAATACATTTCTAAAAGAGAACAGGGTATTAAGCTCCGGCAGCAGCAGAGATGCTGCAATGGTTGACCGCATCGGAGCAAGAATTGCAAACGCTGTAACAAAGTATTACAGTAGCGAGGGAAAAGAATCTGTACTTGAAGGGTATTCCTGGGAATTTAACACCATTGATGACAATAAAGTTATAAATGCCTGGTGCATGCCTGGCGGAAAGGTGGCTGTTTACACAGGTTTATTGCCCGTAACCCAGAACGAAACAGCACTGGCAATTGTTATGGGACACGAGATCGCACATTCAATTGCCAAACATGGCAACGAGAGAATGAGCCAGGCAATGGTCCAGCAAATGGGAGGAATGGCATTGGAAGTTGCTCTGGCCCAAAAACCCCAGGAGACACAGGATCTGTTCATGACGACCTATGGTATCGGTAGTCAGCTGGGCGCTATGCTGCCCTGGTCGCGCCAGCAGGAAACGGAAGCTGATAAGTACGGTCTGATATTTTCAGCAATGGCGGGCTATGACCCGCGTGAAGCAATTCCTTTCTGGCAAAGAATGTCAGTAGCAGGCGGAGGAAATCCACCGGAATTCCTGAGCACGCACCCTTCAGATGAAACCAGGTTGAGAAAGCTGAAACAATTCATGCCAGAGGCTCTGAAATATTATAACGCCGCCAAATAAGAGAATTTTAACCGGGTTGATATGCGATTAATGCCACCGGAAAAAAATACACACCACTGAATGTTATAAATCTGATAATTTTTTATTTATTTTGTATTTATATGTAATTGTATATGACCTGATTCCGTTATTTATTAATATTCGGTAAAATACACGGGAAACATTAATGAACCTCGATCAGGAAAGAATTCTTAGTTATTTTTGTCAGGACTGATGAATTATTTTTAAGATATGCCATTGAAAACCAGGAAACAAAATCAAAAAGTAGCCACTAAGAAAAAAGTTCCTGCCCCGGGTACCTCTAAGTTTCCAATTGTTGGTATTGGCGCATCTGCAGGAGGATTGGAAGCATTGGAACAATTTATGACCAATGTGCCTGAAAACAGCGGAATGGCATTTGTTGTTATTCAGCACCTTGACCCTACCTATAAAGGTATGTTGCCTGAGCTGCTTCAGCGTGTTACGGAAATGCAGGTTTTGCAGGTAAAAGACCGGATGACGGTAAAACCTGACCACGTTTATGTAATACCGCCTAACAAGAGCATGTCGATATTAAAGGGTGTCCTTCATTTGTTTGAACCAATGGAATCGAGAGGTCTGCGTCTTCCGGTTGATTTTTTTCTCCGGTCTCTCGCAGATGACAGGAATGACCAGAGTATCGGCATTATTCTTTCAGGCATGGGGTCTGACGGTAGTATTGGACTCCGGGCAATAAAGGAAAAAGACGGGATAGTGATGGTACAGGACCCGGCAACGGCAAAATATGACAGTATGCCCCGGAGCGCAATAGATTCGGTTCTTGCCGATATTGTTGCTCCGGCCGATCAGTTACCTTCAAAGTTGATTGAATTTCTCCGGCATATTCCTGTCCTCAAATCAGGAGTCGATTCAGAGATCAGAGACCAGAGCTCCCTTGAAAAAATTATAATCCTCCTGCGAACCCATACCGGTAATGACTTTTCTTTATATAAAAAAAATACTGTATATCGCCGTATCGAAAGACGTATGAGTGTCCACAAAATTGATAAGATATCTTCATACGTCCGTTTCTTACAGGAAAATCCAAAAGAAGCCAATATTCTTTTCAAGGAATTGATGATAGGGGTAACTAATTTTTTTCGTGATCCTGCTGTCTGGGAAAAGTTGAAAACAAAAGTTATTCCGGATTATATTGGCAAAATGCCTGAAGGTTCAGAATTGCGGGCATGGATACCCGGCTGTTCGACCGGTGAGGAAGCTTATTCTTTTGCCATTGTATTTAAAGAGGTGATTGAAAAAATAAGTCCGCCCGGCAGAATTTCACTTCAGATATTTGCTTCTGATCTTGATAATGACGCTGTTGAAACAGCCAGAAAAGGGATGTTTCACTCAAATATTGCAGCCGATGTTTCACCGGCCCGGCTGAACCGGTTCTTTTCGGCAACCGATGACGGCTATCGTATCAATACTGAAATCAGGGAGATGGTTGTGTTTGCACAGCACAACATTATTATGCATCCTCCTTTTACAAGGATCGATTTTCTCTCATGCCGCAATTTGCTTATATACCTGGATACTGTGTTGCAAAGAAAATTGCTTGGCATGTTTTATTATAGTATTAACCCTGAGGGAATTATGCTTCTTGGTAGTTCCGAGACTCTTGGAACACAAAGCCATCTTTTCATTCCCCTCGATTCCAAATTGAAAATTTACACGCGCTCCCTGACTACCCTGTTACCGGAATTATTCGATTTTCCTTCGTCTTTTTCAAAGACCAAACCCGTTAATGGAGAAAGACAAATATCTGCAAGATCAGGGATGAATATTCAGACGCTTGCTGATCAGCTGCTTTTAAAGCACTTTTCACCCGCCGGTGTCCTGGTGAACCAGAATGGCGATATTATTTACATAAGCGGACGTACGGGAAAATATCTGGAGCCGGCTGTTGGTAAAGCAAACCTCAATATTTTTGCCATGTTACGTGAAGGTTTGCGGGAAGAATTTCCTGCAGCCTTCAGAAAAGCTCTAATGAAAAAGGAATCCGTTGTCTTACATAATATCAAAGTAGGCACAAACGGAGATAAACATACTTTAAATGTTAATATTCAATGGATTGATAATCCTGATCCCTTGTACGGAACATTAATGATAATCTTTACCGATGTCGCGGAGGTTCCAGTTGAGCCTCCGATCATCAAAACAGGTAAGAAGGTAATAACAGGTTTAAGGGAATCACAGCTTGAGAAAGAGTTGCAGCACGCCCGTGAGGAGATGCAGAGCACTCTCGAAGAAATGCAGACTTCGCAGGAAGAACTTAAATCGGTAAATGAGGAATTGCAATCGACAAATGAAGAACTTCAATCTACAAATGAAGAGCTTACAACTTCAAAGGAAGAAATGCAGAGCCTTAATGAAGAACTTCAAACAGTAAACGCTGAATTGCAATCGAAAGTCGATGAGTTTTCGCGGGTAAACAATGATATGAAAAACCTGCTTAACAGCACCGACATTGCAACGTTGTTTCTTGATAAGGAATTGAATATCCGTCGCTTTACCAATGAGGCAACAAAGATTTTTAAACTGATAAAAAGCGATATAGGACGTCCCTTTACCGACCTTGTCTCCGACCTTATATACCCTGAACTGGCTTCCGATTCCCTCGAAGTATTAAGGACACTCGTATTTATACAAAAGCAAATTCCCTCAAGGGACGGACGCTGGTTTTTCATCCGGATAATGCCCTACCGTACACTGGACGACAGAATAGAGGGTCTTGTAATAACTTTTATCAACATTTCCGATCTCAAACAAGTTGAAATTAAATTACATGAGACAGCCCAGATGACCCGATTGCTGCTGAATTCATCTTCGGATGTTGTAATTGAATTATCAACAGATTTGAAAATATTGGAGTTCAGTCCTGAAGCTGAAAACTTTTTTGGCATGAAGCGTATGGATGCACTAAACCAGGATTTTCTTCAGAAGTTTGTATCTGAAAAGTCCCGGGTTAAGTTAAAAAAAGACCTCTCCAGGACTCTTCACGAAATACGCGACAGCACATTCAAAATACAGGTAATAGTCGGAGGTAATTTGCAAACTATTGAATGTGAAGTACATGTGCTATTTAGCAACCTGAATGTTGCAACAGGTTTAGTTATTATCACAAAAAGAAAATTACAGAATCATGAATAGAAAAGAGAATTTAACGGATGCCCAGATCTTGCGCTTAAAAGCTGAAGAAAAGCTGAAAAAAAATGAAAAAACAGGCAAACCGGTTATTGAAGCTGACGTGAAAAAACTCCTCCATGAACTGCAGGTTCACCAGATAGAACTTGAAATGCAGAATGAAGAGCTGCGGGAAGCCAATGAAACCGCCGAGACTGCTTTGAAAAAATATACCATTCTGTACGATTTTGCCCCGGTTGGCTTTTTTATACTTGAAAGTGACGGAAGTATAAGTGAGCTGAACTTCACTGGCGCCGAAATGCTCGGTGAAAAGCGCTTTAGTCTGGTGAACAGCAACTTCAAGTTATTCGTTTCTGAAAGTTCACATTCAGTATTTGACAGGTTTTTCAGCAAAGTTTTCATCAGCAATAAAAAGGAATCCTGCCAAGTTATGCTTGGCTATGATGGTAAACCTTTGTGCTCTGCCTATATAGAAGGTGTGGTTATCGGTGATGACCGGAAATGTCTTTTATCAGTTGTCGATATTTCCGCACTCAAAAAATAATACATCCTGTAGTTTCTTACACCGGCATTATCCTGTTAGATTATCCTGATCACCAAAGGTGGTTGTTTTTGAGAATATGGGAATTATGTAACTTTTTGCTGAAATTATGTAACACCCATTTCGCTTCCATCTTTTATCTTTATATCTGTATTACTTCCTCTAAATGTTTTTAATCAGTTAATACAGAATGCAAAAAAATTTAATTAACCGGAGAATTGTCCGGAAAGCGCTTAAACAGGTAATCGAGGTGGATAATAAACCGGAATTGAACCCTTATAATACCTCCGATAATCAGAGTAGTGTAATCTCACAGTTGATCTATGACATTTTTGGAGGTGAAATTTTAAAGACTCACAATAATAAAGGCTGGCATTTTTATAACCGGATTAATGGCAAACGTTTTGATTTTACGGAATCCGAATCCGGGACACCTTCAGGATCGGGAAACTTCGAAGATATTCTTTCCACCCCTGACGACACATATAAATATTTTGGGGAAGAGAATTATTCAACCTTTTTCATGAAATTTATCGGCGCATTCGAAGAAACTGTTGGCCTGTAGTAATACAGGGCCCTCGCTTCCTGAAGGTTTTTCTTATTTTTTGTTTATCGATTTTACAGGTGGTATGGTTAATAATAGGGTAGGTAAAGGAAAAGTCTTTCCGGAACGATGGAAAGGCTTTTTCAATTCTGATATTTGCTTCGAAAATCAAGTTCATATGAAATGAGCAATAGATTTTTCTTATTCCTGTTAATTTTTCTTTCAGGCTACGCTATCTACAAAATTTCAGCAAAGAAACCGGAACCGGAAGTTCTTTCCGGCGAATACTGGAAAAACCAGGCGCTAAAAGATATAATGCCATACTGGACAGAACACTCGCGGGATACCATGTCAGGAGCTTTTTATACTACTCTCGATTCAGCCTGGAACCCGGTTGGCGACCAGAACAAATACCCTTCGATGGTCTCTCGGCATCTGTTCAGCTATTCAACTGCCTATCTCCTGTCGGGGGATGAAGAATATATCAGGATTGCCGGCACAACCGCCAGATGGCTAATGGACCATGCATGGGACAGTGAATACGGTGGCTGGTACGATGCCCTTGATATTGAAGGCAATCCCGTCCAGACCACAAAATCCACGTTCGTCCAGGTTTATGCGATTACCGGACTGGCTTTGTATTACTTTGTTACTCACGATACTACAGTTCTTGACTTTATTGAAAGATCAAACGAACTTCTTGAAACGAAAGTCTGGGACTCCCCAACCGGAGGATATTTCAATATGATGGACAGGGACTGGAGCGTAATCGACAGCAAAAAATCGTTCAGTTCAGAGATAACTCCCGTATCCGGATACCTGTTCTACTTATACCTGGCTACACGGGACGAAAAATACCTTGACCAGATCGACAGGATCCTCGGAATAACAGTAAATAAAATGATCGATGATACCAGCGGCTGGATCCTCGAGGATTTTGACAAGGAATGGAATTATATTTCCAGGGTCCGGGACGGATCAGAAATCAATACCGGGCATAATATTGAAGCCGCCTGGATGCTTTTCCGGAAATATCTTGTCACAGGCAACCCGAGCCATCTGAAGACTGGTCAGTCACTGGCAGCCAGGATCATTGAGACGGGCCTGTTCAACAAAAACGACATCTGGCTTACCAGTGCCGGAAGGATCGACCCCTCGCTTAAAGGGACTGGCACATACTGGTGGATACAGGCATACGGAAATATGTTCAGCCTGTATCTGTATCATACAACAAAAGACAAGGAATACCTCGAAAATTTTAGAAGAGGGGCACAATTCTGGGATTCAGGTTTTATGGACCGGAAATTCGGAGATACATATTTCAGTGTCGATTCCGAAGGTAAAGTAACTGATGCGACAAAGGCTACAAGGTTCAAGACTTCATATCACAGCATCGAACACTGCATTTTGAATTATCTCTGCCTGAACCTGTGGGTGAATAATGAGAGTGTTGAACTTCATTTCAGGATCAATTCGTCAAAGAATGGAGAATTTCTTTATCCCGTTCTGATCGAAGACACCAGTGTTAAGGTTAAAAGTGTTACCGGCAAAGTAAATGACAATCTTTCATTTCCCATTGAGGGTCAGGGCATCCGGCTGCCGGAACTGAACAATTACCCTTTGACGGTGATCTTAACAAAATAGTTCTAAGTTCTCACGAACAAGTAACACTGAGGATTGTTTCCTGATATAAGACCCTGACAGGTTAACTGATAATATTTTAAAATCATGGACTTAACCAAAAAGAAATGTGTGCCGTGCGAAGGGAAAATCCCGCCTCTTAACGAGAAACAGGTTGCAGAGTTTCGAAAGGAGATCGGTGATGAATGGATGGTGCTGAATAACAGCAAGATAAAGAAAGAGTACCTTTTTAAGAACTTTGAGCAGACAATGGCATTTGTGAATAAGGTGGCCGGTCTTGCCGAAGCGGAGGGTCATCATCCTGAAATGCATGTGTCTTATTCAAAGGTCGACATTGAATTATGGACCCACTCCATTAACGGGTTATCAGAAAATGATTTTATAATGGCCGCCAAGATCGACATCCTTTAGATACTTTTAAATTATCCCTTAGTCTTGTTTAATTACCGGAATTTGAACAACCAGTCAGCAAATTCCGGATATTTGCACTTTTATTAGGCAGATCTAATCGCCATGTCTGAAAAGGAAAAGAAAAAAACCGGCGCCGGATTTAAGGAAT
>Ga0209706_10000919_pt1 | contig 16810 bp, 16 predicted proteins | sample PPLLaktember2015_6_FD_187263 | JGI IMG/M metagenome (GOLD analysis project Ga0209706, IMG submission 187263) | Freshwater sediment microbial communities from Prairie Pothole Lake near Jamestown, North Dakota, USA - PPLs Lake P8 Core (1) Depth... | ecosystem: Environmental > Aquatic > Freshwater...
GGGCGGGGTGGTGGGAGCCGACCCGAGGAAGCGTGCCCACGCACTGGGCAGGTGCCGGGAGCCCGCCACAACCCACCCATCGCTCTCGACGCCGCCTTTCCTGGAGAACGAGCGGAAGAAACAGGTAACGACCCGCCCCAGGTTTGCCCCAGATCAATGCAAGCGAGCGCCCGTTGCGGTTTCCTTGCAGAATAGTGACGCGCCCCGCACGCGCCGGAGGAAGCCATGCTCACCATCCAGGACTGCATCGAGCTCTCGGAGCTCACCGAGGAGGAGATCCTCGCCATCGCTCAGCACGAGCACATCCCCGAGATGGCAGCCGTCGAGCTGGGCAACTACCTCGTGCACACGCCCGAGGGCGAGAGACGCATCAAAGCGATGATCGTGGACGACATCGAGGACGCGAAGCGCGAAGGGCACATGCAGCGCGTGCTCACACTCAAGCTTTGCCTCAAGCACTATCTGGAGCATCACGCCGGCGCGAGCGGCACCTGAGCGCGAAGAGGCGCACTCGCTTGGCCCCGGGGGCGGGAGCGAGAAGTAAGACCCCGTCTCCCTCGACGGGAGATGGCCCGGGTGAGGGTGACGGACAACAGCGTGGCGTGCGTCGCAGCTTGCGTTACCAGCGGGCTGCTATGCTCCCGGGCGTCGCACTCAGCGACCCGCAAGCCCCCATGATCAAGTCCCTCATCCGCACCATCCCGCACTACCCGCGCCCGGGCGTGATGTTCCGGGACATCACCACCCTGCTCAAGGACCCTGTCGGCTTCCGCCTCACCATCGGCGAGCTGAAGAAGCGTTACGCCGGGCGCAAGGTCCTCAAGGTCGCCGGCATCGAGTCGCGAGGCTTCATCATCGGCGCCGCGCTGGCCTACGGCCTGGGCGCCGGCTTCGTGCCGATCCGCAAGCGCGGCAAGCTCCCCGGTCAGACCATCGGCACGGACTACGAACTGGAATACGGTGCCGACCGGGTCGAAATGCACGTCGATGCAGTATCGCGCGGCGAGCAGATCCTCCTTGTGGATGACCTCGTCGCCACCGGCGGCACGGCCGAAGCCGCGGTTCGGCTGATCCAGGAGTCCGGCGGAGAAGTCAGCGAATGCTGCTTCGTCATCGAGCTGCCGGACCTCGGTGGAAGGAAGCGACTGGAAGCTCTCGGACTGAGCGTGTTCGCGCTGGTGGAGTTCGAGGGGGAGTGAGACTGACGACATCGGGGGAGCGCGTCAGTTCTTCCCTCGATCCAGGGGGCTGCGCACCCCACGCCCGCCGCGGTTGAGGACGTGGGTATAGATCAAATGCGCAGCTGCACATTTGATCTATTGTGGGCAGTAAGTTGTTATGTGCAGTGACGCCCCCAGCCCTGTGATCGGACAGGTATCTGGTGGCCGGGGCTCAGCATAATTTCTGGGCTGTGGCGGAGGTCCCTCGACGCGGACCGCGCGGCGGTGACCCCCGCCGTGCTAACTACAGCGAGTGCAGCCACTCGAGCAGTGTCTTGTTCTGCGTCCAGGACGGCATCTTGGGCAGGGGCGCATCGTCGGCGACTTTTTCGAGGGCCCGTCGCTTCATCTCGAGGTTTGCCCGCGCATAGATCTGCGTTGTCTTCGCATCCACGTGCCCCAGGAAGTCGCGGATGATTTCCAGCGAAACCCCGCTTTGCAGCAGATGCATGCCCTTGGTATGGCGCAAGCTGTGTGGGCTCACCGACTGCGTGAAGCCGGGATGATCGCGGCGCACTGCCTGGACGTAGGTTTGCAGGATGTAGCGCACGCCTGAGCGCGAGAAACGTTCGCCCTGCTGGTTTTGGAACAGCGGGCGCTCGGCGTGCTCCGGCCGATCCAGTGCGTTCTCGCGCAGATGATCGCGCAGCAGCTGAACCGTCGCGTCCATCAACGGCACGGCGCGCACTTTGCGCCCTTTGCCCATGAGTCGTACCTGCGCGGGCGATGCCAGGCGCACGTCACCGGCGGTGAGATCGATCAGCTCCTGCACCCGAGCGCCGGTGTCGTAGAGCACACTCAACAGCACCGCATCCCTGCGGCCCTGGCGCGAACGCAGATCCGGTTGCGCCAGGATGCGCGCCAGATCCTCTTTGGACAGATAACCGACGCTGGGGCGTGCGTGGCGCTGCAGGGGAATGGCCAGGATCTGCTGGCACTGCAACATACGTTCGGGGACTTCCGATTGCACGTAACGGAAGAACGCATGCAGCACCGCGAGGCGATGGTTCTGGGTGCGGATCGAGGCGTGTCTGTCCTTGGCCAGGTGATCGAGGAAGGCTTCCACCAGGGGCGCATCGATCTGTGCGAGAGACAGTCGTTCCAGGGGGATACCGCGAGCGTCGCGGCAGAACCGCAGCAGCAGGGTGAACACATCGCGGTAGGCCTTGATGGTGTTCGGACTCAGATTGCGCTGGGCGGCCAGGTAGTGCATCAGGAAGTTGGTCACCTGCACGGAGAAGTCGGACGGTTTCATCAGACGGTCCTCCGTGGGATGACATCGCCAAACGCGGCGTTGGCGCGTACCGTGACCTCGGGGAACAGCTCCGCGGTCAGATGCAGATAGCGCTGCGTTCCTGCCAGCGACTGGTGACCCAAATAGGTCGCTAGCACCGGCAGCTTGGCGTCGAGATCTGCGCCCTCGCGGTACCAGCGCAGCAGGCTATGGACGGCCATCGTGTGACGCAGATCGTGCAGGCGCGGCCCCTTGCCCCGGCCGGCATGCGCAATGCCGCAGCGCAGGAGCAGCTCCCGGTAGAGCCAATAGACCGTTGGCAGACTCAACGGCCCGCCGTGTGGCGAGGGGAAGAAGAACGCATCGGACGCACACGCTCCAAAGCTCGCGGCGTAGCGTTGCAGACGCTGTACGAGCGGCAAGGCGGGCGGAACCAGCCGATCCTTGCCGAACTTGGCCTCGCGCACCGTCAGAACGCCCCGGTCGAGGTCGACATCGGCCACCCGCAAGTGCAAGACCTCGTTTACCCGGAAGCCGCACCCGTAGAGGAGGCGGAAGACTTCGGGCATGATGAGGTGGCGCAGGGGCGTGCGTGCGTTCGGCGTGAGTTGGTCCACAGCCTGAAGCAGTTGCTCAACCTCGCTGTGGGTCAGGATGCGCGGGCAGAATCCGCTACTGGCCTTGGCCGACAGCGAGCGGTCCGGGACATAGGCACAATATCCGAGGCGGCACAGGTAGCCGGCGAACTGGCGCACGAGGCAGATGCGGCACTGCTGCGTCCTCGCGCTCTCATGGGGTTGCTTGGCGAGCCACTGCCGGACCAGAGTTCTGGGCAACTGGCATTGCACCAGCCCCTGGGCGGTGAGATAGCGATCAAAGCACCTGAGTATCCGGGTAGCTTCGCCAAATCGGTACCCGCACGCCTGTTTGGTCCGCACGAACTGCTCCATGAGCGGGGCCAGCGGGCTTTGGAACTGGGGTTTAAGTTCGCTAATTGCCATGGCGCAGCCCCTCGGTGTTCAGCGCGGCATCGCGCAAGGAGTCCACGTCGGCTTTGGCGTAGATCATCGTCGATGCTGTCGTGGCGTGCCCCAGGATCTCCGAGATGACATGCATCGGCGTCTGCTCGCGCAGCAGCTGCGTCGCCAGCGTGTGGCGAAGCGAGTGCAGCCCACAGTGCTGTTTGCTGCGGAAGCGAATCCCCGCGAGTTCCCGCCAGTACTTGACGATGTAATAGAGATGACCGTCTTCGGCGAACGGCGTGAAAGGCGGTTGGACTCTGAGAAACAGTTCCCGATGGGCGGTCTGGGGGCGGCCCGACTTCAGGTAATCGATCAGCGCCTCGCCGACTTCCTCTGTCAAGGGCAAACACAGCGGCGCACGAGTCTTCGATTGCGTGATCTCGATGGCAGCCGTGTCCCATTTGAGATCATCGAGCCTGAGCGTTCGAATATCGCCCAATCGCAATCCCAGGCGAGATGCAAGCAGGAGAATGGCGTAGTCGCGTTTGCCTCTGGGGGAGCTGCGGTCGACCACCTTTAGCAGCCTCTCAACGAGTTCCGGCTCCCAAACCGAAGGGATCGTGGCATCCCGCGGGACCCGGACCGTGGGCAGTACTTGGCTGAGGTCCCGCCGCAGGATTCCGCGCAGCAGAAGGAACCGCAGAAAGCAGCGTACGTCGGAAACAGTCCGGGACATCGACCGGGAACACAGACGACGGTGCGAGGCGACGAACGCTGCGATGTCGGCGGGCTGCAACTGATCCAGGGTCGTGACATTCCTTGACCCCAGGTCATCCAGGAACATCGCGATCGTTCGCATCCGCCCGTGCAGGGTGGAGGCTCGAAGATGGCGTCGGTCGCGGGCGTACTGCTCGTACTCGCTCAGCCATTTCTTCATGGCCGGGGGGACCTGAAGTCTCGACGTGTCGATGCGAGTGCGCTCGACGCGTCCGTCGCGGGCAAACTCACCCAGCACCGTGACGAGAAGCCGAATGTGCCGCCGCCACTCCTCTTTCACCTTGCAATGCTCATCGTTCTGCAGCCGGTGTGCGTCCACGAAGCGCATCGCCAGGTGCTCGGAATACTCGTCTCCCAGATTCATTTCGCGAGCGAATCTCACGAGATGCCCCCAGACGGTGCGGTAGCGCCTCAGCGATCGTCCGCTGTAGCGAAGCTTCTCCAGCTCGCCCAGGGCATGTGCAACCAGACGATCAAGCGGCAGCTTGCATGCGGTTCGATGCTCGGATGAGTCCATGACCGACCTCCTCGGAAAGGGCGACCGCGATGGCCGCCGGGAGGTCGATCATGAAACTTTATGTGTAGTGATCCAACGCTAAGGTCTTGTCCGCAAGGAGCTTCCCCGCGTCACTGCACATAACAACTTACCGCCCACAATAGCGCAAATGCGCAGCTGCACATTTGATCTACACCCACGTGCTCAACCGCGGCGGGCGCGGTGTACGTAGTCCGCTGGATGTGTGGAGCCGAGCGAGCGGTAGCGTCGCCGCCCCGTATGCTCCGGCGCTCCCTCACGGGCTTCGAACCCTCCTCCTGAAATAGCACCCGCATAGCACGACCGCACAACAAAACGGCCTGCATTTCTGCAAGCCGTTGATAGATTGGCGCGCCCGGCAGGATTTTGCCCAACGACCCCCTGGTTCGTAGCCAGGAGGTCGTGGCTGGCTTCGATCACGCCGCGGCGCGAACCTTGGTCACGACCGCATCCAGCTCGCCCTTGAGGTAGCGCTCGGCCAACTTCTCCAGCGGAATCGGCTTGATCTTGCTCGCCTGCCCCGCAGTACCGAACGCCTCGAAGCGCGCCTTGCAGATGTCGCGGGCGGCGGCAGTGGCCTCCTTGAGGAACTTGCGCGGGTCGAACTCGCTCTTGTTCTTCGCCATACTGCGACGCATGGCTCCGGTCATCGCAAGGCGGATGTCGGTGTCGATGTTGACTTTGCGCACGCCGTGGCGGATGCCTTCCTGGATCTCCTCGACCGGCACGCCGTAGGTTTCTTTCATCTCGCCGCCGAACTCACGGATCACCTGCAGCCATTCCTGCGGCACCGAGCTGGAGCCGTGCATCACGAGGTGTGTGCTGGGAATGCGGCCGTGGATCTCCTTGATGCGCTCGATCGCGAGGATGTCGCCGGTGGGCTTGCGGGTGAACTTGTAGGCGCCGTGGGAGGTGCCGATGGCGATTGCCAGTGCGTCGACATGGGTGCGCTGGACGAAGTCGGCCGCCTGCTCGGGGTCGGTGAGCAGCATTTCGTGGGTGAGCTTGCCGCTCGCGCCGGAACCGTCCTCCTCGGCGGCGTGACCCGTCTCCAGCGAACCCAAACAGCCGAGCTCGCCTTCCACCGAGACCCCCACGGCATGCGCCATCTCCACCACTTTGCGTGTGACCTCGACGTTGTAGTCGTAGGACGCTGGCGTCTTCATGTCCTCCTTGAGGGAGCCGTCCATCATCACCGAGCTGAAGCCGGAACGGATGGATGCCTGGCAAACCGCTGGACTCGCTCCGTGGTCCTGATGCAGGACGATGGGGATGTCCGGGTACATCTCGACCGCGCCCAGCACCATGTGGCGCAGCAGAGGCTCGCCCGCATACTTGCGCGCGCCCGCCGAGGCCTGCAGGATCACCGGGCTGTCGGTCTCGGCAGCTGCCTGCATGATTGCCTGGATCTGCTCGAGGTTGTTGATGTTGAAGGCGGGCACGCCGTAGCTGTGCTCGGCGGCGTGGTCGAGAAGCTGTCGAAGTGAAATCAGAGCCATGTGTTGCCTCCGGTCTGTAAGGAATAGTCAGCTTGGGATGAAGAGCACAGGGTGCCCCCTCAACGCCCCCTCACCCCTGCCCTCTCCCACGACGGGAGAGGGAGAAAACCGGTTCGTCGATTGTTGGAGTGTACTGCCCATCTCGCAAGACTGGTCATCCTCCTCGGACAGGCTCCCACCACCCCGTCACGCTACGCGTGCCACCCCTCCTCGGGCAGGAGGGGAGAGACTACGTCCACCAGTCCGCTTGCTTCGCAGGCACCCGCGCACACCACCCCTCGCTTGGCACCACCCTGCCAGCTACCGGAGGGAGAGACTACTCCGCCCTCTGCGTGGGCACCAGAGCTTTCCCCTCGTTCTCCAGGGAGGGGAGAGACTCCTCACGCGAGAGCGGCTTCGCGCGTGGCTCTCCTCTTCTTGTCCATGAACTGCAGGATCATCGGTGTAAGGATGAGTTGCATCGCCAACTCCAGCTTCCCGCCCGGGACGACGATGATGTTCGGCCGCGACATGAAGGAGTCGTGGATCATGGTCAGCAGGTAGGGGAAGTCGATTCCCTTCGGGTTGGCGAAGCGGATCACCACGAAACTCTCGTCGGCCGTCGGGATGTAGCGTGCGATGAACGGATTGGAGGTGTCTACCGTGGGCACGCGTTGGAAGTTGATATGCGTGCGTGCAAACTGCGGGCAGATGTAGTTCACGTAGTCGGGCATGCGCCGCAGGATTGTGTCCACCACTGCCTCGGTCGAGTAGCCGCGCGTGGCCTTGTCGCGATGCAGCTTCTGGATCCACTCCAGATTGATGATCGGCACCACGCCCACAAGCAGATCGACGTGCTGGGCCACATTGACCTTGTCGGTGACGATGCCGCCGTGCAGCCCTTCGTAGAACAGCATGTCGGTGTCGGCGGGAACCTCGGTCCACGGTGTGAACGTACCGGGATCCTGCTTGAACGGCATCGCTTCCGCCTCGTCGTGCAGGTACTTGCGCACGCGCCCGGTTCCGTCCTCCGCGTAAGCCCGGAAGAGGGTCTCCAGTTCCTCGAACAGATTCGCCTCTGGCCCGAAGTGGCTGAAATGCTCGTTGCCCAGTTTGGTGGCCTCCGCCATCGCCGCTTTCATCTCGGCCCGGTTGTAACGGTGGAAGGCATCGCCCTCGACGATGGCCGCCTTGATGCCTTCGCGGTTGAAGATCCACTGGAATGTGCGCGTCACGGAGGTCGTGCCGGCACCTGACGAGCCGGTGACTGCGATGATCGGATGTCTGGTGGACATGGCTCTTTTCCTTTGGCGTGCTGCGAAAGCGGTTGCGAACTGCCCGTTTCCCCCCTCACCCTGCCCTCTGCCACAAGGGGAGAGGGGCCTTTCCGTTCAACTCGCCGGCGAGGGAAGAGGGAACTCGTTGTCGAGGTCGGTGCTGCGGGCCATAGGTAGCTGCATCGGGTTATACCGCTGCCTGGGTGAACAGCGAGCGGGTGTTGAACAGCGGCGACTGGAACGGCTGGTCAACGCCCTCGTCGTGCTCGTGATGATAGCGCGCCAGACGCTCCACCTCCGCACGGGAGCCGAGGATCACCGGGACGCGCTGGTGCAGCGCCTCGGGCCGAACGTCGAGAATGCGCTGGCGCCCGGTGCTGGCGGCGCCGCCGGCCGCCTCGACGATCATGGCCATGGGATTGGCCTCGTACAGCAGGCGCAGTCGGCCGCGCTTGGCCGGGTCCTTGGTGTCGCGCGGGTACATGAACAGGCCGCCGCGCATCAGGATGCGGTGCACCTCGGCCACGAGGGAGGCGATCCAGCGCATGTTGAAGTCCTTGCCACGGGGGCCGTTGCGGCCGGCCAGGCATTCCTGGACGTAGCGCCGCACCGGCGGCTCCCAGAAGCGCTCGTTGGAGGCGTTGACGGCGAACTCGCGCGTCTCAGTAGGGATGCGCAGGTCGGGATGGGTGAGGACGAACTCCCCGGCGTCGCGGTCCAGGGTGAAGCCGTGCACACCGCGGCCGAAGGTGAGCACGAGCATGGCCGCGGGGCCGTAGATGGCGTAGCCGGCACACACCTGACGGGTACCGGGCTGCAGGAAGTCCGCGGTAGTCGGCTCCGTGACGCCCTCGGGGCAGCGTAGGATGGAGAAGATGGTTCCGACCGAGATGTTGACGTCGATGTTGGACGAACCATCCAGGGGATCGAAGACGAGCAGGTATTTCCCACGCGGGTAGGCGCTCGGGATGGCGTAGGGCTCGTCCAGCTCCTCGGAGGCCATGCCAGCGAGGTGCCCGTCCCATTCGCAATAGTGCAGCATGGTCTCGTTGGCGATGACGTCGAGCTTCTTCTGCTCTTCGCCCTGCACGTTTACACTCTCGGCGCTGCCCAGGACTCCGGCGAGCGCTCCCCTCGAGACGGTCTGCGCGATAACCTTGCAGGCGGTGACCAGATCGTTGAGGAGCGCGCTGAACTCGCCGGTGGCGCCCGGCGCGCGACGCTGCTCCTCGATGATGAATTTGTTGAGTGTGGTTCTTCCGTGGTGCACTTTCTGTCCCTCCCCAGGCCAGTGACGCGCGCTGCGTGCCTACCCCTCACCTCCCCCCTCTCCCGCAAGGGGTCCCGCAAGGGGAGAGGGGGGTCTTGCTCCCAACGCGCTGGCAAACACCCGGCTCGCGCGCAGGTCCGGCTCTTCGATTGTCATGAGCTGCTCGCGGCCCACCGGACCGGACGCCCGGAACAGGCGGCTGGCCTGGCGCAGGCGGGCGCGGTCCAGCGCGTTGCGCACCGAGCGTGCATTCGCGAAATGCGGCTGTTGTCGGCGCAGCGCGATGTACTCGGTAAACGCCTGACGCGCCGCCCGGCTCAGGCGGTACTGCATGCGCTCGAGCATGAGGTCGGCGATGGCGAGCAGCTCTTCAGGCGTGTAGTCGGGGAAGTCGATGTGGTGTGCGATACGCGAGGACAGCCCCGGGTTGCTGCGGAAGAACGTCTCCATGCGGTCCTTGTAGCCAGCCACTATCACCACCAGGTCGTCGCGCTGGTTCTCCATCACCTGCAGCAGGATCTCGATCGCCTCCTGGCCGTAGTCGCGCTCGTTCTCCGGCCGGTACAGATAGTAGGCCTCGTCGATGAACAGCACGCCGCCCATGGCCCGCTTCAGCACTTCCTTGGTCTTGGGCGCCGTGTGGCCGACGTACTGCCCGACCAGGTCGTCGCGGGTGACGGCCACCAAGTGGCCCTTGCGGACATAGCCCAGCCTATGAAGAATCTCCGCCATGCGCATGGCTACGGTGGTCTTGCCCGTGCCCGGGTTGCCGGTGAAGGACATGTGCAGCGGCGGCGCACCGGTGGACAGGCCCAGCTGGCTGCGCGCGCGCTCCACCACGAGCAGCGCGGCGATCTCCCGGATGCGCGTCTTGACCGGCTCGAGTCCGATCAGCTCGCGGTCCAGGCGGTCGAGCACCTCCTGCGCGTGCGATTGCGCGAGGATAGCTGCCAGATCGACCTGCGCGGGCGCGATCTCGGAAGCAGCGACAGAAGCCATGGCCGCGGACACGTTCAGACCCTCGCCAGCGCCTGCTCCGGCACCTGATCGACGGGCGGCTCGGGCTGCGAGACGCCCTGGGCGATGCGGGCGCGCATCCGGCCGATGGTCGCGGCGTAATCGTCCGATCCGTAGATGGCCGATCCGGCTACGAAGGTATCAGCACCCGCCCGCGCCGCGTCGCCGATGTTATCGGCATTGATGCCGCCGTCGACCTCCAGCCAGATGTCGCGCCCCGATGCCTCGATGCGGCGGCGCGCCGCGCGCAGCTTGGTCAGCGCTCCGGGGATGAACTTCTGGCCACCGAAGCCCGGGTTGACCGACATGATGAGGATCAAGTCGACCGAGTCGATGAGATGCTCGAGGTAGTGCAGCGGCGTGGCGGGATTGAAGGCGAGCCCGACCTTACAGCCGTACTCGCGAACCAGCGCACAGGTGCGGTGGATGTGCTCGCTCGCCTCCGGATGGAAGGTGATGATGTCGGCGCCGGCGCGGGCGAAGTCGGCCACGATGCGGTCGACGGGCTTGACCATCAGGTGCACGTCGATCGCCGCCTGGGTGAGCGGGCGGATTGCCTGGCACACCATCGCCCCGAAGGTGAGGTTGGGGACGTAGTGGTTGTCCATCACGTCGAAGTGGATCAGGTCGGCACCGGCGCGCACGACGCTGGTGACTTCCTCGCCCAGGCGGGCGAAGTCGGCTGAGAGGATGCTCGGTGCGATGCGGTAGGCTTTGTCCATTTTCTCCTCCTCACTCATCCAATCTCAACGCTTCAGGCGCAGAGAACGCCGAGGGCCGCAGAGAGAACCCGCCTGGCGCTAGGGGCTCCGCGAAAGTCCAGGCTGCTCATGCACTCCTGGATCCCCGCTTTCGCGGGGATGACGATCTCTTCTCTGCGTCCTGCGCGTCCTCTGCGCCTGAAGCGTTGGGTGTTGCCGTTGCTCTAGTACCTCTGCCCGGAAGGACGCTGCGTGGCGTAGCTGCGCACGGTGTAGCGCACGTTGCGCCCGGCAACCTCCTGCCGCTCCAGCGCGAAGCCCGGCTCCTCGGCCGGCCGGTTGACGATGAAGGACAGCCGGACCGTCTCCCAGCCGCGGGTGGAGTCGAACGCGTTCACCTTGACGTAGTGTTTCGGGAACGCGCGTCGGCAGGCCTGCACTTCGGCCAGGACGCCGGCGGCATCCTTCAGGTCGAACATGGGCTGGCCCCACATCTCCCAATAGGTGTTGCGCGGGTGCGGGTCGTCGGTGTACTCCACCGACAGCGCCCAGCCCTGCGCGAGGGCGTACTCGATCTGCGCGCGGATCTGCTTGTCGGTCAGGTCCGGCAGGAAGGAAAACGTTCCTTGGGTAACTCGCATGGTGCTTCTCCTAAGAGCTCTTCACCACAGAGACACACAGGCACAGAGAACATTCGAATCGGAGCACTGGGGTAGACGAGCGACGGTTCGTTGGCGCTGCGTCGATATCGCCGGCGTCATTGGAAGAGACTTTGCCCCCGCTTTCCTCTGTGTCTCTGTGCCTCTGTGGTTCAACTTCACAATCAAGCAGGAGTAGGCGTCGCAACGTAGTCGACCGTGTCGGTCGACTCGTAGTTGAACGTCACGTCCTTCCAGGTGTCCAGCGCAGCCTGGAGCGGCGTGCAGGAACGTGCGGCCTGCTGCAGGATCTCCGGCCCTTCGTTCCAGATGTCGCGGCCTTCGTTGCGCGCGAGGATCATGGCTTCCAGCGCGACGCGGTTGGCGGTTGCACCAGCCTGGATGCCCATGGGATGGCCGATGGTGCCACCGCCGAACTGCAGCACGACATCCTCCCCCAGGTAGCTGATGAGCTGATGCATCTGCCCGGCGTGGATGCCACCGGAAGCCACCGGCATCACCTTGCGCAGCCCCGCCCAATCCTGGTCGTAGAACAGGCCGTGCTGCAGGTTCACCGGAGTGTGCGGCTCCCGCAGCGTGTCGTAGATCCCTTTGATGACGTTCGGATCGCCCTCGAGCTTGCCCACCACGGTGCCGGAATGGATGTGATCCACCCCCGCCATGCGCATCCACTTGGAGATGACGCGGAACGATACGCCGTGGGTCTTCTGCCGCGTGTACGTACTGTGTCCGGCACGATGCAAGTGCAGGATCATGTCGTTGCGCCGTGCCCACTTGGCCATGCTCTGAATGGCCGTGTAGCCAATCACCAGGTCGATCATGACGACCACCGAGCCTAGCTCTTTGGCGAACTCGGCGCGCTCGTACATGTCCTCCATGGTCGCAGCCGTGACGTTGAGGTAGTGCCCCTTGACCTCGCCGGTGTCCGCAGCCGCGCGGTTTACCGCTTCCATCACGAACAGGAAGCGATCGCGCCAGTGCATGAACGGTTGCGAGTTGATGTTCTCGTCGTCCTTGACGAAGTCCAGCCCGCCCTTGAGCGCCTCGTACACCACGCGCCCATAGTTCTTGCCCGACAGGCCCAGCTTCGGCTTGGTGGTGGCGCCCAGCAGAGGACGGCCGAACTTGTCCAGCCGCTCGCGCTCGACGACGATGCCGGTGGGCGGCCCCTGGAAGGTCTTCAGGTAGGCCACCGGGATGCGCATGTCCTCCAGGCGCAGCGCCTTCAGCGGCTTGAAGCCGAACACGTTACCGATGATGGAGGCGGTGAGGTTGGCGATCGAGCCTTCCTCGAACAGATCGAGGTCGTAGGCGATATAGGCGAAGTACTGCTGCGGCGCGTTGGTGCCCGGCCCGGTGCCTGGCACCGGGTCGACGCGGTAGGCCTTCGCTCGGTACGAGTCGCACGCGGTGAGCCGATCGGTCCAGACCACTGTCCAGGTCGCCGTCGAGGACTCGCCCGCCACGGCAGCCGCCGCCTCCTCGGGGTCGACACCCTCCTGCGGGGTGATGCGGAACAGGGCCAGCACGTCGGTGTCCCTGGGCTCGTAGTCAGGAACCCAGTAACCCATCTGCTTGTACGGCATCACACCCGAGCGATAGCGCTCGCTCGCTTGTCGCAGTGCAACAGGTGCGGCGATCTCGTTCATCCTGTACTCCTCCGGTTCGTTTGCCGATCTGACATGACCCACTGTACAAGCCAGCGGTCATCAGGAAAAATCACTTCTTCTAGCGCTCAGCATAAGGAGGGCTTATAGATGCCCGGCATGCGCAACGTTACCCTGCGCCAGCTGCAGATATTCGTCGCGGCCGCGGACAGCCTGAGTTTCTCGCGTGCCTCGACGCAGTTGCATCTCACCCAGCCGGCGATCTCGATGCAGATCCGCCAGCTCGAGCACAGTGCGGGATTGCCACTGTTCGAGCGTCTGGGCAAGCGCCTGCACTTGACCCAGGCGGGCGAGGAGCTGCTGGGCTACGCACGCCAGGCGCTGCGCGCGCTGAAGGAGGCGGACGACGCATTCGCCGCATTAAGGGGCTTGCGTGGTGGCCTGCTGCGCATCGGCGTGGTGAGTACGGCCAAGTACTTCGCGCCGAAGCTTCTGGCACAGTTCGCGCGGAGCCACCCGGAAGTGGAGCTCAAGCTGGCGGTAAACAACCGCGAGGCGGTGGTGCGTCAGCTCGATCTGAACGAGATCGACATCGCCGTCATGGGCCAGCCGCCACGGCATCTGGACACCGTCGCTGTGGCGTTCGCGCGCCACCCGCTATCCATCATCGCAGCGCCCGACCATCCGCTCTCGCCCCGCAAGCGCATTGCCCTGCGCTTACTGGAGAGCGAGACCTTCCTGGTACGCGAGCCGGGCTCGGGCACGCGCTCGGCCATGGAGCACTACTTCCAGGACCAGGGCGTGCGCGTGCGCGTGGGCATGGAGATGAGCAGCAACGAGACGATCAAGCAGGCGGTGATGGCAGGCATGGGTGTGGCGTTCATCTCGGAGCACACCATCGGCCTGGAGCTGGCCGCCGGCCAGCTTTGCCTTCTGAAGGTGGAAGGGCTGCCGGTGCTGCGCCGCTGGTACGTGGTGCACCTGGAAGCCAAGCGCCTGTCGCCGGCGGCTGCAGCCTTCAAGAAGTTCATGCTCGACGAAGGCAGCGCACTGCTCAAGCAGTGGCCGCAGGGATAGTGCCAGCTCCCACCACCCCGCCTGCTGCGCAGGCACCCCTCCTCTGGCAGGAGGGGAGTGTCCTTGCCTCGCGCCTGTCTGCGAGGGGCGGGCGCGATCACCACAAGGGCGCGGGCGAACCCGCGCCGGTCAGCTTGAACAGTCCCCACGGTCCCCCGGTCTCCCGGCACAGGCCGTAGCGGAACGGTGCGGCCACCCGCCCGGGCGTGAGGAAGCGCAGGTCCTGGAACCACACGCAGGTCGAGGGGTTGCCGCGGTCGATGCGGTACAGCGCCGGCAGCTCGGCGAACCAGCGGTAGAAGCCGAACTGTCTCTGGCCCCATGCCTCCAGCGCGAGCGCCCGGTCGGCTTCGCTCAGACCGAAGCGGGCGGTCGCCTCCCATGCGGCGTTGGCGGGCGGAGCGAAGGACGCATGGATCCGCGCGATCAGGCCGGCATCGGGCACGGCGTTCGGCACGCGGTCGCGCCACAGGTTGATGTGGGCAAAGCGGTACTCCTCCTCGGACGACACGACTACAGTCCAGTTGCCCGGCAGCGGCGGGCGCGGCAGCGCGTCGACCTGCGCGCCGATCAGGCCGTTCGCCACGGCATAGCGTTCGCCGAACTCGATGGCCTGCTGGCGCAGCCACCCCTGCATCCCGACATAGGCGCACAGCACTACCAGCGCTGCCGTGGCCGGGATGCGGGACTTGCGCCACAGGAGCGAGGCGAACAGCCCTGCGAGGATGATGCCGGTGAAGACGAGGTCGATGATGAAGGTCGTGCCCAGCGCGAAGCGGGCGTCGGAGAACGGCGCCAGGAACATCGTGCCGAACGATGTGATCCAATCTCCGAGAATGTGGATGCCGACCCCCAGTCCGCACACCAGCACGTAGCCGCGCCAGGCCGGGAGCTTGCGGGTGGTCAACGCCATCAGCAACGCCAGCAGCACCGCCCAGACGGGCAGCAGCGGAAACGAATGCGTCACGCCGCGATGCAGGGTGAGATAGGTAAGCGGCGAGACCAGCGTCGTGAGGATGTCGGTGTCCGGAAACAGGGCAGCGACCGTCCCGGCCATCACGAGCTGACGGGTGGTGGGTGCGCCGGGTCGCGTCTGCGCCGGCGCGACGGCACGCGCGATGAGCGCGCCGCTGAGAGCGTGGGTGAGGGTGTCCATGAACCTACAGTAGAGCGGTTGAGCTCGGAGAGTGCGAAGCAGATCGGGGCCGTTTCTAGCCTGCAAACCGGTACCGCGAGTTGTTTCCCAGCGCAACGGAGCGTAGCTTGCAGGAAACGGGCGAGTTAGCCCGTACTCATTCTACCTGGCTGGTATTCACCCTTATTGGCGGACCCGATGCGTTATGAAGCTCAGCCGGCGAGCAGGCGGTAGACGTTTTCTCCTGAGGATAGCTGCAGCAGCACTGGCGCTCGAGGTGGCCCTAGCGCAGCAGGATGGCGTCCTTCGCTTCGACTGGTCGGCACCCGGGACGGACGGTCTGCCCGCCGGCTGGCGTCCGCTCACCTTCAAGGACATTCGCCAGCACACACGCTACGCCACCGTACGCGACGGTGAGACCTTTGTCATGAAAGCCGAGGCGAACGGTTCAGCCTCGGGCCTGATCCATCCGGTCGACGCCGACCCGCGCCGGACTGCGCTTCTGCGCTGGCGCTGGAAGGTGGAGAACCTGCTCAGCAAGGCCGACGTAACGCGCAAGCAGGGCGACGATTACCCCGCCCGCATCTACGTGGCTTTTGCCTACGACCCCGGGCGTGCCAGCCTGTCACAACGCATCAAGTACGAGGCGGCGCACCTGATCTATGGCGAATACCCGCCGCACTCTGGGCTGAACTACATCTGGGAGAGCAAGGCGCCTTTGGGCACCATCGTGCCCAATCCCTTCACCGACCGCGTGCGCATGATCGTGGTGGACAGCGGCCCTGCGCGCGTCGGCCAGTGGGTCGAGCACGAGCGCAACGTCCTTGAGGACTACAAGCAGGCCTTCGGCGAAGAACCACCCATGATCTCCGGTATCGCCATCATGACCGACGCTGACAACACGCAGGAGTCCGCGGTGGCCTACTATGGGGCGATAACGTTATCCCCCGCATCACATTGACCGCAACCAGACTCCTGCGTGTTGCGGCGGAGGCTAACTTGGCTGCACGAGCAGCCAAGTTAAGCGCGCTTCGCGAAGCGACCGCAGCCACAATACCGGGGAGGTAGCGACTGCCTATTACGGCGAAATCACTCTGAGCTCCCACTGACCCGTTCGGGGAACTTCCGGGCAGTGCGCGCCTTTACACGCCCACTCGGTAAAGCGTACACATACACTGCCTCGCAGCACGCCTAACTCGTTGAGCCGATGAGTGTCGCGCACAGGCACGGGCGTTGCGGCGAGTCCTGTCATGCGAAGGGGCACAACTTTCCGGAACGGGGCAAGACGCAGCTGCAGTCGCTACGCGTCATGCCGCCGGACACCGGATGGCCGTCGCCGGAGACCGGGCAGGAGGCCACACCAGGCCACCTGCCCGCCGGCCCGACCGGGCAGGAGTCGGCGCTGCCGGTTGCCGCTGCTTCCATACCGACCCACGCGCCAGCCACCGCCGGAGTCAGCCGCGCCGGGCAGCGGGGTTTCCATGCGGCTCGTCGCTGCGATCGGATCCGTCCGGGCGCCGTGCCGGCCAGAGCGGTGGATGATTCAGCTCTCGTAACCCGAAACGAAGGAGACACCTCATGAAAAAGCTCTTGACCACCCTTGGCGCTGGCGTACTGGCTCTGTCGCTAGGCGGCTTCGCCTTCGCGGCGGAACAGTCGGGCGAGCCGCAGCAGCGCGAGCAGGAGTATCAGGCCGCGCTGAAGAAGTGCGAGTCGCTGCCTCAGGCCGAACAGCAGAAGTGCGTCGACGCAGCCAAGAAGAAGTTCGGCCAGATGTAACGGCATCGCCGTACCAAGGGCAATGACCCAGGGCGGGCGCGCGAGCTCCCGCCCTGCAATTCCCAAAGCAATCGACCCGGTG
>Ga0209706_10000921_pt1 | contig 16797 bp, 17 predicted proteins | sample PPLLaktember2015_6_FD_187263 | JGI IMG/M metagenome (GOLD analysis project Ga0209706, IMG submission 187263) | Freshwater sediment microbial communities from Prairie Pothole Lake near Jamestown, North Dakota, USA - PPLs Lake P8 Core (1) Depth... | ecosystem: Environmental > Aquatic > Freshwater...
GCCTACCCGGAAATGCCATCGCACCGCGACCACGCGCTCGCGCAGCGACTGCTGCCGCGCGGTGCCGGCGCCGTTTTCAGCTTCAACCTGAAGGGCACGCGCGCGGCCGGCCGTGCCTTCGTCGAGGCGCTGCGCGTGTTCTCGCATCTGGCCAACGTCGGCGATGCGAAGTCACTTGTCATCCATCCGGCATCGACGACGCACTTCCGCGTGCCCGACGAGGAACTCCAGGCCGCCGGCATCACGCAGGGCACGATCCGGCTCTCGATCGGGCTCGAGGATCCGGCCGACCTGCTGGAAGACCTGGCACAGGCGCTGAAGCGCGCACAGAAGGTGAGCTGATGGATCTGCTCGACTCGCCCCGCCTGTACGCCTACACCGGCGGCAAGCCGTTCGATCCCGCCAAGCCGACGATCGTCTTTTTGCACGGCGGTCAGCACGATCACAGCGTCTGGATCCTGCAGAGCCGCTACCTTGCGCATCATGGATACAGCGTGCTTGCGCTCGACCTGCCCGGTCACATGCGCAGCGGTGGTGCGCCGCTCACGAGCGTCGAGGACATCGCCGCGCGCGTTGCGCAGGCGTTGCAGGCAAGCAGCGCCGAGCGGATGCTGCTGGTCGGGCACAGCATGGGCTCGCTGATCGCGCTCGAACTCGCGCGCCGGCTCGGCGACCCGGTCAGCGGTGTCGCGCTGATCGCCACCTCGTTTCCGATGAAGGTGTCGGACGCGCTGCTCGAGGCGACGCGCGCGGCACCCGACGCGGCGATGGACATGATCAACGTCTGGTCGCACAGCCCCTCGATCCGCGCCTATGACCGCAAGCCGTCGAATCCCGGTCCCGGCTTCAGCAATGTCTGGCAGAACCTGCGGCTGATGCAGCGGATCGGCCAGCGGGAGCCGGCCGCGCTGAACGCGGACTTTGTCGCGTGCAACGCGTATCGCGGCGGCGCCGAGGCGGCGGCGGCTCTCACCTGCCCCGTGCTCTTCGTGCTGGGGGCTTCGGATCAGATGACGCCGACACGCAATGCACGCACGCTGATCGACGCCTGCAGGCAGCCAACCGTCGTGATGCTCGAAGGCTCCGGGCACTCGGTGATGTCCGAGCATCCGGACGGTGTGCGCGACGCGCTCGCAACGTTCGCGCAGCGCGTCTTCGGACGCGTGCCGGTCTAACCGTGTCGGGCTGGGCGCACGCTTTCAGCGCAGTCAACTGGGACACCTACTGGCTTTACGTGCTGACCGAGGCGGCACTGTCGCTGTCGCCCGGTCCTGCCGTCATGCTGGTCATCGCCTACGGTCTCACGCAAGGAGCGCGGCGCTCGGTGTTCGCAGCGCTCGGCATCCTCACCGCCAACGCGCTGTACTTCGTGCTCTCGGCGACCGCGCTCGGCGCGGTGCTCGTCGCTTCGCAGTCGTTCTTCGTTGCGGTGAAGTGGATCGGCGCGGCCTACCTGGTGTACGTCGGACTGTCGGCGCTCTTTGGCAGGCCGTCGCCGATCACCGTATCGAGTGCGAACAGCCGCCCCCGCTCGCGGCGCGCGATCTATCTGTCCGGGCTGACGCTGCAACTCGCGAATCCGAAGACGCTGATCTTCTTCGTCGCGATCCTGCCGCAGTTCGTCGACCCGCGCCTGGCGGTGGCGCCGCAGATGGTATGGCTCGCGGCCGGATCGATCGTGCCCGAGCTTTTCATCCTAACCGGCTACGGTTACCTGGCATCGCGCGCGGCACGCATCGCAACCGATCCGCGCTACGCGCGCATCACGGACCGCATCGCCGGCGTTCTCGTGCTCGGCGCGGCCGCGCTGGTGCTGAGCGTCGCGCCATCTTGAGCGCGCGTCCCTGCCGGCGAGAGCTCATGACAGGGATGACGCTCCGGGTTGAATCCTGTGTTCAAATGCCGTCCGCAGATTCGCGCTGCCCTCAGATCGTCAATCAGGGAGAACTATGAAGCACATCGTCGGAAAGGCACGGTGCCTCGCCGTGCTTGCAAGCGCATTGATCTCCGCCTTGCCATTGATGGTTGAAGCACAAGCCAGGGTGGGCTTCGACCGCACGATCCTTCCCATCCCTGAACCGAAGCGGCCGACATACAAGGAGCTCGATGCGCGAAAGGTCAAGGCGCCTCCCCACTTCGACGTCAAGGCCCCGGGCGGCGCGCCGAACGTCGTGATCGTGCTGATCGACGACCTGGGCTTCGGCGTTCCGGGCGCATTCGGCGGCCCGGTTCCGATGCCGACACTCGACCGCCTCGCGCAGAACGGGCTTCGCTACAACAACTTCCACACGACCGCGCTGTGTTCTCCGACCCGGGCCGCGCTGAAGTCCGGCCGCAACCATCACACGGTGAACATGGGCTTCATCACCGAGATGGCGACCTCGTTCCCGGGCGCCACCGGACAGATTCCGAACTCGACGGCCCCGCTGGCGGAGATGCTGCGCCTGAACGGCTACAACACGGCGGCCTTCGGCAAGTGGCATGAGACCGCGGCCTGGGAGACCAGCATCTCCGGACCCTTCGATCGCTGGCCGACCCACCAGGGGTTCGACAAGTTCTATGGCTTCATCGGCGGCGAAACGAACCAGTGGGCACCGTTCCTGTACGACGGCGTCACGCAGGTCGAGCTGCCGAACGATCCGAACTACCACTTCATGGCCGACATGACGGACAAGGCCGTGGCCTGGATCAAGTACCAGAAGGCGCTGACGCCCGAGAAGCCGAGCTTCGTGTACTTCGCGCCCGGCGCGACGCACGCCCCGCATCACGTTCCCGCGGAGTGGATCGCGAAGTGGAAGGGCAAGTTCGATCAGGGTTGGGACAAATTGCGCGAGGAGACGCTGGCGAGGCAGATCAAGATGGGCATCGTTCCTGCGGGCACCAGGCTCGCGCCGAAGCCGCCGGCGATCAAGGACTGGGACAAGCTCTCGGCCGACGAGAAGCGGCTGTTCGCCCGCCAGGCAGAGGTCTATGCCGCGTTCGCCGACTACACCGACCACCACATCGGGCGCATGTTGCAGGCCTTCGAGGCAGTCGGCCAGGCCGACAACACGCTCGTCTTCTACATCGCCGGCGACAACGGCACGAGCGGCGAAGGCGGCGAAAACGGCATGTTCAACGAATACACCTACTTCAACGGCGTGGAGGAAAAAGTCGAGGACATGCTGAAGGTACTCGACAAGTGGGGCGGACCCGAGACCTACCCGCACATGGCGGCCGGCTGGGCGGTCGCGCTGGACTCCCCATTTGGCTGGATGAAGCAGGTGGCGTCGGACTTCGGCGGCACGCGCAACGGGATGGTCGTGCACTGGCCGAAGGGAATCAAGGCGAAGAACGGGATCCGCACGCAGTTCAGCCACGTGATCGACGTCGCGCCGACCGTGTTGCAGGCCGCGGGGCTGCCGGAGCCCAAGGTGGTCAACGGTACGCCGCAGGTCCCGATGGAAGGCAACAGCCTCGTCTATTCCTTTGACGATCCGAAAGCGAAGGAGCGTCACACGACGCAGTACTTCGAGATCGCCGGCAACCGCGCGATCTATCACGACGGCTGGTTCGCCCGAACCATCCACCGCGCGCCGTGGGAGCCCAAGGGTCGCCATACGCTGCAGGACGATGTATGGGAGTTGTACGACACGCGCACGGATTTCAGCCTCGCCAGCGACCTTGCCGCAAAGAACCCGAAGAAACTGGCCGAGCTGAAAGCGATCTTCATGAAGGAGGGCGAGAAATATCATGTGCTGCCGATCGACGACCGGGTGTTCGAGCGGTTGGATGCCAAGGCGGTGGGTCGCCCGGACCTGATGGCCGGGCGCACGTCGATGAACCTGGCGGAAGGCATGACCGGAATGCTGGAAGGCGTCTTCGTCAACGTGAAGAACCGGTCGAAGTCGATCACCGCCGAGATTGAAATCCCGGCCGCCGGCGCCAACGGCACGATCCTCGCGCAGGGTGGCCGCTTCGGCGGCTGGTCGCTCTACGTGAAGAACGGTGTTCCCGCCTACGATTACAACTTCCTCGGCCTGCAGCGAACATCGATCGCTTCGACGAAGCCGCTCGCGACCGGCAAGGCGACGATCCGTTTCGATTTCGCCTATGACGGCGGAGGCCCGGCAAAGGGCGGGACCGGGACGCTGTCCGTGAACGGCGAAAAAGTCGGCGAGGGTCGCATCGCACAGACGCAGGCCGGGATGTTCTCGGCCGACGAGACCGCCGACGTCGGCATCGATCTCGGCACTCCGGTGGTCGAGGCGATCGGTTCAGAGGCGAAATCACGATTCACCGGCCGAATCGAGAAGGTCACGGTTCAAGTGAAGTAAACCGCCTTGACGGCTGGAAATTCAACGTCAAGACACAGCGAGGTTCGAGATGAAGGCTGATGGTAGAGTCGTCCGACGCACTGCCCTGATCTTTGTCGCAGCGGCCGTGCTGCTGCCGTCCGTCTCGCACGCGCAAGGCAATACGGATGCGTGGCAATGGCGCGCATCGGTCTACGGCTGGTTCCCGGGTATCAAAGGAGAGACCCAGTTTCCGAGCGGCGCAGGCGGGCCGTCGATCAACGTCGATGCCGACACCCTGATCGAAAACCTCAAGATGGCCTTCATGGGCTCCCTCGAAGCCCGGCAGGGCCGATGGGGCGGCCTGGCTGACTGGTTCTACGCCGATGTCGGTGACAGCAAGGCCGGTACTCGCGACTTCTCGATCCAAGGACAGCAGCTCTCGGTGGGCACGACCGCCAATCTAAGCCTCGACGCCAAGACCAACATACTGACGCTGGCCGGTACCTATTCGTGGATCGATCGGAACGAGTACAGCACGAGCGTGGTTTTCGGCGCGCGCATGCTGAACATGGATCAGACGCTGGACTGGGCGTTCGCCGGCACCGGTCCGCTGGGAGTCGCCCGCTCCGGCCGGGCGGAAGTCAGTGCGACCAACTGGGACGCGATCGTCGGCATGCGCGGGCGTGCACGTTTCGGCGACGAGCTGCGCTGGTTCGTGCCGTACCACTTCGACATCGGCGCGGGCAATTCCGACCTTACCTGGCAAGCGATCGTTGGCCTCGGCTATAGCTTCAGCTGGGGTGATGTCGGCGTGGCCTGGCGCTACCTGGACTACGAGTTCAAGTCCAGCGAACGGCTCCAGTCGATCACTTTCAATGGTTTCGCGGCCGGCGTGAGCTTCAAGTTCTGACGGCGGTGGTTGGGTTCGCGCCCGAGAGAGAAGATTTCTCTTCCGCAAGCGACTGCGCGAGCGGCACCGTCAACCACTCCGCCTTCGACCACCGCTGCGCGAGCGCCCGCAGTCCGAGCGATTCGACCGCGAGCAGCGTGTTGGCCGGGTCGACCGCGAAGCGCTCGAAAGCCGGCCTCAGGTTCATCGCTTCGGGGTCGCAGGTGAGCAACCAGTCCTGCTCGTTGCGCCGGCCGGTGCGCGTCTCGGCCAGGCGCCGCACGTAGCCGAGCTGCTCGAGCCGTTCCAGCAGCAACTCGGTTTCGTCGGGCGAGGTCCGCACGCGACGCGCGATCTCGCTGGTGGGCACCGCGGCGCCCATGTCCTTCGCCTCGAATAGGACCTTCAGAAGTGCCACTGCGGTGATGAAGTTGTTGCCGGGGCGCAGCTCGTCGCTGAAGCGGGTCGCACGCAGCCGGGGCAGTGTCGCCGCGATCGCGGCGCCGAACAGAAGCGCGTACCACGACAGGTACATCCAGACGAGGAACAGCGGCAGCGTCGCGAATGCACCGTAGACCGAACGCGCGCTGCCGCGCGACACGAACACCCCGAAGCCGACCTTGAGCAGTTCCGCGAGCACGGCGGCAATGAAGCCGCCGATCAGAGCGTCGCGCCACTGGACGAAGCGGTTCGGCACGAACACATAGAGCGCTGCGTACGCGAAGCCGCTCACGATTAGCGGCGCGAAGTCGAGCACGCTGCGCAGAAGGCCAGGCAACTGCTTGACGCCCTCGGTCGACAGCGACCAGAGATACGAGCTCGCGGTCAGGCTCGCGCCGACCAGCACCGGGCCGAGCGTGAGGATGGCCCAGTAGATCAGCACGCGCTGCATCAGCGGCCGGCGATCGCGCACGCGCCAGATGTCGTTCAGCACGCGGTCGACAGTGACGATCATCGACACGGCCGTGAATCCCAGGAAGATCACGCCGAATGCAGTCAGGCGCGCCGCCTGGAGCGCGAACTCGTTCACGTAGCGCAACACGGTGCCTGAGATCTGCCCCGGCAATGCCTTCAGCACGAAGTTCTCGAACGCGCCGCGGAACTCGGCGAAGAGCGGGAATGCCGCGAACAGCGCCAGCGCGACGGCGAACAGCGGCACGATCGACAGCAGCGTGATGAAGGTGAGGCTGCCGGAGACCTGGCCCATCCGCACGTCGCTCGCGCGCCGCTTCGCGAACGAGAGGACCTCGCGCGCCTTCTTGAGCCACGGGTAGCGGTCGATCAGCTTGGAAAGTGGGAACTGCATCGCCGAGTTCGGCCGCCTTGATGTGGGTTCCTATAATAGCGATCGCCTTGCAGCGCCCTTCCTCGCGCCGACACGGCTTCACATCGGACCGGCCATTCGTGGACATTCTGGTTCTCTATTACTCGCGCAATGGCGCGACGCGCCGCCTGGCCGAGGCGATTGCACAGGGCATCGAGCAGGTCGAAGGAACGCAGGCACGGATGCGCACAGTGCCTCCGGTCTCAGCGCTGGTTGAAACCGCTGCGCCGCCGGTGCCAGCCGACGGCCCCCCATACGCCGAACTGCGCGATCTCGAGGAGTGCGGCGGGCTCGCACTCGGATCGCCGACCCGTTTCGGCAACATGGCCGCGCCGCTGAAGCACTTCATCGACGGCACTTCCGCGCTGTGGCTTTCGGGTGCGCTGGCGGGCAAGCCTGCGGCGCTCTTCACGTCGACGAACACGATGCACGGCGGACAGGAGACGACACTGCTCTCGATGATGCTGCCGCTGCTGCATCACGGCATGCTGGTGCTTGGGATCCCCTACACGGAAGCGGAACTGACTTCGACAACAAGCGGCGGAACACCTTACGGCGCAAGCCACGTCGCGCGCCATGGAGCTCCGGCCGCACTGACGGCAGAAGAACGCAAGCTTGCGGTGGCACTCGGCGCCCGCCTCGCGCACGCGGCACTGCGGCTCGGCCGATGAGCGCAGAGCCGACGGCCGTTGGCGTCAGCGCCCGGCAGCGCATCGCCTGGCGCTTCGCGCTCGGGGCGTGGCTCGCGCTGATCGCGCTTTCGCTGCTGTGGGAAGTCTGGCTGGCACCCCTGCGAGCGGGCGGCGTCTGGTGGGCCGTCAAGGTCGTCCCGCTGCTGCTCGCGCTTCCCGGCGTCGCACGCGCTCGCGCTTACACGATGCAATGGGCGCTGCTGCTGTCGCTCGCCTACCTGCTCGATGGCCTCGTGCGCATCTTCGATCCGGCGCCAGCACGCTGGCTGGCCGCTACCGAGGTCGCGCTCGCCCTCGTGTTCTTCTGCGGCGCAATCGTCTATCTGCGGCCACTTAAGCTCGCGTCCCGGGCCGCGAAAGCGCAACCGCGATGACGCTCGCCGATCGGCTGCGCGAAATCGTCGGCTCCGTGAACGTGCTGACGGATGCCGCTGCGACGGCGCCCTACCTGACCGACTGGCGCAAGCGCTTCACGGGTCGCGCGCTCGCAGTCGTGCGTCCCGGCAGCACGGCCGAGGTCTCTGCAATCGTCAGCGCCTGCGCGGAACAAGGAACACCGGTCGTCCCGCAGGGCGGAAACACCGGACTGGTCGGCGGCGCAACGCCGGATGACTCCGGAACGGCCGTCGTGATCTCGCTGGTGCGCATGTCCCGGGTCCGGGCCGTTGATGCGCTGGGCGGGACGATCACGGTCGAAGCCGGATGCACGCTGCAGGCGGTGCAGCAGGCGGCGCGCGACTCCGGGCGGCTGTTCCCGCTGTCGCTCGCAGCCGAGGGCAGTGCGACGATCGGCGGCAACCTGAGCACGAATGCCGGCGGCACCCAGGTCCTGCGCTACGGCAACGCGCGCGAACTGGCGCTCGGGCTCGAGGTCGTGTTGCCCACCGGGCAAGTGTGGGACGGCCTGCGCGGCCTGCGCAAGGACAACACCGGTTACGACCTGCGCGATCTCTTCATCGGCGCCGAGGGAACGCTGGGCGTGATCACGGCCGCCTGCCTGAAGACCTTTCCGCTGCCGCGCGCGCAGACGACAGCGCTCGCCGGCCTGGATTCAGTCGACGCCGCGCTGGAACTGCTCGCGCTCGCGCAGTCGCAGGCGGGGCCGGCGCTGACGGCGTTCGAGCTGTTTTCGGACTTCTGTCTGCAGCTCGTCGAGCGGCAGTTCGAGGATCACCGCTCGCCGTTCGGGCAGCGCCATGCGCAATACGTGCTGCTGGAGTTGAGCGATCACGAAGGCGAAGCGCACGCGGACGGCATGATGCAGTCGATTGCCGAGCGCGCGCTGGCCGACGGATTGATCGCCGATGCAGCGATCGCACAGTCGGTTTCACAGGCGCGCTCACTGTGGGCGCTGCGCGAGCTGATCTCTGAAGCGCAGATGCGCGAAGGCCGAAACATCAAGCACGACATCGCGGTGCCGATCTCGGCGATCGGACGCTTCGTCCACGAGACCGACTCTCTGCTGGCCGGGCGCCTGCCCGGTGCACGCATGGTGGTTTTCGGCCATCTGGGCGATGGCAACCTGCACTACAACGTCAGCGCGCCGATCGGCATGTCCGAGGAGACGTTCCTGGCACTTCAGCCGGACGTCTACAATTGCGTCCACGATCAGGTAGCTCGCTACGCGGGATCGATCTCCGCGGAACACGGCATCGGCCAGCTGAAGCGCGCCGAGAATGCACGCTACAAGTCGGCGATCGAAATGGATCTGATGCGGTCGATCAAACAGGCATTTGACCCCAGGGGCATCATGAACCCCGGCAAGGTCATTTGAAGTGCCCGACTTTAGTCCCAACTTCACGGGACAGATCCCGCCGTTTTTCGGAGATTCGACCGCGAGGGGCTTGGCTACGATGTTTGCGATTGTCCGCATCGCGCCGACCGGCGTGTCGGGCATGAATCCGGGGAAGTTCTGAGGGAGAGAGCAAGAATGCAAAAAGCACTGATGCGCACTGCCGTCGCCGCGACGATCGCGATCTGTACCACGACGGCCGCGCAACCGCCGGGCACTCCGACCTACGGGCCGCTGCGCGAACCGGTCCCGGTGCCCGGTGTGAAGCCACTGGCGACTCCGGGAATCGAGGCGCTGAAGGGCGACGGCATCTATTACATCTCCGGTACCCGCGTCGCGAACATGCGCGCCAGCGCCAAGCCGGCCCAGGGCGATCGCCACACGCTGAGCGAGACCAGCAACGACGCCAAGACCGGAGCGGTCAACGGCCACATCGACGCCGGCAACTTCGTGCTCAATGGCGAGCGGCGCCCCGTGGGACGACCGAACTTCGCAATCCCGGCGCCGGACGGCACCGTTTACATGATCTATTCAGGGGAGAACCCGCTGCGGCTCGCGGTGACGCTGCAGGCGTTCGACGTCAGCGACCTGCCGATCCAGCCCTTCCTGCGCACGCCGGACAACTATCCGAAGCCGGAAGCCCCGCGCGCGGGCAGCACCCGCTTTCCTGCGGGCTCGGTTGCCTATCTGGTCGTCGCCCGCTTCGTCGACGACGTGCTGATGCTGCCGGGCCGCGAGTCATTCACCGGCGCGGGCAACACGTCGCAGCTGATCGGCAACTTCTCGAAGCAGATTCCCTACTGCCTGGCCTACGAGGATCGCCAGGGCGCCAAGCCCTATGCGATGTTCTTCAAGGGTGGAACCAGCAAGAAGGGCTCCGTTTCGCTTTTCCCGGCGAAAACCGGCACGCTGTTCTGCGATCGCGCCGCGCCGCAGCCGCTCGGCGAGGGCGAGTGGGAAGAACGGACGATCGCCGGCACGCGCGCAGTCGTGCTGTCGTTCCCGGCCAACGTCGATCCTCTCGACACCGGGGTCACGAACTTCGAGCGCGAGTCCGCGCGGATCGCGTTCATCGAACCGACCAAGGGCACGCCGGGCGTGCGGCCGGGCAAGCTGTACCAGGCCGGCGCGAAGATCTACGACTTCCAGTATCGGTTCAACAAGACGGCCGCTGACGCCGTGAAGCAGGCGATCGGAGTCCAGTAACTCCTTCGGATGCCGCCGCCAACCGCGGTTCGCTAGACTTGATTGATGCGAACCGCGGTTCTACCCGCCTTACTCTCCGCCCTCCTACCGACCATCTTGTACGCGCAGGCGATTCAGCGCTGCGAGAGCGCAGACCGCACGATCACCTACTCGAACGACGAGTGCCCGCCGGGCACGAAGACTGTCAAGGCGCTGCCGCCTGCGGCCCAGCCAAGTCCTGAAGCCCGCGATGCCGCGGCAGCACGCCTCAAGCGGGAAACCGATCAGGCCGCTGCGTTCGAGAACCAGCGGCGGCAGCAGCAGATACAGGCCGCGCAGGACGATGCCGTCCAGCGAGCGGCCGACTGCAGCTACCTCGCGGCCGAGATCAACACGACGCGCCGGATGCGCAACATGCTGACGAACCGGCCCTATTACTCGATCGACGATCGCGATCGGATGGATGAACACGCGGCCCGGCTGGTTGCCGAATACGAGCGCGTCTGCGGCCGCTAGCGACGGAACAGAACCATGAAACTTCGATCCATCGTCGCCGCGATCTGCCTGCTGCTTGTCGGCACCGCGGCGACACCGCAGGCGCAGCAGGTCCATCGCTGTGAAGGGAAGGACGGCAAGGTCACCTACTCGAACACGCAGTGCCCGGAAGGAACGAAGCCGGTGCGCAAGGTCAACACCGATCCGCCGGTGAAGGTCGAGGACCAGCAGGTCGCGAAGGACCGGGCGAAGAAGGATGCGGCCGAGGTGAAACAGATCGAGAAGGAACGCGCGCAGCAGGACGCGAAGGAAGAGCGCGACGCTGAGGATCAGAAGAAGGCTGCAGCCACGGAGCAGAAGAAGGCTGCGGCCAAGGCGCAGGGAAAGTGCGATCGCGCGAAGAAGGAACTCGAGAAGGCGAGAACAACGCGCGCGGAGCTTTACGCCCGCGCGACGACCGTCGAAAAGATGCAGAAGGCCGACCGCGAAATCAATCGCCGCGAAGCCGACGTTGCGCGGGACTGCCCGCACTGAGTCAGCCGGTTGCGGTGATCGTGTCGGACTCGGGCGCCGAAGTCACTTCGGCCAACGCCCGCTGCAGGATGTCGGCACCATAGCGCTCCAGCTCGACCGCATCGCTCAATACGCGCCGCCACTGGCGGGCACCCCGCATCCCCTGGTACAGCCCGTGCATGTGGCGCACGACATGGCGCGGCGACGCACTGCCGGCAAGTGCCTGCAGGTACGAGTGCATCGCCGCAACGATGTCCTCCCGCGTCGGGGCAGCGGTGGTCGCGCCGTAGAACGCCCGATCCACGCCGGCCAGCAGATGCGGGTCGTGATAGGCGGCCCGCCCAAGCATGACGCCATCAAGGCCGGCTGCCTGCTCCGCCGCCTGCTGCAGCGACGTGAGCCCGCCGTTCAACACGAAGGCCGCGGCGGGAAAGTCCTGCTTCAGCTGACGCACGACCTGATAACGCAACGGCGGGACCTCGCGGTTTTCCTTCGGACTCAGTCCCTTCAGTACTGCATTGCGCGCGTGCACGATGAAGACGCGACACCCGGCTTCGAACAGCGCACCGACGAAATCGCGCACGAATCCGTAGTCATCGGCCCGGTCGATCCCGATGCGGTGCTTGATGGTGATCGGCAGCTGAACCGCGTCCTGCATCGCCTTGAGGCAATCGGCCACGAGCGCAGGTTCAGCCATCAGGCAGGCGCCGAACGATCCACGCTGCACCCGTTCCGAAGGACAGCCGCAATTGAGGTTGATCTCGTCGTAGCCCCAGTGGAGGCCCAGACGGGCCGCCTGCGCGAGTTCTTCGTGGTCGCTCCCGCCGACCTGCAACGCGACCGGATGCTCGGCCGGATCGAACGCAAGATGGCGCTGCTGGTCTCCGTGCAGCAGCGCGCCGGTCGTCACCATTTCCGTGTAGAGCCGAGCGTGGCTCGAGAGCTGTCGGTGGAAGAACCGGCAGTGGCGGTCAGTCCAGTCCATCATCGGCGCGACGCAGAAGCGATGGCTTGCGTTCATCCGCGGTCGCCGCTCAGCGGTCGAGCAGCCACTGGATCACCGACTTGGCGACGAAGCCGAGGATCCCGAACGCAAGCACGAAGAACAGGATGAAGGTCCCGAAGCGGCCGGCCTTCGAGTCACGGGCCAGCCGCCAGATGATGATCAGCATCAGCGCGATGAAGCCGCCGATGCCCCAGGTCATCCCGAACTGGGTGATCTGCTCCTCGGTCAGTCCGAACAGCGTGCCTTCCATCGAGCGGCGTCAGCGGTCGTCGGCGTCATGCTCCGCCGGCACGCGCAGCGGCACGCCGGTCGTGTCGACGAGGTCGCGGTACGCGTGCCAGGTCGCGTGACCGATCACCGGCACCGACAACAGGAAGCCCGCCATCGCCGTGACCAGCGATGCCGACGTGGCGAGCAGGATGACCGTGGCCCAGACCAGCATTGGTCCCGGGTTATCGCCAACCGCGCGTACGCTCGTGAGCAGCGCGGTCCGCAAGCCGACCTGTCGCCCGAGCAGCAGCGGTGGCGCAACGACGGTCAGCGCGAACACGACCGCCACCCCCATGCCGCCGAGGACTGCCCACAGCACAAACAGCAGGTTTCCCTGCTCGACCGCGGCATAGCGCAGGAAATCGAGCGGTCCGCGCGGCGGTGCCGGCAGGAACGCCCCGAATAGCAGGGCGGAGACGATGACCCAGCCGGACCCGAGCAGCGCGAGCAGGATTCCCAGGCCGACCAGCGGACGCGTGCCGCGCCGCCACGCCTCAGCCGCATCGCCGAACGTCGGCGTCTTTCCACGGCCCAGCAGTCGGCTCGCCTCGTACAGGCCGGTCGCGAGGATCGGGCCGACGATCACGAACCCCGAAAAGGCTCCGGGTGCGAGCAAGCCGAAACGGGCGGAAGCCCACAGCACGACCAGCCCTCCGAATGCGACGAACGCTCCATGCGCAACTCCGATACCCGGAACGCGCCGGAAGTCGCGCCAGCCGAGCGCTAGCCACTGCAGCGGTTGCCAGAGGGATACCTGTCGCACCGGAAGCGGGGCATCGTTGATCGCGGACGCGGCAGGCACGGGATCTGGAGCGGGTGGCTTCGTCGGCATAGGCGGATTATCGGGTCTGACTGCCACTGCTCGCACGCTGGCGTGGACACCTTGCCGGGCAGCGATTCATCGCTCAGTTTTGTCGTTTCGTCGCAAGCCGGTTTGGCGCCGGGATGGCGGCCGTCAAGATTCCGTTCGCTCACCGAGGAGGCAAACATGCGAGTGCATCAGCTATTGACAGCTGCGGGTATCGTTGTCGTTGCGGGCTGCGCCCAGACCGGAGGCCCGGCCGGGTCCGAGCAGTCCGTGGCCTCAGCCCAATGCCAGTACTTCGTCCGCGAAGAGCGGCTCGTCCTCAGCCAGGTCAACAAGATCGAAGCGCAGGGCGCGGGCTACAGCGTCAATATGCGGCTGCAGGACTCGCTGGGTCGCCCCTTCGATGCGACCTGCATCTACGCGGGCGGCAAGACCAGCTGGGCACAGCCACTGCCGGCCAATGTCTCCCGTCGCGGCGACTTCAAGTAGCAGGCTTTAGGCCGGCTGGCGGCCGCGCGCTGCGCGGCCCGCCAGCTCGTTGAACAACAGGGCCGCGATCACGAAGGCGCCGCCGGCGAGCGTGTTCGCGCCCGGCGCTTCGCCGGCGCCGAGCCAGGCCCAGAGCGGCCCGAGGACGACCTCGAGCAGCGCCAGCAACGAGAGCTCGGTCGCCGTCAGGTGGCGAGCGGCGACCACGAGCAGCGTGCACGGCAATCCGAGCTGAAAGAAGCCGAGCAGCGCCAGCAATCCGATATCGGCAGGGCGGGCAATGAACGGCCATGCGAGCGGCAGCATCAGCACCGCCGAGATCACGCCGCCCAGGAAGACCGCCGGGATCAGGTCGACCGACTGTCCGCGCTTCTTCAGGATCACGAAGTTGATTGCAGACGCGACCGGCGCGCCGAACGCGACCAGCATGCCGAGCACGCTTGCCGGCGATTCGATGCGGAGGCTGCCGGCGAACATCCAGCCGATGCCTGCCATTGCCACGAAGATCGCAATCCAGGTGCGGGGCGGGATCGGCGTCTGCAGCAGTGCCCACGCCAGCAAGGCAGTGACCAGCGGGGCGACCGCCAGCACGATAAGCGTATTTGCGGTCGATGTCAGCGTCAGCGCCAGCATGAAACAGACGAACATCGTGGCCCACATGCCACCGGACAAAAGGCCGGCCGCCCCCGCCCGCTTCAATGCCCCGGCGAAATCGCGCCGCACGAGCGCCAGGTAGCCGCCGACGAACACCGCCGCGAACAGGCTGCGCCAGAACGTAATCTCGAAGCGCCCGTTCGCCTGCAATTCCGGCGACAAGTGCCGCGTGACGACCCCGGCGATGCTCCACAGCGTCGGCGCTGCGATCATCAGCAGGATCGCGCGGCGGTGGTCGGAGGCAGAAGTCACGGGTCTTTGGGGGCCCTCCCTCGCGGAGGGAGGGCTGGGGGAGGGAGCCGTCGACAGTGCGCTACGCGCAACGGGAGGTTGCTATGCAGCCTCCCTTTGCGCCCGCTTCCGTTCGTGTTCCTTGAGGAACCGTTTCCGCAACCGGATGCTGGACGGCGTGATCTCGACCAGTTCGTCGTCGGCGATGAATTCGACCGCCGATTCGAGCGTCAGCTGGATCGGGGGCACGAGGTCGATGTGTTCGTCCTTGCCCGACGCGCGCACGTTGGTCAGTTTCTTCTCGCGCACGGGGTTCACGACCAGGTCGTTGTCGCGCGAATGGATGCCGATGATCATGCCCTCGTACAGCTTGTCGCCCGGGCTGACGAACATGCGGCCGCGCTCCTGCAGCTTCCAGAGTGCATAGGCGACCGCCTCGCCATCATCCTGGCTGATCAGCACACCGTTGCGGCGCTCGCCGACTTCGCCCTGCCGGATCGGTCCGTAGTCGTCGAACACATGGCTCATCAGGCCGGTACCGCGCGTCAGCGTCATGAATTCGCCCTGGAAGCCGATCAGCCCGCGGGCCGGAATCCGGTACTCGAGCCGCACGCGGCCCTTGCCGTCAGGCTGCATGTCCTGCAGGTCGCCCTTGCGGCGCCCCAGCTCTTCCATGATCGCGCCCTGGTTCTGCTCCTCGACGTCGACCGTCAGCATCTCGTAGGGCTCGAGCCGCTCTTTGCCATTCTCTCCGTCGACCTCCTTGAACAGCACGCGCGGCCGCGAGACGGCGAGCTCGTAGCCCTCGCGTCGCATGTTCTCGAGCAGGATCGTCAGGTGCAGCTCGCCACGGCCGGCGACCTCGAACACGGTCTCGTCCGACGTCTCGCGCATGCGCATCGCGACGTTCGACTTCAGCTCGCGCTCGAGCCGCTCGCGCAGCTGGCGGCTGGTCACGAATTTGCCCTCGCGTCCCGCCAGCGGCGAAGTGTTGACCTGGAAGTTCATCATCAGCGTCGGCTCGTCGACCTTCAGCAACGGCAGCGCATCCGGGGCGTCGACCGGAGTGATCGTGCAGCCGATGCCGATGTCTTCGATGCCGTTGACGAGCACGATGTCGCCAGCCATTGCCTCGTCGACGACCCGTCGCTCGAGCCCATGGAACGTCAGCACCTGATTGATCTTTCCCTTGGTCGTCGGCGCGTTCTGCGCGCCTTCGGGGCCGTGCATGACCAGCACCTCCTGCCCGGCCTTCAGCCTTCCGCGGCTGATGCGGCCGATGCCGATCTTTCCCACATAGCTCGAGTAGTCGAGCGAGCAGATCTGCAGCTGCAGCGTGCCGTTCGGATCATCCTCGCGGACTCTCACGTGGGCGAGGATCGCCTCGAACAGCGGCCGCATGTCGCCGGCGCGGACATCGGGCGACGTCGACGCATAGCCGTTCAGCGCCGAGGCGTAGATGACCGGGAAATCCAGTTGTTCCTCGGTCGCGCCCAACTTGTCGAAGAGGTCGAACATGTGGTTGACGACCCAGTCCGGCCGCGCGCCCGGCCGGTCGATCTTGTTGACGACGACGATCGGTTTCAGGCCCTGCGCCAGCGCCTTGCGCGTGACGAAGCGCGTCTGCGGCATCGGCCCCTCGACCGCATCGACCAGCAGCAGCACGCCGTCGACCATCGACAGCACGCGCTCGACCTCGCCGCCGAAGTCCGCGTGACCCGGCGTATCGACGATGTTGATGTGGGTTCCCTCGTAGTCGACCGCACAGTTCTTCGCGAGGATCGTGATCCCGCGTTCGCGCTCAATGTCGTTCGAGTCCATCACGCGTTCGGCCACCTGCTGGTTCTCGCGGAAGGTGCCGGACTGCTGCAGCAGTTTGTCGACCAGCGTCGTCTTGCCGTGGTCGACGTGCGCGATGATCGCGACGTTGCGGATGGGCCGTTTCATCAGAAGCTCTTCTCGGTTGTCAGTTCGCTCGATACCAGTCGTTCGGGCTCGACGACGCCGCGCTCGTTGATCGTCGCCGTTCCCAGCAATTCCTTGCCTGCATACACCCGCACGCGCTCGCCGCGCGGCGCGGCATCGATCGCCAGCCGCTGCCCCTGGCGAAAACGTGCCGCCATTGAATCTTCCAGTTCGACCCGCGCCAGTGTCGCGAGCAACGAATCCGCC
>Ga0209706_10000922_pt1 | contig 16789 bp, 14 predicted proteins | sample PPLLaktember2015_6_FD_187263 | JGI IMG/M metagenome (GOLD analysis project Ga0209706, IMG submission 187263) | Freshwater sediment microbial communities from Prairie Pothole Lake near Jamestown, North Dakota, USA - PPLs Lake P8 Core (1) Depth... | ecosystem: Environmental > Aquatic > Freshwater...
AGGCCAAGGGCGATGCGGCCTGCCGCGAAGCGCTGCTCGATCCCCGCGTCCCAACCGAGGGCTCGCTCGGGGCGGAGCAGGGGATTGCCGATGGGACCGAATGACGTGGCGGGGGCGAAGAGCTGATAGAGAGAGGGGGACTTGAAGCCTGTCCCGAGCGTGGCCTTGAGCCGCGTTCCTGTGGCGGCGACGAGATAGGCCGGCGCGATGCGGAAGGTCACGGCGGTCCCGGCGCGGCTGTGATGATCGGCCCGGACGCCGGCCGTGACGAAGAACCGGTCCCCGGCCTCCCAGTGATCGAGAAGATAGATCCCCGCCGACGACGCGCGGGCCGAAGGGAAGCGGACCTCCGAAGGACCGAAGACGCTTTCCGACTCGTAATCGGAGCGCCCCGACTCGCTCTCGACTTCCAGCCCCGCCGTGAGGGTGTGGGACGGATGAAGGAAGAGGTTGTTCTGCCAGTCGAGCTTGACGATGCCGCTCTTGTAGAGGCCCTCGTCCCGTTCGGCGGGATGGGACGCGTCGAAGGGGTTGTCGTTCGCGCGCCTCGCTCCGAGCCAGGACAGGGAGATCGCCCGTTCCCACCGCCCGCTCCGGGAGAGCCCGCGATACTGTCCGCGGAAGAAGAGCGTCCCGTAGTCCTGGACGGCGTTCGGATCGTCCCCGCCCGGGCCGCCGAAATTGTCGAGCTCGGTCCTGGCGCTCGCGGCCCGGACCGAGAACGACAGGATCGTCGCGGGGCGCGGCGTGAAGCCGAAGCGTGCGGCGAAGCTGACGTTGCGGTAGCCGTCCTTTTCGGCGTTCCCGGCGTAGGCGGACGAGGCCGCGGAGAGGCCGGCCGTCCGCTCGTGGAAGAGGCCCAGCGAATATTCGGTCTTCGGCCCGGAGCCGGAGAGCGAGACGTCGGCGGCGAGGGAGCTGAGCGTATCGGCCGACGAGGCCAGCGTGAGCCGGGGCCGGCCGCTGCCGGTCCGGGTGATGATGTTGATGACGCCGCCGAGCGCGTCCGAACCGTAGAGCAGGCCCTGAGGGCCGCGGAGGATCTCGACCCGGTCGACCTGGCCGAGAGGAAGGTGGGACACATCGTACGAGCGCGACGGGTTGATCGGGTCGTTGAGCTCGAGCCCGTCGAGAAGGAAGAGCGTGTGCTCGCTGTTGGCGCCGCGCACGGACACCGAGGAGGCCGCGCCCGGCCCGCCGTTCCGTACCGTGGACAGGCCGAGTACGGATTCGAGGGCCTCGAGGACGAAGGTCTTGCCCGTGCGGAGGAGATCCTCGCCCGTGACCACGGTGATCGAGCTGCCGACCTTCTTCTCGGGGGTTCCGAGCCGGGTGGCGGTGACGACGAGGTCGTGTTTGACGGGTGCCGCCGCCTGGTCTTGTGAGCCCGGGGCGAAAGACGTCAGCGTCATGAGCGCGGCGAGCGCCGTGGGGGAGATTCTTCTTTGGGTCATGGCAGGAGCTCCGCAGCCGCCCCCGCCGCTTTTTCGTTCTCCGTCTTCCGCCCGAAGACCGGTCGACCGAGGCTTAAAGAAGGTCTCCTGACTCCCGGATCGTCCTCCTCCCGAGCCTTCCAGCCTCATGGCCGTGGCGTCTCTCGGGATTCGTCCCCGGTTACAGTAGCGGGGGCTGTGTCCGCATCGGACGGACTTCCCTTCGGAATAAGCCGGGGGGAATTATAGCAGATATGGGGGTCAAACCTATACCTTTTTAGTTTTCGGGCGGGGAGGGCCCGAAAACTAAAAAGGTATAGGTTTGACCCCTTCTTAAAGACAGGAGGGAGGCTGCCCTGAACCGGTCTTCAGATCAGGGCAGCCTCGGGATGGGAATGGGGTCTATCGGGAATTATCGAAAAGGAGGTCGAGGCTCTTCATTTTCGCTGCTCATAAAATAGTACGCAGCGGGCGGGCGATCGGTTGCAGTGCGGGAAGAAAATAGGGAAGTGGGCGCCAGGCAGAGAGGGGCAAAAAGCCTATTTTTCGATCTTTTTCCGGGCCCCCTCAATGACCATTTTTAATTATACCATAAGCCTGAGCGGAATACAATAGTTTTTCCCGAGTTGTCGAAAAGAACATTCGGCGGACGCCCCACGCCCCCATTTTGACCTGAAAACGCCGCTCTTTGCCGGGTTTCCGAAAAACGCGTCCGGGAGGCCGTTTCCCTGGCGGTTTCCCCTGAAAACAGGTATATTGAGAATGGTCCTCCGGACAGCAAAAAGGCTCCAGAGCGAGGAGATGGCCATGAAAAACGAGGATTTCCGGCGCTCCGGGCACCAGTTTGTGGACTGGATCGCCGATTATTTCGAGAATATCGAGAAATACCCCGTCTTGGCCCGGGTTGAACCGGGAGACATCAAGAAGATGATCCCGGCCGTCCCCCCGGCCAGGGGAGAGGCCATGGAGGGGATTTTCCGTGATTTCGAGAAGATCCTCCTGCCTGGCATGACCCACTGGCAGCACCCGGGCTGGTTCGGTTACTTCCCGGCCAACAACAGCCCGGCCTCGGTCCTGGGGGAGCTCCTGACGGCCGGTCTCGGGGCCCAATGCATGGTCTGGCAGACGTCCCCGGCGGCGGCCGAGCTCGAGGAGGTCGTCCTCGACTGGCTCCGCCAGATGATAGGGCTCCCGGCCGGTTTTTCCGGCGTCATCCAGGACACCGCCTCGACGGCGACTCTGTGCGCCCTGCTCTCGGCGAGGGAGCGGGCGACGGGCTTCGAGTCGAACGAGTCCGGCCTGAAGCTGCCCCTGATTATCTATGCCTCGGAGGAAGTCCACTCGAGCGCCGACAAAGGCGTCAAGATCGCCGGGTTCGGCCGCAAGAACTTCCGCCGTCTCCCGACCGACGCGCGGTTCGCCCTCATCCCGGAAAAGCTCGAAGAGGCCCTCGCGCGCGACAAGGACGCCGGGCTCGTCCCGGCCTGCGTCATGGCCACCGTGGGGACGACCTCCTCGGGCGCCATCGACCCGCTGCGGGCCGTCGGCGAGATCTGCCGGAAGTACGGCGTCTGGTTCCACGTCGACGCGGCCTGGGCCGGCACGGCCGCCCTTCTCCCCGAAAAACGCTGGATCCTCGACGGCGCCGAGCTGGCCGACTCGCTCGTCTTCAATCCCCACAAGTGGATGGTGACCAACTTCGATTGCTCGGCCTATTTCGTGCGCGACCCGGCCTCGCTCATCCGGACATTCGAGATCCATCCCGAGTATCTCAAGACGGGCGTTGACGCCAAGGTCAAGAACTACCGGGACTGGGGCATCCAGCTCGGCCGGCGGTTCCGGGCCCTCAAGCTGTGGTTCGTCCTCCGCAGCTACGGCGTCGAGGGGCTGCAGGCCATGGTCCGCGAGCACATCCGGCTCGCGGGGCTCGTCAAGGACTGGGTCGAGGCCGACGCCCGATTCGAGCTCCTGGCACCGGTCGATCTCGCCCTCGTCTGCTTCCGGCTCAATGACGGGCGCGATGAGGCCGGGCTGAACGAGCTCAACCGCCGGTTCCTCGAGCGCATCAACGCCGCGGGCCCCGTCTTCTTGACCCACACGACTCTCCGCGGCAAGTACGCGGTCCGGTTCGTCGTGGGTCAGCGGACGACGGAAGAGCGCCACGTCCGCGGCGCCTGGGACGTCATTTCCGCGGCCGCCGACGAGGTCCTGAGATCCTGATCCGCCCGCTCATTCGGGCTTGAGGGCGTACCGCAGCTTGCCCTCCGGGTCGGCGATCCGCACATAGAAGCCCCAGCCCCCGGCCCCCTGAAGGTCCTTGACGAGGACCTTGTTCCAGCCTTTCTTGAGGCGGACCGGGATCCGGTCGAGGTCGGGCTCGGCGGCCCTGTAGATGGGGTTGGTGTGGACGATCTCTCCGTTGATCCAAACGCGGACCCCGTCGTCGCTGCCGACGAGGAGCGTCGCGGCCCGCTCTTCGGGGGAATGAACATAGGCCAGGCCGTAGGCGATCGCCTGCTCGTTGGGACGGATGAGATCGTCAAGCCGGACATAGCCCGACTCGCCGGCCCGGAAGGTCCTCCATTTGACGGTATCGCCGTTCTTGCCCTTGTAGCTTTTCGCCGGTGCCGCCTCCGTTTCCGGCGGATAGACCGTCGGCAGGTCGTCCAGGTCCGCGGCGTCGAAGGGGCCGACAAGGTTCCACTCGCGGATGAATTTGCGGGCCGTGGGCCGGAGACCGAAGCCGACGAAAAAGACATCGAAACCCGCGCTCCGGGCGTCCTTTCCCCTCGCCTCGAGGACGAGCGTGTTGGGACCGGGCTCGAGGAGGAGGTCCTTCAGGACGACGGAGCCGAGGGCCGTTTCCTTGGCGTAGCCGTCGAAGCGGCCCAGGATCCCTGGCCCCGCGGACACCGTCACCTCCCGGCCGCCCCGGACCTGGACGTTCCCGGCCGCCGGCGACTTGAGAAAGTGGAGCTCGATCGTGTAGAGATCGCGGACCGCGACCGGAAAGCGGAACTCGGCCCGCATCCCGTCGGCGGCCCCGTCGGTTCGCAGCACCGGATAGCGGGCGCCGGCGCCGCTGTAATACGAGGACAGGGCCGCGAGGAGGCGGGGCGCCGACATGCGAAGCCCGCCGTCGCGGTCGACGAAGACCCCGGCCTCGCCGGGCCCTTCTTCCTCCCACTTCGGCAGGATGAAATTCTCCGGGGGCTCGAAGGCGAACGGAAGCCTCTCGGCGACGGGTGGGAACGACGGGAAGGCCCGGTGGGGCTCGGTCTGGTACCAGTAGGCGACGGACGAGAGGAGATCGCTGCGGTCGTTCCCGTGCCCGTGCTCGATCGTCACCTCGACGGATCTCTTGAACGGGACGGGATCGGGGACATGGAAGCGATAGACCGTGGCCTTGGACCCGGCCTGGAAGTCCTCTTCCTGGAGGGGACAGCCGTAAAAGAGGCTTTGGCCCTCGCGCATGCCCCAGGCGTCCGAGAAATAGTCCTCGGAGCCCGTGCCGTGGAGGGACGGCTTCGACTCGCCGTCCACGCGGATCATGTCGTCGCCTTCGCCCCACCAGCCCATGGCCCGCTGGAGAACGCTCAGGTTGCAGCCGACGTAGTGGCCGGCCCCCTCCGCTTCGAGGAGAAGATAATTCCGCCGGCCGTCGGGCGGGAACTCCTGCCGGTACTGGGCGTGGAAGGTGGGCGTGTCGGCGGGGAGATCGGGGAGCTCACGGAAGTCGATGTAGTAGTAGAAGGCATCGACGGCCCGCGCGCCCTCGTTGCGGACCGTGATGCGGCAGGAGCGGCGGAAGGGCATATACCAGTAACAGTTCCTGGCCCGGCCCTCCGACGAGCAGGTGACCGGAAGGGAGGCGATATCCCTGTTCAGTCCGTGGCCGACGCCGAAGAAGTCGCCGATCGGCGCCTCGACCGACGGGGACTTCTCGCCGTCCCAATAGATGCGGAGGACGATCTTCCGGCCGTAGAACGGTTCCGCCGCGATCGTCGTCCAGATGTGATGGATGGCCGCGGGCCCTTCGATCTCGGCCAGGACCGCGGTCTTCCCGGGCTCGATGACGATGGAATCGCGGTTCCCCCCGCTCCGGTCAAAGGACGAGACGCGGCGGCTGCGGTAATCCTGTTTCTGGCCGAGGCCTTTCAGCAGGTCCTGGCCGGCCGCAGACGCGGCGGCCACGAGGACGGCGGCGAGGATCAAAGAGCGAAAGCGCATAGCCGAGACCTCCTTAGCAGGACCCCGCAAGCCGTTATCGGGCGGGGCGCCGTTCTTTTTGAAGCCAGCCCGTCCGGATGTGCGACTTCCGGTCCCGGCTGGTGTAAGGCTTGATGTCGAGGACGGGAGTTCCGTCGATGAGGTCCAGGCCGGAGACCTCGAGGACGCGCCCGTCGCGCCCGAGGAGCCTGAGAACGCTCAAGCCGAGGTGATTGGGGCGATGCGGCGAGCGGGTGGCGAAGACACCGCGCGGCTTCTTTTGACCCGGCGGGGTGACCTTGAGCTTGGCGGCCCCGGCCTTGTGGAACTGGAAGATGACGATGATGTGGGAGAATCCCTCAAGGCCTTCGAGGCCGGGGGCGAAATCGGGGAAGATCTCGATCTCGCCGGTGGACCGTTCGAAGAATCGGGGTGGCGCGAACGCCGGCGGAGGGAGTTCGGAGGGTTCCTTATAGCGCGAGCGGACGACTCCGACGGGCCGGACCCCGGACCTTACTTCCCGACGTAGGTCAGCCACTTCTCGTAGCGGGGCTCGCGCCCGGAAACGGCATCGCCGAAGGCCTTGATCATCCGCAGGGCGATCGGGCCCGGCTTACCCGTGCCGATGGTGTGCGTGGTCTTGGGCAGGGTGGGATCGGAGCCGTCCGTGGCCGAGACGATCGGGATGACCTCGACCGCGGTGCCGCAATAGAAGGCTTCGTCGGCGCCGAAGAGGTCCTGCTTGGTGATCGGGCCGACGACCGTCTTGTAGCCGAGGTCCTGGCCGATCTCGAGGAGACTCGTCCGGGTGATGCCTTCGAGGGCGGATTCCAGCCGGCCGTTGGTGATGAGCGTCCCGTCCTTGACGATGAAGACGTTCTGGCCCGGCCCCTCGGCGATCCGGCCTTCCATGTTCAGGAAGATGGCCTCGTCGAAGCCCTGTTCGCGCGCCTCGAGGCCCGCGATCGTCGACTGGACGTATACGCCGCCGAGCTTGGCCGACATGTTGAACTGGGTGTGGTGGACCCGGTGCCAGGGAACGATATAGGCGCTGACGCCGCGGGCCGCGTTCTCTCCGAGGTAGGCGCCCCATTCCCAGGCGCTGATGGCGAGCTCGACGGGGCAGGCCTTGGGCACGAGGCCGAGGTTGCCGTAGGAAAAAAAGAGCAGGGGGCGGATGTAGCAGCTGTCGAGCTCGTTCACCCGTACGGTCTGTTTGATGGCCTCGGTGATCTCGTCCTTGGTGTACGGGGATTTCATCCTGGCCACGCCCGCCGAGAGGAGGAAGCGGTCGTTGTGCTCGGGCAGGCGGAAGATGGCCGGTCCCTTGGCGGTGCTATAGGCCCGGATGCCCTCGAAAACGGAGCTGCCGTAATGGAGGGCGTGCATCATGGGATGACAGCCGCCTTCGGACCAATCGTGGAACTTCCGCTCATACCAGTATTTCTTGGCTTTGGGGAAGTTGGTATTAAGAAACATGCCTGGCTCCTTTACGGAAATCGCCCCGTGGGCCCGGGCGATTTTCGGGAATAGGGGACCCCTGAATCCGGGGATGGCCGACCCACGCTTGGTGAAGGCGCTACCTCTTTTCGGCGATCGGGCTTTCGAATCTGGCCTTTGAGAGAGGTCATGCTATCACAGCGGGTGGGTCAAGTAAAGTCAGGCCGGGCGCCCCGCGAAGTACGTTCGCCCCCCGTGAACGACCTTGCGGACGCGGCGGCGGGCGAGGAGCGAGGCCAGGGCCTTGAGGACCTCGTCGCGGTGACGGCCGAGGGCCGCGGCGATATCGGCGGCTGTCTGAGGACGCCTGCCGACGGTAGCCAGGATGGCCGGCTCGAGGCCGCCGGAGGCCGGGGCCTGCTCTTTGTCGGCGAACGAGGCGACGATCTCCGTATTGGGGCCGAGCTGGGCCCTGATCTTGGCCAGGGCCGCGGCCCCGAGCGGTTTCGCGCCGCGCTCCGCGGGCGGGCGGACGACGGTGTTCAGCTCGATTCTGTCGGGGCGGATGCGGGCGACGGCGGCCTTGAGGGCCCGGACGTCGGCCGGGGAGTCGTTGACGCCCCTGACGATCATGACCTCGAGCCGGAGCTCGCCGGAAAACTCGTCGCGGAAGCGGACGAGACCGTCGATGATCTTGCGATTGTCGAGCGAAGCGTGGGGCCGGTTGACGCGCCGGAAGGCGGCGGCCGTGACGGCATCGAGCGAAGGCACGACGATGTCGGCCGCGGCGAGGTCGCGCCGGACGTCCTTCCGGGTGAGGAGGGTCCCGTTGGTTAGCACCGCGACGGGGATGCGGGTCATCCGCTTAATGGCCCGGATGAGGCGGCCGATGTCCCGGCTGAGCGTGGGCTCGCCTGACCCCGAGAAGGTGATGACGTCGATCCGCTGCCCTGAGCCCACAGCCGCCTTGATCTGGGACAGGATCTCTTCGGGGGGGAACCAGCTTCCCCGGCGTATCGTGGCCTTGCGGGTTGAGCCGAGCTGGCAGTAGACGCAGTCGAGCGAGCAGGTCTTGAAGGGGATGATATCGATCCCCAGGGAGAAGCCCAGGCGCCGCGAGGCGACCGGCCCGTAGACGAAGCGGTGCCCGGCCATCAGACCTTGTCCTTGTAGATCTCGATGAACCGGCGCAGTGACCGGTCGTAGGTCCTCTCCACCGAATCCGGGAACAGGCAGGCCGGCAGCTCGCGGTTCCGCCAGTGGTAGGCCAGGCAGTCGCAGCAGACGCCCTTCCGGCCGCAGGGCTCATAGCTGCAGTTGCAGCGGGCCTTGTTCTTCGCGCTCTTGCATTCGCTCATCAGGCTCTCTTGTCGTTCGCTATATAAGGAATATATACCTTATTATGAGGCTCCCATTATAGGGATTCTATGTTCTCTGGGAAATCCTTGACCCTAGCCTGTCCACATCGCAGGCATCTGGGAGGCTGTATGGAGGCCACGGGCAACAGCGGCGAAGAAGACAGTCGAACCCGACATTGGGAAAGTTTAGCTGGACAACGTGCTGGACGAGGGCAGTTTCAGGGGAAACCGACAAAACGTGTCTGAGCGAGGCGTAGCGGACGCCGAGCGAGTTGTTTTGGCGCCGAGTCCGGGACGCTGGACGGCGTCTTTAAACTTTCCCAGGAGGGAGAGCTTGACCACGAGCTGCCTAGCGGCCTCCGTTAGGGATTCGGCATTGCCGGACCTCGAGATTTCGGGTATCATAGCCCGCATCAAGCGTTTAGTGAGGACACCGATGCCCGGATACACCGATCGTGAGGCCAAGGCGGGCCTCGAGGCCAAGCTGCCGCCGCTCGAGACCTTCGCCAACCAGTTCCCGGACTACGAGATCGCCATCGAGTTCCCCGAGTTCACGTCGGTCTGCCCCAAGACGGGGCTTCCCGACTTCGGGCGGATCACCCTGAGCTATGTCCCCGTTGGCAGGGTCCTCGAGCTCAAATCGCTGAAAGGGTACTTCCTGGCCTATCGCAACCTGGGCATCTTCTACGAGAACGTTGTCAACCGGATCCTTAAGGACGTCGTCCGGGCCTGCCGGCCGTCGAGCGCCGTCGTCAGGGGCGAGTTCAATCCCCGCGGTGGACTCAGCTCGGTCGTCGAGGCCCGCTATCCCCGGCCCCGTAAACGGCGGCCCTGACCCGCACCGGCGTTCCTGCGAGCGAAGCACGGCATCTACCATCCAAGAAGGCGGACGCAGAGCATCACCATGACCAGGACCCTGAACGGCTCGCGGATGGGTCGGACCGACCTGCTCATCCTTCTGGTCATCCTCCTCTGGGCCGTCAACCTCTCGGTCATCAAGATCGGGCTGCGCGAGCTTTCGCCCCACGCGTTCAACGCCACCCGCCTCGTGCTCGCCGCGCTCGCCTACTTGGCCATTCTCCTCGCCCGGCCGCGCCGGTTCTCGCTCGCGAAGAAGGGCGACGGCTGGAAGGCCATGGGGCTGGGCCTGCTCGGGATCACGTTCTATCAAGTCTTCTTCATCAAGGGCATCAGCGTGATGAACGCGTCGACGGCCTCGATCGTCATGGGGACGAGCCCCATCTTCATCGCCTTGTTGGCCACGGCGGTGGGGGAGGAGCGGATCTCGCCCGCGGCCTGGGCGGGGATCGGGCTCTCGTTCGCCGGGTTTCTCCTCGTTGTCGCCGGCGAGAACGGGGGCCTGGCCTTCACATGGCAGGCCTGGCGCGGGGCCGTGCTGATCCTCCTGGCCAACGCCTGTTGGGCCGGGTACACGGTCTTTTCGAAACCCGTCCTCGACCGGAATTCGGCTTTCCGCCTGTCCGCGGTGGGGACGATCGCCGGGACGGCAGTCTATCTGCCGTTTGCTGTCGGGGAGCTGGGTGCGGTCGAATGGACGCGGATCCCCTGGCAGGCGTGGGGCGCCATCGCCTACGCCGGCCTGGTGGCCATCTTCTTCTGTTTTGTGCTCTGGTACCAATCGGTCAAAGAGGTCGGAAGCTCCAAGACCGGCGTCTACAGCAACCTGACGCCCATCCTCTCGATCTTCTTTGCCAGCCTCGTACTCGGCGAACGTCTCGCCGCCATCCAGGCCATCGGCGCGGCGGTCACGCTGGCCGGGGTCTACCTCACGCGGTCCGGCTACCGGTTCTTTGAGCGGAAGGGCGGACGGACGGCCGAGGCGGGCGAGGACCGGCCGGCCGGCTAGCCTGGATTATTCACGAGCCGAGGCGGCTGCAGATGCGAGGCGTCAAAGGGTGAAGCTGTACTCCGGGTACTGCGAGCCCTTTGCAACGATGCAGATGCGGCCGGATCGGCTTGCCCGAAGGGTGAAAACGCCGCCGTGGATTCTTTGTGTTCGATGGAGAAACAAGGCGTTTTCATGAATGGCCCAGGCTAGCGGATCCCGTAAACCTTGTGGAGCTGGACGGAAAGGCGCAGGCCCTCGAGGCCCGCCCGGCTAGCGCTCTCCATCAATCCCACAGCCTTCTTGATGCTCCATCGCGTATTCGATTGGGGCTGAAGGATGACGGGGATGGTCGGGGGGAATGCGGCCCTCACGGTCCGGATGCCGTCCAGGTCGAGCGTGCGGCAGACGACGAGCTTGATCTCGCGGGCCAGCTTCCTGAATCCCGGGTGGACGGCGTAGTCCGGGGGCTTGGGCGAGACCGAGTGCCAATCCGCGAGCGGCGCGGGAGGGAAGGTCCCATTCGTCTCGATCTGGACACGGAAGCCTTCGTCGTGGAGCCGGAGGAGAAGAGGCCGGACGTTCTGGGCCAGGGGCTCGCCTCCGGTCAGGCAGACCCAGGTCGTGGGGTACTCGCCGCGGAGGCGGCGGGCCTCGGCCACGATCGCTTCGACGGGCATCTCACGGCCGCCTCGCCAGGCCCTTTTCGTGTCGCAGAAGCCGCAGCGGAGGTTGCAGCCGGCCAGGCGGACGAAGATGGTCGGCTCGCCCTGCCGAAGGCCCTCGCCCTGGACCGAGGCGAAGATCTCAATCGTCTTCAGAGTAGGTGGCCGAAGCATCGTCGGATTCCCAGACCGTCACGGATGTGACGGGGTACGCCTTCTTGAGCTCGCCGTAGAGATGGCGGGCGATGTTCTCCGCGGAGGGATTGAAATCGAAGATCTCGTTGAGGAGTGCGTGGTCGGGAAGGGCCGCGGCCAGGGTCTTCTTGATCTCGGTGAAGTCGTAGCCGAGCCCCGACCGGTCGAGCTCGCGCGCGCGGATCGCGACCTCCACCCGGAACGTGTGGCCGTGCACTTTTTCGCACTTGCCCTTGTATTCCTTGAGGTAATGGGCGGCCGAGAACGTGTCCCGGACCTTGAGGATCCAGCTCATGGTTTCCCTTCCTTTCGAAGACGGGCGAGGATCGGATCTTCGCGGCCGACGGTCTTCCAGGCCTCGGCGCGGAACCGGCAGGAGGAGCACCTCCCGCACGGCCGCTCGGCGCCGGCGTAGCAGGAGACCGAATAGGAATAGTCGGCTCCGAGGCGGAGGCCGAGCCGGATGATGTCCGGCTTGTCGAGGCCGATGAGCGGCGCGACAATGCGGGGGGCCGGGCCGCCGAACGCGGCCTTCGTGCCCGCCCGGACGGCCCTCTCCATGGCCCTGACGAAGGCCTTCGTCGTGTCGGGGTAGTCGGGCGAATCGGCGACGTGGAAGCCGCAGACGAGGTCGCGGATCCCCCGGGCCTCGGCCCACGCGGCGGCCAGGGCCAGGAAGATCCCGTTGCGGAAAGGGACGTACGTTGCCGGCGGGCCCGTGCGCGGCGAGGCCGCCTTTCCGGGCGGGCGGGGGAGAGGGATGGCCGGATCGGTCAGCGCCGAGCCGCCGATCGGCCGGAGGTCGACCTTCAACACGGCATGGGGCACGCCCAGCCGGCGCGCGGCCTTGCGGGCGAGGTCGATCTCGACGCGATGCCGCTGGCCGTAATCGAAGGTCAAAGCGCGGACGTCATCGTACCGGCCGAGGGCCCAGGCGAGCGCCGTCGTCGAATCGAGCCCGCCCGAAAACAGCACCACGCAGGACTTCACGGCGACGTTCCTCCTCTCCTAAGATAATTGACGCGTCCGTGAATATCAAGGCACGCGTCCGTGAGAGGCTGGCCTCGGAGCCGACCAAGGCCGGAGTTTGACAGCCCCGGGCGGGTGATATATCTTGAAATTCCGAAGATGAGCGAACATCCGATCGAGAAGGGCATCGCCGGCGTCGTCCGGACCTACGAGCTGATGGACCGGGTCCGGACCCGGCAGGACCTCGTCATCCGCGACGACCAGTTCGATTTCCCGGCCCTGCTCGAAGCGGCCCGGTACGCCGGCCGCCGTCGCATCCGTATGAGCCTTCTCGACACCGGGCGGTTCGGGCTCGAGGAAGTCGAGTCGCTCGCCCGGGCCGGGGCCCGCATCCTGGTCTCCGACGACGCCCGGCCGCGCGCCGACGAGTGGGAGATCCTGCAGGAGGCCTGCCGAGGCGCCGGGACCCATCTCTCCGTCTTCTGGAACGGCCCTCTCCCCGCGGCCGACGCCGTAACCGGCGTGACCCTCCAGGCCCTGCTGGACCTTCTCGGAATGGGCATGGACCTCCATATCTCCGACAGGACGCACGCCCGCGACGCCGCGACCCTCGACCGGCTGGCCGCCGCTGCGAAGAGCGGGAGAGGGTATCTCGTGATCTATCATTCGGGCCCGCTCGCCGCCGATCTCTCAGGGCCCGCCGCCCGCCGCGCCTGGATCCATTTCCCGGACGCATCGATCACAGACGAGCCGGCCGCCGTTATGGCCGTCGAGATCGCCCGGGCCGCCGCCGGCGCGGGCTCGAGGGCCGCCGTCCACGTCGAGCGGGGCCTGCCTCTCGAGCTCCTCGAGGCGCTCTGGGCCGCCGGGGCCGCGCTCCTGTTTACGACGCCGCCGAGCGACGACCGCTCGCTCCTCCGCCCGGTCGAAAAGCGGGCCGCCCGGCGGAAGCTCCCGCCGCGCGCCTACTACCTTTCGACGGCCTTCATGCCCTGATCTCCGCGGCGGCGAAGACGACGGAAACCCCTCCTGAGCGCGTTTTTTCTTGAAAAAACTCCGGCTTCGGCTACAATACGCATTCTATGAACGCGCACGATCTCGGCCGGACGCTGTCGCTGTGGGCGGTCGTCCCCTTCATGGGGCTCCTGCTGTCCATCGCGCTCCTGCCTCTCCGTGCGCCCCATTTCTGGGAAAACCACAAGAACAAGGGCCTCGTCGCGTTCCTCTGGTCGCTGCCGGTCGCCGTCTACTTCCTCTTCCAGATGCCCCACGAGCTCGTCCTGTCGATGAAGGACTACGCCTCGTTCCTCCTGCTGCTCACGGCGCTGTTCATCATCTCGGGCGGCATCGTCCTCAAGGGCGACCTCAAGGCGACGCCGGAGGTCAACGCCCTGATGCTGTTCATCGGCGCCGTGCTGGCCAACTTCATCGGGACGACCGGGGCCAGCATGCTCCTCATCCGTCCGCTGCTGCAGACGAACTCCGAGCGCAAGCATACGCTCCATATCCCCATCTTCTTCATCTTCCTCGTCTCCAATATCGGCGGTTGCCTGACGCCGCTCGGCGACCCGCCCCTCTTCATGGGCCTCATCAAGGGCGTGCCCTTCTTCTGGACGCTGCGCCTGTTCCCGATCTGGGCGGTCATGACCGGCGGCGTCCTCCTGATCTTCTACCTCTACGACGGCTTCCAGTACCGCAAGGAGGCGTGCCGCGACCTCATCCGCGACCGGCAGCGCGTCGTGCCCCTCCACATGACCGGGACCGTCAATTTCCTGTGGCTCGCCGGCGTCGTCGGCGCGATCTTCCTGCCCTTCCCCAGCCGCGAGGGCGTGCTGATTCTTATGGCCATCGTGTCGCTTCTCACGACTAAACGGGTATGCCGCATCGACAACAAGTTCACTTACGGCCCCATCATCGAGGTGGCCATCCTTTTCGCGGGGATCTTTGTGACCATGATCCCGGCGCTTCTCATCCTCAATGCCCGCGGCGCCGAGCTCGGCATCACCCGGCCGTGGCAGTTCTTCTGGGCCACGGGCTCGCTGTCGTCCTTCCTCGACAATACGCCGACCTACCTGGCCTTCTTCTCCATGGCCCAGGGTCTCGGCCTCAACGGCGACGTGATGGGCATCCCGGACCTGATGCTCAAGGCGATCAGCGTCGGGGCCGTCTTCATGGGCGCGAACTCCTACATCGGCAACGGGCCGAACTTCATGGTCAAGGCCATCGCCGAGGAATACAAGCTGAAGATGCCGTCGTTCTTCGGCTACATGGCCTACTCCGCGGCCGTCCTCGTCCCGCTCTTATTGGCCGTCACCCTTATCTTTTTCAGGTAAACATCACCCGGACCCCCGCCATGAACTCTCCGTTCGTCCTTCCTCTGTACGTGTGCGCGGCCGGAGGCGCTGCGCCGAAGCGGCGGCGCGTCGAGCTCCAAGCTGAAGCGCCGAAACCGATACCACTAATGGTGGGCCCGGCGAGCTCTTCTACAAAAAAAAGTGGTCGGAACCGAGAAAATACTTGACAATTGGTTAGAATGCTCTATAAATGAAAACAGAAAATAATAATGACGGCAGCGATGGGAACGATGAACGTTTGGATTGAAAGAGGAACCGAGAGATGAAAGTTGCATTGCTTTATAGCTCGAAGGCGGGCATGGAAGCGACGCTCGTCGCCCGCCCCGCCGAGCACAAGGACGAGGAGGACGAACCTCCACTTCCCGATGACATGCTCGCCGAATGCGATTCGGACGAGACGATCGCGGCGGTCGGGCATGCTCTCCAGGAACGGCACCAGGTCGTTCTCATCGAATCCGACGACAAGGCCTACGGCCGGCTGAAGCGTCAGCGGCCGCACCTCGTCTTCAACATCGCCGAGCGCGTCGTCGGCCCGAACCGCGAATCCCACATCCCGACGGTCTGCGAGATGCTGGACATTCCCTACACCGGCTCCGATCCGCTGACCCTCGGCATCTGCCTCGACAAGTCGAGGGCCAAGGAGATCCTGACATACCACCGGGTCCCCAATCCCGCCTTCTGGATCGTCGAGTCGGCGGCGGCCATCCCGGCCGGCGTCCGGCTGCCGGCCATCATCAAGCCCCTCTACGAGGGCTCGAGCAAGGGCATCAAGAACAATTCCCTCGTCGGGAGCCTCGGCGAGCTCTACGAGCGCGTCGAAGAGGTCGTCGCGACCTACAGGCAACCGGTCATCGTCGAGCGGTTCCTCGGCGGCCGCGAATTCACCGTCGGCGTCCTGGGGAACGCCCCGAACTACGAGATCCTGCCCATCGTCGAGATCGACCACGGGCAGCTTCCGGCGGGGGCGGCGCCCATCTATTCGTATGAGGCCAAGTGGCTCTGGGACACCCGCGAGAAGCCTCTCGATATCTTCAAGTGCCCGGCGCCCATCCCCGGCGTCCTCCGGGCCAAGATCGAGAACGTCGTCGCCCGCACCTGCAGCGTCCTGCGCATCAGGGATTGGTGCCGGGTCGACGTCCGGCTCGACGACAAGGGCGAGCCCAATATCCTCGAGGTCAATCCTTTGCCGGGCATACTGCCCCGCCCCGAGGACAATTCCTGTCTGCCCAAGGCGGCCCGGACCGCAGGGTATTCCTATTCGGACCTGATCCACAGGGTCGTGGAGGAGGCCTCCAAGCGCTTCGGCCTCCGTCAAACGCGCATCCGGCCTGCGTCGAGCGATCGGCCGGCGGTCCTTGCGGATCGGGCATGAACCCTGCGTCCAACATCGCCATTGTCTTCAACGCCTACGAACCGAGATCGACGGCGGCGGGGGAGCGTCTGTCCGAGGAGTCCGTGGCCGACATGGCCCAGCAGGCGCACGACGCCGTCTGCACGCTTGGCATCGGCGCGACGCTCATCCCGCTCCAGAAGAGCCTGCTCAATTTCCTGGGCCGGGTCCGGGAGATCAATCCCGACGCTCTGATCAACCTCTGCGAGGGGTACTACGGGCGGCCGCAATGGGAATCCAACGTCGCCGGGATCTTCGAGCTCCTGGGCCTGTCGTTCACGGGGAATGCGGCCAAGACCCTGGCCTTCTGCCAGGACAAGTTCAAGGCCAAGGCCGTGCTGCGGGCGGCGGGGCTGCCGACCGCGCCGGCGCAGCTCATGCTGACGGGGGACGAGCCCCTCGAGCTGCGGTTCCCGCTCATCGTCAAGCCCAACTCCGAGGACGCCAGCCTGGGCATCTACCCCGATTCCGTCGTCAGGGACGAGGAGGCGCTGCGGCGGCAGGCCCGGCGCTGCCTCGACAGCTACAGGCAGCCCGTCCTCGTCGAGGCGTTCATCGACGGCCGCGAGTTCAACGTCTCGGTCATGGAGAACGGGGCGCCCAAGGCCCTGCCGGTCTCCGAGATCGACTTCTCGGCCATGCCCAAGGACATGCCGAAGATCCTCGGCTACGAGGCCAAGTGGTTCGAGGACAATCCGCTCTATCAGAAGACGCCGCCGGTCTGCCCGGCGGCGATCGACGACGGCCTCCGGGACAAGCTCCAGGGCCTGGCCGTGGCGGCCTACCGGACCATGGGCTGCCGGGACTATGCCCGAGTGGATTTCCGGATGGACGCCAAGGGCCGGCCGTTCGTCCTCGAGGTCAATCCGAACCCGGACATCAGCACCAACGCGGGCTACGCCCGGGCCCTCAAGGCGGCCGGGATCGAGT
>Ga0209706_10000924_pt1 | contig 16783 bp, 16 predicted proteins | sample PPLLaktember2015_6_FD_187263 | JGI IMG/M metagenome (GOLD analysis project Ga0209706, IMG submission 187263) | Freshwater sediment microbial communities from Prairie Pothole Lake near Jamestown, North Dakota, USA - PPLs Lake P8 Core (1) Depth... | ecosystem: Environmental > Aquatic > Freshwater...
TGGGTCATCACCGGCGTGAAGCCGCAGGCCGCGGGCAAAGGCGCCGGCGCGCCGGTCGCTGCCAACCCGCACGCAGGGCATTGAAGAGAACACCGTGCTCGCCGCCATCATCGACTGGTCCGGACGCAACCGTTTCCCGGTGCTGCTGGGCACGGTGTTCATCGTGCTGTGGGGCATCTTCGCTGTCATGCGCACGCCGATCGACGCCCTGCCTGACCTCTCCGACGTGCAGGTCATTGTGTATACGGAATACCCGGGCCAGGCGCCGCAGGTCGTCGAAGACCAGGTCACTTATCCGCTGACCACGGCGATGCTGTCGGTGCCGAAATCGAAAGTGGTGCGCGGCTTTTCGTTTTTCGGTGCGTCCTTCGTCTACATCATTTTCGAAGACGGCACCGACATCTACTGGGCGCGTTCGCGGGTGCTGGAATACCTCAACTTCGCCGCCGGCCGCATGCCCCGCGGCGTCACGCCGCAGCTCGGGCCGGATGCCACCGGTGTCGGCTGGGTTTATCAATACGCCCTGCTCGCCAGGGACAAGACGCTGGCCGAGCTGCGCACCATCCAGGACTGGTTCGTGCGTTACCAGCTGACCAAGGCCCATGGCGTCGCCGAGGTCGCCTCGATTGGCGGTTTTGTGCAGACCTACCAGGTGACCGTCGATCCGGTGAAATTACGCTCGTACGGTGTGCCGCTGATGAAAGTGGCACAGGTCATCCGCGACTCCAACCGCGACGTCGGCGGGCGGGTGGTGGAAATGGCTGAAACCGAATACATGGTGCGCGGCAAGGGTTACCTGCGCGGCGCCGCCGACATTGAGAACCTCGTCGTCAAGAGCGAAAACGGCACGCCGGTGCTGATCCGCGACATTGCCCGCGTCGAACTGGCACCCGACGAACGGCGCGGCCTGACCGAACTCAACGGTGAAGGCGAAGTGGTGTCAGGCATCGTGATGGCGCGTTACGGCCAGAACGCGCTGGAGGTCATCCACAACATCAAGGAAAAAATCACCGAAATCTCCAGCGGCCTGCCCGAAGGCGTGCGCATCGAGGCGGTCTACGACCGATCGGAACTCATCTACCGCGCCATCGACACCCTGAAGCGCACGCTGCTGGAGGAGTCGATCATCGTCGCGCTGGTGTGCATCGTGTTCCTGCTCCATGTGCGCAGTGCGCTGGTCGCCATCCTGATGCTGCCGGTGGGCGTGCTGATCGCCTTCATCGCCATGCGCCAGCTGGGCATGAACTCCAACCTGATGAGCCTGGGCGGCATCGCCATCGCCATCGGCGCGATGATCGACGCCGCCATCGTGATGATCGAAAACGCGCACAAGCACCTGGAGCGCTTGCCGCAGGACCACTCAAACAGCGATCGCGCCGCAGCGATGATGGCCGCCTGCCGCGAGGTCGGCCCGGCGCTGTTTTTCTCGCTGCTGATCATCACGGTGTCGTTCCTGCCGGTGTTCACGCTGGAAGCGCAGGAAGGCCGGCTGTTCGCGCCGCTGGCCTATACCAAGACCTTTGCCATGGCCGGCGCCGCGCTGCTGTCGGTGACGCTGGTGCCGGTGCTGATGCTGCTGTTCATCCGCGGCAAGATCCTGCCCGAAGCCAGAAATCCGGTGAACCGTTTTCTGATCTGGGTGTACCGGCCGGTGATCGCTGCAGTGATGCGCTGGAAAAAACTGACCATCCTCGCCGCGATCGTCGCGATGGCAGTCTCGATCTACCCGGCCTCGCGGCTGGGCTCCGAATTCATGCCGACGCTGAACGAAGGCACGCTGTTCTACATGCCGACGTCGCTGCCGGGCCTGTCGATCACCAAGGCGGCGGAACTGCTGCAAACGCAGAACCGCATCATCAAGAGCTTCCCCGAGGTGGCCTCGGTCTACGGCAAGGCCGGACGCGCCAACACGGCGACCGATCCGGCACCGACGGAAATGTTCGAAACGGTGATCAACCTCAAGCCGGAATCGGCTTGGCGCCCGGGCATGACCACCGACAAGCTGATCGCGGAACTCGACCAGGCGCTGCAGTTTCCGGGCGTGGCCAATTCATGGACGATGCCGATCAAGGCGCGTATCGACATGCTGTCCACCGGCATCCGCACGCCGATCGGCATCAAGGTGTTCGGCAAGGATCTCGCCGAGATGGAACGACTGGCCCGGGAAATTGAAATGGTGGTCAAAGCGGTGCCTGGCACCACCTCGGCGTTTGCCGAACGCATCACCGGCGGTTTTTACCTCGACATCGAACCTGACCGTGGACAGCTGGCGCGTTACGGGCTGGCCGTCGGTGACCTGCTGGATGTCATCGGCACTGCACTGGGCGGGGAGATGGTCACCACCACGGTCGAAGGCCGCGAGCGCTTCGGCGTCAGCGTGCGTTATCCGCGCGAACTGCGCGGCGATCCGCAGCAGATCGCGCGCGAGGTGCTGGTGACGACGATGGGCGGCGCGATGATTCCGCTGGGCCAGCTGGCGAAAGTCTCGATCACCAAAGGCGCGCCGGGCATCCGCACCGAAAACGCCCTGCTCTCCGCGTACATTTTCGTCGATATCCGCGGCCGCGACATCGGCGGCTACGTCGCCGATGCGCGCAGGGCCGTCAACGAGCAGGTCAAATTCGCGCCGGGTTATTACGCGACCTGGAGCGGCCAGTTCGAATACATGGAACGTGCGATCCGGAAAATGAAGGTGGTGATCCCGGTCACCCTGCTCAGCATTTTCCTGCTGCTGTACCTCAATTTCCGGCGTCTCACAGAAACGCTGATCGTGATGCTGTCGGTGCCCTTCGCGCTGGTCGGCGGCGTCTGGCTGATGTGGCTGCTCGGCTACAACCTGTCGGTGGCCGTCGCCGTCGGCTTCATCGCGCTGGCCGGCGTCGCTGCGGAAACCGGCGTGGTGATGCTGATTTACCTCGACCACGCCTGGCAAGCCGCGCAGACACGCTGCCGCGAAGCCGGACGTACGCCGGGCGCTGCCGATCTGTATGCGGCAGTCATGGAGGGCGCGGTGGAACGGGTGCGGCCGAAGATGATGACCGTCGTCGCCATCATGGCCGGCCTGCTGCCGATCATGTGGGGCAGCGGCACCGGCTCGGAAGTGATGAGCCGCATTGCGGCGCCGATGGTCGGCGGCATGATTTCTTCAACAATACTGACGCTCGCGGTGATCCCGGCGATCTATGGACTGGTCAAACAGTGGCGTCTTGGGCGGGGTGGCGAGGCTGCTTGACCTTTATTTGCTGGGACGCACGTCCAACCCGTGAAATAATGATCATGCCGGGCCACTGGCGCCCGGCGCCGAATCCGGACCAGCCAAGAACGGGAACGCAGCACCGCGGCCCGCTGCAGCGGCACCATCCCTCCTTGAATGCGAAACGCATGCCATGAACAACCACACCCCCCACGATCACGCCGTAAACGTGCTGCAGGTGCGGCGCCTCGGCATCGACACTTATCACGAGCCGGTTGTTTTCATGCGCAGCGACTGCCCGATCTGCCGGTCGGAAGGTTTCGAAGCGCATTCGCGCGTGCTGGTCAGCCTGCGCGGGAAAAACATCATCGCCACGCTCAATATCGTGACCGGAGATCTGCTGCAGAATGACGAAATCGGCCTGTCCGAGATCGCCTGGAAGCTGCTCGCCGCGGCTCCGGATGACGACGTTACCTTGTCGCACGCCGAACCCCTGGAGTCCCTGAGCAGCGTGCGCGCGAAGGTTTACGGCCAGCGGCTGAGCCAACCGGCCATGCATGCCATCGTCCAGGACATCGCCGACCGAAAATACTCCGACATCCATCTGTCGGCGTTCATCACCGCCTGCGCGGGAGACCGCCTCGATGTCACGGAAACCGCGGCGCTCACCCGCGCGATGATCGCCGTCGGCGAGCACCTGTCGTGGGACCGCTCACCGATCGTCGACAAACACTCTGTGGGTGGCCTGCCGGGCAACCGCACCACGCCGCTGGTGGTGCCGATCGTAGTGGCCGCCGGACTGACCATGCCCAAGACCTCGTCGCGGGCCATTACATCACCTGCCGGCACGGCGGACACGATGGAAATGCTGGCGCCGGTCGCACTTGACGTAAAGGCGATGCGTCGCGTCGTCGAACGTACCGGCGGATGCATCGTCTGGGGTGGTGCCGCACAACTCAGCCCCGCCGATGACATCCTGATCCGCGTCGAACGCCCGCTCGACCTCGACAGCGAGGGCCAGATGATCGCCTCTATCCTGTCGAAAAAAGTGGCCGCCGGCTCCACCCACGTCGTCATCGACCTCCCCGTCGGCCCCACCGCCAAGGTCCGCAGCACCGCAGCCGCACACGCGCTCGGCACCGACATGGTCAAGGTGGGTCAGGCCATCGGCCTGCATGTCGACGTGATGCAGACCGACGGCAGCCAACCGGTCGGCCGCGGCGTCGGACCGGCGCTCGAAGCGCGGGACGTGCTCGCCGTGCTGCGTCGCGAAGCGGACGCACCGCAGGATTTGCGCGAGCGCGCGGTTGTGCTCGCCGGGCGGATTTTCGAGATGGCCGGACACACCCCACCGGGCAGCGGTGCGGCCCTGGCCAGAGCCCTGCTCGATGACGGGCGCGCATGGCACAAGTTCCAGGCCATTTGCGATGCGCAGGGCGGCATGCGCGAACCACCGCAGGCCGCGCATACGCATGTCATGACCGCGCCCTCGGCCGGGCGCGTGGTCAGCATCGACAACAGGCGCCTCGGCCGTGCCGCAAAGCTCGCCGGTGCGCCGCAGTCGCCAGCGGCAGGCCTGTCTCTGCATACGCCCCTGGGCACCCGGGTGGAACGCGACCAACCGCTGTTCACGATGCATGCGGAGACACCGGGCGAACTCGCCTATGCGCTCGCTTATCTGCACGGCCAGCCGCCGATCGTCGAAATCGCCAACGGGCAATAGACCGGACCATGAATGCGGCCATCTTTGCCCTGCCGGGGAATGAAACCCTGGCTGCAGCGCTCGCCGACCGCCTGCAGCTCGAGCCGGGGGCAATGACCCTGCGCAGTTTCCCGGACGGCGAAACCTATCTGCGCTTCGACACGCCGGTATCAGGCCGGCCGGTGCTGCTCGTCTGCAGCCTGCACGATCCAGACCGCAAAGCCCTCGGGCTGCTGTTCGCCGCGGCCACCGCGCGCGAACTGGGCGCGACGGCAGTCGGGCTGGTGGCGCCCTATCTCGGCTACATGCGCCAGGATCATCGCTTCCGCGACGGCGAGGCCATCACGTCGGCCATCTTTGCGCAACTGTTGTCCCGCCATATCGACTGGCTCGTCACCAGCGATCCCCACCTGCACCGCTGGAAATCCCTCGACGAAATTTATGCCGTGCCCAGTACGGTCGTCCCCGCTGCACCGCTGCTCGCCGCGTGGATACGCCGGCACGTCGACTCGCCGGTACTGATCGGACCGGATGCCGAGAGTGAACAATGGGTGTCGGCCGTGGCGCATATTGCCGGTGCGCCGCATGTCATACTTCAGAAAGTGCGTCGCGGCGACCGCGATGTTATCGTCCGCAATTCCGATCCGCAATTACTGCGCAACCGCACACCCGTACTGGTCGACGACATCATCTCCACGGCAAGCACGATGATTGCAGCGATACAACAGCTGTCGGTCCACGGCCTGCGACCGGCGGTCTGCCTGGGCGTACACGCCGTATTCGCCGGGGACGCCCACGCCGAACTACTGGCCGCGGGCGCAGCACAGATCGTCACGACCAACACCATTCCGCACGCATCGAACGGCATCGACATCAACGATGCCATCGCAAATGCGGTAGCAGCATTTTTGTCAGAAAAGTCATGACACGGGCACTACCCGGAGGGTTAATCATCGCGCTCTGGCTTCCGGCCAGCGCCTGGGCTCTCCAGCCGCTGATCACCGACGATACCGGGACGCAGGGTGCCGGCGGAAACCAGGTCGAATTGAGCTATAACCGATTCGTTGAAAGGGAGCCGGGAACGAAGGCGGTGACCGTCTCCCTCCCGCTCGTCTATACCCGCGGCCTGACCGAAGCGGTTGACATCTACCTCGGCGGGTCCTATGTGCAGTTTCGTCCGCCCGCATCGGACAGTACAGGATCCGATGCCGGCAATCTGGTGGCAGGACTGAAATGGCGCTTTTTTGAAAGCGAAACCGGCGATCTGAGTCTCGCTTTCAAACCCGAGATCCGGTTTCCGGTGTCCAGCCGCGCGGAAGATCGCGGACTGGGCAGCGGCAAACTCAACGGCGGCGCTGCACTGCTGCTGACGCAGGAGACCGGGTTTTGCGCAATCCATGCCAATCTGGCGGTCAGCAGCCAGCATTTCACGCTGCCCGAAAATCAGATGATCCACCGCAGCACACTGTGGCGGCTGTCCGTTGCACCGGTTTGGGATGTCAGCGAAAAATGGAAGATCGTCGTGGACACTGGCCTGGTCACGAATCCGCACCGGGTGGAGAAAGCCCGTATGGGCTATCTCGAACTGGGTGCCATCTATGCGCCCGGCAAGGATCTGGATCTTGCCGCCGGCATCGTCCGCGACTTGGATCACGAGGGGCACGATGTACTGCTGCTGACACTGGGCATCACGTGGCGATTCCGCTGACGCGGTGTGGCTGCTCCCACGCGTTCAGCACATGCCATCCGCCGGTCCCGCAGCGCGGCATCGCACGTCTGCCCCTGCACTGAACCCCACCGGCTGTTCAGTCGTTGGAAGCGCCGAATCTTATGTGGTACTGTAGGGCCCGCGTCACGCCCGCTGCACAGTCGGCGAGCTGACGAGCGCAGCACCCCCGCCCATTCCCCATGCTTGAAGCCCACGACATCGAGATCACCCGCGGCGATCGCCGGCTGTTCGGCAACCTCAGTCTCGCGCTGCAACCCGGCACGCTGTTGCTGGTCACGGGTTCCAACGGCAGTGGCAAGACCAGCCTGCTGCGTGCGCTGTGCGGATTGCTGGTGCCAAGTGCGGGTGCAATACGCTGGCACGGCGAGAACATCCGCAACCTGCGCGAGGAATACTGGCGCCATCTCGTCTACATCGGACACACCAACGCGCTGAAGGATGAACTCACCGCGACGGAAAATCTCGGCGTGCTCTGCGCATTGTCCGGCGTGCACCCCAGCGCCGAGCAGCAACGCCAAGCGCTGGCACGGTTCGGGCTCGCCGGTCGTGAACGCCTGCCGGCGAAAGCGCTGTCGCAGGGCCAGCGGCGACGCACGGCACTGGCGCGGTTGTCGCTTTGCAGTACCTTGCCGTTGTGGATACTGGATGAACCGTTTGCCGCACTGGACAGCGCCGCAGTGAGCCACATGCAAGCGGTCGTCGGCAGGCATTTGGCCGATGGCGGCATGGTGGTCATCACGACCCACCAGGAAGTGCCGATTCCCGCCCCGACAATGACGGAACTGAACCTCGATCAGGGATATCGCTGATGGTCGCTCTGCTCCGTGCAGTCATCCGCCGCGATCTGCTGCTCGCCTGGCGCCGTCGCGCCGACATCGCAACGGTGGTGCTGTTTTTTGTGATCGTCGTCAGCCTGTTCCCGCTCGGCGTCGGCCCGGAACCCAATCTGCTGCGCACGATTGCGCCGGGCATCATCTGGGTCGCAGCGCTGCTGGCCTGCATGCTGTCGCTGCAGCAGATGTTCGCTTCCGACCACAGCGACGGCGCACTCGACCAGATGCTGCTCGCGGCAGCGCCGCTGGGCATGATCGTGATTGCCCGCGCCTTCGCGCACTGGCTGATTTCCGGCCTGCCGCTGGTCATCCTGTCGCCCGTGCTCGCGATACAATTCGATTTGGCGCCAGAACTTTCACCGGTGCTCACGCTCTCATTGTTGCTCGGCACGCCGATCTTGACCCTGACCGGCGCCATCGGTGCGGCGCTGACGCTGGGCTTGCGGGGCGGTGGCATGCTGCTGGCGCTGTTGGTTCTGCCGCTGTATGTGCCGGTGTTGATCCTGGGGGCAGGTGCAGTGGATGCCGCCTCGGCAGGCCTGGGCGCGGATGCGCACCTGCTGCTGTTGGCGGCGCAACTGGTGGTCACCGCCACCTTTGCGCCGTGGGCCATTGCGGCGGCGCTGCGCATATCCGCGGAATGAAGCTGCCGCGAATCGCCGGAATGCGCTACAATGAATATTTTAAGTAATTGATTTTAAATACTTTTTTGTGGAATCTCGGGGGCAGCAGTCTTGAATCAGCCGGTATTGTTGGCGGGTGGCATCAACGTATTCAAATACGCGGCACCCCAGACCTTCTATCCGCTCGCGGGAAAGATGATTCCGTGGTTCGGCTGGATCGCCGCCGCATTTTGTGCCGCCGGGCTTTATGTCGGATTTTTTGTGGCACCGACGGATCATCAGCAGGGCGAGTCCTACCGCATCATTTTCATCCATGTCCCTGCGGCGTGGATGTCGATGTTCATCTACGTGGTGATGGCGTTCTGGGCCGGCGTCGGCCTGATTTTCAACACCCGCCTGTCGCACATGATGGTCTCCGCACTGGTGCCCACCGGGGCAATGTTCACTTTCGTTGCGCTGTGGACGGGCGCGCTGTGGGGCAAACCGACCTGGGGCACCTGGTGGGCATGGGATGCGCGAATGACTTCCGAACTGATTCTGCTGTTCCTGTATTTCGGCTTCATGGCCCTGCAGGCCGGCATCGACGATGCGCGCCGCGCCGATCGCGCCGGTGCCGTGCTTGCGCTGGTGGGTGTGGTCAACATCCCCATCATCTATTTCTCGGTGAAATGGTGGAACACGCTGCATCAAGGGGCTTCGGTCAGCCTGACCAGCGCACCGACGATGGCCACCACCATGCTCACCGGCATGCTGCTGATGGCGCTTGCCGCATGGATGTACACCATCGCAGCGGCCCTGCATCGGGTACGCTCGATCATCCTCGAGCGCGAACACGGCGCGACCTGGATCAATGAATACGCGGAGACAAAAGCATGAACTGGGGCAGCTGGGACAATTTCTGGATGATGGGCGGCTACGGCCTTTATGTCTGGGGCTCGTATGCAGTCACCCTCGCGCTGATCGTCGCCGAGATCGCACTGCTGCGCATGCGCCGGCGTGAAGCCCTCGACACCCTGCGCCAGCATAATGGAGCGCAAGCCTGATGAAACCCCGCCATAAACGATTCGTCATGGTCGCCGCCGGCATCGCCGCGCTGGGCATCGCAGCGGCACTGGTCTTGTCCGCATTCGAGAAGAACCTGGTGTTTTTCTACACGCCCTCACAGGTGGTCGCCAATGAAGCGCCACAGGGCCGGTCCTTCCGCATCGGCGGCCTGGTGGCGCCGGGCAGCGTGCAACGCCAGGCTGACGGCATCACCGTGCGCTTCGTCGTCACGGATACCGCCCAGAGCATGCCGGTCGCCTACCGCGGCCCGCTGCCCGACCTCTTCCGTGAAGGCAAGGGCGTCGTGGCCCAGGGCAAACTCGGAGCGGATGGTGTGTTCAGCGCCAGTGAAGTGCTGGCAAAGCACGACGAGAACTACATGCCGCCTGAAGCTGCGGAAGCGGTCGCCAAAGCACACTCGGGCAATCCAACGGGTTCAACAACCGTCGTCGTTCCCGCGCCGGCAACAGGGGGCCGCTGATGATTCCGGAACTCGGCCAGATCGCCCTGATGCTCGCGCTCTGCCTCGCCCTGGCACAGGGCATCCTGCCGCTCGCCGGTGCCGCCAACGGCAACACCAGCTGGATCGCGCTGGCACGTCCTCTGGCGCGCAGCCAGTTCCTGTGCGTGGCGCTGGCCTTCGTCTTCCTCGGCTATTCCTTCATCGTCAATGATTTCTCGGTACTCAACGTCGCCACCAATTCCAACTCCAAGCTGCCGCTGCAGTACCGGATCGCGGCCACCTGGGGCAGCCACGAGGGTTCACTACTGCTGTGGACGCTGATGCTGACCGGATGGGGTGTCGCGGTGTCGATATTCAGCCGCCGCCTGCCGGACGACATGGTCGCGCGCGTGCTCGGCGTGATGGGGCTGATCGGCGTCGGCTTCCTTGCCTTTATGCTGTTTACCTCCAATCCCTTCGACCGGCTGCTGCCGGCCGCCGTTGACGGCCGCGACCTCAATCCGCTGCTGCAGGATGCCGGCATGGTGATTCATCCGCCGATGCTCTACATGGGCTATGTCGGCTTTTCGGTCGCGTTTGCCTTTGCCGTTGCCGCACTGCTGTCCGGCCGCCTCGATGCCGCGTGGGCGCGCTGGTCGCGTCCGTGGACCACGGTCGCCTGGCTGTTCCTGACCATCGGCATTGCGCTGGGCAGTTTCTGGGCCTATTACGAGCTGGGCTGGGGCGGCTGGTGGTTCTGGGATCCGGTCGAGAACGCATCGTTCATGCCCTGGCTCGTCGGCACCGCGCTGATTCATTCGCTCGCGATCACCGAAAAACGCGGCGCGTTCCGCAGCTGGACCGTACTGCTCGCGATCAGCACCTTTTCGCTGAGCCTGCTCGGCACCTTCCTGGTGCGCTCCGGCGTACTGACTTCGGTACATGCCTTTGCCACCGATCCCAAGCGCGGGGTGTTCATCCTCGCTTTCCTGGTGCTGGTCGTCGGCGCGTCGCTGACGTTGTTCGCCTGGCGCGCCCCGCGCATCGGCCTCGGCGGTCAATTCGACCTGGTGTCGCGGGAAACCGCGTTGCTCACCAATAACGTGCTGATGGCCGCAACCTGTGCCGCGGTGATGCTGGGCACGCTCTATCCGCTGGCGCTGGATGCACTGGGCCTGGGCAAGATTTCGGTGGGCCCCCCCTATTTCGAAACGGTGTTCGTGCCGCTGATCGCACCGGCAATATTCCTGATGGGCATCGGCCCGCTGTTGCGGTGGAAATCCGCCCCCCTGCCCGAGCTCGCCCTGCGTCTGCGCTGGGCTGCAGCGGCCAGCGTGCTGGGCGCCCTGATCGTGCCGTTCATGATGGGTCGCTGGTCGTGGCTGACCAGCTTTGGCCTGCTGCTCGCCGCGTGGGTCATTTCGACTGCAGCCTTCGGCGTCTGGCAGCGCCTCAAGGACGATGGCACCGGCTCCGGACTGCTGCAGCGCCTGCGCCGGCCCACGCTGAGTTTTTACGGCATGCAGACGGCCCACCTCGGCATCGCGGTGTTCATCATCGGCGTGACCCTGGTCAATGGTTACCAAAGCGAAGCCGACGTCAGGATGGCGCCCAACGAATACACCAAGCTGGCCGGCCATGAATTCCGCTTCACCGGTACGCAGGACATCCGGGGGCCGAACTACGTCGCGGCACGCGGCACGATCGAAGTGAGTCGCGACGGCCGGGCGGTGGCGACGCTGCATCCGGAGAAGCGCATTTACACCGCGCAGAACATGCCGATGACCGAGGCCGCGATCAACCGCGGCATCACCCGCGACCTGTATGTGGCCATGGGCGAAGAACTTGCGCCGGGCACATGGATCGTGCGCATCTGGCACAAGCCCTTCGTCAACTGGATCTGGATCGGCTGCGTGATCATGGCGCTGGGCGGGCTGATGGCCGCCAGCGACCGGCGCTACCGCGTGGGGAAGGCGCAATGACCGCCGAAAACGCAGCTGACGCTCCGACCAGATCAAAGTGGCGATTCCTGCTGCCACTGGCCGCCTTTCTGGTGCTGGCGGTGCTGCTCTTCGTCGGCCTTGGTCTGAATCCGCGCGAAGTACCCTCGCCACTGGTCGGCAAGAGCGCGCCGCATTTCGAGTTGCCGCAGCTGCACCGTCCCGATCAGCGCTTCAGCGAGCAGGACATGCGCGGCAAGGTATGGCTGCTCAATGTCTGGGCCTCATGGTGCGCGTCCTGCCGCGATGAACATCCGGTGCTGGTGGAACTGGCAAAGTCTGGCGTGATGCCTATCATCGGGCTCAATTACAAGGACAAGCGTGAAGACGGCATCGCCTGGCTCGCGCGTTTCGGCGATCCCTACGTGCTCTCCGCTTTCGACGAAAAAGGCAAAGTCGGCATCGACTACGGCGTTTACGGCGTCCCCGAAACCTACGTCATCGACAAGGCGGGCGTAATCCGCTACAAGCGCATCGGCATCGTGACGCCGCAAATCGTCAGTCAGAAAATCCTGCCCCTGATCCGCGAGCTGAATCGTGAAAAGTAAACTATTGACGGCTTTATTGCTGCTTGCCGTGGCACTGCCGGCAAGTGCCGGCGAGGCCGCACCGACGGCTGCTGATGTCGCGCTGGAAAAACGCGTGATGGCGATCTCGGAAGAGCTGCGCTGCCTGGTCTGCCAGAACCAGACCATTGCCGACTCGAATGCCGGCCTTGCCGTCGACCTCAGGAACGAAGTCCGCGAAAAACTGGCCGCAGGCATGAGCGAGCGCGAAATCATCGACTTCATGGTCGCGCGTTACGGCGATTTCGTGCTGTACCGGCCGCCGGTCAAGATCACCACGGTGCTGCTGTGGTTCGGTCCGGCGCTGCTGCTTGCCCTCGGCCTGTGGTTGTTCCTGCGCACGGTGCTGCGCCGTCGCGCCAGCGCCATGGCACCGCTCAGTTCGACCGAGCACGCCCGGGCTGCCGCGCTGCTCAAAAACACGGAAGGCGACCGCTGATGACCACGTTTGTGCTGCTGGCGGCCGCGCTCATCGCGATCGCACTGTTTTTCGTGCTGTTGCCGCTGCTGCGGCAACGTTCCAATGCAACGAATATTTCTTCGGACCGGGTCAACATCAACATCTACCGCGACCAGTTGCGCGAGCTCGATGAGGACCTCGCCGCCGGCACCATCGACCAGGCGCGGCATGCCGAAGCCCGCAGTGAGCTCGAACGCCGACTGCTCGACGATACCGCCGACAGCAGCGTCAACGCAGCACCTGCCCCACGATCCGGCAAACTGACTGCGGCATTTCTCGCCACAGCGATCCCGCTCGCCGCAACGGGACTTTATCTGGTTGTAGGAACGCCCGATGGCCTCAAGCCGGAACAGGTCGCGGGCAGCGGTGCGGGCCATGGCATCACCCCCCAGCAGGTCGAGCAGATGGTCGACAAGCTGGCCGCACGCCTGCAAGCATCACCCGAGGACAGCGAAGGCTGGGTCATGCTCGGACGCTCGTACGCGATGCTCGATCGTTTCAGCGAGTCTGCCGCCGCCTATGCACAAGCGGTTGCCCGTGTTCCCGACGACGCCCAGTTGCTGGTCGATTACGCCGACGTGCTCGCCATGTCACAAGGGCGACGCCTCGCCGGCGAGCCGGAAAAGCTGGTGCAGCGCGCGCTCGCCATCGATCCCGGAAACCCGAAAGCGCTGGCGCTGGCAGGCACTGCTGCTTACGAGCAACAGCAGTATGCCGCGGCAGTTGCGTATTGGCAGAAACTGCTCGCCCTGATGCCGCCCGGCTCGGACATTGCAAACTCCGTGCAAAGCAATATCGCCGAAGCACAGTCCCTGGCTGGCGGCGCGGGCAAACTGGATGCCATGACGAAAAAAGAGGTGCAGCCCGAGGCGGCAACGCCGGGACGGGTGGGTGGGTCGGTGCAGATTTCCGGTACGCTGAAAACTCAGGCAGCGCCGGACGACACCGTATTCATTTTTGCCCGTGCAGTGGACGGACCGCCCGCACCGCTGGCCATCTTGCGCAAGCGCGTCGCCGACCTGCCGCTGCAGTTCACGCTCGATGACAGCATGGCCATGGCGCCCGGAATGAATCTCTCCACGTTCGGCAGCGTGATCATCGGCGCCCGCATCTCGAAAAGCCGCACGGCAAACCGGCAACCCGGCGACCTGGAAGGGTTCAGCAATGCCGTCAAAGTGGGCGCCAGGGACGTCGCCATAGTGATCGACACCGAAGTTCGTTAACCGATTCTTCGGGCCGTCTGCCGGCCGCGTGGCCGGCGGACGCGCAACAGCAGCCCGGCCGCCGCGACCAACGCTGGTGGTACAGCGAATACCGGCATCATCGCGTGACACTGATACGCGCCAAGCCAATTGCTGAAGCGAGGCACGCAAGCGGGCGGCAACAAAAAAGCCGGCCTGAGCCGGCTTTTTAGAGCATCGGCGAAAGCTATTTTGCCGACAGCACGTACTGGACCAGCGTCTTCAATTCCGCATCCGTCGCCGCGACTTTGGCCGGATGCCCCTTGCCGGATTTCAGCGCTGCTGTGAGCTTGGCTTCCGCTTCCTTGTTGCCCTTGTATTTGGCGGCGATATCCTTGAACGCGGGTCCCACTTTTTTCTTTTCCAGATCATGGCAGCCCATGCAATTCTTCGATTTCACCAGATCTGCAGCCGATTGGGCCGCAACAGGACCGGCGATAAACATGCCCGCCGCAACCATCACCAAAACCGTTGATTTCATCTTGTTGCCTCTTGGGTAGAATTTATAAAGTTTGACAATTATCAGCAGGGCCGCGATACCGCAACACCTCCGCAACGTAAATGTAACGCGGGAACCCCCTTCCCGGCTGACACCAAGGCAGGCGCGTCGGGCCAGGGCCGCCGGCCTGCTCGACGGGATGGAACTGGGGCTTACTCCCCCGACCGCCGTGCGGGCTGCCGCCTAAAAACGTCATGGAATCGGCATTATTGCACTTTTCGCGAGACCACGCGCCGAGCATTGCGATAACCCGGAGCGTCTGCACCAGATCCGTGGCAATGCAGGCGATCGCAGGCAACAAAAAAGCCGGCCTGCGCCGGCTTCTTGCAGCATCTGCAGAATCGCTACTTGGCCGAGAGTACGTACTGCACCAATGTCTTCAATTCTGCGTCCGTCGCTGCGGCTTTCGAGGGATGGCCCTTGCCGTCTTTCAGCGCGGCGATGAGCTTGGCTTCGGCCCCCTTGTCGCCCTTGTATTTAGCAGCAACATCTTTGAAGGAAGGCCCCATTTTTTTCTTCTCCAGATCATGGCAGCCCATGCAATTCTTCGATTTCGCAAGGTCTGCACCGGATTGGGCATTGGCAGCGCCCGCCGCCATAAGACCGGCAGCAACCAGCAACAATAACGTCGACTTCATACCGTCTCCTTGTTTGTGTAACGTTCTGCTATTCGAAAGACGTTTGCAGGATCTCGATCATCTGCAATGCATCCAGCCCGCTGTCACCGCGTATTCATCAAACGCCGATCGCGCCCAGCCGGATGACAGGCTCGCCGGCCGCACACGCTGAAAGCCGCGGGTCCGGCAGCATACTACCTGATATTCGGCCCTGGTCTGTACGTCTCCGCACCAGCATTTGCCAATTGACAGGCTGCCGGTTCCATACGAGCGGCTTGCCTGCAGACCATGTAAATCCGCAGCGCTCTTGGCGTCATCCATCCAATACGGCACACACGCCCGTCTATTCCCGACAATTTCCGTCAACCACTGCCAATAAACGCGCCGTTGGACGCATGGAGACGGCCTGCCCTCAAGCGGGCGGCCCCGTGACACCCCAAGAAATGGAATACAGATTCTTCCCGGCACCTTTCCATGCGAGAATTACCGCGATCCCGTAGCAAGACCCGACTCAATCCATCCTCACAATTAACAAGCGACAACCGGAAGTTGCACCCGTCCTGCCGCCCGAGGAAATGTCAATGAAACACGGTGCACAGGCTCTACATCATCTGCTGCCCATACTGGTTGCGGGAGTTCTAGCTGCGGGCTCGTCCCTTGGTAATGCAGCGTCCACCCCCAAGGTCCAGCCGGGCAGCGCGGCGGATTTCCGCGCGGCGTTTGCCACGCCACAGGATGTTGCCGAAGGCAAGCGTGTTGCAGAAGCTTCATGCGCGAGCTGCCACGGAATAACGGGGATCAGCACCGCTAAAGGCGTTCCGCATATCGCCGGCCAGAGACCGCTCTATCTGTATGACGAAATGCGCTTGTATCAGCGCGGCAATCGCGGCAATACGCCCATGAACAATGCCGTCAGGTTTCTGAGTGACGACGCTCTGGTCAAGGTCGCAGCTTATTACGCCGGACTCGACCCGGCACCGCCAGCGACAACGCCCGCGGCCAGCGGCAAGATCGCCGTCAAGGCCGATCCAGCCAGTGCGGGAAAAGCCGCCGCCGCCGGTTGCGCAGGCTGTCACGGGGAAATCGGCATCAGCAAGACGGCTGGAATGCCGAACCTCGTCGGGCTGGACCCGAAGTACCTGGTTGACGCCACAAACGCCTACAAGAACGGGCAACGCAAGCACGACATGATGAAAACGCTGGTCTCGGGGCTCAGCGATGCGGACATCAACAACATCGCGGTTTTCTACGCAACGCAAAAACCGGGCAAGGCACAGACGCCCGCGCCAGGCAATCAGGCTGCGGGCAAGACTGCTGCCGCCGCCTGCGCGGGCTGCCACGGCGACGGTGGCGTCAGCACGTCCACGGCGCCCAGCCTTGCCGGTCAGGACGCGCAGTATTTTATCGCTGCGATGCGTGCCTATAAGGACGGCTCCCGCGCCGATCCCTCGATGAAAGCCCCGGCATCGTCTGTCGATGAGACCACGCTCAAGGATATGGCGGCCTATTACGCGAACCAGGCACCGCAACAGCCCAAGGTGCGCAAGTCGCTGACGATAGCCGAGATGGCGCAGCGCTGCGACCGCTGCCACGGAGTGGATGGCAACAGCACTGATCCACGCTCACCTGCCCTCGCAGCACAACGCACCGACTATCTGGAGCGGGTATTGCGTCTGTATCGAACCGGGGAACGCAAGAGCAAGGCGATGACTGCGATGCTGGACGGGCTGAGCGACGCGGATCTGGATGCCCTCGCCGCGCATTACGCACGCCAGAAAGCGCGCGCGGTCATCTACGTGCCTCTGCCAGCCAAGTGAGAACATGCTACAAGTCG
>Ga0209706_10000925_pt1 | contig 16774 bp, 12 predicted proteins | sample PPLLaktember2015_6_FD_187263 | JGI IMG/M metagenome (GOLD analysis project Ga0209706, IMG submission 187263) | Freshwater sediment microbial communities from Prairie Pothole Lake near Jamestown, North Dakota, USA - PPLs Lake P8 Core (1) Depth... | ecosystem: Environmental > Aquatic > Freshwater...
GGCCGCCGGAGCGCCTGCGGGCCGGCGGTCGCCGGCATCGTCGCGCTCCGGAAGCGCGCTCCAATGAGCGGGATCCGCATAATCGGGGGGCGGAGGCGGCTCCTCGGCGTCGAAGGGAACCCGCGGAGTCATCGCCAAGCGCACCAGCGCGCCGACGTTCAGCGCCGCGACCAGAGCGAGCGCGGCGACCGCCAGGCCGGCCGCGAGCGCAGCGCGCACGAAACTCGGGCTCATGCGTCGAGGATCTCGCGGACCTTGGCCAGCAGCTAGCGGGGGCGCAGCGGGCCCGGGCTCGGCACGGAGCGCAGCTTCGGCCGCTGCAGCAGCGCCCCGCCGCCCCAGATCGATACGGCGCTGCGGACCGCCTCGCGGCGCGAGACGCCGAGGTGCTCGGCGTAGCTCGGGTCCGCGGCCTGGGTGACCAGGTGGTCGAGCATCAGCAGCGCCACGTTCGGGTTCAGGTCCGGGCGCAGGAAGGGGCCCAGCAGGGGCGCCGCGGCCAGCTTGCGCTCCTGGATCTGCCCTTCGAAGCGCGCCCAGCACTCGGGGTGGTCGCGGTGCAGGTCCTTGAAGAAGGCGGGCGAGACGTTGGCGAGGCTCGCGGTCCAGGCGTCCGCCCAGGCGAGCAGCCGGTCGAGCGCCGCGCTGCAGTCGTCGACCTTCCCCAGATCGAGGGCGTCGATCGCCGCCAGCTCGAGCGCCCAGGCGTCGACCATGGCCGACACCAGCTCGTCCTTCGACGCGAAGTGCTTGTAGAGCGTCATCGGGCTCATGCGGAGCTCGGACGCGAGCTCGCCCATCACCACCGCGCGGATCCCGGAGCGCTTGGCCTTCGAGGAGAAGGCCACCAGGATGCGCTCGCGTACCCGCGCCGCTTCCTGGACCGAACCTCGGGCCGTCTTGCGCGATCCCCTCGGGGAGCGGCGTTCCATCTCTCTCTACACCTCCGCGTCGGACAAAATGCACGATCAGGATTATGAGTAACAAAAAAGTTCTTGAATTACTCTCCATCTCGTTTGCACAATGGAGCCGGTCCGAGCACTCCACCTCGGACAGGAGGCTCACACCGTGTCGAACGGCCCTCTCCGCATCCTCGCCGCGCTCGCAACCACGTTCCTGATCTCCACCGCAGCCGGCGCTGCCACCGACCTCATCTACAGCCGTCGCGGAGGATCCCCGCAATGGGATTTCTGCTACGGCAAGTCCGATTCTACGGTGCTGCCGGCCGATCCGCGCTCCCTCGTGCAACCCGGCGTCAGCGACGGTCGCGCCGTCCACTTCAACGCCTTCTACAAGGACTGCCACATCGACCCGGTCGCGGTCCAGGAGGCCGGGCACGCGAAGACCTGCGGCGAGCTCCGCGCGCGCTTCTATCGCGGCGACGCCCTGCTGGACACCGGCGCCCACGGCGTGGCCGCGCTGTTCACGGGCGACGACCCGACCACCCTGGAGTCGGGCTTCGGCGGGTCGACGCTCACGGCGGCCCAGTACAACGCCCTCTGGATGACCTGGGGCGGCTTCCTGATCCGCCCGGACAACTTCGACGACCTCGTCGCGGAGCGCTACGGCTCCGTCATCGGCGGCGGCCGCAACCCGTACCCGAAGCCGGGCGAGAACCCGAACACGACCAACGGCGGCACCGGCCGCCTGCCGGAGATGTTCACCCAGCTCCGCAACCCCGACGGCTCGTGGAGCGGGCGGATCGGCATCACCTGCCACGCCTGTCACAGCGGCGCGGCCAACGGCAGCGTCACCTACGGCGGCGGCAGCAGCCTGCAGGACCTGCACCTGCTTCTGCGCGACGCGGTGCCGCTCGGCTATCTCCCCTCGCTGGCGGTGATCGCCAACCTCACCCGCACGCGCGGCACCAACAACGCGAGCGACGTGAACCTCGCCTTCCTGTTCCCGGACGAAGGCGTGCTCTCTCCCGAGGTCGCGCTCGGCGTGCTCGCTTCGGGCTCGACCGCGTCGATGGACACGCCGGCCTGGTGGAACATGGGACACCGGCCGGTGAAGTTCGTGGACGGCATGTTCCCGATGGACGCCCCGCGCGTCGACATGGTGTTCTACACGCCCTTCGCCGGCCTGTTCGGCTCGCTGGGCGGGCCGATCTCCGAGGCCGGCCAGGACTGGATGCGCGAGAACGGTCCCGACCTCAACACCTGGGTCGACACGCTGAAGGCGCCGGCCTACCCGGCCGCGGTGAACACCACCCTCGCCGAGCAGGGCGCGGTGCTCTTCCACGAGCTCAACTTGTGGGCGGCCGGCCGGAACAACCCCGTCCCGAGGCCCCAGGGCAACGGCTCCTGCGCGAGCTGCCACGGCGCCTACGCCCCGCGCTACGTGAACAACCCGAGCTACCTCGCCACGCCCGCGCTCGAAGGCCAGGCCGCCTACATCACGCCCCAGCGCATCATCCAGACGGATCCGGTGCGCGTGGAGACGAACAACGAGGCGGTGCAGATCGCCGGGGCCACGAACTTCTTCGGCTACCCGCCGACGGCGGGCACGCCGAACGACTGTGGTCCGCAGAACCGGTCCGATCTCCGGGGCGATCGCGAGCTCGGCTACCTCGCGCCGCCCCTCTACGGGGTGTGGGCGTCGGCGCCCTACCTCCACAACGGCTCGGTGCCGAACGTGTGGGAGGTGCTGAAGCCCTCGGATCGCAAGCCCCTCTGGCGCCGCAAGTCCAAGTCGCCGCGCTGGGACCAGACCGGCCGGGTGATCATGGGCTACGACACCCGCATGTCCGCCTACGACACCGCGAAGCTCGGCTGGAAGTACGACGTGATCTCGTGCCAGAACCCGACCCTGCTGAACCCGTTCCCGTCTCCGTACCTCCGCTGCAATCCGGACGACGATCTGCTGCTGGGCTGGTACGACGAGATCCTGACGGGGCTCTACAGCAACTTCATCGTGCTCTGGAACGTGCTCTTCCCGCCGACCATCACCAATACGGACATCGAGCGGCGCAAGATCTACAACACCTACATGTACGGCCAGGGTAACGGGGGGCACACCTTCAACTCGGTGCTCACCGACACGGAGCGGAAAGCCATCATCGAGTACCTGAAGACTCTGTAGCGGCGGAGTCTCGCGAGGGCGCCCGTGCGGCCGAGGTCGCACGGGCGCCTTTCGTTCGGCGGCTCCCAGGGCTCGCTGCTGCCCCTGCTACGTTCCGGCGCGTGGTTGCCGGCCGCCTGCTGCTCGCCGTCGCCTGCACGCTCGGCCTGGCTGCCTGCGCGGTGCAGGAGCCGCCGGAGCTGCTGGGCGGCCCGCTCGTCGCGAGCGGCGCGGACGGGGATGCGGTGGTCTTCCTCACCTACCGGACGCGGCGTCGCAGCATCGGCGGCACGGGCCGGACGAGCACGCCGACGGCGCTGCTCGTCGACCACTTCGTCGACGCCGTGGCGCTCGACGCGGCGCAGCTCGCGCCGCGCTGGCGCGCGCGGCTGCTGAGTCGGCGGGAGCGGATCTTCGCCTCGCGCAAGCCCGAGCCGGGCTGGCTCGACTTCGACGGGATGACGTGGGTCGCCGCCGATCGCGGTCGGGTGTGGGCGCTCGCCGATCGCCTCGTCGCGCTCGACGTGGCGACGGGAGCGGTCGTCGCCGACGGCGCGGCGATCGAGGCCGCCAACCCGGAGCTGACCGGTCGGCTGCCCAGCGAGAGCCAGTACCTGCGCGGCGACGGCGGTCTCGTGATCACGGCCTCGGACGGGCGGGAGTGGCGGATCGACGCGGGGACGCTGCGCGCCGAGCCCTACGCCCCGCCGCCGAAGCCCGAGCCGAGCGGCCCCCGGGAGCACGAGGAGGCCATGGACGCCTGGCGGATCGCCACGGGCGGAGGCCTGGTCGGCGCGGGCGCCTTCCGCCTCGCCGGCGGTTGGTTCGCCGCTCGCTGGCTGGGCCTTCTCTCGGCGGAAGAGGCGGACGAGATCCGCCGCCTGGGCAGGGCTCCGGCCCTCGCTGGAGGCGAAACCGTCCGCCGGACGCTCTGGAGCGCGCGGGAAGGCAGCGAGCGCGGCTTCATGGGCCAGTACCAGCGCAGGATCCTCGTCGACCCTCGGCCCGTCGAGGGAAGCCCCACCTTCCTCCAAGGCGGCATGCTCCGAACACGCTTCGCCGCGGAGCCGATCCGCCTCGAGGATCCGGAGGGCTTCCTCGTGCTCCACCGCGCGCGGCTCGGCGCGGCGGCGCCGCTCCGGCTCGCTCGCCTCGGCCTCGACGGAAGGGCGCTCTACGACGTGTCGCTCGGCGTCGCGGACCCCGATCGGCTCTGGCTCTCGGGCGACCGCGTGCTCTTCTACGGGCTCGCCCCCGAGGAGGTGACGCGGGGCCGCACCCAGGAGCGACGGCGCGTCCTGATCAGCCTGGGAACGCGCGACGGCGCGCTCCGCGGCTACGACCCCGTCGCCGATCAGCCCTACCTGCCGGCCGGCGGATCCCGCTAGGGGAAGACGACGCCGAGGTCCGCTGCGAAGCCGTTGTCGAAGCGGCCGCTCACGCCGAGGGCCCGGATCGCCTCGTTGAAGCGCGCCACGTTGGCGCCGTAGGTGCCCTCGGTGCGCTCCAGCTCGAACAGCCACTTCTTGTTCTTGCCGAGGTGGACGCGCCCGTCGTAGTCGCGCACCAGCTTCTCGACCACCTCCTTGTAGGGCGCCTCGTACCAGGCCATCCACGCCGAGCTGAAGTCGATCGGCTCGATCACCGGCATCTCGATGTACATCGCCGTGTCGCCGGCCCGGAACGAGCCGCCCTCGGCGGCGTTCGCCAGCCAGCTCGAGGTCGCGACCTTGGTGAAGCGCAGGAAGATCCCGATCTCCCAGACCGAGGCGTTGTGGCGCGCCAGGATGTCGCGCACGTCGCGCAGCGCCTGCTCCGCGTGCTGCTGGGGCACCACCACCTCCCAGTCGACGTTCGCGATCTGGTCTCCCGAGCTGGAGAAGCCGCTCGAGATCATGCGGTGGGAGTAGCCGACGAGGTCCGTGGAGCGGACCTTCACCCCGCAGCACAGGCCGTTCTTCTGGAACGGCGGGCTGAGCTGCATGTTCGAGTACTGGATGCCCTCGACGGTGACGGCGAAGCCGCGGTCGCAGGAGGCGCTCTGCCAAGCGTTGCGGACGATGCCGACGGCCCCGTCGACGCCGGGCGCCGGGTTCAGCATCACGTTCTCCGCGCCCGCCGCGGGCGCCGCGGTGGTGACCGTTCCGCAGGTCTTCACCCACTTCTTCGTGCGCGGGAACCAGTTGATGGTGCCGTAGTCGCAGGCGCCCATCTGGGCCAGGGCGCCGCCGCTCGCGAACAGCGAGGCCTCGTCGTTGTAGGTCACCTTCACGCGCAGGTTGAACTGGGGCTGGATCGCGAGGCGGAGCTGGGTCACCACGCCGAGCATGCCGGCGTTCGCCGTCAGGGCGCGCCAAGTCGTCTCCGGCGTCGTGGCCTTGCTGAAGCTGCGCAGGGCGCGCGACGAGTCGACCAGCTGGACCCAGCGCACGCGGCTGGCGAGCAGCGAGTCGAAGCGCGGCGAGCTGCCGTGGGAGCCCGTCGCGACGGCGCCGGCCACGGTCGGCAGCCGGAATCCCATCAGCGCGTAGCCGAGGGACTTGCCCCGGGAGTGCAGCCACTCGGCGAGGTCGCCGGTCTTCACGCCGGCGTCGACGCGCACCACCTCTTCGCCCTCGAAGGTCTCGGTGCCGTAGATCGTGGCCTGGCTCGGCTTGATGACCACGCCGCTGGTGCAGATGGCGTCGCTGATGCTGTGGCGGTTGCCCGAGACCTTGACCTTCTGGCCCGCGGCCGCCGCCTCGCCGACGTACTGCTGGATCTGGGCGGTGCTCGTCGCGGTGCGCACCACGTCGACGTCGGTGCAGGCTTTCAGGTTGTTGTAGCTCTTGAGGGGCGCGGCGAGGCAGTCCTGGGGGCAGTTGCCGCCGTTCTCGGAGAGACCGGGCTCGCAGGTCTTGTTGCCGCACGAGTAGGCCAGCAGCAGGCCAGGGCAGATGCCGGAGGGCTTCGATTGGGCGCCGGCGGGCGCGGCGAGTGCGAGGCCCAGCCACGCCGCGAGCGCGAGGCTCGGCAGCGGGCGGAGCGGAACGGGCAGATGGGCGCGCATCGAGGATTCCTCCAGCTCGAAGTCGCCCATTCGAGCACGCCCCGCGTGCCTGCGACAATTACCAGCCGGGTAAGACTCGTCAGCTCGCCGCGAGGAGCCCGCTGAAGTAGGCGCGCGCCGGCGCCCCCGAGGCGGCGTCCGCCGGCTGGGTGAGCACGAGCGCGTAGCCCGACGCGCCGCCTGCGAAGGGAAGCGAGAGCATCGCGAGGGAGAACTCGGCGCCGCGGTCACCGATCCGCAGCTCCTGCTCCCAGGTGCTGCTGCGCGCGGCGCGTTCGATCGCTTCGCCGGGTCGGCCCGGGGAGGGGAGGACGTCGAGGAGCGAGCGGGCGTGACCGAAGCAGACCGGATCGGGCGCGAGCTGGTAGAGCCCCGCGAGCACCCCTTCGAAGAGCGCGCCGAGGTTGCGCACCACCTGGCCGAGATGCGGCACGCGGAGCAGCAGCCGCAGATCCAGCGGATCGAGCGGGAGGCCCGGGGCCAGCTCGCGCAGCCGTTCGAAAAAGGCGCGCGCGCTGCGATTGTGCCAGGCCACGGACCAGTTCGGGTCGGTGATGAACGCCGGGAACGGGTCGTGGGCCGCGAGCAGAGGGGCGACCTTGGCGAGCTGCAAGCGCGTGGCGTCCGCGTCCCCGTCGTGCCGGTTCCAGTCTCCGGCGTAACCGGCCACGATCAGCAGGCGCTCGGTCTCGGAGCGGGGCAGGTCGAGGGCGCGGCCGAGCTGGAGCACCGTGCTCCGGCTCGGCCCGCAGCGGCCGGTTTCGAGGAAGCTCAGGTGGCGCGTCGAGAGGCCCGCGACGCTGGCGAGATCGAGCTGGGAGATGCCGCGCGTACGCCGCCAGTGGCGGAGGAGCGCGCCGAACTCGGAGGCGCGGGGCTCGTCTCGAACCCGGGGCTCGGAAGCCATGCGCCAGTCTACTCCGACGCGGGCTTCGCGGGGCATGCGAATCCGCGGCTTTACGTCCCTGGTAATCGCCAGGCGACGCGCATCCTCATAGGGTGCGCGGGTGAGCTCGGCGACGCGCGCGGATCGATTCGGCTGGCCCGTCGGCGTGGCCTGCTCCTTCGCGGCGCGCGGCCTGCACTCGGTGATCCTTCCGTGGCTGCTGCTGGCGGCGCCCGGGGCGAGCGGGCTTTCGATCGGCCGGGTGCAGGGCGCGGCCCTCGCGGTCCAGGCGGCGACGCTGCTCCTGCTCGGCGGCGCCGGGGCGCGGCTCGGGGCGCGCCGGCTCGCCGTCGTGGCGCAGCTCGCCGCCTCCCTGCCGCCGCTCCTGCTGGCGCTCGCAGATCCAAGCGCTGCCGGGCGCCCGGCCGTCCTCGCCTATGCCTGCCTCTCGGGAGCGCTCTGGGGCGTGCTCTCGCCCGCGCGCGACTCCCTCGCGGCGCGCGGGCGCAGCGAGAGCTTGCTGCGTCCCACGGCCGGCTACACCGCGGCGCAGTTCGCCGGTCTGCTCGGCGGCATCGCTCTCGCCGCCGCGGCGGCGCCGGCGGGGCCCTCGTGGCTGTTGGCGGGCCAGGCGCTCCTCCAGGTCGTCGCCGCCGCGGGCCTCGCTGCGGCGGCGGCGCCGTCGGGCCCCGCGCCCGCGCCTGAACGTCGTTCGTGCGACGGGCTCGGCGGCGAGCCCTGGAGCGCGCGCGAGCCGATCCTGCTGGCGGCGCTCCTAGGACTGAGCTCCGCCGGGCCCTTCGCCGTCTGGGCCCCGCTCTGGGCGGAGGTCCAGGGAGCTCCGCCGGCGCGCGCCATCGGCCTGCTGCTCGCTCTCTTCCCGCTGGGGACGATCGCCGGCTCCCTAGCCCTGCGGGCGGCGGGGCCCTCGCTCGCGAAGCGGAGAACGCTATTCGCGGCCCACGCGGCCGGCTCGCTCTGCATCGCCGCGGCCGGGCTCGCGGAGGGCTTCCCGCTGGCGGTCGCCTGCATCTCGCTCTGGGGCGTCTGCGGAGGCGTCGCGATCAACTGCGGCCGCGCGCTGCTGCTCGAGCGGCGAACGCCGGCGCAGCACGGCCGCCTGCTCGCCAACCTGCAGCTCGCGCTGCTCCTCGCGAGCCCGGTCGGGGCGGTGATCGGCGGCGCGACGGCGAGCGGCCTCGGCCTGCGGGGATCGATGGTGGCGCTGGGCCTCGGGGGCCTGGCCGGCACCCTGTCGATCTCGCTCGCAAGGTCGGCGTCTGCAACGATCTGCCCGGCCGGGGCACTCAAGGGGGAGCGGGCCGATCCCCGGCGGACGAACCCTGCCGGCTGGATGCCCCCGAGGTGCTCATGACGAAGCGATCCCGTTGCCAGGCATCCGGCTTCACCTTGATCGAGCTCCTCGTGGTGATCGCGATCATCGCGGTGCTGATCGGGCTCCTGCTGCCCGCGGTGCAAAAGGTGCGGGAGGCCGCCAACCGGGGCGCCAGCCAGCGCAACCTGGGGCTCCTCGCCGGGGCGGTCCACGACTTCGCGGAGTCGACGGGGGAGCTGCCGGTCTCGTTCGGGCAGATCGACTTCATCACGGTGCCGCCGCAGATCTTCCCGAGCGGCGAGGCCAACGGCTACCTGTACGAATTCAGCCCCGGCGCCGCGCTGGCGTTCTCGATCCGCGCCACGCCGGTGGTGCCCGGCGTGACCGGCTCCGACGCATGCTCGGTGGACGAGACGCTCTTCGTGCGCTGCACGCCCGCCGACGGGGCGGAGGCCGGACGCGGCGAGCTCCGGCGGCGCATCTACACCTCGCTCGCGCCGCTCCTGCTCCCCTTCGTGGAGCAGGAGAACCTGCTCGCGTGCCTGCCGTCGGTCGCCCGCGCCCTGGGCGACGGCTCGGTGCGCAGCGCGTTCATCGAGCACTACGAGCAGCAGGGCGACGGCCAGCTCACCCTCCCGGAGCTGCTGGAGAGCGACTGGATGGCCGCGGCCAGCGCATCGCTCCAGGCGTTCCCGTCCGACGTCGCCGGCCGCTTCGCCTGCGACGGGTCGGTGACGCCGTCCGACGACGCGAGCCTCACCGCTTCCCTCGGCCAGATCCACGACGAGCTCGCGGCGGCGCTCCAGCTCGGGGCGGGAGGGGAGCTCGAGCTTCCGGCCGTGCAGCTGGACCCGAGCGCGGGCGGGGCAAGGGACCTGCTGCCGTCGTTCTTCGACGTGTTCCTCGGCGACGCCCTCTCGTTCCGCGGAGCTCCGGACGCCTCCGACGCGGGGCGCCTCATCGCGACGGGGGGCTTCGACGGGCTCTGCGAGGCCGGGATGGAGCTCTCGAGCGACGCCCGCGCCGCGTCGGGCCTCTGCAGGGTTCTCGCCAAGGCCGAGGCCTACGAGGCGGCCGGCAAGGACGAGAAGGTCGCGCGGAGCCTCGACAAGCTCCGCGCGCGGCTCGAGAAGCAGCGGGGCGGCGCCTTCGACGACGGAGAGGTCGACCTGCTCCGCGCGCTCTCCTTCTTCCTGGAGCCCGCCGCCCAGTAGCCGCGCGGCCAGCGAGCGCCTTGGGCCGCCGCTTGACGGCGCCCCGGGGCGGCGGTTACGTCGGGGCGGAGACGGCGCCCCATCATGCCCCCGAAACCGCTCGCCCCGCTCGCGCTGGCCGCGTCCCTCGCGGTGGCCGCGGCGGGGCCCGCCCCGGCCCTCGAGCCGGAGTCGCAGCTCGTCGGCTGCGATCAGGCGGACACGCGGGTCACGATCGCCGTGAGCTCGCACCTCGATCCCTCGTGCACCTGGACGCGCGGAGTCGAGATCGTCGCCTCCGGCGTGACCCTCGACTGCCAGGGCGCCCACATCGCGGCGCCGGACCGCCGCTACGGCGTCTCCATCGTCGCCCCGAGCGACGTGGCCCTCTCCGACGTCACGGTGCGCAACTGCCACATCGAGGGTTTCCTCAACAACGTCCATATCGAGCGCGAAGGCTTTCGGGAGCTCGCCGAAGGGGAGGAGTACGAGCACGCGTTCTCGAACATCCTCGTCGAGGACAGCACCAGCCTGAGCTCGCGCGGCGTCGGCATCTTCGTCGACGGCTACGTGACGGGCGTGACGCTCCGCAACCTCCACGTAGAAGGCTCCGGCAGCGCCGGCATCTACCTGGAGCACGGCTCGAAGGACAACGTGGTCGAGCACAGCACGATCGTGAACAACGGCTACGGAGAGAACAGCCCTTCCGGGCAGCTCTTCGAGTTCCTCGGCGCGTCCTTCTGGTTCTGGGGATCGGGTCGCGAGGGGATCGCCATCGACGGCTCGCGCTTCAACCGCGTGGCGGACAACGTCTTCTCCGGGAACTCGTCCGGCGGCATCCTGCTCTACAAGAACTGCGGCGAGTTCGTGAACCAGCGACCCGAGCGCTGGTGGCACCGCCGCTACGGCGCCGACGGCAACTGGATCGAGCGCAACCACTTCGCGGGCGAGGACAACGGGGTCTGGATCGCCTCGCGCATGGGCGAGAACACGCTGCCGATGGACTGCAGCGACCCGCAGTACCTCCCCGGCGTCGTGCTCGACTACGCCGCCGACGACGTGGTGCGCGAGAACGTCTTCGAGGACGTGACCTTCGGCGTGCGGGTCGAGGACGACGGCGCCGTGGTCGCCGACAACGTGTTCACCAGCTCGGACCCCGCCCACCAGGCGGTCGTGATCGGCACGCGCTTCCGCACGGACGCGCTCGGCCAGCCCGTCGACGGGACCGCGATCACGGGCAACCAGGCGGCGATCGCCGGCAGCGCGAGCCCCTACCGTTGGATCCACGGACACGCGGGCACCACCTTCGCGGGCAACCGCAGCCACGGGCGCGTCGCCGGCCTCTGCGAGGGCGAGCAGCCGCCGATCGGCCCCTTCGTCTTCGTCGTCGACGCCGTGGCCTACGACCCGGCGAACCCGCCCTCCAGCGAGCCGCGCGAGCTCCCGCCGCCCGCCGTGCTCGCGCCCTGCCCCTCCGCGTGCGCGGCGGGCGCCCCGGTCGAGAAGGCGAGGATCGCGCTGCGAAAGCTCCACACGCCGCCCGGCGACGACCTGCTGTCGTTCGAGGGCCGGCTCCTGGCGCCGCATCCCTTCGACCCGCCCCTCGACCCGGCGGCGGTGGGCGTGGGCGTCGTGGTCGAGGACGCGGCGGGGACGCGTGTCGTCGACGTCCAGGTGCCCGGCGGCGCCTTCGACCCCGCGACGAAGGTCGGCTGGAAGGCGTCGCGGAGCGGCCGGAGCTGGACCTTCGTCGACCGGAGCGACGCGCCGCGGGCCGGGATCACGCGCATCGCGATCCGCCACCTCTCGGGCAAGCAGCCCGGCCTCGTGGAGTTCCGCGTCACGGGGAAGCGCGGCAGCTACGCCCTCGACCCTGCCGAGGTGCCGCTCTCGGGATTGCTGATCCTCGATCCCCCGACGGCGGAGACCGGACAATGCGGGAGGGCTTCGTTCGAGGGACCCGCGTGTCGGAGCGACGCGAAGCGCGTCAGCTGTCGCTGAGCTGCGGGGCCGGGCGCCTTGCCACGGTTTCTGGCTTGCGGGCGGCGGAGTCTTCCAGCAGGGCAATCTGCTCGGCGATCGTCGTGAAGCAGTCGCCGCAAATCCCGGAGGTGACCCCGTTGAGGCCGTGGCCGTCCTTCTGGCCCACGATGCAGCCACACCACGCGCATTCGACGGTCACGTCGCGGTCCTCCTACCCCGCATACAACGTGCTCCGCCTGGCTGACCACGCCAATCCCCGAAACCGGGGAATGACGGCCCCGAAATCGGGCGTTCCCGACGCCCGGTTCCCCCTCAGGGGGCGGTCTTCGTGCCGAGGACGAGATCGATGCGCGCGTTACCGAGGCGAGCCGCGTCGCGCCTCACCTCGAAGCCGGCGTCCTCCAGGACGCGCGCGGCGCCGTCCGCGCTCGTGCGGGAAGGCGCGACGAGGCCCCGGCGCTCCGGGACAGGCTCCGCCTCCGGTCGCGCGATCGCTCCGACGGCCAGGACCCGACCCGCGGGGCGCAGTCGCGAGAGAAGGCCCCGCGCCAGCCGGGCGCGCGAGTCGCCGCGCAGCAGCGTGTCCTCGAGCAGGATCCGGTCGCACAGCATCGGGTAGGCGGCGAAGCGGAGCGGGTCCATCGTCACGCAGCGGAGCATCGGCATGCCGACGAAGCGCGCGAGCTGCTCCTTGGAGGGATCGACGACGAGTGCCTGGTAGCGCAGGGGCACGCGCTGGGTGAGGGCGAGCAAATGGCTCGGGAAGGCGCAACCGAGCTGGACGAGGAGGTCGTCCGGCTGCAGATCGAGGAGCGCCAGGAGGCGTTCGATGAGCGGCTGGGGTCGAGGCCGCGTTGTGAGGCTCGGTGCGTCGCAGGGGATCGAGTCCTGCGTCCGGGCGTACGGGGGAGGAGAGGACGCCACGCCGCCATCATCCACCCCAGGACGTGTGGCCGCACTCCCCGGAACCGGGGAATCCGGCCCCGAGAATGCCAGGGCTCCCCAGGAGCTCACTCCTCGAGGGGCGTGAGGCCCTCTCGCACCGCGTACTTCGTGAGCTCGGCGACGCTGTGGATGCCGAGCTTCCCCATCAAGTTGCGGCGGTGGCTCTCCACGGTGGTGGTCGCCACGTGGAGGCGCTGCGCGATCTGCGGCGACGAGAGGCCCTCCGCGAGGAGCTGCAGCACCTCCCGCTCGCGCGGCCCGAGCCGCGAGAACACGGAGCCCGGGGCCGAGCCGGTGCTCGCAGCGTCTTCGATGACCCCGCCCGCGACGTCCGCGCACAGGTAGCTCTTGCCCTGCGCCACGGCATGTACCGCTCGGCGGAGCTCGTCGTAGGCGTTGGCCTTGAGCACGTATCCCGAGCCTCCGGCCTCGAGGATGGCGGCCACGTAGCGGCGATCCGCGTAGCTCGACAGCGCCACGACCCGGAGCTTGCGCCCCTCGGCGCGGAGCTGACGCGTGGCCTCGATCCCGTTCATGTCCTTCATGGCCACGTCCATGATGACGATGTCCGGTCGCAGCAGGCCCGCCTTCGCGACCGCCTCGCGGCCGCTCGACGCCTCGCCGACCACCTCGATGTCCCGCTCGCGCTCGAGGATCGCGCGCAGGCCTTCGCGCATCAGCTCGTGGTCGTCGACCAGGAGCACGCGGATCGTCATCTCCCACCTCCAGTCACGGCTCGTCCGAGCCGCGGAGCGGACTGCCCTGCAACGGCGCCCGCACTACGACCTTCGTCCCCCGCCCGGGCGCCGAGTCGATCCGGACGCTGCCGCCCATGTGCTCGACCCGGTCGCACAGGCTGCGGAGCCCGAAGCCCCCCGACCGGGAGGCGGGAGCGAATCCGACGCCCCGGTCTTCGACCTCGACCACCGCATCGCCCGCGTCGCGGGCGATGCGCACGCACGCCTCTGTGCTGCCCGAGTGACGCGCGACGTTGATCAGCAGCTCGCGCAGGGCGCGGAAGAGGGTGACGCGCGTGGCGTCGTCGAGCTCGCCGAGCTCCGACTCCGCGGAGACCCGGACCTCCAGCCCGTAGCTCCGCTCCATGTCCTCGGCGAGCCATTCGGCAGCGGCCACGAGCCCGACGTCGTGGAGCACGGAAGGGCTCAGCTGGAAGCTCAGCGAAGAGACGCGCTTCCGGGCGGCGGTCACGAGATCCGCCAGCTCGCCGCGCAGCGCTCCCTGCTCGGCGGCGTCCCCGCTGTCCTCGAGGGCGCGCAGCTTCATCGAGGCGAGCGACAGGAGCTGCGCCACGTCGTCGTGCAGATCTGCAGCCAGCTTGCGTCGTTCCCGCTCCTCGGTGAGCGCCGCCTCCGCTACGACGGCGCGGAGCGCCTGCTCGCTGTGACGCAGCGCCGTCATGTCGAGAACCACGGCATAGAAGCCCCGGACCGCTCCGTCCTCTCGGGTGTAGGGCGTATAGCTGATCTGCACGTAGCGTCTCCCGGCGTTCCGGTACGTCACCTCGCCTTCGAAGGACGCGGAGTTTCCCGCGAGCGCGGCGGCGATGTCCGGCGCGACGAGGGTGTACGCCTCGGGCCCGAGCACTTCGCGCACCGTGCGACCCCGGAGCTCGGCCAGCGGCACTCCGAACCACGTCTCGTAGGCCACGTTCACGAAGCGATAGCGCTCGTCGAGGTCGATGAACGAGACGAGCAGGGGCAGCGCGTCGGTCAAGGCGCGAACGCGCTGCTCGCTTTCCCGCGCCTCCCGCTGCGCGCGGCGGCGCTCCGTCACGTCGAGCAGGGCGACGTACAGGCCGACCTGCCGGCCGCCGTCGCGGATCGACGAGCTCGCGAGCTCCACGTGGACGATCGCGTCATCCTCGCCGCGCAGCTCGAGGGGAAGCGACTTCGGCGCCTGCCCACGCGCGAGCGCCCGGCGATGGCGATGCCAGGCGTCCTGGCGCTCGGGGGCCACGAAGTCGGAGAACCTGCGCCCGATGAGCGACCGCCGCCCAGCCCGGAGCAACGTCGCCGCCGCGGGGTTCGCCGCCTCGATGCGAGCGTCCACGTCGAGCGTCAGGTGCGCGGCCGGCGCCGTCTCGTAGAGCTGCCGGTAGCGCTGCTCCGAAAGAGCGAGGGCGTCCCAGGACGTCTGGAGCGCGGCCTGCACGCGCTGGAGCTCGTCGTTCTGCATCTCGAGCTCCACCTGCTGCACGCGCAGCTCGTGGACGAGGCCCTTGATCTGCGCCGGCGACCGCGTCTCGGAAGGCGCCGAGGCCGGCTTCGAGCGCAGCCGCGACTCCGCACGCCGGCGCAGGTCGGGCGCGGACTCGCTTCGGCGCTTGCGCTTCACGGCCGGCCTTCGACCGACCCGGGCGGGTGAGGCTCCGAGGCATCTTCGAAGACGAGCAGGATGAGGTCGCGACCCTCGTCGCCCTCCTGCACGATCCGGCGCGCGTTCAGCAGCATCCGACGCCGGCCGATCGCGGGGAAGTCGTGCACGACCTCGAAGTCGTCGAAGCTGTGGTTCGTCGGCAGGACCTCCTCCAGCAGCTCGCGGAGCTTCGGAATGTCCCAGTCTCGGTTGCCGAGGTCGTACACCAGCCGCCCCTCGGTTTGTTCCAGACGGACCTGGAAGGTACGGCAGAATACGCGGTTCGCCCGCACCACGCGCAGGTCGCGGTCGAGCACGAGGAGTGGCTCCCGAACGCCATCGACGATGCTCTCCGCGAGCGCCTGGGCCTGCCGGGAGGCCTGATCGGCCCGCTTCACGTTCGTGACGTTGGTCAGAAGGATCACCAGCCCCTCGATGGCGTTGCGCGAGGTCCTGTAGAGCCGGATGCGCACGGAGTACCAGGAGCCGTCGGTCGCGCGCACCTCCTTCTCGCAGGGAGCCAGCGCCTCGAGGGCGCGCTCGGCGTCGGCCAGCAGATCCGGGTACACGAGGCTGGTGGAGAGGTCCCCGAGAGGACGTCCGATGTCCGCGTCGATCAAGCGGAACATGCGCTGCGCCTCCGGCGTGAAGCGCTTCACCCGCAGCAGGCTGTCGAGGAAGACCATCGCGAAGTCGGTGCTGTTGATCAGGTTGACGAGGTCGTCGTGGGCCTGCCCGAGGTCCTGCACCTTCGCGCTCAGCTCGGCGTTGAGCGTCTGGAGCTCCTCGTTGAGGGACTGGGTCTCCTCCTTCGAGGTCTGCAGCTCCTCGTTCGCGCTCTGGAGCTCCTCGTTGACGGACTGCACCTCTTCGTTGGCCGATGACAGCTCCTCGTTCGTCGCCTGCAGCTCTTCGATCGAGCTCTGCAGGTCCGCCCGCGTGGTGCGGAGCTCCTCTTCGACACTCCGGGTGCTGTCGCGTTTCTTGCCCCGCTTCCCTCCCGGAGCGGGGGACGCTCCCTTGTCCGCGGCCTGGAAGGAAACCACGAGCAGCGGCCTGACCAGCTTCGGGTCTCGCAGACGCCGAACCGAGACCTCGATGGAGGTGTACCCGCCGTTGGTGCGCACGCGCGCGCGCTTCTCCACCGAAGACACGTCCCGCTGCAACACCTCCCGCAACGCGGCCGCGAGCGGCGCGCGCAGGCCCTCGCGTGCCATCTGCAGCACGTTCAGGTCGGCCCGGCCCGGCGCGGGCTCGAGGTAGGCTCCCGTGCGGCCGTGGACGTGCTCGATCTGGCCGCTCTCGTCGACGATCACGGCGGGCGGTGCGTAGCGCTCGGTGAGGGAGCGGCGGAGCAGGTCGGCGAGGTCGAGCTTGGGCGGCCCCGCGACGGTGCGCAGCCCCGCTTCCGCCGGGGCGGGGGCGGGAACGGTGGCGCGAGTCGCCCACTCGAGCGCCGGGCGCGCTCCGGCCCCTTCCTGGCGACGAAAGATCTTCCAGTGCTTGTCGACCGCGGAGAAGAGTTCCTCGAAGCCCGTGACGCTCTCCGACGCGCCGAGCAGGAGCACGCCGCCCGGGTTCAGGCTGTAGTGGAGCAGCGGAATCAGCCGCCGCTGTGCTAGCGAGTTCAGGTAGATCAGGAGGTTCCGGCACGAGATCAGGTCCGTCCGCGTGAAGGGCGGATCGCGGAGCACGTCCTGCACGGCGAAGACGATCAGGTCGCGGATCTCCTTCTTGACGCGGTAGCCCCGCTCTTCTCGCAGGAAGAAGCGCGTCAGGCGCTCTTCGCTGACGTCGGTCGCGATGCCCTCCGGGTAGCGACCCATCCGCGCGACGTCGATCGAGCGCGCGTCGAGGTCGGTGCCGAAGACCTGGATGTCGATGCTCCTGTGCAGCCGCGCGACGGCTTCCGCCAGCAGAATCGCGATCGAGTAGGCCTCCTC
>Ga0209706_10000926_pt1 | contig 16766 bp, 15 predicted proteins | sample PPLLaktember2015_6_FD_187263 | JGI IMG/M metagenome (GOLD analysis project Ga0209706, IMG submission 187263) | Freshwater sediment microbial communities from Prairie Pothole Lake near Jamestown, North Dakota, USA - PPLs Lake P8 Core (1) Depth... | ecosystem: Environmental > Aquatic > Freshwater...
CGCCGCCGTCCGTCGCAGAGCCGCCGAACCCGCTGCTGGAGCCGGAACCCGAGTGAACCGAAGGGGACGCGCACCTTCATATTCGCGCGGTACGTCATCCGTCGAGCCATGTGTCAGCCGAATATGAAGGTGCGCGTCCCCTTCGGTTCTAGGCGATCGCGCCGGCTTCCTGCAGCAGCGACTTCAACTCGCCGGAGCGGTACATCTCGATCACGATGTCGCAGCCGCCGACCAGCTCGCCCTTGACGTAGAGCTGCGGGTAAGTCGGCCAGTTCGAATAGGCTTTGAGCGCCTCGCGCAGCTCCGGCTCCTCGAAGATGTTGACATGGCGGTAATCCGCCTTCAGCGCGCGCAGCGCGCCCGCGGTCTGCGCGGAGAAGCCGCACTGCGGGAAGTCCGGCGTGCCCTTCATGAACAACACGACCGGGGCGGCATCGAGGTGCTCCCGGATCTTCACGGTCGTCGCTTCGTCGATCATCGGTTTCCATGCTCCTTTTCCGACGCCACCCGGCGCGCGTCGGCACGCGCCACCGCCGCCCATTGATCCGCGGGCGCCATCCGCGTCCAGCCCGCGATCTCTTCGAGCGTCCGGAAGCAGCCGAGGCAGACGCCCCGCTCGTCCAGCGTACAGATGTTGAGACAGGGAGAACCCGGGCCGCGTTCAACCATGGCAGGGTGACGCTAACACATTGAATTATGGAGTGCCGTGGCCTATTCTTCAATGCATCCAGGGGAGACATGCCATGAATCCGCTCTTGAGCGTCAAGGGTTCACTCATCACCGGTTTCGTCATCGCGATCCTGTTCGCGGTGTTCGCGGTCGACGGCGGCTGGAACGAACTCGGCCTCGCCCGCTGGCTGCACATCATCGCGGGCATCACCTGGATCGGCCTGCTCTACTACTTCAACGCCGTGCAGGTGCCGGCACTCGCGGAAGCGGCGGCCGACAAGGGCGGGCCGGGCGGCGCGGGTATCGCCAAGTACGTCGCGCCGCGCGCGCTGCTGTGGTTCCGCTGGGCGGCGGTCGTGACCTGGTTCACCGGCGCCTGGTACCTGCTGCGCGCCGGCACTTTCGTCGCGGCCTTTACGCTCGGGCTCGGCGGCGAGGCGTTCAACAGCTACGGTTTCGTGATCGGCACCGGCATGTGGCTCGGCACGATCATGCTGTTCAACGTCTGGGTGCTGATCTGGCCGAACCAGAAGAAGATCCTGGGCATCGTCCCGGCGACCGACGAGCAGAAGGCCGCCGCGCGCAAGTCGGCGCTGTACGCCTCGCGCATCAACTTCATACTTTCGATCCCGATGCTGCTGTGCATGGGCGGCGCCACGCACGGTTTGCCCTTCTAGGGAACCCTTTCGACGCAGGACACGCCTGGCGTGTCCATCCCGCTCATCGTCTCCCCCTCGGGGCGGCGCAGGCCATACAGCAGCTCCGTGCGCGCCTCGATGCTGCCGAGCAGTGCGTGACCGAGCGTGAGCGCTTCCCGCCCGGCGCGCTCGCTGTAGTCCGTGAGGTACTCGAGCGCCAGCTCGTGCTTGCCCGCGGCAAACAGCGCTTCGCTGGTCGCGGCGACGGCGTCCTGCTCGGCGATCAGCCGGTTCTCGAACGCGGTGAGCGCCTCCGTCACCTCAGGCAGGAAGCGTCGCGGGTGATCGCAGGTGTAGTACATCAGGCGCTTGAACAGCAGGCCGGCGAACTCGGTCGCCTCCTGGATCTGCCAGTCGCGGGTCAGGAACGCGCTGGCCTCGCCCTTGGTGAGGTAGCGGTGCTTGCCGAACTGCGGCGCAATGCGCTGGACGCCGACGCGATAGGGAATGAACGGCGACGTCACCGAACCGGTCGGCGCAACCCACAGCAGGTTCATCTCCGGGCGGCCGCGGTCGTAGAGCTGCGCCACCTGGCCGTAGCCGGTCGTATCCTTGGAGATGCGCGGGTCGCGTACCGCGTCCATCATCCGGCGCAGATCGATCGGCGCCGCGTCGCGCAATTCCTGCTCCATGGCGGCGCGCGGGTACCTCGCCTCGCCCACCGAATACACTTCATTGACGTCGAAGGGCCGGCCGGCGGCCGGATCGTACCAGCCCTGCTCCACGGCAAAGCTGATGAAGTTACTCGAGCCCATGAAGTCATCGCGCGCGTGGAAATCGAGCGGGATCTCGCCGATGTACCCGGGGTAGGACATCCGCACCTCGTCCGGCCCGAGGCGCTCGGCGATCCACAGACCCTTGCCGCCGGCAAACTCGATCAGCACCCAACCCTCGTTCTGGTCCGCGAACATGTGCGAGTTGCCGCCGTACGTGGAGTACCCGTGGGTGTCGATCAGCGCGCCGATGATCTCCACCGCCTCGCGCGCGCTGCGCGCACGCTGCATCGCGATGCGCGAGAGGTCGCTGTACTGGGGGCCGCTCTGCGGGTTCGGCGTCATCGCGACGAGTTCCGGACGCGAGGGTGACCACACGTCGCGCGCGGCGACGTTGTGCTCGTTCAGCCCGCCGTTGGTTAGCGGCGCCGGGAAGCCCTTGTAGTCTGAATAGTTCATCGTGAGGAAGCGAGACGTCCGCCGTGCCTGCGGGATCTCGATCATGCGCCCGGGAAATTCGGCCTCGGCGGTTACCCCCACCGCGAAGGTCGCCCCTTCGGGGTGCTCGGCTCCCGGAACGATCTCCAGCCAGTGGCTCGACACTTCGTCGCCGGAGCCCCCGATTAGCACGCTGCCGTCCTTGGTCAGGTTCTTGCCGACATAGATCGCGTAGCTGCCGAATGCGGGCAGGCAGACGCAGCACAGAGCCACCAGGCCAGCGGCGGGAATGACACGAGACCACGGGGACTTCAGCATTGAACCTCCTGGAACCGGCAGTCCGGCAGGGATTGCATGATGTTGCAGGGTGAATAGTACGCGCGCACGCTGTTGCGGCTGCTTCGGAATTAGAATCCCTGAACTACCTGGCGATGAGCGGTGAAAACCACGCCTGCCAAGTCCCTGCCGGAGGCCCGCCCGTTCGTCGTGCCTTGCGCCATGCTCACGCTGGACGCGCCCCGGCGCTGGCTCCGCCTGGGCTGGCAGGACGTCCGTCGGGCGCCGGGCTTGACCCTTTCGTTCGGCCTGCTGATCGTAGTGGTCAGCGTTCTCGTGGCGGCGCTGGCCTGGACCCTCGGTCGCTTCGCCCTGCTGGCTACGCTGCTGTCCGGCTTCGTCTTTGTCGCGCCGCTGATCGGCGTTGGCCTGTACTGCGTCAGTCGTGACCTCGCTGCCGGTCGCCGACCGGCCTTGGCCCGTTGCCTTTCGCTGGCGCGCCGGGTCGTCGGTCAGGCCGCGGTGTTTGCCCTGTGCCAGCTGGTGATCGTGCTGCTGTGGTCGCGCGCGGGCATGATGGTCAACGCATTCGTCCCTCTGGTCGACGGGAATGCAGGGACGCTGCTCGAGTTTCTGCTCATCGGTTCGGCTGTGGGTTCGATCTTCGCCGCGATCACTTTCGCCGTGGCGGCTTTCTCGCTGCCAATGATTGCCGATCGCGACGTCGACATGGTCACGGCATGCGTTTCCAGTATCCGGGCCGTGCTTAGCAACAAGCGCGTCATGCTGCTCTGGGCAGCCCTGATCGTGCTGCTGACCGCGGCCGGCCTGGCCACGGCGTTCCTTGGCCTGGCCATCATCATGCCCTGGCTGGCCTATGCCGCCTGGCACGCCTATCGCGAGACGCTCGACGCCTCGGGCTGGCCCGCGCTGGAGTGACTGGATCGATGCTTACTCGTAGAGGCAGCGCCCGCGCGACCGTTCTTCACTTCAGCAGACGATAGTCGCCCAGGCGGAACCACTTGCGGGAAAGGATGAACCCGGTTACCGGTTCCGGGGAGAGACTGGTGACCTCTTCAGTCATGTTCTTCCTGTAAAAGGCGGTGCAGGTGGCGTTCTGCCAGACCGTCTTTTGCATCTTTCTTCTCATGTCGGCGACGTATGAATCCTGAAGGTCGCGTCTGGCATCGATGGCCTTGATGCTCTTGTCCCGTTTCACGGCGCAAATGGCCTGGACGATGTAATCGGTCGCCGCCTCCATATAGGAAATCTGCGAGCTGTGTCCGGTGCCGGTGTTCGGACCATTCACCTTGAAATAGTTGGGGTAACCGGAAACGGTGATGCCCTTGTAAGAGACCGCCTCTCTTTCCCATTCGCTGTTGAGGTTTCGGCCACCCAGCCCGTGCACCTGAAAAGTCAGCGCCTTCTTCATGTTCGAATAGGCGAAGTATCCAGTGGCGTAGACGATGACGTCCAGCGGGATATCCTTGCCATCCTTCGTCCTGATGCCCTGGGGCGTGATGCACTCGATCCCGCTGATATCCACGTCGACATTGTCGAGGGACAGCGCCGGGAGATAGGTGTTGGTCGGTATGACCCGACGGCAGCCCAACTCGTAGTCGGGCATCATGTGCTGCCGCAGTTTGTCGTCGTTGATATACGTTTCCAGGTGCTTCTTCAGTCTTCTCCGGTAGTAGTCCTTCATCAGCCGACTGATTCCCGAGATACCCGGGTAGCGGCGGAAGGCGATGAACCTGACGTCATAGAAAGCAAAGACGAGCAAACGGTTGATGTGCCGTATGCCCGGCAGCGTTCGAACGAGACGCTCAACGGCACCGTAATGCCGGTCTGAGCGCGGAAGAATCCACTGCGCCTTGCCCATGAACAGGGTCAAACGGGATACCTTGCCGGCAATGGCCGGAACGATCTGGGCTGCCGAACAGCCCGAGCCGATCACTCCGACACGTTTTCCTTCATAGGCGACCGAGTGATCCCAGTGCCCGGAGTGGAATATCGGTCCTTTGAAGGTTTCCGCACCCTTGATTCCGGGAATGTGCGGGTTCGCCAGCACCCCGCTGGTGTCGATCAGGAAGCGTGCGCTGTACCGCTCGCCTGACCCGGTCTCCACGTGCCACAGGAGCTCGTGCTCGTCAAAAGCGATCCTGGTCACCGTCTGGTTCGTACGGGCATGCTTTCGCAAGCCGAACTTGTCGATGATATGGCGCGTATAGGCGAGCAATTCGCTTTGCGGCGCAAAGGATTTCTTGAACGGATAGGGTATGAACGAGATGCAATAAAGGCTGGTTGGAACGTCCACCTCTGCGCCGGGATAGGAGTTGACCTGCCAGGTGCCGCCCAACTCGGAACTTCTTTCCAGCAGGACAAAGTCGTTGCATCGATTTTTCTGCAATCGGACGGCCGCCAGCAGCCCGGAGAATCCGGTCCCGATGATCACCGTCTCGACCTGTCGGGGCTGCATCGAGGTCCCGGCGTGCGCCGAGCTCGCCATGTTCACCCGCGGGGATTTCCTTCGCTCAGTTGCCGGACTTCGCGGTCAATCGGGAGTTCAGCGCGGCGATCTCGGCGCGTCGGCCGCGGTCTGCCGATTCGCGGCCCGGCCGGTCCGGCGCCTTGGCCGCGCGGTCGAGGTAGGCGATGGCCTCGTTGCCGCGCCCCTCGTCGAGCAGGAACTCCGCATAGAAGTAGTTCGGGTCGATGCCCTGAGGATTGAGTTCAAGCGCCCGCTTGAGCAGCTTCTCGGCCTTCTCATCGTCACCGAAGCCAACCGGGAAGCCAGGCACCTTCGCGTAGAGCGTGCCGAGGCTGGTGTACGCCGAGCCGTCGAGCGCCTTGGGATCGAGCTTGATGGAGGCTTCGAGAGACGCGCGCGCGTCCTTGGCGAGCCCGAGCGCGCCGAGCCCGCCCTTTGCGCCGGCGTAGCTGCTCTCCACGATGCCCTTCCAGACCAGCGCCTCGGCACGGGCCGGGTTTTCCTTCGCGAAGCCGGCGGTCCGGTTCTTCAATTGTTCGAAGGCCGCCTCGCGCGCGTCGCCGTCGTCGAGTTCGTAGTTCACGTGCGCCCACTGTTGCTGGATCGAGAGCAGTTGCGTGTCGAAATCCGCCGGCGCGGCGCTCGCGGCGAATGCGCCCCTGGCCGCGAGGCACAGCGCGATCAGGGCGAATGCAGAACAGGGGCGGGACAGCGTGATGATCATCGGGAACCTCCAATCGGGACGGGTGTGCAGGATATTTCGACGGTCGGCCGCGCGGCGTCGTCGTCGGCGCGGACGCCTGCGGCAGCATGGCGCTTGATCGCGGGCAGTTGCTTGCGCAGCGCGCCATCGACGAGGCGCGGCAGCAGCGCATTCAGTTTCACGAACAGGCGCTCCGGCCAGCCAAGGGTGCAGTCCGCGAGCCCGCGCTCCAGGCGCTCGCGGATCCACGCGGCCACGGTCTCCGGCGCGTCGGTCGCGACGCCAAGGTCGAGGTTCAGCGCCTCGACCGCGCGCGAGTTGATCGCGGTGCGCGTGGCCCGCGGGGCCACGTGCAATACGCGAACGGTGCCGCCGCCGAGTTCCCGGCGCAGGGCCTCGGAGAAGCCGCGCAGGCCGAACTTTGCGGCCGAGTACGCCGCGTTGCCCGGATAGCCGATCGCGCCGAACACCGACCCGACGTTGACGATCGCGGCTTGCGGACGCTTTGAGAGCGTCGGCAGCAGTGCACGTACGAGCAGCATTGGCGCGAGCAGGTCGATGGCCAGTGTCTGTTCGATGCATTCAGGCGCCGCGTCGCCGTACAGTCCGAAGTGGCTGACGCCGGCGTTGTTGACCAGCACGTCGATGCCGCCGTTCCAGGTGCTGGCGCATGCGACGAGACGCAAACGGTCGGCGGCTGAAGTCAGGTCAGCGACCAGCGTCCCGACGCGCGCGTCGTCGCCGCCGAGCGCACGGGCGGCGTCGGCGAGCGCGGTTGCGCTCCGTCCGGCCAGCAGCACGCTCGCACCGGCGTCCAGCAACTCCCGCGCGAGCGCACGGCCGATGCCGCCGGCGCCGCCGGTGATCAGTACTCGTGCCCCTTCGAGCCTCATGCCAGCCTCCGCGCCTGGACCCGCTCCTGCGCACCCGGCCGGGCGTCCAGCCCGCGGAACATCTCCGCATACAGCCAGAAGACGCCGCGTGCGCAGTCGACGATTGCCTCGCGGTCCGCCTCCAACTCGAGCCGGTCGAGGATCTTCGCCAGGTGCTCCACGTGTTCCAGGTCCAGTTCGCCGTGGCTGCGCAGGTAGGTGAAGGCATTTCCCGGCAGTCCAAGCGACTTCTGGAGGCGCTCTGCTGCGGTGAGCGCGAGTGCGACGCTGGTGCCTTCGAGCACGTGCACCATGCCGAAGAAGCCCACCGGGTTCCCGCGCTGCACGGTGTCGTAGGCGTAGGCGACCATCGCCGCGGTTGGCACGGCTGGCCGTGAGAGTCGGGCGCGCTCGGCGTCGCCGCCGGCATTCGCGATGTCGGCGAGGATCCACTGCTCGTGGCCGACTTCCTCGTTCACGTAATGGATGACTTCGCTGCGCAGCCAGTCGAGTCGCTCGGGCAGGCGCGCGCCGACCGCCATCAGCAGCGGCACCGTGTGACGCACGTGGTGGTAGGCCTGCGTCAGGAACTCGACGTAGATCGACCGGTCGAGGTCGCCGCGCAGGCTCCGCTGGATCACCGGCGCGGACACCAGCCAGGCGCGGTCGGCATCCGTTGCCGTCGCGAGTCGTTCGCTGAATCTCATGCATTCTCCATGGTCGTTTCGAGATCGGGTTGGGCAAGGTAGAGCGACTCGAGCCGGGCACCGTACTCGGCAAGGATCCGGGCGCGGCGCGGGCGACCGTTCGCGGTCAGCAGTCCGTTGGCGACCGAGAAAGGCTCTCGTGCAACCAGCCAGCGCCGCACCTGCGCGTAGTCAGGCAGGCGGAGGTTCGCGGACGCGACCGCCTCGGCGAAACCCGCGGGACCGCCGGTCCCAAGTCCGGGGCTGAGCACGGCCACCGGATAGGGCCGCGCTTCGCCAGACACCAGCGCCTGGGCGATGCGCGTGTCCTGGACGAGTTCGCGCTCCACCCACTCCGGCGAGACATTGCGGCCGAAGCTGCTGATGAACACGTTGCGCAGGCGGCCGCGTACGTGGACGTAGCCCTCGGCGTCGATCTCGCCGCGGTCGCCGGTCGCGTAGGTAGTGCTGCCTCCCGGGCGTTCGTCACCGAGATAGCCGAGCATCATCGGGCCGCTGACCAGGATCTGGCCCTCCGCGTCGAGCGTGACGCGCACGTGCGGCAACGCGCGGCCGACGCTGCCACGACGCCGCGCCGAGGGTGTGTTCAGGCACACGACCGAGGCGCACTCGCTGAGGCCGTAGCCCTCGAAGACCGGCAGCCCGACCGCCGCGGCGCGTTGCAGCAGTTCCGGCGCGACCGAGGCGCCCCCGACCGCGAGGAAACGCAGCGAGGCCGGGACCGGCCACCCGCGCTCCGCCGCAACCACGAGCACCTTGAGCAGCTCGGGCACCAGGATCAGGCTGCTCGGCCTGCTTTCGTCGATGCAGCGGATCAGCCGGCCGGTGTCCAGCGCACCGTGACTGATGCCCAGCGTCCTCAAACCAGGCAGCACCACGCGGGCGCCGGCCAGCAACGGCGCGTAGATTCCGCCAACGTTCTCGAGCAGGGTCGCGAGCGGCAGCACGCAGAGGTGACGTTCGATCGCAACCTCGCGCGTCGCTTCGGCCAGCGTCGCAGCGACGGTCTCCAGGTGCGCGCGGCCGAGGCACACGCCCCTGGCGGTGGCCGTGCTGCCGGAGGTGTAGGTAATCTTCGTGGTGCCGGCCGGCAGTGCCACGTCGGGCATGCGAAACACCGGGCGTCGCAGCAGCGTGAGTCCGCTGGCCGGCGCTCTGCCCGCGACGCGCCAGTCAGGCGAGAGCGCGAGGACAACTTCCGGTGCGTCGCAGAGCACCGCATCGACGCCCGCGTCGTCGAGGGCGTGGCGACTCTGCGGCGCCGTGAAATAGCAGGGCAACGGAATGCAGGGTATCCCTGCGAGATGCAATGCCAGATCGGCGAGCGCCCAGGGAATGCCGTTGTCGGCAACGATCGCACAACGCCGAACCGCTTCGGCGGCGAGCCACTCGCGTTCCGCGCGCAGGACCGCGCGCAATTGCCCGTAACTCAACGTGCTAACGCCGTCGTCGAGCGCGATGGCCTGTGCGTCGCGCGCGGCGAGGGCCGACTCGAGCAACTCAGGCATCGTGTTCGATCACAGTGCGAAAGCCTGGCAGTCGTAACCCGTCGCGCAGCCGGGCGGCGTGCACGCGTGGCTCCTGGGCGTAGTAGCTGCCCCATTGGTCCGGAGCCGTCGCGACCCGGGATTCGCAGGCCTCGGCCAGTTCGAAGTGCGGCGCATCGAGTTCGTCGAGCAGGCGTCGCACGGTGCGAGTCGCCGTGAATGCGATCCAGGCGTAGCCCCGTGCGGCCAGGTAGCCCGGCAGCACCGAGATCGCCAGCAAGCCGGCGCGACCGGTCGGGCAGGCAAGGTTGCCGATTTCGACGATGTCGCGGCGGGCAGGCGGCGGCGTGACCGCTCCGGCGGCGATTGCGCGCTCGATCGGCAGATCGAGGTACTGCTCGAGGTACAGCGGGCCCTCGGCGGCACAGCGCAACCCGATCACGCCCATTCTTTGACCACAGCGATCGTCGATGGACAGCAGCGTAGGCATGAAGCTCCGCACGTGGGCGCCGTGCGTGCGTTCGAAGCGGCGGCGGACGAAATCCTCGAGGTCGGAGCGGATCGGCGAATCCGGGCCGGCGGCGCGGACCCGCAGGCGCGGAAGCTGGGTATGGGTGCGCGGTGCCGCGTGCTCGGCAATGGGCTCGACTTGGGTCTGCATCGGGATGCTCCGGCGGCCGGTTCGCCGCGCGTCTCCCCGGTAAGACGTTCGGCCCGCCCCAAACCAATCGCAACCCCGGGTGCCGGGGCTCAATCCGGTCGCCTGACACTTCATTTGCGAATCCGTAGCAATTCCGTACGTCTTCGTGAGGATTCATGACCCATCCACCGGCTGTAGTCGTCGGCAAGGGAGGGAACGATCGCCTCTCCTATCAACGACCAGCAGGAGGACCCATGTCAGCTGCCATATACCGCCCCGCGGCGTTTCTGTTCAGCATTGCCAGCTACGGCGCGTTCCTGCTCGTATTCCTCTACCTGCTTGCCTTTCTCGGCAACCTGCAGGCAACGCCATTGGCCGACGCCTACCCATTGATCCGGAACTGGGTGCCCTACTCCGTCGATCTCGGGCGCGACATGGGATCGCCTGCAGCCGCCGTGCTCGTGAATCTCGCCCTGCTGCTGGCCTTTGGCCTGCAGCATTCCGTGATGGCGCGGCCCGGGTTCAAGCGTGTCTGGACCCGGGTCGTGCCGAAGGAAATGGAGCGGAGCCTGTACGTGCTGATCGCCAGCGCCGTGCTGGCGTTGCTGATGTGGCAGTGGCGCCCGGTCCCGACGCCCGTGCTCTGGCATGCGGACGCGGCCTGGAGCATTGCGCTGGCCTGGTCAGTCATGGGCCTTGGCGTCGCCGTGCTGCTGTGGGCGACATTCCTCATCAACCATTTCGAGTTGTTCGGCTTGCAGCAGGGTTGGGTCACATTGCGCGGCGGCGAACTCAAGGGACCCGCATTCGTGACACCTTACCTCTACAAGATCGTGCGCCATCCGCTGTATGTGGGATGGCTGCTGATCTTCTGGGGTGTCCCGACCATGACTGCAGGTCACCTGCTGTTCTCGACGGGAATGAGCGCCTACATCCTGCTGGCGATCCGCTTCGAGGAGCGCGACCTCGTGCAGCACATCGGCGAGCCCTACCGGCGCTATCGGGAGCAGGTCCCGGCGCTGGTCCCGCAGCCCGGTCGGCGCTACAGGGCTTAGCCGTCCTCGACCGCGCGGCGAAACCGGTCGTGGCAGGCCATGGCCTTGGCGCGGATTCGCTGGAACCCGGGGTCGCCGCGCAGCCCCTCCCAGACCGGATCGAGGTCGAGCGCAGGGTACGCGCAGAAGCCGCCGTCCACGGCGCGTTCGACCAGGCGCAGTGCCTCCTGTGGACGGCCGCAATAGGCCAGCATGGGGGCAACCGCGTAAGGGGCTTCCGGGTCCCCGCTGCGCTCCCAGTGCCGTACGAATTCGGCGACGGAATCGTCGAGCTCCGAGCCTCGCGCACCTTCGAGGCAAGGCTGCATGAGCCGCCGCGTCGCATCGTCCGCAGTCTGACGCGTGACGTGCAGTGCCCCCTTGCTGTCGTCGAGACGCAGGTAGTACAGCACCGTGCCCCAATTGACGAAGTAAGAGCCTTCGTCGAGGCTGAGGAATTCCAGGACGCGCGGGAGCTTTCCTGCGTACAGATAGGCATACGCGCAGGAGCGAACGCGCGGATTCCGGGGGTCGCGATCCAGCGCCAGCTCGCATTGGCGCTGGGACGCCTCCAGGAGTCCGCCGTACCGATAGACATAGGAAAGAGTGAAATGGGTATCGGCGCCGGGTCCGAAGTGCTCCAGCAGTCGGCGGGCTTCGTGGTAGGCGCCTTCGAGGTCTCCGGTTTCGGCGCGATGGGTCACGATGTTCCGGGCGGCCGGAATCAGGCCGGGGTCGAGTTCCAGCGCTCTGCGGTGCGCGGCGAGCGACCGCTGCCGCGCCAGCTCGGCGCCCGTACCGTAAGTGCCGTAGTCGTAATAGCGAAGCCCGAGCGCCTGCCATGCGGGGGCGAAGGCAGGCTCCAGCGTCACCACCTCCTCCAGCATCTCGATGGCCCGCTCGGTGGGTTTCGGCTGCTGCGGAAGCGCGAGGCTGTGCAGATAGAGCTGATACGCCGCCGCATTGGTTGGCGTGGAACCCGAAGTCGGAACGGCGCGCACCCCGAGCGCGGGTAGCAAGCCCTGCCGGACGCCGTCCGCAATGCGTCCACGCATGGCCAGCAGATCCCCGACCGGTGCCGTGATGCGGGTTCGCCAGATGACGCGCTCGTGGGGAACGTACTGTGCCTCGATGGCAAGACTCAGTCGGCCGTTGTCTTCCAGGTAGTAACGGCCGCTCACGATGTGATCCACCTTGCGCTCGCGGGCCGCAGCGAGTGGATCCTCGCCGTCCACGTAGCCGAACGGTCGCACGGCGAGCTGCCGGGACTTTGTGAGCAGGGTGGCGATTTCATCTGGCAGCGCCAGACCGAGATAGTCCAGCGCCTCGTCGCCGGCGGCGTTTTCGAAGTGCATCACGGCCACGCTGCTCAGGCCGGGATCCGACGCACTTCGCCACCACCACCAGCCGCCGGCCAGCAGCGCCGTTGCAGTCAGCAGGAGTCCGGCCGCGACATTCCGGCGCTTCCCGGCGGCCGGAGGTGAAACAGGATGCGCACGCTGCAACGGTGCTGCCAGCACCGGAGCCACCAGGCGATAGCCGCGCTTTGGGACCGTTTCGATGACACGGTTGGCGGAGCGGTCATCGCCCAGGTGATGGCGCAGTTCGGAGATGCAATTGGTCACCGCCTGGTCGGTGACCACGACATTGCCCCACACCCGTTGGTTGAGCGTTTCCCGCGAAACGACCTCGCCGGCGTGCTCGGCAAGGCAAATGAGCACGTCCATCACCCGCGGCTCGACATGCGCCTCGGCATCACCGCGCACGATACGGTTCTGGCGGGGTTCAACGAGGAACTCCCCGATGTGGAATCCCGCTTGCAGATCCTGGCGCGGCAAAGCCATGCGGCAAGATGCTACATCAGACGGGTTCCGGTTTCGGCGCCGGCGACGACGGCCGGATCGCTGACACGCCCCGTCGCCTTCGTCTTCTGCCCTCTGCCCTTTGCAGGAACTACTCTCTGGTGCCCGGGGCGGCTGGCAGGCGCTCGATGGTTGGCGGAAGGTCGCTCGAGGCATTGAAGAAGGTGGCGACGACTGCGGTAGTCGCCATCGCCGTTCTTCTGGTCGTTCGAGGAGCTCGCCGCATTGACTGGGCCGACGTGCTCGGCGCATTGCAGGGTTACGATTTCGCGACGCTGATGGCAGCACTGGCGCTTGTCATTCCCGGCCAGCTCGTCTGCGCGTGCTTCGACCTGATCGGCCGCCACGCGACCAGGCACCCTGTTCCCGTCCCGCGGGTCATGCTGATATCGCTTACCGGCTACAACTTCTCCCTGAATCTCGGCGCGTTGATCGGCGGATTGGCATTTCGCTACCGGCTGTACGCACCGTACGGCCTCGCGCCCATGACGATCGCGCAGATCATTGGTCTATCCGTCCTTACCAACTGGTCGGGCTACATGCTGCTTGCCGGCCTCGTGCTGGCCTACGAACCTCCCGGGCTACCGACTGACTGGGGCCCCGGGCCTGCCGTGCTGCGCTGGGTGGGAATCGGCCTGTTGGTGGTGACCGCCGCCTACCTGGTTCTCTGCGCCACCCGGGGCGGCACACGCGTGCGCTGGAAAGGCAGCGTGTTGCGGGTGCCGACGCTGCAGGTGGCCGCCGTGCAGTTTGCGCTGTCTATCGCGAGTTGGAGCATCATCGGAGCCCTGATCGTTTGGCTCCTGCCGGGTGATGTGGGTTGGCTCACGGTGATGCCGGTGCTCTTGATCAGCTCGATCGCGGGCGTCTGGAGCCACATACCAGGCGGTCTCGGCATAACCGAAATGGTGTTTGTGACCTTGCTAGGCCAGCGCGGGGGCGACAGCGAACTGCTCGCCGCGTTGCTCGTCTTCCGGGTCCTGTACTATCTCGCGCCGTTTCTGGTCGCGCTCGCCGCCTATGCGTATCTGACAGCGACGGCCCGCGGCGTACGTGTTGGCGCCGGGCCCGAAAGCGGCTCGTAGCACACGCGTTTCGCTACGGCCGCTATCCTGCCGGCCCGAAGGCCTTGAGCACCTCGCGGGTGAGGTCCCAGCAGTCGAATCCCTGCTGTCCCCAGTCGAGCCCGCGTCGCACGATGACGAGCTCGTGGCTCGGGACCACGATTACATACTGGCCGCGGTTGCCCGCCGTCGTGTAGGCGTCGGCGGGCACATCGTGGCGGTCGTCGGGCACGAGCCACCAGTGGCCACCGTACTCCCTGCCGCGGGTCTCGGTCGCAGGAGCCGGCCGGCGCACGAACTCGATCCATTGCTCCGAAAGGAGCCGCTCGCCTTTCCAGACGCCTCCGTTCGCATACAGCAGGCCGAAACGCGCCAGGTCACGGGCGTTCGTTTGGATCTGGCTGCTCAGGATAAAATCCCCGAAGCGGTCGACGCCCACCAGCGTGTTGCGCATGCCGATCCGGTCGAGCAGCGCCTTGCGCGGAAACTCGAGGTACGTCTTTGCGTCGCCCAGCGCCTGCTTCATGGCGTAGACCGCGAGCAGCGTGTCGTAGTTTTCGTAGTCCCAGCTCGTGCCCGGCGCGCGGATCAGGCCGCGGCTGCGCGCCGCGCGGGATGAGCTTGCACCGGCCCAGTAGGCGAGGCCCGAGCCCGTGGCGTACTCGAGTTCGTCGTTGTCGACGGGCTCGAGGCCGCTCGACATGTGCAGCAGATGACGCAGCGTGATCGCCCCGCGCGGGTCGGAGCCGGTGCGCGTCTCCGGAAGCCAGTCGACGGCCAGCGGTGCGTCGAGGTCGAGCTTGCCTTGGTCTACGAGCATGCCGATTAGCGTGGCGGCGATGCTCTTGGCGGTGGACCAGGTGCGCGTGCGGGTCGTGACGTCGAAACCGGGGGCATAGCGCTCGTGCACGATTTCGCCGCGGTGTACGACGAGCAGCGCCGTCGTGACTTGCTCGGGCGACTCGCGATCGAAAGCCCAGTCCGAAGCCGCGTGGAGAGCCTCCCGCATCGCGGGAGCCAGCGTCCTCTCCTGCACGGCATCGCCATCGGGCCAGGGGAGCTGGCTGCGGTTGCCCGCGAGCGGTGGCAGAGTGAGCTCGGGCAGCCCTGAAAGGTCGTCGAGGTCCTGGTCCGGCGCCAGCACCACGCAGCCTACGCCCTCGCGGAAGATGGCGCGCACCCTTGGAACGTAGCCATCCCCGCCGACCGTGACCGCGCGGCGCGCGCGGTCCACCTGGTAGTCGCCGCCATCCGCGGTGCCGATCGGCTCGGGCAGGTAGGCGAGTTCCTGCGCAAAGACCTGCTCGAGGCTGCGGTTCGAAGTGAACAGGCCGTTGCACATGAACATGGCCTGCTGGCCGCGGCGTATCAGTTCACGGTCGAAGCGCCAGTAGTCGAAGCTTTCACGCTCACCGGCCAGCGCGGCGAGCGGGATGAGAGCCAAGAGGCTCGGCAGCCGAACGGCAGTGCGCACCATGGGATGGATCACCGATGTCGTCTGGACGTCCAGAGCTTACTGGAAGTCCGGCCGCGGGCGGAACCTGCCGCGAGCGAGGAAGAAACTTCAGGCGATGGCCGCCCGCTGCACCTTCTGCGGCTGAGACACCCCGTAACCCTGCGCGTAGTCGACGCCGAGGCCGCGCAGGACCTCGATGATCTCGGCGTTCTCGGCCCACTCGGCGATGGTCTGCTTGCCGGTCAGGTGGCCGATCTCGTTGATCGAGCGGACCATCTCGCGGTCGATCGGGTCGTGCAGGACGCCCTTCACGAAGCTGCCGTCGATCTTCAGGAAATCCACGGGGAAGTGCTTCAGGTAGCCGAACGACGACAGGCCGGTGCCGAAGTCGTCGAGCGCGAACTTGCAGCCGAGTTCCTTGAGCGCCTGGATGAATCGGCTCGCCTGCGAGAAGTTGGCGATCGCCGCGGTCTCGGTGATCTCGAAGCAGATCTTGCTGCCGTCGATGCCGCTCCTGTGGAACTGCTCGATCACGTAGGGCAGGAACTTGTCGTCGCCGAGGCTCTGCCCCGACAGGTTGATCGAGCACATCGTCAGGCGCTTGCGCTCGTCGGCCTCCGACACCAGCCAGCGGAAGGCGCTGTCGATGACCCAGCGATCGATGGACGGCGTGATGCCGTAGCGCTCGGCCGCCGCGATGAACTGGTCCGGCGCCACGATCTTGCCGCTCTCGTCGCGCATGCGCAGCAGCAGCTCGAAGTGCTCGCCGGCGTCCTCCTGCTGCAGCGGCAGGATCGTCATGCGGAACAGCTCGAAGCGGGATTCCTCGAGGGCGTTGTTGATGCGCGCGGCCCACTGCATCTCGCGGCGGCGGCGCATCAGGTCGATGTCGTTTTCCTCGAAGCAGTGCACCCGGTTGCGGCCCGATTCCTTGGCCGCGCCGCAGGCCGAGTCGGCCGCGGACAGCACCGAGGCGACGTCCTCGTTCTCCGCCGTTATTGGCACGACGCCGATGGAGCAGCCGAGACGGAAGCTGCGGTCCTCCCAGGTGTAGCGGAAGTTCCGGATCGCCTCGCGCAACGACTCCGCGGTGCGCAGCGCCTCCTCGAGCGAGCAGCTCTCGAGCAGTACGCCGAACTCGTCGCCGCCGAGGCGCGCGAGCGTGTCGCGCCAGCGCACCTTCGACTTCAACAGCGCGCCTACCTGGCCGAGCAGCGCGTCGCCCGCGCTGTGACCGCAGGTGTCGTTGACGATCTTGAACTGGTCGATGTCGATGTAGCAGAGCGCGTAGGAGGTCTCGCGTGCCTTGGCGCTCTTGAGCGCCCGTTCGAGCCGGGTTTCGAACTCGCGCCGGTTGACGAGTCCGGTCAGCACGTCGTGGCTCGCGTGGTACGAGAGGCGCCGGTTCAGCTCGCGCGACTCGGAGACGTCGTGGAACACGAGCACGCCGCCGGTCACGGTGCCGGTGCCGTCGCGGATCGGCGAGGCGGTGCTCTCGATGTATAGCTCGTTGCCGTCCTTGCGGATCAGCAGCATCGGCCGCACGGACTTGATCGAGCGGATGCGCCGCACGGCGACCGCGAGCGGGTTCTCGAGCGGCTCGCAGGTTTCCTCGTGGAAGGCGCGGAAGATCTCGTCGATCGTGCGCCCGAGGCT
>Ga0209706_10000927_pt1 | contig 16743 bp, 17 predicted proteins | sample PPLLaktember2015_6_FD_187263 | JGI IMG/M metagenome (GOLD analysis project Ga0209706, IMG submission 187263) | Freshwater sediment microbial communities from Prairie Pothole Lake near Jamestown, North Dakota, USA - PPLs Lake P8 Core (1) Depth... | ecosystem: Environmental > Aquatic > Freshwater...
GCCACCATCGCGCGGCTTCGCGGTCCTCGGTGCCGCGCCGTGCCGCACGGCCGGTTGTCTCGCGCCTGCGACGCGCGCTCTCAACGGTGAGAACTGAGGCGTGCGGGCAGGAGGGAACCTCACGCACTTCAGCGCATCTTCCGCTGGCGGCAGCCAGTCGATCCCTCGGTACGCTTCCTGCAATCCACGCTGTTGACCGCGCTGACGGCGGTCGGACAGGAGAATACATGACAGGACGCTCATTCTCACGGGTGGCTGCGTGCGCAGCAGCCGTGGCCTGGCTGACCACCGCGGGTCCAGCCTTCGCCGACATCTTCATCTACTGGCAAGGGTTCGGCGGCACCTGGCAGGTCGGCAGCCTCGGCACGACAGGGGCGGTCGTCGCGACCGAGGACAACACCCTCGGCACGAGCAGCGAGCCGGCCAGTGGCTCCAGTGAATCGCACATGGCCATCGTGTGCTCGAAGGGCCAGTGCGGCATCGTCGGTGACTGCAAGGCGTGCCACGTCGCCCCGAAGCCCGTCCGGACGTTCGCGGGACGGGTGATGGACGAACACCGGCGCACCCACTTTCCGCGAGCGACCATCGCGGTGGGATCTGCGCCGGTGCCCTACGAGCAGGGCTTCGTGCAGTTGGCCTCCGGGCGGATACACCTGCTCGATCAGGATCGGACACCGACCTATCGCCTGCCGGCGGGAGCGCGTCTCCTGAAGGACACCCGCACCGGCCAGCCCCTGTTCATCGTCTATGACGGGCGGACAGCTCCGGAGCCGATTCGGCGCTGAGCACACACTGGCAACCTACCGTAGCAGCGTCTTCACTGGCAGAGGACGTCTTCGAGGTCGCGCAGGCCAATCGCGCCGGTCGGATTCTGGACCGCCGACGACCGACGCGTCGAAGGCGGCGCGCGGGACGGACGGGCGGCGCTACCCGTGGGGGAGCGAGCCGCGCCGCGATCGCGCGAACTACGAGAACCAGGGGACCGCGGCCGTGGGCACGTACCCGTGCCCGGAGTGCCCGTACGGTCTCGCCGACATGAGCGGCAACGTGTGGGAGTGGACGAGCAGTCCATACCAGCCGTACCCGTACGATCCGTCCGACGATCGCGCGAACCTCGATGTGGATGCGTTGTGGGTGATGCGGGGCGGGCACTTCGGCGATCCCGCGCGGACGGTGCGCGCGTCTGCGCGAGGGGCGGCGGATCCCGGGGCGCGGAGGCCGTTCATCGGGTTCCGCGTCGCGCTGGTGAAGCGCTGAACTGCGTACGGAGCGCCGCGTCCGGAGTACGGAGCGCCGGGACGTCGGTCCGGCGTGAGGCGCCCCGGGGGGGCCGGCGGCGCTTCCTGCTCGGCCGGCCGGTCAGCCGCCTTCGCCCAGGCTCCGGCGAGCCGCCGGGGCCTCGACCTGGCCCGTCGCTCTTCCGGCCACGATCAGAACGGCGTGCGCAAGGGCCGCGCGTTCGTGGCCTGCGGGGCGACTGTCGGACTCCGACTGGGCCGGCCTCGAGGGACGCGCCGCCGGGACACCCCCGCCCGGTCGCCGGTGAACGGGGCCTGCTGCTGTCATGGTGCGGGTGGCGCGTGTCGCCGTACTGACGGACGGGGGCTCGACGGTTCGTTATCCTGCGGGTTCGGTTCCAGAAAGGCCGACCTACGTAACGGGTGCCGATCAATCGCAACAGGTCTGCGTTTCTGTCGCGGCAGCAGTGGGTTGGCGGGAAGTCGCGCTCCGGACGGATCCGGCGTTACACTGCGTGCCAGGCGGCTGGTCCGGGATTACGCGGACCAGTCTAATTACCTGTTAGGTGGCTGATCAGGCAGAAATGGCATGACCAACGTACGGATGCCGGTCTTCCTGAGACCGTTGGCGATTCCGATCATCGACGACCTCCTTGCGGGTTCACTGCAGCGCCCGGCCGAAGCTGTCGCGCTCGAACTCCTGGTTGGTTTCGTCGGGGAGAGAGACAACCCAGTCGAAGTGGTTCGGGGCCGGTACCGGCAGGTCACGAACGAAGAGAAGGACCCCATTGTTGTGCCGCAGCACGAAGCGCTGATGCGGCATATCGTCCGGCCGCTGCTAGAGGCGAAGCAGTGTTACATCTTGCGAATGCCTGTTGCGTGTATTGCACAAGCGGGGCTCGTCGGTGAGATGGTCGCCTTGTGGCGATTCCGCATGCTCCAGCCGACAGTCGATGGTCGGGCGCTCTCGGAGGACTTGCAGAAGCTGATCCTGGGTCGTGAGTTCGACAAGCTCGGTCAGGAAGAGCGCGTTCGGGTTCTTCGCGGCCTCGAGGACATCGAACCCGACGTCGTGTCCGCCTTCGGAGAGTTGCGGGCTCTTCGACGCAAGTATCTGCATTTCATGGTCGACCAGTCAGTGGATGTAGATTCTGACGCGCGCCGCGCTCTGCAGTATGCCGCTCTTCTGGTCGTGAGGACTCTGGGCATAACCTTCGCGGAAGGTAAGTTGGTGCTGCCAGACCGTGTTGCGCGATACGTCGCTGACATCGTGCGCCAAGATGGTCCCGACGAAGGTTAGCCAGCTGCGATGCGCGCCACCTAACCAGCGGTTGCAGCCGACGGCGCGCGGTGACATCCTGAGCGCGCCGCGGCTGAACCGAGGTCGTTGATATGGCTGTCACCTGTCAAGTGAGCAGACTGATCCCGTCGTCACCGTCGTGGTGATCGTGTCGCCGTATCTCCGGTGGTCGTGCGTCGAGAAGTCCAGCGGCCTGAGCGTTCTTAGCGACGGTTGACGCTGCTGATATTCGCGGGTTGGGTACCGCCAGACTTCTGTGCGTCGCGGAGCTGCCTCACTCTAGGCACGGACATCGCCGCCGGAGCGGCCGCCCTTAACGTCATCGAGGATTCTCCACCTGGGCGCCGAGCCGCCAAACATCTCGACGCACGACCCCCTCTTGTAAGCCGTCCGCCTGACTACGGCGCGGGCGCGACCTCCTGGGCGATGGCCCAGATGAAGCCGGGAATTCGCGGGCGATCGCCGTGGCCACCTTCGGCTTGGCCTTCCCGCGTGCGACCAGTCGCTTGAAGCGACCGGTCAGGCGCAGCTGCGCGTTCCAAGCGAGATCACATACGACCTTGGGCAACCTTTCTTGCCGATAGCCATGCTGGCGTCCAATGCGCGGCACGCCTTGATAGGCCCACGCCGCCTCCGCGAGCAGCCGGCGGACGTGCGGATTGCCAGCCTTGGTGATCGCGCCGCGGCGCACGCTCGGGCCACTCGAGTGTTCGGAGGGGACTAGGCCCAGATACGCCATCAGCTCGCGCGGGTGCCCGAAGCGCCGCAGGTCGCCCAGTTCGGCGACGAGCGCAACGGCCGTGATGAACGAGATCCCACGCAAGGCCTGCAGTGCGGCGACGACCGGCGCCCAGCGCCACGTCGGTACGAGCTGCCGCAGTTGCTCGCTCAGCCGCGTGATGCGAGCCTCGGTTTCGTCGATGGCGTCGCGATACTCCTGTAACGCGATGTGCTGAGGGGGGTCCGGAAAGCTGAGATCGGTGAGCCACCGTCGGTACGGCAGGGTCCACCCCTCGCGGCCTGGATAGCGGCGGCCTTGGCGGAGGAGAAAGGCCTTGAGCCGATACTTCGCCTGCGTGCCCACGGTCACCGCGTCTTCGCGCGCGCGCACGAGATCCCGCAACGCCTCGTCGCCCGCATCGGGCACATAGATGGCGCGCAGCTCGCCGGCGCGGTGCAGGCGCGCGAGCATCGCACTGTCGCGGCGGTCCGTCTTCACGCGGTCGCCGCTGCGCTTGGGGATCATCGACGGACTGACGATGACGCACGCCTCGCCGCGTTTCGTCAGGTGCCGGTGAATCCCGAACCCGCACGGCCCGGCCTCATAGACGAAGTGCAAGACGCGGTCGCGCGCTCGGAGCGCGCGGACGACCTTGTCGAGCGGTTCGAGGTCGCTGGCAATCACCCCGTAATGCCGGACCTCGCCCGCACGGTCCCCGTCGGCGATGGACACATCGATCGTGTCTTTGTGGACGTCCAGCCCGACAAACATGTTACGTTTCCCCATGACCGACCTCCTCGTGTGTGGCGCTGTGCGCCGTCTCGCGACGCTCCGCATAATCCACGAGATGACGAGGACGGTCGGTCACTCTCTGTCAGACCCCGCGACGCGGAGCCGTGACAGCCATGTTGTCTAGGCGGACATGACGACAACACCTCCTCCGAAGCGTCGCTCGGCCAAGAACGTGAGAATGGTGACGTTCCACGTTCCCGACGATCAGGGACTCCTCGCGGCCTTCGGTGAGGTCAGCCTGCGTAACGAGCATCTGACGCACGTCCTTCGAATGACCATCAAGACCCTCGCAGACCTCGAGGTCGGTGAGGCACTGGATGCCACGGCGTTCGAAGGGGCTGCGGCCCTTCGCGAGCGCATTAAGAAACTCGCGCGTCAACGCATTGGCGAAGGAAAAGCACTGTTGCAGCTCCAGGCCCTGCTAGAGCGGTGCAGGCGCGCCACCGAGACACGCAACGAGCTTGTGCATAGCGTCTGGGCAAAGGAACTTGACGGCAAGGCGAGGCGTCGTCGCAATGACCACTCGTGGCGTGCCCTGCCATCGATTCGCACTCTCAAGCGCCTGAGCAAAGAGATTCAAGCGTTAACTCTCGCACTCAACCAGGCACGCCTCGAGGGCTTTCTGTATGAAGCGTTGCAGAAGCGCTCAAAATGATCTGCCGCCTAACATCGGCTTGCAGCCGAGGACGGCCTGGCGGATCATAAGGCCGTCGCGGCTGAAGCCGCAACGTTGGGCGGCATGTTCGGATGCAGGGAGGATTTCATCAAAGAGTTCAAAGACATAGATGCGCTAGTGCGGGCCCTGTCGGCCGCGTACCGCATTGGCGAAGGTGAAGTTGGGCGGAGCGCGTTCAGAATGGACTTACAGACGGTTCTTGACTTTGACGCGCGTCAAGCAGATCTCTACTCGTCGACTGTGCTGTCGAGTAATTCGAATGGGTCCGCGAGCTTTGTTTCGAGGAACGCCTATAGACTTTCCGGGAGATGGCGTAGAGGCGACAGTCGTGGGTCTGCGGGCAATCTAGTTGTCTCGAAGACGGAGACGTGGGTGTTCGAAGAAGACCTAACTTATGAGCATACGTTTGAGAGCTATGAAGGATACGTCTCACCGTTGGGACCCTCTTACTCGTTGCCAAAGTCTTCGTCGGAGAATGGCATCTGGGCTCCCTCCGATCAACCTGGCGACACATTTGAATTGGTGGCCATCAGTCGTACTGGGCTCTGCCGTAGGTTCGAGGTGGAGTGGCTGGATTCAACGGCTGCTATGCCGCAAGCGTGCAGTATCGACGGCTCACGGTTCATCAGACAATAGTCAGAATTGTGCATGGGCCGGTGCCGCCCAACTCCGAGGACGGCCGCTGACGAGCCCATCACGTCAGGGATGAGAGCCCGGAGGTCTCTGCCGCGCCATGCCAACGATGCATGAAGAGTCCAGTGATCGCCGTCATCCTTGTGGCTCTGCTCGTGGCGGCTGCCAGCGCGGCGGAACCGAACGCCGAATCGTTCGTCCTCGACGACACGACCTGCGGCTTGCAGCGCCCCGTCTCTCAAACCCCGTGCGTTAGTCACGCTTCGCCGCTGTCGCCCGCGAAGAGTGGACGACCCACCCCGGCGACAAGTCTTGAAGGGCGTGGGACCAATGCTTCAATCCCCTCTCGCCCTCCGGTGACAACGCGTAGTGGCCGACCATCACCCGATTGAACCATCCGTAGTGATTGTCGCGGAGGATCGGTCCCGCTCGGGAGACCCCTGTTCTGTCGCTCAGGGCGCTGACCTTGAGGACGCCCGCAGCCGCCAACTCACACGCGCAGCGAAGCGCGTCCTGACGATAGGCCGTGAGACGTCTGGCAGAGGCGGAGCCTCCGACTTCGGGATCCCCGACGCGCTCGGCGAACTCCTTCAGAAGTCTCGAGCGGCGTCGAGTGCTCGACTTTGGGCGATAAGGTGCAGGGTCGAGGACCGGCACCACCCGGCCTCGCGAAGAGACGGTCAGGAGCCCGAGTCCCAGTCGCCGCAGCAGGCTCACGACCTGCTTCCCGTGTGCGCGCCAGCTGGCGCTATGGCCCTTCCCGATTCGAAATGCCACGTAGACCGTATCGGAGACCGTGAGCCGGTCCACCCCCTGCAGGACCAACGCCAGACTCAATCGTTCCTTCAGCTCGACGACCACGGGACCCTCATCGCCTCGCACGGCGACGATGTCACACGGACCGATCTCTCCCTTGACGGTGTAGCCCTGGGCCTCCAGGAACTGCTTGACGGGTCGGTAGAGGTCGGTCTCAGCCATGGAGGTGCGCCAACCGTGTTCCTTCTCGGGTCATCCATGTCCTCGCTGGTCCCGCACTCGGGCCCTCGCACGATTCTATCGGGCCCCGCAGCCGAGCCGTGCATTGGCTCCCCTCCGGCTCCCACTGGTTGTGGCAGAATCCGAGCAGTCGGCCGCCGCGGTTTGCGCGCCGGTCGCCAGACGGCCATTCAGTAGGCTCGCCGCCGGACACGTCACGGTACCGCGCCGGTGAGCGAGCGAACGGAGGTCCCCATGAAGCGCACAGCCCTGTTCATGATCGGTATCCTGGCGGTCTCAATCGCTGCGCTCGCGCAAGGAGGCGGCCGTGGCGCAGCTCCGCCGCCGCCCGCGCTCGAGCCAGGCGCCTCACAGGCCGATGTCGACAAGGCCCTGATCGCCGCCCCGGGGAGTCAGAGAGATCAGGCAACCGTCGTCAAATGGAAACCGGATTTCACCTACGAGACGCTCAGGAAGGGCACCAACCGCCTCGTCTGCTACGACCGATCCGGCTTTCCCCTGCAGCAGCCGTTCTCGGTTCAGTGCACGAGTATCGCCAACCTCGATCGCGTGGCCCAGAACCTGAAAGCCCAGGCGATGGGTGACCGGGACAAGTCGGAGGCGTGGCTCAAGGCGGCGGAAGCGGACGGGACCCGTGTGAAGCCCGAGTACGGGTCCATGTGGTACAGCGTCGCGGGCCCGACCCGGGAAGGAGCACGGCCGCACCACGTCATGATCGCGGTGCCGGGCGCGACCACCAAGTCGACCGGCCTGCCCGAGAATCCCAAGCTAGGGGGCGCCTGGATCATGAATGCGGGGACATTGACCGCCCACATCATGGTGCCGGGGCAGTGACGACGGGGGATACTGCCCAGCCGCGACACGGTGACGGCTGATTCGAGACTGGAGCCGCCCGGGAGATGCCCACTGCCACGTCCGTCATCGCACGCGAGGCCGCGCCCGCTTTCACGCGCCGTTCAACCGGCTCGTACCGCCACGCCCACTGGTTTCTCCTCGCCGCCCTCGCCGCCATCGTCGCGGGCTTCTGGCCCTCGTTCTTTCGTCCCCTCGGCGCGGGCGACGTCTCGCACTCACTGCACGGGATCACCGCCACCGGCTGGGTGGTGGCGCTCATTGTCCAGGCGTGGCTGGCTTCGAGCGGCCACCGGGCGTGGCACCGGCGGGTGGCCATTGGCGCGCTGCTGATGCTGCCGGTGTTCGTCGTGAGCGCGCTCCAGATGGTGCACGTCATGTTCCTGAACCCGGACATGCCGCCGTTCCTCGCGCCACTCCTGGCCCTCATCGACCTGCCGTCCCTCGCGCTCCTGTTGGTGCTCGTCGCGCTCGCGCTTCGCAACGTGCGCAGGCGCGAGGCGCACAAGCGGTTCATGGCCTCCACGGTACTGCTGGGGCTGCCGCCTGCGCTCACGCGCCTGCACCAGCGCGTCCTGCCGGAGGCAGGCTTCATGATCGCCTTGCACGCCAGCCTCTTCACGGTCGAGGCGATCCTGGCGATCCTCATCGTTTCCGACTGGCGCGCGGGGCAGCGCCGCCTGGCCTATCCGCTGTCGCTGGCGTTCTTCGTCCTCCTGCACGCGGTGATGGTGCCGGCGGCCGCGAGCGAGACGTGGACGAGCCTGATGACGTCGTTCAACGGACTCCCGATTTTCTGGTAGTACTGCGGGAAGCGGCGGCGGGCTCGGAAAACGAGGGAGGCCCGATGCACACGGTCACGTCCAGGGACGGCACCCGGATCGCCTTCTGGAGCAGCGGTGAAGGACCGCCGCTGCTGCTGGTTCACGGCACCACCGCGGACCACTCCACCACATGGCGCCATGTCGGGCCCGCGCTCGAGCGGCGGTTCACCACGCACGCGATGGACCGCCGGGGCCGCGGCGGCAGCGGCGATGGCCCCACGTACGACCTGCAGCGCGAGGCGGAAGACGTGGCCGCGGTGGTCGACGCCATTGGTGCACCCGTCAACCTGCTCGGCCACTCCCACGGCGCGCTGTGCGCCATCGAGGCGGCCCTGCTGACGACGAACCTGCGCCGCCTGATTCTCTACGAGGGCGTGTGCCGTGACGGCGCCGACCTGGTTCCTCACGACTTCATCGATCGACTCGACAAGATGCTCCAGGCCGGGGACGTGGAGGGCATGCTGGTGGCTTTGCTGCTCGAGCTGGTGCGGATGCCGCCCGAGGAGGTCGATCTCCTGCGCTCGCAGCCCGACGCCTGGGCCGTGCGGCTGGCCAATGCCCCCACCATCCCGCGGGAACTGCGTGCGGTCGAGCGCTACACGTTCGAGGCGGAACGATTCAGGGACATGCGGGCCCCGACCCTGCTCCTGGTCGGTGGGAGCAGCCCGCCCCGCGAGTGGGACGACGCCACCGCCGTCGCCGGCGCCTTGCCCGACGCGCGCGTGGTGGAGCTGGCGGGGCAGCAGCACGCGGCCATGTACACCGCACCCGACCTCTTCGTTGGTGAAGTGACGCGCTTCCTGCTGGACTGACGCGGCTCAGAACGCAAACATGTGCGTGTACTTCACGACGACCGCGCGCCCGGCCGCCACATCCCGGTCCGGATACTGCTGGCCGTTGTAGACCACGAACAGATCACTCAGCGGCCGGTGGATCAGGTTGAACCTGATGTTCGCCGAGAACTGCTTCACGTCGGTCCGATACTGCACCAGCGCATCCAGGAACATGTTGGTGTTGAACGCGTACCCCGACCGCAGGTTGACCAGCGTGGTCGTGAACGACTCCACGGGCACCTCGAGCGTGATGTCGCTCACCTGGATGCCCGCGTCGAATACCAGCCGGCTGGTGGGCCGATAGAGGAGACTGACCTGCGCACTCTGCTGCGTGCCGCTCCAGAAGCCGCCGGTCGTGAACCGCAACGATCCGGAGAAGGCCCGGCTGTGGTCCGTTTCCACGATGAACAGGTGCTGCTTCCAGTCGTAGCGGCCCACCGGGATGGGCTGCACGTCGGGGCGCAGCCGGAACGGCGTCGTGATGGCCTCGGTCCGTGGCTCGAAGGCGTACTCGAAGATCGAGCCGTTGTTCCACGTCACCTGCGCCCCCGCGTGCCCGGTGCGGGAGATGATGTCACCTGCGGGGCTGTAATAGCTGAAGACGCGCGCGTGCGGCTGCAACTGGCGGATGCCGCGCTGCCGCAGCCGCTCGGGTTGCGGCATCCACGCCCAGTCGAAGAAGGTGCGCAGCACACCGGTGCGGCGCACGAACCCCAGGTCGTCGCGGAAGCCCTCGCCGATGTGCATCACCGAGGCCTGCACGCGCGTCAGGCTGTCTTCCCAGCCCACGGCCAGCTTCGCCGTGCCCTCGTTGCGCGTCTCGCCGGGCGTTTCGGACTTCGCGGCGAAGCCATTGACGTTGAAATAGCGGTAGAAGCGGAAGTTCGCGTCCACGCCGAACACGCGGTTGAAGTCGTCACCGGTGCCCGACGCGTCGCGCGACACGAAGATGGCGCCGACGTCCGAGTTGGCCAGCACGTCCCGGCGCACGCGCGCCACGGTGTAGTTCTCGCTCGGCCTGCCCCCGAACTCCTCGCCCTGCATTGTCATCAGCCCGAGGCCGTAGGCCCCGGCGCGTCCGGTGAGCCGGACGCCGCCGTAGAGTGGCAGCTGTTCCCCGCTGTCGGTGAGGCCGATGCGGCGGCTGAAGAAGAGCAGCAGATCCTCCTCGGGTGGGCGGAATCGACTCGGCTGGCGCGAGTTGCGCGGGATGTCGCCGAAGTAGAAGATGCCGGAGTTCTCGAGGAAGAACTCGCGCTTCTCGGGGAAGAACAGGCTGAACTGCGTCAGGTTCACCTGCTGCTCGTCGGCCTCGGCCTGCGCGAAGTCGGGGTTGACCGTGAGGTCCAGCGCCACCGAGGGCGTCACGCCCACCTTCACGTCGATGCCAGCGGTACCGTCATTGTCGAAGGACTCGCCACCCACCAGGCGGGTGGCGCTGCCGAGGACAAAGGGCTTCACGCGAATGTTGCGCCCGGGATCCAGCGGGGGAAGGCCGGTCAGGTCGCCTTCGGACGAGGCGCGGTAGATGGAGAACGCGCGCGACACCGGCGACCAGTACGTGACCTCGTTCTTGCGGCGGATGCGCCGCGCGAAGTTGATGCCCCAGTCGCGGCCCGGGCCGCCCTCGTAGCGCAGCGTCTTGAACGGGATCTTGAACTCCGCCGCCCAGCCCTCGGTGTTCCGCGTGGCCGCGACCCACCACACCGCGTCCCAGTTGGTGTTCACCTCGCGGCCTTCGTTGGCGATCTGGGTGTCGGCGCGCGCGCCGGCGGCATTGGTGGAGAACACGAACCCGTTGCGCCTGTCGAGAAAGGTGTCGAGCAGCACTTCGAAGGCGTCCTGTTCGCGTGGCACGAAGTCCTTGCGGATCTCGTTGACGATGACGCCCGACGGGTCGGAGTCGAGGCAGCGGGCCGCGATGTAGAGGAACTCGTCGTCGAACGCCACCCTGACCTCGGTCTGCTCGGTGGCTGGCTGGCCTTCGAGGGGGTCGGCCTGGACGAAGCCCGTGGCCGGTTCGGCGCTCGTCCAGATGGCCTCGTCCAGGACGCCGTCGATGCTGGGCGGCTCGGTGGTCTCCACCGCCTTCAGCGATCGGCGCGCGCCGGGTGAGGCGAGGGTGCGGTCCTGCGCGCGTGCGGGGGTGGCGGCGACGAGGAGGAGGACGACGAGAGGACCGAGGGTTGAGGGGAACCGCGTGGACATTGCCGGCTCAAGCATAGCGCGGGGGTGGCCCTTGGGCCGTGGGCGCGGCTGTACCGCGTGGGCGACAGGGCGTGGGCGGCGCTGCGCGCCGTGAGAGTTCCCACCCGCCGTAGGCGGGCCTACCGGCGACGCCGGCCCACCGAACGAAGTGAGGCCCGGTCCGTGCCACAATCACCCCGCAATGGACGTGCCTACCGTCCGCGATCTCTACCGGCACATGGAGTGGGCCGACGCCACCGTGTGGAACGCCGTCCTCGCGTGCGAGCCGGCGCGGGCGGACGCGAGGTTGCGGGACCTGCTGACGCATCTGCACCTCGTGCAGCACGCGTTCCTGCGCACGTGGTGGGGCGAGCCGCGCGACACGCCGTACCCGACGTTCACCGAGCAGCCGCCGGTGATGGCGTGGGCGCGCGAGTATCATGCCGCGGTCCCCGCATTTCTCGAGACCCTCACGGATGGCCGGCTCGCGGAGCCCATGCCGGTGGCGTGGGCCGACATGGTGGAGAAGGCCCTGGGCCGCAAGCCGGCGACGACGACGATGGGGGAGACGGTGCTGCAGGTGGCGCTGCACAGCCTCTATCATCGGGGCCAGGTGAACGCGCGCCTGCGCGAGGTTGGCGGCACGCCGCCCCTGGTGGACTACATCGCGTGGCTGTGGTTCGGACGGCCCGCGGCGGAGTGGAAGTAGGGCGCGCCGAAGCGCGCGCGGTCGGGGAGGACCGCCCTTCTGGCGGGGGAAGGCGACAACATGCGCGTGGCCGCGCTTTACGACGTCCATGGCAACCTGCCCGCCCTGGAGGCGGCGCTGGCCGAGGTGCGCGAGGCGGGCGTCGATCAAGTGATCGTGGGCGGCGACGTGCTGCCCGGGCCGATGCCAGTGGAGTCGCTGGACCTGTTGGCTACCCTCGAGATGCCGGTGCGGTTCCTTCGTGGCAACGGCGAGCGCGAGACGCTGGCGGCGGTGGATGGCCACGCGCTGGTCACCGTACCGGCCGCGTATCAACCACCGGTCCGGTGGGGCGCCGCCCAGCTCAGACCCGAGCAGGTGGCATCGATCAGGACGTGGCCCGTGACGATCGCGATCGAGCTGGCGCGGATCGGCCCGGTGCTCTTCTGCCACGCGACGCCGCGCAGCGACACGGAGATCGTCACGCGGGTGACACCGGAGGCGCACATCGCGGTGGCGTTTGCCGAGGCCACGGCGCCACTGGTCGTCTGCGGCCACACGCACATGCAGTTCGACCGGACGATCGCCGGCGTGCGCGTCGTGAACGCCGGCAGCGTGGGCATGCCGTTCGGCGAGCCCGGCGCCTACTGGCTGCTGGTCGATGGCGACGGCCCGCGCTTCAGGCGGACGCCGTTCGACCAGGAGGCCGCCGCCGCGCGTATCCGCGCGACGGCCTATCCGGGCGCGGAGGGGTTTGCCGCGAACCACGTGCTGGCGCCGCCGGGGGAAGAACAGATGATCGCGGCGTTCGAGGGAAAGTAGGCGGCCCTTCGGGCCGTGGGCGCCGCGCGTGGGCCGGGCGCCGACCACGCCGCGGCCGCCCTACTTGACCTTCGCGAACTCCGCCTGCGCCTTCGCCAGCTCGTCCTGCAGATCCGCGAAGCGGTCGAACGCGTCCTTGCCGATCTTCTGATCCGCCTGGTTGATCATCCGCTGCACGTTGTTCAACTGGCTGACCAGCATGCCCTGGACGTAGATGCCGGGCGTATCGGCCACCTTCGCCCACAGCGCCTGCAGCGGGTGGTCGTACTTCGCCGAGCCGGGGCTGGTGCCGGGCAGCGCCGGTGCCACGGGCTTGACGCCCGCTTTCTTCATCGCCTCCTCGATGCTCACCTGCAGCTTCCGCGCGTCGCTGATGGCGTCGCGCACCTGCAGCTGGAAGCGCACCTGCTCGGCGATGTCGCCGTCGGCCACGCCATCGGCGGCGATCCGCGGGTCCGACTTCACCTCGAGCGTGCGCGTGGTCGTCTGGCCACCGGACGTGAGCTTGATGGTGTATTTGCCGGGTGGCACCATCGGTCCGCCGGGTCCGCCCTCGGGCGCGTTGGGCGCCCATGGGCCGGGGAAGCGGAGGTCCCACGTCAGGCGCTGCATGCCGGCCTCGGGCTTGATGCCGGGCGAGCTGCCGCCGCCGCGCCGGAACGGCCCGCGCATCTCCTGGCCTCCGCCGCTGGCGGCGCCAGGCGACAGCACCGAAAAGGCGCGCAGCACCTGGCCGCGCGCGTCGGTGATCTCGAGCTTCGTGTCGGCCGAGGGCGCGTTCTGGAAATAGAGATCGATCTGCGCGCTGGTCCCGGGATATTCCGGCTCGTCCGGCGAGGCCGGCGCGGCGCTGTTGCGCAGGCGAATGGCCTCGCGCGGGGCGAAGACGATGGTGGCGGGCATCGCGCCAGCCGTCTGCCCGGAGGCTGAGGGGCCCGAGAGCGCCGCGTTCCACTCACGTGCGTCGAGTTCCGCGCGCGGCGTGCCGGCCGCAATCGCCGCCAGCTGCTGCAGCGGCGTCACGTTGTCCATGATCCACGCCGACCGTCCCATCGTCGAGATGACGAGGTCGTTGCGGTGCACGCGGAGGTCGGTGACCGGCGTCACCGGCAGGTTCATCTGCAGCGACTGCCAGTTCTTCCCGGCGTTGAACGAGACGAAGAAGCCGAACTCGGTGCCGGCGTAGAGCAGGCCGGGCTGCTTCGGGTCCTCCCGGACCACGCGCGTCGGGTAGTCGTCCGGGATGCCGTTCTTGCCGTCGGTGAGCAGCGTCCACGTGGCGCCGTAATCGTCCGTCCGGTAGAGATAGGGCTTCAGGTCGTGCTCGCGCATGAAGCGGTAGGCGGCGATGTAGGCGCGTCCACGCGCATGCGGCGAATCTTCGACGGTCTGGATACGCGCCCCGACGAGGCCGGGCGGCGTCACGTTCTTCCACGTCTTGCCGTTGTCGCGCGAGACGTGCACCGGGCCGTCGTTGGCGCCCACCCACAGCACGCCGCGCTCGAGCCGCGACTCGACCATCGAGTAGATGGTCGAGTAGACCTCCTCACCCGTCACGTCGCGGGTGATGGGGTTGCCCGACACGATCTGGTACTCGGGCTCGTGCGCGGTGAGGTCGGGGCTGATGATGTCCCACAGGATCCCCTCGTCCGTGGACCGGTGCAGGACGTGCGACGCCTGGTAAATGACGCGCGAGTCGTGCGGCGACACGTAGACAACGGTCTGGCGCGGGAAGCGGAACTTGATGTCGTCTGGATCGTGCCCGTAGCGGTTCTGCGGGTACACCCAGTAGTGCTTCTCCTGCCCGGTCTCGACGTTGTAGCGGCCCACTTCACCCTTGCACGCGCCCCACACCACCTTGCCGTCCGGCTTCGGCCAGATCTGGCCCGTCTCGCAGCCCGACGCCTGCTGCCACGCCTGCGCCGGATGCTCGAATCCCCACGACATGGGCGGCACGCTCGGGATGATGATGGTGCTGTTGTCCTGCTGCGGCATGTAGAGGCGGTAGGGCGTCTGCTCGTCCACCGACACCATGTAGTACTCGGCCGTCGGCTGGTTGAGGATGGACGACCAGCTCTTCCCGCCGTTCAGGCTGACGTTCGCGCCGCCGTCGTTCACCTGCAGGACGATGCTCGGGTTGTCGGGGTTGAACCACATGCCATGGTTGTCGCCGTGCGGCGTGGGGACGGTGGTGAACGTCTTGCCGCCGTCCACGCTCTTGTGGAGGCCCAGCTCGTTCACCCACACCTCGTTCTCGTCCTTCGGGTTCACCGTGACGTAGTGGAAGTAGAACGGCCGCGCGCGGAGGCGCTGGCTGTTGTTCACGAGCGTCCACGACTCGCCGGCGTCGGTGGAGCGGTAGAGCCCGCCCTTCGGCCCCAGGGCCTCGACCATCGCGTAGAGCACCTTCGGGTTGCTGCGCGAGATGTCGATGTCGATCTTGCCGATGAGGTCGTCCGGCAGGCCAGCCGTGATCTTCTTCCACGTCTCGCCGCCGTTGGTGGACTTGTAGATGCCGCCCTCGGAGGCCGGGCCGCCGCTGATGATGTCCCAGCCCTTCCGGAAGCCGCGATACATGGCGGCATAGAGGATGTCGGGGTTCTCCCAGTCCACCTCGACGTCGCGGCCGCCGGTCTGGTTGTTCACGAACAGCGTCTTCTTCCAGGTCTTGCCGCCGTCGGTGGTCTTGAAGATGCCGCGCTCGTCGTTGGGCCCGAACGGTGACCCCAGCGCCGCCAGCCACACCGTGTCGGCGTTGTAGGGGTGCACCTTGACGCCGCCAATCTGCCCGGAGTTCTTGAGACCCATGAACTCCCAGGTCTTGCCGGCATCGAGCGACTTGTAGACGCCCCGCCCGATGATCACGTTCGAGCGGATGGCCGCGCTCCCCGTGCCCACCCACACGTGGTTGGGGTTGGACGGCGCCACGTCGATGGAGCCGATGGAGCCGGTGCCCAGCGGGCTGCCGTCGGTCATAGGCGCCCACGTGATACCGGCGTCCTCGCTCTTCCACACGCCTCCGCCGACGCCGCCGAAGTAGAAGGTGTGCGGCTGCTGGCGCACGCCCGAGTAGGCCGTGACGCGCCCGCCGCGCGTGGCGCCCACGAGGCGCCACTTCAGGTCGTCGAACGCGGAGGGCGGGACGATGACGTTCGGATCGCCCTGCGCCGACACGGAGCGGACGCGATCGGGACCACCGCTGGCGGCAAACAGCGCGACAAGCGTGATCAGGGGCCACACACGAGTCGCGACGAAACGGTAACGCATAGTCATGAACCTCATCACTCAGACGACTCCGACAGGCAGCGGAATCAACGCAAAAAGTATAGACGCAGACGCGGAGAACAGCCGCAGAACACGCCGCAGAACGCGCCGCAGATGTAACTTATTGGCTGATTGCCCGAGTCTTGGCCAGCAACTCGACCGCAGTGCACGCCCGGGCGGACGTGGGTCCGCCCTTCGCACACAGGGCTTTCGCCTCCCCCTCGACCGCCGAAGGATCGCGCAGGCGCGCGATGCCGACCAGCGAGTACCACGCCGCCTCGGCCGACACCTGCGGCGGCGTGCCGTATTCCAGCGGGCGCAGGATCTCGAGCGCGTTCTGTGGTTCGTCCATGAACAGGCGCGAGATGCCGAGATAGAGCGCCGCGAGCGGGTCGTCCGGGTAGTCGAGCCGCACGCCATCAAGCGCCGAGGCCGCGGCTGCATAGTCGCCCTTGCGATAGGGCTCGAGCGCGGCGTTCAATGCGCGCGCGCCGGGTGACGTACCGGCCACGAGCGGTGCTTCGATCGGCGTGAGTGGGAACGCCGCCAAGTAGGGCGCGGGATCGGCTGGCGCCGGCTCGGGCGCGTTGACAGCCCCCGTCGCCGCGGGCCGCGACGGCACGGGCGCCGCACCTCGCGTCAGGTAGATCGCGCCCGCTCCGAGCGCGACGGCGACGATGAGCGCCACGCCGACATTCTTCATCCCGCTCCCAACCTCCGTGCCTCGAACCTCCGTGTGCTGGCGCCCCGGCAGTATACTTCGCGCCCATGAGCAGATTCGTCCTGGCTCCCGTCCTTGCCCTGTGTGCTTCTGCGTTCGTCGGCGTCCCATCTGCGGCCCAGGTATCTGCGCCATCGTTTGTCCTCATCCCGGACTCCGTGTTCGACGGAGAGCGCCTCCAGAAGGGCTGGTCAGT
>Ga0209706_10000934_pt1 | contig 16677 bp, 16 predicted proteins | sample PPLLaktember2015_6_FD_187263 | JGI IMG/M metagenome (GOLD analysis project Ga0209706, IMG submission 187263) | Freshwater sediment microbial communities from Prairie Pothole Lake near Jamestown, North Dakota, USA - PPLs Lake P8 Core (1) Depth... | ecosystem: Environmental > Aquatic > Freshwater...
ACCCATTGAACCGCGAGAATAACTCAGGCCCGGTGGTACGGGTGTCCCTGCAACAGACTATGTGCGCGGTAAAGTTGTTCCGCGACCAGGATGCGGACCAGGCCATGCGGCCAGGTGAGCGGCGAGAGCGACCAGCGGAAGTCGGCCTGCGAGGACAGGTCTGCGTCGAGGCCTTCCGGACCGCCGACCAGCAGTGCAAGGTCGCGGCCGCCAGCCATGCGGTCTGCAAGCCACCGCGCGAGCTCGGGTGTCGTCATCGCGCGGCCTTTGATTTCCAGCGCGACCAGGTACTCACCTTCGCGCAATGCCGTGCGCATGCGCTCCGCCTCGCGTGCGAGAGGCACCTCGACGAGTTCGAACTTGAGCCCGCGACCGAAGCGGCGCGCGTAGTCGGCGACGCCCTCGTCGATCCAGGCTGGCAGGCGGGTGCCGGCCGCGATCAGCCGGATGCGCATGAATAAAGGGGACGCTCCCCTTTAATAACGTCTACGAACAAACTCATTGGGACATTCCCGCCGTTAAAGGGGAGCGTCCCCTTTATTCTAGGCGGCGCTCGGCGCACGTCGCACGGGGCGCAGGTCCCAGAGCTTTTCGAGGCCGTAGAACTCGCGGATGCGCGGCAGCATCACGTGGACGATCAGGTCCTGGAGATCGACCAGCACCCACTCGCCCTCCAGCTTGCCCTCGACCCCGTAGGCGCGGTGACCCGCTTCGCGACAGCGCTCGATCACGCGGTCCGCGATCGACTTGACGTGCCGATCCGAGGTGCCGGTGGCGACGATCATCGTGTCGGCGACGTCCGTGAGTTTCCTCACGTCGAGCACCTTGACGTTCACGGCTTTCATGTCTTCGAGCGCGGCGACGGCTATCTTGGTCAGGCTGCCAGGTTTGGTCCTGGACTTCTTGGCGGCGGGCGTTTTGCGTTTCAGCTTCGGTCTCGTGGCGGTCATTCCTTCATTTCACCTGGCCGGGCGTAACTGCCCGTGGCGAGGATGATCCTACGCGCCGCCTCGGGCATCAAGTAGCGCGGATCCCGACCTGCTGCGACCACCGCGCGCACGGCGCTGGAAGACAGGTCGAGCTGGGTATTCTCGCAAAGGTACACGAACCCTGCCGGGCGCGAGGCCAGGCTCGAGACGTCGGGAGCGCGGCGCTCCTGCAGGAGCCGCGCGGCGAGGCCCCCGCGGGGCAGTGATGCCCGCGGGCGCAGGGCGACTGCGAGATGGGCGAGCGACAGCAGGTCTTCGGCGCGATGCCAGCGTTCGATGCCCGCATAGGCGTCCATGCCCATGATCAGGACCAGGGGCTGGCCGTCGCGCTCGGCGCGCAGCTCCTCCAGCGTCAGCACGGTGTAGGACGGCCCCTGACGGCGCAGTTCGCGATCGTCGACGAGGAATCGCGGATCGTCCGCAGTCGCGGCACGCACCATCGCGAGACGCGTCGCGGCATCGGCGAGCGGCGCTGCGCGGTGCGGCGGGTCACCGGCGGGCACGAACGCGACCGATTCGAGGCCGAGCAGCTCGAGCAGCTCGTGGGCCGTACGCAGGTGCCCGAAGTGAATCGGGTCGAACATCCCGCCGAACATGCCGAACGGGCGCATGCGAGGAGTCGCTTCAGCCGCGGAGCGCAGCCGGCGGTAGCCGCGCGCCCGCGATCGCTGCGACCAGCCCGGTGAGCGTCGTCCAGGCGTTGCCGCCGGTCGGGCCGGCCTGGCCCTTGACCTCGCGGTCGACGCGCGCGGCAGCCGCGAACCAGGGCTCGATCGGCTGGCCGGCGGTGCGCTTCGCCGCGCGCGCGACGAGCGCCTCATGGCGCTCGGCGGCGGCACCGTAGACCTTTCTCTGGACGCCGTTACGCATGTCCGCGAGCGCGCGCAGTTCCCGGCAGATCGCCCAGAGCACGAGCGGCGGCTCGGCGCCCTCCGCGCGCAGGCCTTCCAGGATCCGCAGCGTGCGCGCCGCGTCGCCCGCGAGCGCGGCCTCGCCGAGCTGGAAGACGTCGTATCGCGCGCTGTTGGCGACGGCGGATTGCACGGCGTCGAGATCGACGCGCCCGCTTCGCTGCAGCAGTGCGAGCTTCTCGATCTCCTGTTGCGCGGCGAGCAGGTTGCCCTCGACCCGCTCTGCGAGCAGCTCCGCGGCGCCGGGATCGAAGGTGAGGCCAAGCCGTCCTCCACGAGCGGTGATCCATTGCGGCAGGCGGCCGATCTCGACCGGTTGTGCGTGGACGAGGACACCGTGCTTCTCGAAGGCCTTGAACCAGGCGCTGGACCAGGTGTCTCTTTCCGGCCGCGTAGTCACGACCAGCAGCAGGTTGTCGGGGCCGGGATCGGCGGCGAGCGCTGCGAGCACCGCGCCGCCCTCCTTGCCGGGCCTGGGCGTGGGCATGCGGATTTCCAGGATCCGCCGCTCTGCGAACAGCGAGAGTGTGCGGCTGGCCGCAATGATCCCGGGCCAGTCGAAGCTGCGATCGGTGACGAACAGGTCGCGGCCCGTGTAGCCATCGGCGCGGGCGCGGGCGCGCACGGCATCCGCGGCCTCGCCGGTCAACAGCGCCTCATCGCCGGCGATCAGCCAGGCAGGCGCCAGTCCTTTCTCCAGGGTACGCGCGACCTGATCGGTGTTGATGCGCATGGCGGGTCAATTGTAGCCATCGTCGAGCGTCTCCAGGAACGCGACGACGTCGTCGATCTCCCCGGGCGTGAGCGAAGGCGTTCCGCCTTCCTTGCGGTCGTAGGGAACCTCGGCGGTATTCACGGACCCGGCCAGCTCCGGCGGCAGGTCGTCGAACTTCCGCACGCCCTCCGCGGATTTCGGGTACCAGACGCCGGGCTCGGTGTCGCGGCGGACGTAGAAATCCACGGCCTCGCGTAATGTCGCGAAGGCACCATTGTGGAAATACGGCGCGGTGCGCGCGACGTTCCTGAGCGTCGGCACCTTGAAGCCGCCGCAGAGGTCGCGACGTGCCGCGAGGTCCTTGCGCTCCGGGCCGCAGAGGCCCAGGTCGAAAAACGCGGGGTCGGCGTTGGCCGGCACCTGCGCGTTGCGCGGCACTCCGACGTTGTCGTAAGTGAAGTCCGTGAACAGCGGCGGCGAACCGTCGGGGCCGGGCCGGCTCGGGTGGCAGGCCGCGCAATTTCCCTTTTCCGGATCCTCGAATAGCGCCAGGCCGCGGGCTTCCTGTTCCGTCAGCACGGCCTTGCCCGCGAGATGGGCATCGTACTTGCTGTCGAAGCGGCGAAAGTCGGGCAACTCGAACTCGTACTGCGCGATGGCTGCGGCGAGGCCGTCGAAAGCGCTTCCGGCGTCGTCGAGCGCCGCCGCGCCGAACACGTCGCGGAAGCGCCCGGCATTGGGCGATTGCCGCAGGCGCGCAATCACCGCATCGATCGAGGGATTCGCCATCTCGCGGGCATCGAGAAACGGCTGCTTCGCCTGATCGACGAGTGTCGTCACGCGCCCGTCGCGGAAGAAACCGCCAAGGGCGGTCCCCTCGTCGTCAAAGCCGAACGGGGGCGTGAAGCTGGCATAGCGGATCGATGGCGAATTGCGGAGGCCCGGGATGTCCATGCCCGGCCCGCCCATCGATACGGGATCCGCGGTCGGCGCGGCATGCGCGAACTCCGGGCGATGACAGGTCTGGCACGACAGACGGCCGGAGACGGACAGCGATTCGTCACGGAACAACTGCTCGCCGAGCGCCGCCACCGGCGACAGGCCGGGTGTCGACGGCTCTGGCGGCGTCGCGTCGCCCGGGGCCGTGCCGTCGCACGAGACGAGCATCAAGAGCCCGGCCAGTAGTGCCAGACGGTCAGGAGTCCTGGTTCGCAAAGTCCGCTGATCCTAGTGCGAATGATTCCCGTTCACAATGGCGGGAATCCGGGCCATATGCGATAGTCCGAGGCGCTTGAAGCACCTTTTCACTCTCGGACTCGCCGGCCTGCTGGCCGCGCCGCTCGCGGCGGCGGATGAGCCCCCGCTTTTCCAGGCCGGCCTGTACGGCGGCTACCGCATGGGCGGCGGACTCGAAGACCAGGACACCGGCGCGGATCGCGACCTCGATGACAGTTCGAGCTTCGCCGTGTCGCTGGAACTGCGCTATGCCCAGGGCGACGACCGCTTCTACCAGCTCTGGTACTCGCGGCAGGCAACCGAGGTGGACAGCGGCACCGATGACTTCGACGCCGACATCGAATACCTGCACATCGGTGGCACCCTGCCGTTCGGCGGCTGGGAGCACGCCCAGCCGTATTTCGCCGCAGGGCTGGGCGCCACGCGCTTTTCCGCATCGATCCCTGATGCCGACGACAGCACCCGCTTTTCCGGATCGATGGCCTTCGGGCTGGAGATCCCGCTCGCCGAGCACGCGGCCATCCGACTCGAGGCGCGCGGCTACCTGACGGCAGTCGATACCGATACGTCCTTCTTCTGCCGGTCGGATGACGGTGAGGGCGCCTGTCGCATCGTCGCGAGTGGATCGGCAGTTTTCCAGGCCGAAGGGTTGGTCGGCATCCTGGTTCGTTTCTGACATCGCGCGCTTGAGCGAACCCGGATCGCAGCGCCGCGGCCTGTACCCGCCGATCGAGCCGGGCCGACATGGCCATCTCGCGGTAGGGCACGGCCACGAAATTTTCTGGGAGGAATGCGGCAACCCGCAGGGCAAGCCGGTAGTGTTCCTGCACGGCGGGCCCGGCGCCGGCTGCGACGCCCGCGCGCGGCGATTTTTCGACCCGGCAAGGTACCGCATCTTCCTGTTCGATCAGCGGGGCTGCGGACGCAGCCGCCCGCACGCGAGTCTCGAGCACAACACGACCTGGGACCTCGTCGCCGACATCGAGCGGCTGCGCGAATTCTTCGGCGTAGAGCGTTGGCAGGTTTTTGGCGGCTCCTGGGGTTCGACGCTCGCCCTCGCCTACGCCGAAACCCATCCGGAGCGCGTGAGCGAGCTGGTGTTGCGCGGTATTTTCATGCTGCGCAAGCAGGAGCTCGACTGGTTCTATCAGGAAGGCGCTTCATCCCTGTACCCGGACCGCTGGGAGGACTATCTCGCGCCGATCCCGCCCGCGGAGCGCGGCGACCTGATGCGCGCCTACCACCGGCGGCTGACCGGCGCCGATCCCGCGGCGGCGCAGGCCGCAGCGCGCGCCTGGGCCATCTGGGAAGGCGCCACGAGTTACCTGGTTACCGACGATGAAAACGTCCGCCACTGGGGCGAGGATGCGTTCGCGCTCGCCGTCGCGCGCATCGAGTGCCATTACTTCGTCAACGGCGGGTTCATGCGGCGCGCGAGCCAGTTGCTCGACGATATCGGCCGCATCCGCCATCTCCCCGCGGTCATCGTCCAGGGCCGGCATGACGTCGTCTGCCCGATGGCGACGGCCTGGGACCTGCACCGGGCCTGGCCGGAGGCCGATTTCCGCGTCGTCGCCGATGCCGGCCATTCTGCTTTCGAGGCCGGCATCACCGACGCGCTGGTGCGCGCGACCGACCGATTCGCCGAGTAAAAGGGGACGCACCCCTTTTCCTGGAAGCGGGTGAACTCTGGAAAAGGGGCGCGTCCCCTTTTACTCGGGGCGCAGGCGCAGCAACTCTGCCTCATCTTCATCGGTGAGCAGGTAGACGAATCCGTCGGGGCCGACCCGCACATCGCGGATGCGCTTGTCGCGGGCGCCGAACATCCGCTCTTCCTCGATGAAGAAGCCCGGCTGCTTGGCCGGCCGCATCCGGCTGACCGCCTTGGACACGAGGCCGCCGACCAGGAGCTTGCCCTCCCATTCCGGGAAGGCCGGGCCGCGATAGACGGCGAGGCCGGAAGGCGCGATCGACGGCGCCCAGAAGAACCACGAGCGCTCAATGCCGGGCGCGAAGGCGCGCTCGGAGACGATCGAGAGGTCGTAGTCAATGCCGTGGGTAACGAGCGGCCACCCGTAGTTGGCGCCGGCGCGCAGCCGGTTGATCTCGTCGCCGCCGCGCGGCCCGTGCTCGTGTGACCAGACGTCGCCGGTCACGGGATCGCGCGCGAGGCCCTGCGGATTGCGGTGGCCCGAGGTCCAGATCTCGGGTCGTGCGCCCTCGCGGCCGACGTAGGGATTGTCGCGCGGTGCGATGCCGTCGCGCGTCAGGCGCAAGATCTTGCCGAGGTGCGAGTTCAGGTCCTGCGCGGCAGCCTTGTAGTCGAATCCGTCGCCGACGGTCAGCAGGAGCGTTCCGTCCGGCAGGAACAGCAGGCGGCCGCCGGGATGGCCGGGGCCTGCCTTGTCGGGCACCACGCGGAAGATCACGCGCCCGTCCAGGAGCCGGCCGCCCTCGTAGCGTGCGCGCCAGATGGCCGTGCGATTGGATTTCGTGTCGCCTTCCGCGAACGACAGGAACAACTCGCGACTGCGCGAGAAATCAGGGGCGAGCGCGATATCGAGCAGGCCGCTGTCCGCCTCGGCAAACACGCCGGTCGGCCCGCCCGCGACCGGCTCGGGCAGCAGTTTCCCGTCGCGCACGATGCGCAGTCCGCGATACTTCTCCGTGACGAGCACGTCGCCTTCCGGCGTGAACGCGAGACTCCAGGGTCGCTGCAGGCCGGCTGCGACGCGCTCGAGCTGCACGCCGCCCTGGACGATGGCTCCTGCGCCCGCCAGGGCGACCGCCTGCTCGCGCGGCGAGAGTTCGGCCGCCGTCGCAGCAAGCGACAGGGCGGCAAGCATCGCGAGGATGACTTTCGACATTGGAGCGGCCTCCCAGATGCACGGGAGCGCTAGGCTAGCCGATGGCGCGCGACCCGGAAGCCCCGAGTTGGCGAAGCGCCCTTTAGCTGCGGCGAACGGCAGGCAACGAATTGAAGGGGACGCACCCCTTCATATTCGAGGTGGTTGCCGACCCCGTCGAATATGAAGGGGTGCGTCCCCTTCGATGCTCAGCACTCCGGCACGTTGACGGCGAGGCCTCCCTGCGAGGTCTCCTTGTAGATGGATTTCATGTCGTAGCCGGTCTGGCGCATGGTCGCGATCACCTGGTCGAGCGACACTTTGTGCGTGCCGTCGCCGCGCAGCGCGAGCCGCGCCGCATTGATCGCCTTCACCGCGCCCATGGCATTTCGCTCGATGCAGGGGATCTGCACGAGGCCGGCGATCGGGTCGCAGGTGAGGCCGAGATTGTGTTCCATGCCGATCTCGGCGGCATTCTCGACCTGGCCGTTGCTGCCGCCGAGCGCGGCCGCAAGCCCGCCCGCGGCCATCGAGCAGGCGACGCCGACCTCGCCCTGGCACCCCATCTCGGCGCCGGAGATCGAGGCATTGCGCTTGTAGAGGAGCCCGATCGCGCCGGCGACCAGCAGGAAGCGGCGGATGCCCGCCTCGTCGCTGCCGAGGCAGCGCTGCGCGTAGTAATGCAGTACCGCGGGCACGATTCCGGCAGCGCCATTGGTCGGTGCGGTCACTACCTGGCCGCCCGCGGCGTTCTCCTCGTTCACCGCCAGCGCCCAGACATTGACCCACTCCATGGCATCCGCCCGCGACGCATCGGCCTCGAGCGCGCGCTTCATCTGCGGCGCGCGGCGCCTGACCTTCAGCACGCCCGGCAGCAAGCCTTCGGCGAGGAAGCCACGCTCGACACAGGCCTGCATGACCGACCAGATGCGCGCGAGCTTCGCATCCACTTCGGCCGCGGGCCGCAGCGCTTCCTCGTTCACGCGCATCAGGCCGTCGATCGCGAGCCCGGCACGCTTCGCCTGCGCCAGCAGCTCCTCACCGCTGCCGAAGGGCAGGGGTACTTCGGCCGGACCTGCCGCCACAGCCGCCGCGCCCTCGTCCGCGCGCTGCACGGCACCACCGCCGATCGAATACATCTCCTCCGTCAGCAGGGTCGCCCCTGCCGCGTCCCGCGCCGTGAAACGCATGCCGTTCGAGTGGCCCGGCAGCATCTGGTCACGATGGAAGAGGAGGTTCATCGGCTCGTCGAAGGCGATCTCGCGATGGCCGAGCAGCCGGATGCGGCCGCTACCGCGGATACGCGCCAGCGCCGGCTCCATCATTGCGGGGTCGAGCCCGGAAGGGTCGTTCCCCTCGAGGCCCAGCAGGATCGCGCGGTCCGTGCAGTGCCCGAGCCCGGTCAGCGCCAGCGAGCCATAGAGCTGCACGAAAACCTCGGCCGTGCGCTCGAGCAGGCCCCTGGCCTCCAGGTCGAGCACGAAGAAACGCGCCGCGAGCATCGGGCCCATCGTGTGCGATGACGAGGGTCCGACGCCCACCTTGAAGACGTCGAAGACCGAGTGGTTCACAGGGCTGCCAGGCGCCGCAGGATAAGGTCCGCGATGTCGCCCGCGAGCGCCACGCGCAGCGACGCTTCCTCGTGCTCCTTGGCCAGCACCGCAGCTTCGTCGTAGCCGTAGTCCCGCGTGAGCTTGACCTGCGTGCGCGGGATCAGCTCCGCGGCGCCACTCGTCACCGAGTATTCCGCCGCGTAGAAGACCTCGTATTCGCCCGGCTTGTTGTCCGCGGTCACGGAAAGCAGCTCGCGGCCCGTCTGGTCCTCGTGCAGGCGTATCACGACGCTCGCCTCAGTCGCGTTCGCCGCGGGCGTCGCGCCGGCGGCACGCAGGCGCTTGTCGAGCGCCGCGAAGAGCGGCGTGAAACGATCCGGGGACTCGACGTACGGGGCTGACGCGACGGCGGGCAGCGGCGCCTGCCCGCGCAGCTGGAATCCGCAGCCCGCGAGCAGCAGGATGGCGGCGAGGCTGGCGGCGATACGGTTCATCACACCACCACGTTCACGAGCTTGCCCGGCACGTAGATCAGCTTGCGCACGGGCTGGCCGGCGACGAACTTCGCGACCCCGGGATCAGCGAGCGCGGCCTCGCGCGCGACGGACTCGTCCGCGCCGGCGGCCACCGCGATCCGCGCGCGCAGCTTGCCGTTGACCTGCACGACGATCTCGACCGTGTCCTGCACGAGCGCGGCGGCGTCAACCTCGGGCCAGCGTTCGTCCACGACGAGGGAGTCATGACCGAGCGCCCGCCACATCGCCTGCGCGGCGTGCGGGACGACGGGCGCGAGCATCAGCACCGCAAGCTCGAGCGCCTCCTGCATCACGGCGCGGCCGGGCGGCGAGCCGTCCGTGAAGCGCGACAGCGCGTTCAGGAGTTCCATGACCGCGGCGATCGCGGTGTTGAAGGTGCGGCGGCGCCCGATATCGTCGCCGACTTTCGCGAGGGCCTGGTGCACCTGCCGGCGCAGCGCGCGCTGCGGCCCGTCGAGCGCGCCCGGGCCCGGCCCCTGCGCGGCACCGCCTTCGACGTGCGCGTGCACGACCTTCCACAGCCGCTTCATGAACCGGAACGCGCCTTCGACGCCCTCGTCCGACCACTCGAACGTGTGCTCGGGCGGCACGTTCGACATGGTGAACAGCCGCGCCGTATCCGCGCCGTAGCGGTCCACGAGTTCCTGCGGATCGACGCCGTTCTTGCGCGACTTCGACATCGTGCCGATGCCGCCGTACTCGACCGGCTGGCCGTCGGACTTCAGGATGCCCCGGCGCGCCTCGCCCTCCCCGGCCGCCTCGACCTCCGAAGGGTGGAAATAAGCAATGCGACCGGTGGAAGGCTTGCGAAACCAGATCTCGTTCAGGACCATGCCCTGCGTCAGCAGCCGCTGGAACGGCTCGTCGATGCCGGTCAGCCCGCAGTCGCGCATGACGCGGGTCCAGAAGCGCGAATACAGCAGGTGCAGGATCGCGTGCTCGATCCCGCCGATGTACTGGTCCACCGGCATCCAGTACCGCGCGCGGTCGTCCACCATCGCCGCGTCGTTCTTCGCCGAGGCGAAGCGGAAGAAGTACCAGGACGAGTCCACGAAGGTGTCCATCGTGTCCGTCTCGCGGCGCGCGGCCGCCCCGCACTTCGGGCAGCGGCAGTCGAGGAAGGCCTTCGACTTCGCGAGCGGGTTGCCGGAACCATCCGGCACGAGGTCCTCGGGCAGCCGCACCGGAAGCTGCTCGTCCGGCACCGGCACGTCGCCGCAGTCCGGACAGTGGATGATCGGGATCGGGCAGCCCCAGTAGCGCTGGCGCGAGATGCCCCAGTCGCGCAGCCGCCAGACCACCTGCTTGCGGCCGTGGCCGCGAGCCTCGAGGTCGCGCGCGATCGCATCGACTGCCGACGCGTAGTCGAGGCCGTCGTACGGGCCCGAGTTCACGCAGCGGCCATAGTCCGCGTACCAGGACTGCCAGGCCTCGGTCGAGTACGGCCGGCCGCCGATGTCGATGACAGGCACGATCGCCAGGCCGTACTTCTTCGCGAAGGCGAAGTCGCGCTCGTCGTGGCCCGGCACGCCCATGACGGCGCCCTCGCCGTAGGCCATCAACACGTAGTTGCCGACCCAGACCGGCACGTCGGCGCCGGTCAGCGGATGGCGGACGAAGAGCCCGGTGGCGGCACCTTTCTTTTCCATCGTCGCGACGTCGGCTTCCAGGACGCTGCCGCGGCGGCACTCATCCACGAATGCGCGGACCCCCGCGTCGCGCCCTGCAGCCAGTTCGGCGAGCGGGTGCTCGGCCGCAACCGCGACGAAGGTCACGCCCATGAGCGTGTCGGCACGCGTCGTGAAGACCTTGAGTTCGCCCGTCGCACCGCCGATGTCGTACGGGAACGAGATGTTCACGCCTTCGCTGCGGCCGATCCAGTTCGCCTGCATCGTGCGCACGCGGTCCGGCCATTCGGGCAGCGTGTCGAGCGCGGCGAGAAGCTCCCCTGCGTACTGCGTGATCCGCAGGTAGTACATCGGGATCTCGCGCTTCTCGACCAGCGCTCCCGTGCGCCAGCCGCGCCCGTCGATCACCTGCTCGTTCGCGAGCACGGTCTGGTCCACCGGGTCCCAGTTGACCTTGCCGGTCTTCTTGTAGGCGATTCCGCGCTCGAGCATGCGCAGGAACAGCCACTGGTTCCACTTGTAGTAGTCGGCATCGCAGGTCGCGAGCTCGCGCGACCAGTCGATCCCGAAGCCGAGCGACTTCAGCTGCCCCTTCATGTGGCGGATGTTGTCGCGGGTCCACTTCGCCGGCGCGACGCCGTTCTCGATGGCGGCGTTCTCGGCGGGCAGTCCGAAGGCATCCCAGCCCATCGGCTGCAGGACGTTGTGCCCGCGCATGCGCATGTAGCGCGCGAGCACGTCGCCGATGGTGTAGTTGCGTACGTGGCCCATGTGCAGCTTGCCGCTGGGGTACGGGAACATGCACAGGCAGTAGTACTTCGGCCGCGCGGCGTCCTCGCGCGCGGTGAACGTACCGGCGGCGGCCCACTCGGCCTGGACGGCGGCCTCGATCTCTTTCGGCTCGTAACGTTCGTTCATGGGAACCTGGAAGAATACCTCAGGCCGGTGTCCGGACGGGCTTTCTCGGGATCGTGCGCGCCATGGATGGCGCGCCCGAAGCCTCCAGGGACGGATTCACGGCGGTCCCGAGAAAGCCCGTCCGGACGCCGGCCTCAGCTGTTGTGCCGTGCCCGCAAGCGCGCGATGGCGAAGGCGACGAGCACGAGGAAGGCGAAGCTTAGGATGGGCCAGTTGCCGGTGCGGGCGTAAGGCGTGAGGCCGGTGCGCGGCACGACCGAGGACTTGAGGATGCCGGGCACGAACTGCGGGATGCGGTCGACGATGGCGCCGTCGGGACCGATCACGGCGGTGATCCCGTTGCTGGTCGCGCGAAACAGGAAGCGACCGGCTTCGAGCGCGCGGAAGCGCGCCATCTGCAGCTGCTGGTGCGGCGCCGACGAGTCGCCGAACCAGGCATTGTTCGTCACGTTGACGAGCAGCGTCGAGCCCGGCAGCACGGCGAGCTGTTCGGCGCCGTAGGCGTCTTCGTAGCAGATCGTCGCGGCGAGGCGCTCGCCGCCCGCCTGGAGCGGCGGCTGGCTCTCCTCGCCCGGCGTCATGTCGTAATAAGGAAGGCTCTGCAGCCGCATCCACTTGCGCACCGCCTCGGGCACCGGGAAGAACTCGCCGAACGGCACGAGGCGGCGCTTGTAGTACCAGCCGTCGCCGGCGCTGCTCATCGAGAACAGGCCGTTCTTGATCTCGCCCGTCTGCAGGTCGAAGTCGAGGAGCCCGAGCATGACGTCCGAGCCGGCGGCCGCCGACTCGCGGCGGATGGCTTCGAGGAATACCGTCGCGTCGTGGGCGAGCACGGGAACTGCCGACTCCGGCCAGACGATGATGCGAGCGCCGAGCGCCTCGCGATTGAGCGCGCGGTACGTCTCGAGCGTCGCCGCGCGGTTTTCCGCCAGCCACTTCTGGTCCTGCGGGATCGCGCCCTGCAGCAGGGCAACGGAGACCGGCCCGCCCGCGGGCCGCGTCCACTCGCGGCCATCGGCCAGCCAGCCCCCGAACCACAGTGCGGCGGCGACAGCGATGGCGGCCAGGCGCGCGCCGCCGGCCTGGAAGAAGAGCACCACGATCGCGCCGGCCGTTGCCGCGACCGCAAAATTGACCAGGTGGATGCCGCCCAGCGTCGCGAGCGCGGCGAGCGGCGCGTCGCTCTGGGCATAGCCGAGCTGCAGCCAGGGAAAGCCCGTGAACAGCCAGCCGCGCAGCCACTCCATCAGCGTCCAGCCCGCGGGTATCAGCAGCAGCGAGCGACCCGGTGAGGGATCCGGCGCGATGCGCACGACGATGAAACCGAGGAGCGCATAGTACGAGCCCTTGATCGCGAGCAACGCGGCCACCAGGAAGATCGCGAGCCAGGCCGGCGCCTGGCCAAAGTCGTGGATCGCCGTGTAGATCCACCAGGTTCCGGCGCCGAACAGCGCTGCCCCGAACCAGAAACCGGTACCCGCGGCCTCGCGCGGCGACTCGTACTCCCAGAGGAGGAACAGGACCGCGGGCGCGAGCCAGGCCAGCCAGTGCCAGCCGTAGGGCGCGAACGCGAAGGACGTGGAGATGCCCGCGAGCACCGCGATGAGGCGGCGGTAGCGGAGCAGCCTTGAGACAGGCCCGTCCGGCGCAGACATTCAGTCGCCAACCGCTTCGCCGGGGCCCGGCGGCAGGGGTTCGGGTGTCGTGACGCGCAACTGATCGATGCGCCGGCGGTCGGCGCGCTGCACCTTGAACTCGATGCCGTCCATGGTCACCGCATCTCCGCGGCGCGGCAGCCGGCCGAACTGGTGCATCACGAGGCCCCCGATCGTGTCGTATTCCTCGTCGCTGAAGCGCGTCCCGAAATAGGCGTTGAACTCCTGCATGCGCGTCAGTGCGAGCACGACAAACTGCCGGTCGCCCTCGCGGCGGATCGTCTGGTCCTCGTCCGTATCGTACTCGTCGGCGATCTCGCCGACGATTTCCTCGATCACGTCCTCGATCGTCACCAGGCCCGAGACGCCGCCGTACTCGTCCACGACGATCGCCATGTGGTTGCGGCTGGCGCGGAATTCCTTGAGCAGCACGTTGAGGCGCTTGCTCTCAGGGACGAAGGCGGCAGGCCTCAGTACCTCGCGGATGTCGAAGCTGCCGTCCGCGCCCTCGGCGAAGTAACGCAGGAGGTCCTTGGCGAGCAGGATGCCGGCGATCTGGTCACGGTCGTCGCCGATCACCGGGAATCGCGAGTGTCCGGCCTCGATCACCGCCGGCAGCAGCTTGCCGGGCTCGGAGTCGCGCTCGAGCACGACCATCTGCGACCGTGGCACCATAATGTCGCGCACGTGCAGGTCGTCCACGCGCAGCACGCCCTGGATCATGCGCAAGGCGTCGGCGTCGATGAGCTCGCCGCGCGCGGCGGCGCGCAGCATTTCCACCAGCTCCGCCTTGCTGCGCGGCCCCTCCTTGGTCAGACGACGAAGCCAGCCGGCACCCTTGCTCTTCGCCATCGCCTCAGTCCCCGTACGGATCCGCGAAACCGAGGCGCGCCAGCAGCGCCCGTTCGCGGCCTTCCATGCGTTCAGCGTCCGCCGCGCGCGCGTGGTCGAAGCCGAGCAGGTGCAGCGTGCCGTGCACGATCATGTGCGCCCAGTGCGCGGCGATCGGCTTGCCCTGCTCGCGCGCCTCCCGCGCCACGACCGGTGCGCACACGACGAGGTCCCCGAGCTGACGGCCGCGCAGGTCCGGGGAAGCCGGGAAGGACAGCACGTTCGTGGGCCTGTCGCGCCCCCGCCATTGCCCGTTCAGCGAGCGGCTCTCGCGGCTCCCCACGACGCGGATGCCGAGTTCGCCGTGGCGGCGGCCCGCCGCGAGGCGCGCCCAGCGGCGAAGCGTCGCGGGCCCGGGCGCCCAGGGCCGGCGGGTCCGGTAGCGCAGCACCACGTCGAGCGTCACCGGACCCCGCTCCCGCCGCCGCCGGACTCACGCTCGTAGGCTTCGACGATGCGCTGCACCAGCGGATGACGCACCACGTCCTTTGCCGTGAAGCGCGTGACGGCGATGCCCTTCACGCCGTCCAGCACCTCGAGCGCGTGCCGGAGGCCCGACTGGCGGTGCGCCGGCAGGTCGGTCTGTGTGACATCGCCGGTCACGACCGCGCGCGAGCCGAAGCCGATGCGGGTCAGGAACATCTTGATTTGTTCGACCGTGGTGTTCTGCGCTTCGTCGAGGATAATGAAGGCCTCGTTCAAGGTGCGGCCGCGCATGAACGCCAGCGGCGCGATCTCGATGACGTTCCGCTCGATCAGGCGCGCGACGCGATCGAAGCCGATCATCTCGTAGAGCGCGTCGTACATCGGCCTGAGGTAGGGGTCCACCTTCTGCGAAAGGTCGCCCGGCAGGAATCCGAGCCGCTCGCCGGCCTCCACAGCGGGCCGCACCAGCACGAGCCTGCGCACGCTCTCGCGCTGCATGGCCTCGACCGCGCAGGCGACCGCGAGGTAGGTCTTGCCGGTGCCCGCCGGGCCGATGCCGAAGGTCAGGTCGTGCGCGCGGATCGCCTGCAGGTACTGCTGCTGGTTGGCGCCACGGCCGCGGATGAGGCCGCGCAAGGTCTCGACCGCGTGCTCGTCGGGAGCCTGCGGCGCGCCCATCCCGCCCTCCTGGATCGCGAGGTGCACGTCCTCGGGGGTCACGGGCTGGCTGCTCGCGCGCTCGTAGAGCTGGCGCAGCACCGCGGCGCCCGCGGGCGCGTTCGCGCCGCGCAGCGAGAAGCGCCCGGAACGGCGACGGATCTCGATGCCGAGCCGGTTCTCGATCTGGTGCAGGTTCTCGTCCAGCGGGCCGCAGACCGCGGCGAGCCTGGCATTGTCTTCCGCGCCGAAGTCGACACTGGATTCGGGAGCGGCGTTCAAGCGACCAACCGGCCGCGCAGCGAATTCGGCATGGCCTCCGTGATGCAGACTTCCGCGAAGCTGTCTACGAGCGAACAAGGCCCATCGAAGTTGACCCAGCGCATGTTCTCGGTGCGGCCCGCGAGCTGGCGCGGGTCGCGGCGCGAGTGCCTCTCGACCATCACGCGCTGCGTGCTGCCGACCATCGCTAGGCTGATGCGGCGTGCCTGGCGGTTGAGCTGCGCCTGCAACTCCTCGAGGCGCCGCTGCTTCACCTCGTGGGTCACGTCGTCCGGGAGCGAGGCCGCGGGTGTTCCGGGACGCCGGCTGTAGATGAAGCTGAAGGACTGGTCGAAGCCGACGTCGGCGATCAGCTCGAGCGTCTGCTGGAAGTCCGCCTCGGTCTCGCCGGGAAAGCCGACGATGAAGTCCGAGGAGAGGCTGATGTCCGGCCGCACCGCACGAAGCTTGCGCAGCTTCTGCTTGAACTCGAGGCACGTGTAGCCGCGCTTCATCGCCGCGAGGATACGGTCCGAGCCGCTCTGCACCGGCAGGTGCAGGTAGTTCGCCAGCTTCGGCACTTCCGCGTAAGCCGCGACCAGCGAGTCGCGGAACTCGAGGGGATGCGAGGTCGTGAAGCGGATACGCTCGAGACCGTCGAGCGTCGCGATGTGCCGGATGAGGCCGGCGAGGTCCACGATGCGCCCGTCGCGAGCGGGACCGCGGTAGGCGTTCACGTTCTGGCCGAGCAGCGTCACCTCGCGCACGCCCTGTGCGACCAGCGCGCGGACCTCGGCTTCCACCTGCGCGAAAGGGCGGCTCATCTCCTCGCCGCGCGTGTAGGGCACGACGCAGAAGCTGCAATAGCGGCTGCAGCCTTCCATGATCGAGACGAAGGCGGTCGCGCCCGTGGCGCGCGGCTCCGGCAGGCTGTCGAACTTCTCGATTTCGGGGAAGGAGACGTCCACCTGCGGCTCGCGCGTCGCGCGGAGCCTCGCGATCATGGCCGGCAGTCGATGGATCGTCTGCGGGCCGAACACCAGGTCCACGAACGGCGCACGCGCGAGGATGCCCTCGCCCTCCTGGCTGGCGACGCAGCCGCCGACGCCGATGACGAGGCCAGGCTTGCTGCGCTTCAGGAGCCGCCACTGGCCGAGGTGGGAAAAGACCTTTTCCTGTGCCTTTTCCCGCACCGAACAGGTATTCAGCAGGACGACGTCCGCATCCCCGGGGTCGCCCGTCAGGGCAAGCCCCGCGGACTCGCGCAGCACGTCCGCCATCCGGGCCGAGTCGTAGTCGTTCATCTGGCAGCCGAAGGTCGAAATGTACAGTCGGCCGCTCATGTCCCGGGTAAGGTCTCCAGCGCGCAATGGGCCGCCTAGGGTACCGGTTTTGGACCCTGCCATGTAGCGCTGCAAACCGGATAGAAGGGCTTCGGGGAAGCCTTAAACCGCT
>Ga0209706_10000935_pt1 | contig 16669 bp, 10 predicted proteins | sample PPLLaktember2015_6_FD_187263 | JGI IMG/M metagenome (GOLD analysis project Ga0209706, IMG submission 187263) | Freshwater sediment microbial communities from Prairie Pothole Lake near Jamestown, North Dakota, USA - PPLs Lake P8 Core (1) Depth... | ecosystem: Environmental > Aquatic > Freshwater...
ATCCGACGGGAACGGTGCCCGGGACGACGATGCAGTTCGACGGCATCGAGGACGTCGAGCAGCGCAAGCGCCTGATCGATTTCCTCGAGGAGCTTAGCTAGCGCTGCGGCTTAAGGCTGCCTGGTACCGGCGGCGCCGCGTCGGGGTTGAACTTCCGCCAGTCGAGCCCGAGGTGCTGCAGCATCGTCGCGGCGACTGTACCCTGCGCGACGTCCGCGGAGTCGCGGACCTCGCCGATCGCAGGTGTATCCGGGCCGATGATCGCGATCCAGATGTCCTGCGAGCCCTGGATGCCCGCGTCGTGTTCCGCCCAGTCCGCGGGGGTCCGGCCGCGACCGTGGTCCGTCGTCACGATGAGCGTCGTACGGCCGCGGTACGGCTCCATCGACTGCAGCGTCTGCCAGAGGTCGGCCAGCAGCCCGTCGGCGATGTGCAGGTAGTCCAGCACGAGATCATAGCGGCGCGCGTGCGCCCAGTCGTCCGACTGCCCGATGCCGATCCACAGCACACGCGGCTGGTTATTCCTGAGGAACTCGCGGGCAATCCGGTAGGTGAGCACATCGCTCGTGGTCTCCTCCCAGAACTGCTGGATCTGCTGCCGCAGGTCCACGTACAGGTCGATCTCGGGCGTCGACAGCTGGGCGGGAACCGGATCGCGCCCGCCGTTCATGAAGAAGGCGCCGTCGCGGCTGGATGCCGCGTACTTCAGCCCGTCCCAGGAACCGATCTGGGCGACCTGTGCGTGCCCGAGCCCGAGCGCTTCGCGCGCATGCTCGAGCACCGTCCGGTGCGGGTAACGCACGAAGTCGTTGCTCCTTATTTCGGCCTGCGGCTCGCCGGTCATCATCTCGGAATAGCCGGGATAGGAGAACCACTGGTCGTTTCGCACCGTGACCTTGCTGCCCTTCGCCTGGTTGCCGAGCACCATGCCGGCGGGCACGAGGGTGTTCCAGAAGAAGGGCATCAGCGACTCGCGGCGTGCCTCAGGCGTGTCGCGCCACCAGCGTTGCTTCGTAATCTCGCCGTCGTAGATCCCGGATTCCGTATCGGGCGCGTTGGCGATGACCGGGTCCATGCCGCCGAACAGTTCCTGCACGCGCACGCCGTCGAGCGTCACCAGGACCACGAAGCGCTTGTCGGGGGTCGGGTCCGCATTCGCCGTGGTGCAGAACGCGAGAATCGTCGCGCAGGCGATGACAAGGAATCTCAAGCGGCGTGACTCCGGTTCCGAGTGATTCTCGCCGACCTGGCGTCAGTTTACGCCCGAGAGCAATAGCCTGTAACGGAGATCGGGCCTCCCGTCACCCCGCCACTCCACGACGCGAATGTAGAACGTGGCCGGCCCGCCGATCTGCGCCTCCAGCAGGGAATCGAGATTGCCCGGCTGGCGGTCGTCGTTCATGCACTCTTCATTGAAAGTGGGGCCGCAGGCCTGGAGCCGCGTTCCGGTCGAATCGACCAGTTCGATTACCGTGTCGACCCCGCCGCTCACCGCAGAGAGATCCACCGTAATCGTGGACTGTGCGGTCGTCTGGACGACGTAGTAATCCTGGTCCGGCGCGAACACGGTGTTTGGGTGCCCGCTTGGGCTGATCGAGGCGACGATCGTCCCGTTGCCGATCGGCGTCGCCGTCGCGATCGAATCGTTGCGGCCCTGCGGCAGGTTGCGGACGATGATCGAGAATGCACGCGACGCCGTCGCGCCGCAGTCGTCGGTGACCTGGATGGTGAAGTTGAACGTGCCGTTTGCCGCAGGCGTACCGGAGAGCCAGCCGCCCGATGCGTCCAGGGTGAGGCCGGCTGGCAGACTTCCCGCGGTCACTGAATAGACATAGGGCGGAGCGCCCGGCGTGACCGCAATGCCAAAGACATAGGGCTGGCCTATGGTGCCCACCGGCGGCGCCGTGGATGCGGGAATCGACAACACGCCCGGGTTGACTGTCAGCGTGATACCCGCCCGCGTCGCGACCTGTGCGGGGGTGTCGGCGTCCGTCACGCGAACGTCGAGAGTGGAGAACGACGGTGTGCAGGTTGCGTCGGGCGTTCCGTCGATAAAGCCACTTCCGCGGACAAGGAACGGAATGTTTCCGCCCGTCATTTCCCAGTCGAAAGCGGGCAGGCCGCCCTGCGTCTGGAGCTGCGCCGAGTAGTAGACGCCGCCGGTCGCGTCGGGAAGTGCCGATGTGGCGACTTCAAGCTGGACCGGGACGCGCAATGGGGCGCCGAATTGCTGTCGTGGCGAGGCGCTGTCGAGGACCGCCAAACCGCCTTCGACAGTGGTTCGCGCTGCGGACGTGGGGGTACCGCTGATCACTCCAGACGCATTGATCGAGAGCCCGTCGGGCAGGGCGGCCGATACCTCGTAAGGCGGGATACCGCCGCTCAGGGTGATCACATGGCTGTATGGTGCGCCGATCACGGCCAGGGGCGGGGTGCCCGAATCGGCAGCCAGCACATCCGCGAGCCTCAGCGTGAAAGCCTGTGAGTCCGACTGTGCCGGCGAACCGGAGTCGGTAACGGTGACCGTGATGCTGGTTTCGCCTGCGGAGCCACTCGGCGTGCCGCTGATGACGCCAGTGCCCGCGTCGAGCGTGAGACCGCCGGGAAGTGACCCGGTCAGCGAGAATGTCCTGGTCCCCGTGCCACCGGTCGCTACCGCCTGGCCCTGGTACGGAAGGCCGACGACGCCGTCGTTGAGCGTGGTGTTGGTGATGACGAGCGGCGCGGGATTGTTGCCGCCGCCACCCCCGTCGCCGCCACCTCCTCCGCAGGCCGCGATCAGGAGCGCCGCAGCGACCGCCAGACCGGCTGGAACGCGCCTTCGGGCGTTCACGGTGCCGTCTCGAAGTCGTCGAAGCGAGGCGGCGTGCCGATCAGGATGACGTCGGTTCCAGTCACGACCGCGCCCGGCGCGACGGCGACGGGACCGATTGGGGCCGGCACAGTGCCAGGCAGCGCGATGATGAAGCCGGGTCCGACGCTCGAGCCGTCGACGAACTCCTCGTGGATGCCCTCGACCTCGACCGTGTAGCTGCCGGCGGGCACGGGAATCTCGAAGAGGCCGATATGAGCGGGATTGCTCGAGCCTGCGCCGCTCGGCTCCGCGTTTGTAATCGGATTGCCGTGGATGATGCTGAAGCGATATCCGGAAACCGAGGAAGCCGCGATCCGCCGGTCTTCATTGCCACCGGCGTCCACACGCCGGGCGATGACATTGGCGAGCTGCAGGTGCGACTCGCCGTCGGAGAAGTAGACGACACCGGAAATCGTCCCATGAGTGGCGGCGAAGCCGCCGGCGCCTCCCTGTGGGTAGAGCCTCGAGATCCAGGCGATGTCGTCCGGCGACAGCGTGCCCATCGACGAGTGGATCAGGAACGGGAACATCGTCGGCAATCCCGCGAGATCGTCGGCACTGCAGCCGCCGCCGAGATAGCAGTTCAAGTTGACCTGCGAGTGGTCGAGGCCCGAGAAGTGGCCGAACTCGTGGATGAAGGCCGCGTCGAACTCGGCCGGCGTCAACTCCAGGTTGTCGACAGTGTCCACGCCGTCCAGGAACCGGCCGTTCATGACGGCGCGACCTGCCACGATCTGGCCGGCGGCATTGGAGGCGCAGGGACCGGCGAAGCCGATCACGTCGACGTCGATGCCGAGATCCTCGAACATCGAGCCATCGTCGTCGTAAACGATCGGACTCTGCGCGCCGTCGAAGCAGGAGCCTTCGACGGCATTGAACTCCGCCGCCGTGTCGACGTCTCCGTCGGAGAATCCCGTCACCGACAGGAGCGGGCCCGCGCGCGTGTAACGGATGTTCGAAGTCGCGACATTCTCCCAGACGTCGAACAACTGGCGCACGCGAGCCTGGGCTGCCGCCGTGTTTATCCCGGTGCTCAAGTTACCGCCGTCCGTGCGGTAGGGGACCGGATCCGCGGTGCCCCACACGAGGATATCGCCGGCATCGTCGATGATCAGAGGCCCGCCTGCGACGGCGACGCCGCCCACGAATGTGAGAAACGCAGTCGCGACGGCCTGCACGGTTACTTTGATGAATGAAGACAATTGCGGCTAGCCCGGCCTGCGTACGAGTTCGCGCAGCAACCGCACCAGGTCATCCGCGGCGATAGGGCCACCCTGGTGTTTTTCCACGAGGAGCGACGAGGCGGGAGACAGCGACGTGCCTTTCTGCGCGAGCCCGCCACCAACTCCGCGCAGCAGGGACTGATTGCCGCGGCCGTTGACGGCGACCTGTCGACCCTCGGCGTCATGGAGGATGCGGAACCGGCCTTGTTCCATTCCGGCAGGACTCGTCAGGCCGTACCGGCTCGATGCGTTCAGGAGCAGCACGTACTCGCGCCCCTTGAGATAGCCGGCAGCGTCCTCACGGTCGCGAATGTCCCAGATGTACTGCCGGAACGTGAAGGTTCCGCTTGCCGTTCCCTTGATGGCGTCGGTCACGCGCAATGTCACGACCAGCGTGTCGAGGTTGCCAAGATCCGGGTGCTTCTCGACTCGCGCGCTTAGCACGGTCCCGCGCACGATGTCGGAGGCGCGGTCGGTGAGCTGCTCGAGGTTGCGCGGAACGGTCATCCCGCCGCGCTGCGCGACGGCAGGAGCGACGGACAGCAGGGCCGCGAGGATCAGCGATGCGCGCCCGAGGCTGCGGAAGAGGGTGACGCTGGACACGGGTCTTCCGTCGGCTTCCTGATTATGTCCCGCCCGGGCGGGATCAGCTTCAGCATGCATGCCGGGGCAGGGCAAGGCAAGCCGACGTCAGCGAAGCGCGAACTCCGCCGCAATCGGGCGATGATCCGAGCCGATGGACCGCAACAAGCGGAAGCCCCGGAGGCTGACGTCGGGTGTTGCGAGGATGTGATCGATCGGCACGCCGACCCGGCCGATCGCGGGCCAGGTCGGGCCGATGCCCTGGCCCGCCCGCGCGTTGTGAAGTCGCGCAATCTCTTCCAGCGGGCGGTAGCCGGCGTTCCACATTGAGACGTTGAGGTCGCCCGCAAGCACGGTCGGCCGGCCCGCGTCGCGCACATGCTGCGCGAGCGCGCGGATCTGCGCGTTGCGACGGCGGATGGCTGCCGAATCGACGGGGGAAGTTGGGTGAACGAGCAGGATCTCTATCTCGCCGGCGGGCGTCGCGAGGGTCGCCGCGATTGCAGGCGACGAGCTGTCCCCGATCCTGATCGTGCGGGCGCCGGCGATCGGCAGGCGGCTGTAAAGCGCGAGCCCGACGTGGTGCTCGTCCGGGACCTCGAAATGGAAGGGATAGCGCTCGCGCAGCGGTTTGAGTTTACGCAGCCAGCGCTCGCTGACCTCGACGAGGCCCACGACATCCGGATCCTCTTCCGTCACCAGCTGCTTGATTCGGTCGAACTCGCGGTTCGAGTGATAGACGTTTGCGACCAGGACCTCGAGGTGCGGCGTTGACGAGCCCGGCGCATCAACATCGTTGCCGAGGTACCAGGGCAGGACCGGCGCGAAGGCGAGGATTGCGACGGCGGCCGCCCCGATCGCGAACCAGCGGCGCCCGCGCCATGCGAGCAGCGCGGCGCAGGCGAGGAAGGCGATTGCGAAGTGCGCCGGGAAGTTCGACAGGTTGTCGAGCACGGCGAATGGCCCGGGGACTCGTGCCCCGGTGAAGGCGAGGACGAGCAGGACGGTGGCGCCCTCGACGTGCCGCGCCCGATGCGCGGCGGATTGGGCGGGCGTTTCGATTGTCGGCGCTCAGTCCTCGATCAGGAAACTGCGCAGTTGTTCGCTGCGGCTCGGATGCCGGAGCTTCCTGAGCGCCTTCGCCTCGATCTGCCGGATGCGCTCGCGCGTGACGTCGAACTGCTTGCCGACCTCCTCGAGCGTGTGGTCGGTCGAGAGATCGATGCCGAAGCGCATGCGCAGCACCTTCGCCTCGCGCGGGGTGAGCTGCGAGAGCACGCCGTGCACGGTCTCGCGCAGCGACTCGACGGTCGCCGAGTCGAGCGGGCTTTCGGCAGCCGCGTCTTCGATGAAGTCCCCGAGGTGCGAATCCTCGTCGTCGCCGATCGGCGTCTCCATCGAGATCGGTTCCTTGGCGATCTTGAGGACCTTGCGCACCTTGTCCTCGGGCATCTCCATGCGGCCCGCCAGCTCGTCCGGCGTCGGCTCGCGGCCCATCTCCTGGAGCATCTGCCGCGAGATGCGGTTCAGCTTGTTGATCGTCTCGATCATGTGCACCGGGATGCGGATGGTGCGGGCCTGGTCTGCGATCGAGCGCGTGATGGCCTGGCGGATCCACCACGTCGCATAGGTCGAGAACTTGTAGCCGCGGCGGTATTCGAACTTGTCGACCGCCTTCATGAGGCCGATGTTGCCCTCCTGGATCAGGTCCAGGAACTGCAGGCCGCGGTTCGTGTACTTCTTGGCGATCGAGATCACGAGCCGGAGGTTCGCCTCGACCATTTCCTTCTTTGCGCGGCGCGCCATCGCCTCGCCGGTCGCGATGTCGCGGTTGACCTGTTTGAGCTCCTGGATCGAGCGCGTCAGGCGCTTCTCGAGCGCGCGCAGCTCCTGCTGGCGCCGCACGACCTCTTCCTTGAGGCGGCCGAGCGGGGCCGAGTGCTTGCGCTTGGCGCGGACGTGCTTGTCGATCCAGCGCACGTTCGTCTCGTTCTTGGGGAACGTGCTGATGAAGTCCCTGCGCGGCATGCCGGCCTGGCGCACGCAGACCGCCATGATTTCGCGCTCGAGGCGGCGCACCTCGTCGACGTGGCTGCGCAGGTGTGATACCAGCGCGTCGAACATCTTCGGCGCGAGTTTCAGCTCCATGAACTGCTCGGCGAGCCGCTTGCGCGCGCGCACGATCTTCGGGTCGCGTGCGCTCTTGGCGGTCACGAGCCCCTTGCCGACCGTCGCGTGCAGGCGGGCGATCGTCGCGAAGCGCTTCGCGGTTTCCTCCGGGTCAGGACCGGTGTCGACCGCCTCTTCCTCGTCGTCGGCGCCGCCCTCGGCTTCCTCGTCCTCGGTCTCCGACGCTTCCTTGCGCACGACGGTCTTCGGGTTCTGCGGCTGTGCGATCTCGTCTGGCGCGTTCGGATCGAGGAATCCGACGATGAGGTCGGTGATGCGGCCCTGGCCGGCCTTCACCGGCTCCCAGGCGGCGAGCAGGTAGTCGTAGGTCGGGGGGTAGTAGGCGAGGGCGGTCCTCACCTGGTCGAGGCCTTCCTCGATGCGCTTGGCGATGCGGATCTCGCCCTCGCGCGTAAGCAGCTCGACCGTGCCCATCTCGCGCATGTACATGCGTACCGGGTCGGTCGTGCGGCCGAATTCCGAATCTGCGATCGCGAGCGCCGCCGCCGCTTCCTCGACCGCTTCCTCGTCCGGCGCGGAGGCGTCAGTGAGCAGCAGCGACTCTGCATCCGGTGCCTTCTCGTACACCGTGATGCCCATGTCGTTGATGGTGTTGACGATGTCTTCGATCTGTTCCGGATCGACGATCTCGGGCGGGAGGTGGTCGTTCACCTCGGCATAGGTCAGGTAGCCCTGTTCCTTGCCGCGCGCGATGAGCAGCTTCAGCTGCGACTGGCGGTCTTCAGGGATGGCCGGGAGCTTCTTTTCGCTCAAAGCGTGTTCCTCGAGGGGGTGTCGGGCGGGCGGCCGCAAAACAGCCGAGCATTATACAGCGTCGGGCGGGGTCCGATGAAGCCCGGATCCTGGCTCAGGGCTTGGGCGCCGGGCCCCGGGCACCCAGAAGTCCTTGAAATTCCTTCTGTTCCTCGCCAGTGAGCCGTCGTTCGCGGGCGGCCTCGATGAGTTCATTGAGCCGTTTTCCGGGCCCGAGTTCCGCGCCAATCCGCTCCAGCATGGAAACCAGCTCCCGTCCGGCCGCCCGGGCGTCCCGCACCAGGCTTTCCTCACCCGCAAGTTCGGCGATCCGGGCGCCTTCCGGCCGGTCGCGCCAGCGCTCGACGAGCTGCGCGGTCGTCAATCCGGGTTCCGCGCGGGCGGCTTCCAGCAGTTCACGCAGGACCGGGAACCCCTTGTCGTCCCCCGCCAGCCAGGCGGGGGTCGCGAGGATGGCCTGTGCCGCGCCCGGGTGGTGCAGCAGGAGCAGGATGGCCTGGGTCATGAGCGGCTGGCGCCCGGCCGAGCGTGGTGGCCGGCGTGCGCCTGCGCCCGGCGCGGCGGGCGCAGGCCTGCCGCGGTCGCCCGCGACCCGCATGCGCAGCAGTTCCTCGAGCCGCCCGGCGGGCATGCGCACGGCCTCGGCGAGGCGTTCGATGAGCAGTTCGTGGTAAACGCCCGGCGGCACCCGTGCGAGCAACGGGCGTGCGAGTTCGGCGAGCCGGGCGCGGCCGTCAACGCTCGCGAGGTTAGTGCGTGCGATGAGCTGGCCGACGAGGAACTCCGAGATCGGCACTGCCCCGGCGACGCGCGCCTCGAAGGCTTCCGCGCCTTCCTCGCCGACCAGCGTGTCGGGGTCGTGGCCTTCCGGCAGGAACAGGAATCGGAGCTGCCGGCCGTCACGCGCGTGCTCGAGGGCGTTCTCGAGCGCGCGCCAGGCGGCGTTCCTTCCCGCAGTGTCGCCGTCGAAGCAGAACACGAGTTCGCTCGTGACGCGGAACAGGCGGTTGAGGTGCTCCGGCGTGGTCGCCGTGCCGAGCGTCGCGACGGACCAGGCGATGCCGGACTGCGCGAGGCGGATCACGTCCACGTAGCCTTCGACGACCAGCAGTCGTTCGACTTTCCGCAGCGCCTGCCGCGCCTCGTAGAGCCCGTACAGCTCCCGGCCCTTGTGGAACAGGGGCGTCTCGGGCGAGTTCAGGTACTTGGGTTCGCCCTTGTCGAGGACGCGGCCGCCGAAGGCGATCGGCCGGCCGCGCGCGTCACGGATCGGGAACATCACGCGATCGCGGAAGCGGTCGTAGAATCCGGATTCCCCCTTGCCGCTGCGCTCCACGACGAGGCCGGCCTCGAGCAGGCCGCGTTCGCGCTCCGGCGAGCCCCCGAAGCGCTTCAGCACGGAATCCCAGGCGTCCGGCGCGTAGCCGACCGCGAACTTGACGCAGCTCTCCGCGCTTACGCCGCGGTCCTCGAGGTATTTCTTCGCGCGCGTCGATTCGCGCAAGCAGTCGCGGTAGAACTGTGTGACCTCCGCGAGCAGCTGGTGCAGGTCCTCGCCGGGGCGTGCACGCGGCGCGTCGCCCCCCTCGCGCGGAACCTCGAGGCCGAGGCGCGAGGCGAGTTCCTCGACCGCGTCCGGAAACGGAAGCTTGTCGTGCTCCATGAGGAAGCCGAGCGCCGTCCCGTGCGCGCCGCAGCCGAAGCAGTGGTAGAACTGCTTGTCGGGGCTCACCCAGAACGAGGGCGTCTTCTCGTTGTGGAACGGGCAGCAGGCCTTCCACTCGCGGCCGGCCTTCTTGAGCTGCACGCGGCCGCCGATCAGCTCGACAATGTCGGTGCGCGCGATCAGCTCATCAATGAATGCCTGGGGAATGCGGCCGGCCATGCCTCACGATACCTCAAGCCCGGCGGCCGGCTCACGCGCGCGTTGGGGCGGGCGGGGTCCCGCACTCACTCCTGGCGGCGACCGCAAGTCGCTCGTGCGGGACCCCGCCCGACCGGCGCACTCGTGAACCGCCGCGGCGCATCGCGCGCGTGCGAGCCGGCGGGACACCCGAGCGAGCGAATGCGGTCGCCGCCCTGAGCGAGCGAGGGGAGTCCCGCCGGCGATGCACGCGCGCCAGCAGCCTCGCGGGATCACGAGGGCGGCAGTGGTTGTCCCGCCCGCCAGCCCTCACGCCGCAGGCGCTCGAGCAGGGTGAGCGCGTGGGCGCGGCCGTCGCGCGAATGCAGGGGCAGCACCAGCACGTCGCCGGGACGCGCCCAGGTGAGCGCCATTCGCACGGCCTGGTCCTCGTCAGCGGCGTCCGCGACCCGGTCTTCAGCGATGCCGGCGCGCGCCAGCGCGCCGCGCAGGAGTGCCGGGATCTCGCCGCCTGTGCGCCCTCGCAGGTAGCTCATGAGCTCCTTGACCACGATGTAATCCGGCTTCGACTTCGCCGCGACGGCAGCGAGCCGATCGATATCCGCGTCCTCCCGGTTGCCCGCCTGTCCGAGCAGTAGCGCGAGGCGCCCGCCGCCGCGCAGGTGCTGGGCGAAATCGGCGAGACCGGCAAGAGCCGCGGGATTGTGGGCGAAATCCACGATGAGGTTCAGGCCCCCGAGCTCATAGCGCATCAGCCGCCCGGCATTGTCGGCCGGATCGGCTCCGAAGTGGGCAAACACCGCGGTAATTGTCCTGGGATCGACGCCGAGGCCCGCCGCCCCGAGCGCCGCGGTCGCAAGGTTCGCGACGTTGAAGTGTGAGTGCCCTCCCGCCGCGAGCGGCATCGCGGCGATCTCGCCGAGATCGTGTTCCTGCCCGCGCCAGGTGAGCACCAGGCGTCCGTCGCGCGGGCCGGCGGTGGCGCCGCCGGCGCGACGGTGCGCGGCGAGGAGCGGATGACCGGCGTCCTGCGCAAACCAGCCGACCGGCTTGCCCGCAGAGGGCGCCGCATGCGCGAGTACGGGATCGTCCGCGTTCACGACCAGCAGGCCATCGCCGTTGAGCGCGCGCGCGACCGCGAGTTTCACGTGCGCGAGTGCTTCGAGGTCGTGAACGCCGTACTCGCCGAAATGGTCGGCGGCGATGCTGGTGATGACGGCGACGTCGGCGCGCGCGACCGCAAGCCCGCGCCGCAGGATGCCGCCGCGGGCGGTCTCGAGCACCGCGGTCTCGACGCGCGCGTCGCGCAGTACGCGCCGGGCGCCCGCTGGACCCGAATAGTCGCCGGTGCCGAGCGCCTCGCCGGCGACGAACACGCCGTCGGTGCAGCAGTAGCCGGTCGTGCGCCCCGCCGCGGCGGCACAGGCCGCAAGCAGGCGAACCACGGTGGTCTTGCCGTTGGTGCCGGTGACGAGCGCCGTCGGCACGCCGGCGAGCGCCGACCAATCGACTGATGACGGATCGGGCAGTTCTGCCGGCGGCCAGCTCCGCGCGCCGGCGCCAGCGCCGAGCGTCAGCGTCTCGTCGTCGGCGAGCCAGGGAAGCCCGTGCGTCGCGGCTGCGGCAACGAGCGCGCGCAACCGCGGGTCCGCCTCGCGCGCCGCACGTCGCCGCAGGCGCAGCAGCGCCCCCGGAGCTTCGAGCACGGGCGGCTCCGGCTCTTCCGGTTGCTCGGCGGCCAGGGCGGCAATGAGGTCGGCGGCGCGCGCGGGCTCACGCTCGGCGATGGAGGCGGCGAGTGCCCACTCGTTGACCTCTGTCGCCGTGAAGAGCTGGTCGACGGGAGCCGCGAGTGCAAGTGAGGCGCCGCTCGCGTGTGCGAGGGCCGCCTGCGGTGCGTCCGGCCACCGCAGCTCCTGGCGCGCGAGCCTGACGCGCACCGCCCAGGCCTCGAGCGTCGCGGCATCGTGTACGTCGGTCTCGAGTACGGCGCCGGGCCCGTCGAAGAACCGGTTGTGGCCGGTCAGGCGGCGCGATTCGGAAAACGGCGCTTTGTCTTCCGCACTCAGTCGGACGACTCCGGCGCGAAGCGGATACCGCGCTCGTCGCGGATCAGGCCCTCGAGAGAGAGGGGCGCTGCGGCCTCGACAGGCGACTCGACGACCTGGGACTGGGCCGGCGAAGGCTGCGGCGCATGCGCCTCGCCCGCCGCGCCTTCCGGCCGGAAGTAGATGATCTGCTTCCAGGAGCGCACCAGCGCGTCGGCGAAGACCAGCAGCAGGTCGCCCGGCTTGCCCATGCGCAGCGCCGCGTCGATCGCCGCCTGCTCGTCCGGAATCACGGAGATCGCCGACTGCGGCACGCCGGCAGCGAGCAGCTCCGCGGCCATGATACGCGGCACTTCCTCGGGCCCGCGGTCGCGCAGGTTGTCGTCGCGCCGGCAGACGTAGTGGTCGAAGCGTCCGGCGACCGCGCGCGCGATCGCGCGCAGGTCCTCGTCGCGCCGGTCGCCCGGGCCCGCGAGCACGACGATGCGCCGACCGGCGACGTCGAGCCTTCCGGCGAGGTCCGCGAGCATGCCGACCGCATGCGCGTTGTGGCCGTAGTCGAAGAGCACCTTGAACGGGTGCTCGTCGTACACGTTCATGCGGCCCGGCGCCTGGAAAAAGGTCGTGTCGAAGGTCCGAAGGCCCTGGCGGATCGCGTCGAGCTTGACGCCCAGCGAGAAGGCGATCGAGGCGGCGAACATCGCGTTCTGCACGTTGTGCGTCGCGCGGCCCTCGAGCGTCGCCGGGATCAGGTGGGTCCAGAGCAGCGGGATGTGGCTGCCCCGGTCGTAAAGCGTGATCATCTGGCCGTTGATGCCCGCCTCGAGTGCGCACGCGCGGCCGCCGGCGCGGATGTGCTCGCGCACCAGCGCGTGCTGCGGGTTCAAGGTGACGTAGCAGATGTTCTCGGCGTCCGTGTACGCCGACATCTTGAGCACCAGCGGGTCGTCGGCATTGAGCACGGCGCACTGCTTCGCCACCTCGACCACGACGCGCTTCACTTCGGCGAGCTGTTCGAGGGTATCGACGCCCTTCATGCCGAGGTGATCGGCCTGCACGTTGAGCACCGCGCCGACGTCGACTTCCGGGACGCCCATGCCGGCGCGCAGCAGGCCCCCGCGCGCAGTCTCCAGGACCGCGGCGTCGATGTGCGGATCGGAGAGCACCATGCGCGCCGAGACCGGGCCGGTCATGTCGCCGGATACCGTGCGCTGGCCGTCGATATAGACGCCGTCGGTGGTGGTCAGCCCGGGCGTGAAGCCGGACATCTTGAGAATGTGCGCGAGCATGCGCGCGGTCGTCGTCTTGCCGTTGGTGCCCGTGATCGCGGCGATCGGCACGCGCGAGGGCGAGCCTTGCGGGAACAACATGTCGATCACCGGCCCTGCGGCATCGCGCGGCGTGCCTTCGGAGGGCGCGACGTGCATGCGGAAGCCCGGTGCCGCGTTCAGTTCGCAGATGCCGCCGCCGATTTCCTTGTAGGAGAGGGTGATGTCCTTCGACAGGAAATCGACGCCGCCGACGTCGAGACCGATGGCCTTCACGGCGCGCACCGCCATGTCGCGGTTGTCCGGGTGGATGACGTCGGTGACGTCGGTCGCCGTACCGCCCGTCGAGAGGTTCGCCGTCGAGCGCAGGTACACCTTGCGGCCGGCCTCGGGCACCGAGTCCGCCGTGAGTTCCTGGCGCTTCAGCATCATCTCGGCCTGCGCGTCGATATCGAGGCGCGTGAGCACCTTCTCGTGGCCGACGCCGCGGCGCGGGTCCTGGTTCACGATCTCGACCAGCTGCGCGACGGTGTGGTTGCCGTCGCCGGTGACGTGGCCCGGCGTGCGTCGCGTCGCAGCGATGAGCTCGCCGTTGACGACCAGCAGCCGGTGGTCATCCCCCTCGAGGTAGGTTTCGACGATGACCGAGCGCGAATGCTCGCGCGCCCGCTGGAAGCCGGTCACGACTTCGGCCTCGCTCGTCAGTCGGATCGAGATGCCGCGGCCGTGGTTGCCGTTGTAGGGCTTGGTCACGACCGGGAATCCGAGCCGGTTGGCCGCGCGCTCGGCCTCGCGCTCGCTCTGCACCAGTTCCTGGCGCGGCACCGGCAGGCCGAGCGCGGCGAGGATGCGGTTGGTCTCCTCCTTGTCGCTCGCGAGCTCCACCGAGATGTGCGGCGTTCGCCCGGTGACGGTCGCCTGGATGCGCTGCTGGTACTTGCCGTGGCCGAGCTGGACCAGCGACTGGTCATTGAGGCGCAGCCACGGGATGCCGCGCTTTTCGGCGGCCTGCACCAGCGAGGCCGTCGAGGGCCCGAGCGCGCGGCGCTGGGCGAAGCGGATGTACTCGTCGCGCGCGGTCGGCCAGACCCAGCCCGCCGGCACGGAGCCCGCCGGCCGCAACTTCTCGGGAAGGAGCGAGCAGAGCAGGCGCATCGCCAGCTCGCCGGCAGCCACGCCCTCCTCGCGCTCCGCGTACTCGTACACGACGGAATAGAGGCCTGGCTTGTCGAGGCTGCGTGTCTTGCCGAAGGTGACGTCCTCGCCTGCGACGTTCTGCAGCTCGAGCGCCACGTGTTCGAGTACATGGCCGAGCCAGGTGCCCTCGTCCTCGTTCATGCGGCGGATGAAACCGCCGGGCTCCTGGTAGGAGCAGCCATGCTCGGCGAGGCCGGGAAGGGCCTCGACCAGGCCGTTGACGAACGACTTGCCGAGTTTGCCCGTTGGCCAGGCCTCGAGCTCGCCGAGGTCGAGTTCCAGCCGGATGACCGGAAACCGGGCGTAGTGGGAAGGGCCGACGTAGATGGAGCGGTCGAGGATGCGCATGCGGGCCGGCCGTTGCCTGCAAAAGGATAGGGCCGATCATGATCGCATACGCCCGCATGCGGGCGCAGCCCGCGGCCAGGGTGGGGCAGCATGGCCTGCCGCCCCCTGGCCAGTCGCTCAAAACTCGGTGTTCAGGCGGCCTTGCCCTGGGCCGGGGCGTGCACATCCGATGCCTTCAGCGACTTGCCGCCGATGGCCCAGTCGCCCTGCTCGAACTCCTGGACGCGCACCCAGGTGACGGGGCGCATGGCCTCGCCTTCGACTTCGATCATCGCCGCGGTGACCCTGGCGATCAGCTCCTGCTTCTGTTTCGAGCTGAAGACGTCCTTGATGACGTCGATGGTGACGAGAGGCATGTCGAATCTCTTGGCAGTCATTGGAAATTTCGTCTAGGTGCCCGCGGTCGCGGTTGGGACGGCGTCCACCGCGGACTCGAAGGCAATGAACAGCACGCAAGGAACGTCGCTGACGCAGTGGCCCGCGTGCGGCCGGCCAGCCGGCCCGTAGGCGTAGTCCCCGGAGGCAAGGCGCGTCGGCGACTGGCCCTGGTAGGTCACCTCCAGTTCGCCCGCGACGAGAACCATGCGCTCGGCCGAGGTGTGCGAGTGCAGCGGGATTCGCGACTGTGCCGGCACCTTGAAGAACACGTCGGCGTTGGGCTGCGAAGGGTCGCCGTGGAGTACCGCGATGGCGCAGCCGGCGGGCAGGAAGTCGGGGCAGCCGCCCCACTGCAGAGAGGCGTCGCCGGCGGACCGGCTGATCGCCGGTTCAGCGGGGGGCGAATCGGCGCCCGCGGGCGATGCGGCGGCCAGGATCCCCAGGACGGCCGCCGGCACGAGTCCAATGATCATGTGTTTTGCGGGCATGACGAACACTCCTGTGGGTGCAACGGCCGATCGAGGCGCAAAGCGTGGCAGCAGGCGCCTGCAGAAGCTTGGAGATTCCATGGAGATTGGATGGAGGTTTTCTGGGAGCCGTCCGGCGGCTGATCTATGCTGCCATCCGTGATCTACCGGTTCGCCGAGTTCGAGCTCGACCTGGCGCGAGTCGAATTGCGGGCGCAGGGCGCCGTGCGCGCGCTCGAACCACAGGTCTTCGCGCTGCTCGCGCTGCTGGTCGAGAACCGCGACCGCCTGGTGTCGCGGGACGAGATCTTCGAGAAGGTGTGGGATGGCCGCATCGTGTCCGATGCCGCGCTCGCGAGCCGCATCAAGTCGGCGCGGCGGGTGCTGGGGGACGACGGGAAGTCCCAGCGGTTCATCCGGACCCGGCACGGGCAGGGTTTCCGCTTCGTCGCCGACGCCCGCGCCGTGCTGGCCGGCAGTGCGGTCGCTGCGGGGCACGGTCCCGAGGCGCCCGCCGAAGTCTCTGCCCGCGCCGCGCACGCGCTGTCGGCGCTCGGGAAACCGTCGATCGCGGTTCTGTCGTTCCGTCTCGCCGGCGATCCGGGCGCGCATGCCGCGATCGCCGAGGCTCTCCCGGACGAGCTGATCGTCGATCTCGCGCGCCTGCGCTGGCTGTTCGTGACGTCGCGAGGATCGTCCTTCCGCCTGCGTGCCGCTGAAGCCGACATGGGCGAGATCGGCCGCCTGCTCGGCGTGCGCTACGTGCTTTCGGGCGCCGTGGAGATCCACGGCCGCGGCCTGACGGTGGCCGTCGAGCTGGTTGACACGCGCGACGCCGGCATCGTCTGGGCGGAACGATTCAACGGCGTGCTCGCTGATGTGCACCGCGTGCGGGACGACATTCGCCGCAGCGTCCTCGCCGCGCTCGAGCTTGCCATCCCGCGGCACGAGGCCGAGCTCGCGCGGCTCAATGTGAGCGAGGACCTGGACGCCTGGTCCGCCTATCACCTCGGCCTGCAGCACGTGTACCGGTTCAACCGGAAGGACAATGCGGCTGCGGCTGCGCTGTTCCGGCGCGCGATCGCGCGCGATCCCGCCTTTGCGCGCGCGCATGCAGGCTTGTCTTTCGTCCACTTCCAGACCGCATTCCTCGGCAACACGGACGACCTGGCCGGAGAGGTGGGGGAGGCCCGCCGCTTCGCGTCGCGCGCTGTGGAACTCGACGCGATGGACCCGTTCGTGAACTTCGCGATGGGACGCACGCACTGGCTTTCGGGAGACCTGGACGGCGCATTGCCCTGGCTCGAGCGCGCGACCGCGTTGAGCCCGAGCTATGCGCAGGGAATCTACGCTCGCGCCTGGACCGAGACGCTGTCCGGGCGGGCGCTCGAGGGCCGTGGCCACGTCGACTTCGCGATGCGCCTTTCGCCGCTGGATCCGCTCTATTACGGCATGCTCGGCACCCGCGCCTTCTCGCACCTCATGCTCGGCGAGCAC